>WNFG01002677.1_pt1 | contig 14903 bp, 11 predicted proteins | sample 5400431 | NCBI WGS metagenome assembly WNFG01 (sample SAMN13153346, study PRJNA577476) | soil metagenome | isolation source: 120 cm saprolite under Douglas fir tree site 2 hole 3 replicate 2 | place: USA:California | collected 2015-04-18 | reverse complement strand
CATTACAGTCAGCCCTGCGCCGGCGCCGCTCTCAGTCTTTCGGCCACAGCCTGCTCACGCTGATACTTATCACTGGCGAGCATGCGCTCATCGTCCGTGAGGTCTGCGAGAAATCCGAATCCTTTGACGCAATCGGCGGTAATGGTCTCACGATCAATGACCGCTGCGCGGTTGAGGAGCTGGCGCAGGTCTTCCCAGTCGAAGCCCCTGCCATCCTGGAACTTCTGGATTAGGCGTGCCGGATCGAACGTATCCCGCGCCTGCCAGAGCTTCAGCACAACGAGGCGCCGGATGAGCGCCTGATCGAGTGGCCGCGTGGCGAATACGCCCAGGTCGTAGATGTCGCGCGCTTTGTTGCGCTGATAACAGGCGCGGATTTTCTCGGCAAGGATCTCGGGAAGCGCAAGGCAAATGATTTCGGAAGGTACGAACGGCAACACCTTGAAATAACTCTGCTCGATCTGGGGCAGGCGTACGGTCGGCAGAGTCGGTGTCTCGCGCCGACTGATCTGGAGCTTGACCTCGCTCACGCCACTGGCATTCCAGTCATGGGAATAGGTCGGATTGACGCCCCATGACAGGCCGTCCTGCGTCTCGTAGTAGCTGCCGTCGGGAATGGTGAACTGGATGCCGAGAAACGGCTGTTGGAATGCCTCCATCATTTCGAGAATGACATCCTCGTGATCGTGCTCCTCGGTCCCGGTAAAATCGAGATCAGTAGAAAATCGTCCCTGGCTGCCGATGTACATTTTCCGCAGGCACGTGCCGCCCTTGAAGGCCAGCCTGTTCAGAATGCCACGCTCCGATAGAAGCTGAAGCAGGAATGTCAGTACTACTTCCTTCTCCGCGATCATCATGTCGCGGAGGCCGGATTCATTGGAGTAACGCTGTACCTGCGGCTGCGTAAGCATCTTAAGTTTCCTTCTTGACAGCTTTACTCCGGCCGAGTCCGGCGCTGCCGTGCAACTCCTCGCGCGGTACGTTGACGAACAGTCGCCAGGTCTTGTCATAGCCGATGGCGTTTGGCACTGTGTGGTAGTGCGGATGCCCGAGCCGGGCTCTCGTGGTGCCGCCGCCGGTGAGTCCCGTCAGGCGTTCACGTATCTCGGGCGGCATGTCGGCATTGACATGATCGGCGAGCCAGCCAAAGCGCCTAACGAGGGCACCCGAACCAATCCGTTTGAGATAATCAGCGGCTTTTTCCCATTCAAAGCGACGGCTTGCAGTCGCTAGGATCGTGGCGGCTTCGCCCACGCCTCCGGCGAGTGCCGGGCGGTCGACGCAGTCGATGGCGGTCTTTTCCCGGTCAGAGATCATGACCTTGTAACCGAGCACATCGACCGGCTCGAACCCGAAAAATTTGTTTGCGGATGGATTGACAATCCTCACTCGCGCCTCTCCCACTTCGCGAGCGCGCACTCGCACCGGCGTCACCACGTAGATCACGTTGCGGTGCTGCGTCGTCAGCCCGTAGTGGGCGGCTGCGGTGCTGAAGCCAATGTAATAGGGGTCGGCGACTCGGCTGGCGAGCGCCAGAAGATTGCTGTCCCCCAAAGCGTCCGGCCCCTGCTCGGCCGGTATAAGAAGATACTCCCCCCAAGTCGCCCGCTGTAACCAGCCTTTGCGCCGCAGGGATTCGATTACATGGTCGGCTGCCTTGGCGGTGCCACCGAGCAGATCGACGATCTCCGCCCGCGTCGCCTCACGCTGCCCACGTTCGGTGAGTGCCAGCACGACCTTGCTTTCCTGCGTCGATAATGATCGGATTATGGGGTCCATATCATTTTATGTAACGAAACCCCCCGTAAATCGGGGTTTCGATGAAAAGTGTACAACCACGCCATAATTGCAGTCAAGCATGTTATGTAACAAAAACCCCTCTTAAAGGGGGTTTCGTTACATACAATAACATGGCTTATCAAAGTAGTCCGGGGGCATCAGGCAATACCAAAACAGCGAACAAATAGCGAATATGGTAAATTGACTTTAGTGTCTCTCAAAGCCTGCACAGTAGTTATCCATGATCTGAACGAGACTGCACACACGCTCGACGTGACCGCCGCGACGCTCTACGAAGCCATCGCCCAGGCCCTCGCTGTCGCGCGTGGTCACGAGTGGGTCGCAGACATCGGAAAGGGACTGACTACGGTCACGGTGAAGGTTCGAAATCCTGAGATCACCCACATCGTTAAAATTGAGGATTTTGAAAACTGGCTGAATAGGGGATGTAAGAGCCCGGCAGAGACAGTTCTGAAGGCGCGGTTGCGACAGATGCTCGGCATGGGCGGGCAATGACTCAAGGAGGATCAAATGCCAGGAGCCGAAGCCTTGCGGCGCGAACTCAGCGTTCGCGGTCAAAAGATCGCGGTCGCCACCGGATCGCTGCACGAATTGACCACTGCTGAGACGCCCAGCGTCATCTTCGGACGCACCGAAAACCACCAGCACGGAAATTTCTATCCCGCATCGTACCGGAACATTTGCGCCAATGCGGAATGGGTGCGCAGGCTCGCGAAGGTCCATACCGGTTCGCGTCGGGCATCGCCCCGCGCGGGCTGGCGATGGAGAGAGCTGGATTGCGCGAACAGTTCGGACGCACTGCTCATGAACATATTTTGCTGCCGACGCAGGGTTGCGAATCGAGCCTTGTGCTCCATGCTCGGAGTGCATTCCGGGCTAGTACCACAGTTTGGATTCAGACCCGAAATTCCCCTCCGCAACGGCAGGACGGACCGCACCGAAATCGATATGAAACTCGGAGATCTCCTAGTCGAGGCCAAGCTCACCGAGGCGGATTTTCAAACGGCGCCGGCGAAGATGATCGAGAGGTATCGGGATCTACATGAAGTGTTCGATCCAGGAGATTTCATGATGTCCGCTGTCATCCGCAATTACCAGCTAATCCGCGGCGTGCTCGCCGCCTCTGCGACGGGCGGGTCGTTTTGCGTTTTGTGCGACGCGCGGCGACCGGATCTTATCGAGAACTGGTATTCGGTGATGCGAGCGGTCAACAGCTGTGTTCTGCGCTGCCGACTGCAGTTGCTGACCTGGCAGGAACTAACCGGAGTGCTTTCGCGGTCTCTGCAGAAGTTTCTCGCTGAGAAATACGGTATTGGATGCTGAGGTGATGATGGTACCTGAGCAGTTTGAACGGCTGTTGGCTCGTCGGATACCGGCTGAAAACTGCTTTGGGGGCTTCGCGTGCCCGGTGTATTCTCACTGGTTGAAGTACCTGAGTATGAGAAACCCGTATTTCAGAGCCAAAACGCTCGATGACTTACTACGTTATGCGCTGCAAAGCATCGAGAAATACGGGGAGACGGTCAGGGCATCAAAAGGGCGTACAAGAGAAGTTAGAGGCGTCGTCCTCGAACTTACAAACCCGCGTGCCCGACTTAGCCGCACTGAATCCCGTGGGAAGATATTCAGCTGCATCGGCGAGCTCTGCTGGTATCTGAAAGGTACAAACCGAACCGCTTTTGTCGCGCATTACATCAAGGCTTATCAGAAATTCAGTGAGCGGGGCCTAGTATACGGGGGATACGGCCCGCGCTTGTTCAAAGACTGGAAGGGCGTGCAGCAGTTCGAAATTCTGATCGAGCTGCTAAAACAGCGGCCAACCAGTCGTCAAGCTGTCCTTCAATTGTTCGATTCGACCGATCTAGCAAAGCCGCACAAGGATGTTCCGTGCACGTGCACTCTACAATTCCTGATGCGCGACGGCAAGTTACACCTTGTTGTGTACATGCGCTCGAACGATGTCATCAAGGGTTTGCCACATGACATTTTCTGCTTCACGATGCTGCAAGAGATGGTCGCGCGGATCATGTCGGTCGACCTCGGTATCTACAAGCATTGCGTGGGAAGCCTGCATCTTTACGATACCGACAAGTCCAAGGCGGACTCGTTCATGCAGGAGGGCTGGCAATCGACAAAGTCCGCCATGCCGCCCATGCCCGACGGAGATCCGCGTCCGGCGATAACCTTGCTCTTGAAGGCGGAGGCCACGGTCCGCAGAAAAACCTATAACGACTCAAAGAGACGCGCGGAAGCCGCGATCAACCCCTACTGGGCTGATTTGATCCGTTTGCTCAAAATATTCAACTATGGGCGACGCCGCAACAAGGGAACCTTGATACACCGTGTAAGAACGGAAATGGCCTCTCCGATTTACGATACCTACATCCGGAGAATCCTGGAGAACGCCGCAAACGGTTGAATGTTTGTAAGATGGCATCGATACCGTCGATCAAAATAGACCATGCACCTAGCACTCACAACCCTCCTGAACCGAATGGATAGCCCCTCTCTCGCCGCCACCAGCGTGATCAAGTGGAGTGCGCCTGTTCCATCTTTTGGCGATCTTTCCACATCGCTTGTCGCCACCATCGGCCTGAATCCAAGCAACAGGGAGTTTGTCGACGATCTTGGCCAGGAACTCTGCCACGCCGACAGGCGATTCCATACCTTGGGTTCTCTCGGCCTCGATGCCTGGTCAGAAGCGGACACCAGACATTTGCAGCTCATATTGCTGTCCTGTTCCGGATATTTCCGCAACAATCCGTATGACAGGTGGTTCAAGAAACTCGATCAGATCGTGAGCGGCACGTCGGCATCTTTTTACGCTGACCTCTACCCCGCCTGCCATCTGGACCTGATTCCCTATGCCACTTCTGTCAAATGGATGGATCTCGATCAAAAAGAGAGAACAGCACTTCTGAATGCCACGGCGGACGCTCTCGGCTTGTTGCTCAGGGATTCGCCGGTCCGCGTCGTCATTCTGAACGGAAAAACCGTTGTCGAGCAGTTTCAGTACGTCGCAGCGGCGGTGCTGGACAAGAAAGAGATGCCAGAGTGGTCGTTGCCACGTGAGTCGGGCCGGGATGTCGCAGGCTTTTCCTATATCGGAAAGATCAGCCAACTGGCGGACGTTCAACTCAATCGAGACCTTCTTGTTCTCGGTTACAACCATAATATTCAGAGCAGTTTCGGAGTGACCACACAGGCCATCAACGCGATTCGGGAGTGGGTTGCCGGACAGACAGATGGAGTCCTTCGGTGAGGCCGGGCGATCGGAAGACCGCCGCCGCGCTTCAGGATGCGCTGACGGTTTTCAACGACAAAGTGCACGCCCTGCCAGGCATCAGAGGACGCAACCAACGTCAGGCTTTCATGGAGCAAGTCATTGAGAGCATCCGTCGCGTGCAATATGTCGGCGTGCTCAATGGCCGCAAGATCAGCGCCGCATGCGCCGATCCCCGGAACGATTGTTTCGATCCGCTGAAGGCCGCCATCGTACACAATCGCAATGGCAACACCGACGATGCATTTTGGCTCGTCTTCATGTTCGTCCACTTTGGCAAGCACGCGCGCGGCGGATGGCGCTACATCCGCGAAATCTACGGAAGGTTCGGAGAGGGTGGTCTGTGGGACTGGGCCAGCACCAGCGCCGACGTTGATGGTTTTCGAGCCTGGCTTCACGCGCACACCGAGAGGCTAAGACGGGCGAATGCGCCAGGAGGGTTCGGCAACCATCGCAAGTACGAGAGCCTCGATGCTAAATCCGAAAACGGAACCGGCGCGGTGGTTGAGTCTTATGTGCAATGGGTGAATCCGCCGCGAACCCATGCGATCCTGATGGCGGACGCATTGACGCAAGCAGGAAACGATCCTTCCAAAGCCTTCGGCAACTTGTACGATTCGATGGATGCGCTCAAACGATTCGGCAGAACCGCCCGGTTTGACTACCTGACCATGATTGGCAAACTCGGGCTTGCCAACATTGCACCCGGCTCACCGTACATGGTCGGGGCGACGGGGCCACTCAAGGGTGCCGCTCTTCTTTTCAAAGTGGCGGGGCCTCCGACCAGGCTTGATGACCTCACACGAGAATTGGGCAACCATCTTGGGATGGGAATGCAGGTAATGGAGGATTCACTTTGCAACTGGCAAAAAAGCCCAGCAAAGTTCAAACCATTTCGCGGTTAGCGTCAAGCAGACCATGTAAACCGTCTCTTCAATCCATTCAAGTGACTGCGCTTGACACGGCCGTAATGCTGAAGCTGGCCCACCACGATGCCGGGCGAGATGCCAAGTCGGCGCGCGAATCGGATGACTTCCCGCGAATTTGATCCTAAGGCGAGCATCCTGTCACGCCACTCCGGTGGAACCAATATCCGCTCGGCAAAAGCACTGGCCTCATCCTCCTGCGGCGTGGCGGGCGTGCCGATCCCCTCAAGAAAAAATCCATTCCGACCGTGCAACAGGAGATGGCCTGCTTCATGGAAAAAGCTGAACCAAAACTGATCGTCGGAGAGATAGCGGAAACTGAGCTGCAATAGTGCTTGCCGGTCCGACAGAAAACGTGTAGCGCCGCTGGCACGGCACCCGTTCGGCGCACGGACGATTACGACCGCAACGCCGGCAGGTGCACACAGATCACGAAGGCTTTGGACGAAATCACAGGGGTTCTTTTGCCGCGTGAGCCCCCGAACCTGGGTAAGTTGCGTAGCAAAAGCATCAGGGTTCCAGGGCTTGCACCGCATCGACCGCGCTTCCATCTCCCCTTGCCTCAGCCAGGCGGCGACCGCGCCTTCCCGCGATTCAAAAGAAGGCGATGATCTGAAAGCCACATTTTGGTGGAGTGAAGCATACTTTGCGTGCCATGTCTGAATGTCGGGAACATCAAAAAAACGCAGGCAGGCCGCGACCTCCCGCGACGCCTCCACAGGTCGAATCCACCCGAAACGAACCATGTCGCCGATAGGCAGATCCGCAAGCCACTCTTTAGTCTCTGCATTGCCGAGCCGGGTTACCGAATCGCGGTAATGGAAGTCGCGCGACATCCAAAACTCCACCGACGAACCGAGTTCACTCTCTAGCTTTCGCGCCAAAGTAAGAGTCATCGCGATCCTGCCGGCTAAGAGATCCTTGGTTTCATCAATCGAACACCCAATGTGTTTCGAGAAAACAGCAAGAGACAACTTTTTCTCTTCCAAAACATCCGCGATTGTATCGCCAGGTGCCGATGCCCAATTCGGCCGGAACGTGTGAAGTTCAGTCATGACATTTTCCGATCCGCATGATTTGGATGCGATTGACTCTGCTCCAGTCTACTTCCTCATTCTTGCCGACAGGGTTCTTAACGTGATTTGCAGCGAACTCCAGGCAGAAACCATCGGAAAGCGTCACTTGATAATTGCCGGAGGAGCTGCGCTTTCTGGGGTAGCCCGCGATGAGATCCTTCACGGAGCCGGCAGCTTCCAGATCGGCCAGTCTGTGCCTCAGACTTCTGATGACATTCTTGCCAAGTCGGGTCGCGGGTTCCTCAACTTCGCAGATTTCACGAAGCGACTTGGAGGCAAACGACAATACCAAATTTGTCTTCCTCGGCCACCGGGAGTTTGCCTCGTCGGACTGAGATCCAGGCCGGCCACACCGATGTGCGGTGGGCCCTGCAAACTGTTCGACAATAGCATAATCTCTCGGAGCCTTCCCAGTGCGGTCTGTTGTTCCGGCGCCCGATAAGTCACTTGGCGTCGCCAATCGCGACCTCGCTACAATCGCGGGTGTCTGTCAGCCGTGCTCAAGGGAAGATCGACTAATCTTTCAGACAGATCGAGAACGCGATGACTAACATCGGCATTATGGAACCTCACCGTTGACGCAAGCATGCACCGGACAATTGGCCGATGACCTCTGTGAGAGCGCTCTCGAACTCCCGGCTGACATCCGGGTATCCGCTATTTGCATGAGTAATCTCATGCAAGAGTGTGCCTGCAAATGAAGTGAGAGTGGCCAATTCGGATCTCTTAACGATGATCCTTTTCTTATCGGGTTCCCAAAGACCTTGACACTCCCCACCTGAGCCGAAGTCAGGACGCATGGTTTCAGAAACCCTCACCTCGCGAACCACGGCAGGCAATCCGCCCACAAGCTGGACAATTCCTTGCCAGCAATCGAAAATCTTTTGCTCCGCCGGTGTAAGGCTGTTCCGTGGAACGAACTTAAATTCAAAGCTGCTGTTCCACTCGGCCTGGTAAACCGAGAGGTCGCGAACAGGATTGCCTTGGATATCCTTGAGCCCTGCAAGAGAGCGTCTAACGTTGTCCGGAATTGCAATGACCCCATATCCGTCTTCGGTCGCATGATCGATTGAATCACGTGCGCTGCCAAGCTCCGATGCGGTTACAAACACCACTTTCTTGCGTGCATTCAGGATCTGACAAGCATGAACAGCAACGTCGGTCCACATTACCTCGTCGTGTTGGGTGCCGCGCTCAATATTCGACAAGTCGGCGGCCAGCACCTGGGCCACTTCTTCAGATTGTGAAGAGAGGAGCATGCCCTTCACTCTGTCCGTGTATGCCGTCCGTCCTACGTTTGTGCGTTCTCTGTTTAGAGCCCTCCGCATCGCGGTAGTGAGAGACGTGATGTTATACGAAAACGCAAACCGCTCTTCTTCGGCGACGAGGAGACCTGTTACGTAGACTCTGGCATCGCGCCCCGCAGTTCTTTCTAAAATTTGACCGTGAGGAGTGGTTTCGAGCACGCGCTCTCCCGAAAAGCGCAGAAAAAAGTCTTTGGCGGCCTTGATGTCTGCCGCCGAGACACCTTGTAGTTCAAAGTCGGAACCGTCCATCTTCGGACTGCTTGCAGGACTGACGGCCGCCTGGAGGGTGATCACGTCTTCAAAACCGTACTTTGCCGCCTCAACGAGAGAGATGTCGCAATGCGCTGATCTAATATGCACAAGAATACTGCGTCGGTTCAGCGTGGCTAGAGCGTCTTTTAACCCAACTCCAAATTTTCCGATGACATTACCGGCGTTCTTTAGCTTTTCAGGATTCTCATTCTGCGTCAGGTTTTCATAGTGGATACCACGCCCAAAGTCTCGGATATGCCAGTTACCCGAGCCATCTGTGCTGATGGTGATGTCTTGTGTGTGCGACAACACCTGTTCGTCGAGTGCGTTCGCTATCACCTCCCGAATTGCGTGCTTTACTTCCCACCCTTCAAGAATCTTTTCGATATTCAAATCGAAATTTCGGGGTTCATTCGTTGGCATGCCGACAGAGTCCCTTCATTTGGCTACTTTCGTGGCCGTAATGCGCGCTCAAGATCAATCGCTCGGATGAACCCATTCTCTGTATCTGTATGAAAGCCCGATCCGGACGACACCATCGAAGTACCGGCAAGATAGTCGCTAGGGCGACAAGTAAAGACGACGATCTGAAAACTATGGGCCTTTTCCGTAAGCAATGCTCGAAACCAGTCCATCCGGCTGTCGTCACTCTGAACGAGTTGATCATCCAGGACGATCGTGGTGCTTAAGTACTCCGCCAGTGACAGCCGGTACAAAGTAGACAATTGCTCGCGAGTACCGACCGATATCAGGTTCGTTGGTCTCAGAGCGCCCCCGACCATAATGCCTTCGGTGGCAAGTTGAGCAGTGAGCTGGACGGTCTGGTATCGTCGCTGAGTTAATTCCTGGAATCGCCCAGCGATCGCCGGCACAAGCGCCTGTCCGAGGTTGCTTGCCTGCGCTGCATCAGCCTCCTTCATCTGATCGAGCAACAATTTCCAAGCCTCATATTCTGCCTCGGTTTCTCTTTCCTGACGCTCCGCCAGCTCAAATGCCTCGCTCGCATCGCGCAACCGCTCCCGAGCTACCGAGCCACCAACCTGACGGAGAGCACCCTGCGCCTCGTGGATATTGACCTCGATGCCGTCAAGGTCTGATTTCACGCTGGCCGCGGCATTCCGGGCTGCGCTGACGTTGTCTTCAGTAACGATTCGCTCAGGGACAGGCAGTGCCGCATGACGCTTGATGGCTTCTTGCAGCCTGGTCTCGGCCGCCGCGAGATTTTCAGCATTTTGCTGTTTTCGCAACTCGATGAGTCGACCGTGCGCCGACGCATGGTTGGTTTTCGCGGTCGTTAACTGGCCTTGGGCAGTCTCGACCGCAGTCGCTGCCTGGGCTGCGTTGATGCGCGCGCCGCTTAGGACCGCGTCGAGGCGCTTCTTTCTCTCGTCTATCGTACGGTTCAGCGACGCGAACTCGGCGGCAACGTTTTCCCTCTCGGCGATACCGGCGGCGAGAGCGGCTTTTGCGGAAACGAATGCCTCATCCACTCCCTCCGGAAAGGCCGTCAGAGCCGCATCCCGCGCCACAATAGCCGCGTCCAAAGCCATTTTCGAGTGCCGAGTGCGCTCGTCGGTGAGAATGCGGTCGTTTGTCGCCTGACCGGCGATCCTGCGCCCATCCTCGGCCTCTCTTGACAACTGTTGCCGCCGTTTCCGCAATCCTGCGGTCGCGTCAGCGCCAAGCGCCTTGACATCAGCGGTCAATGAATCGAGGCTTACGTCTCCGAGTGAGGTGCGGCTGTCCGCCGCCCGGTCAGACGCTTCGCGCAACGCTTCCGCGGCGCCGGAGAGTCCGTTGACTTGAGCCCGCAATAAGTCCAGTTCTGCATCCTTCGCCCTGATGCCGGAGTCCAGCTCCTGAGCCGCAGCGATCTTCGTATCGAGGCCCTCAAGATCCGTGACACCAGCCGCATTGAGGTGCGGTACAGCCTCACGGCTCCACCGATTCTCCAAGCCCTGGGCCATGTCTTGTGCCTCGCGCCGGCCACCCCGGACGCGCACCGTCGCGATGTCGGCGATGGCGATCTCAACCTCTGCCTTGGCCTCGATATCGAGTGGTTGCGCTGTTGAAGTCGAATCGACCTTCTGCCCATCCCTTTGAACGCGCATGTCGAGGAGAGCCTTCGGAGTCACCGTCACTACAAAACCGACGTCAAGCGCGCCACGGGCCGCTGCGAGATCTGTAGCGAGCTTACGCATGGGGCCGAGTGCACCAGGAATCGGAACTGTAATGGCAGAGCGCTGCGTGGCCAACACTCCACGTTCTCCCGAGATCGCCTCCAGGCGGGTTCGGAGAGCGGTTTCGTTATCGACTGCGGCTTGAGCCTCCTTAACCTGTTTCTCAGCAGCCTGAATATCCAGGGCGCGTTCAATCAAGTCGCATCGCCGAAGTTCATCGTCAGCTTTTTCAGCCGCCGCTGTCGCTTTGGAAGCGGACTCAATCCCGGTTTCGCTTTTTGCTTGTTGATCGCACAGATCACGTTCGGCTGCAGTGACAGCCTCCCCAAGCTTCTGCGCGGTTAAAGCGGCATCGATTCGTTGCTGCGCTTCGCGCGCGGACTGTTCCGCCGCAGACTTTCGAAGTTCGAGTTGCTGACGAACAACTGTATCCGTCAAGCCTGGGTCCGATCCTTCTGCCCGGGCCGATTCTTCCGCAGCTTCGAGAGCGGCGTCCGCCTCCACTTGTTGGCCACGGGTTACACTTACAGCCAGCTCCGACGTGCTGATCTTTGCCGCCAGCTCCGCGACCTCTCGCTCCGCCGTTGCAACTTCGGTTCCGATCCTCTTGATACGTAGCAAATCTTCCTCTGTTATTCGAACCTGTTCTGCCGCGTCCGAGCGGCACGTTGCCTGCGAAGCAAGCCTCTCAAGGTTTGCCAAGAGATCAGCCGCGACAGCGAATGCCTCCTGTTTCAGCGCGCGTCGTTCGGTCAGCTCCCGCAACTGTCTTTCCGCGCTTTCCGATTCGAAAACAATCCTTTCGAGTTTCTCCTTCTCGGCTCTGGTTTGGACCAGTCGGTCCGCGGCGATCTTGAAAACGCTACCCCTGGCAGTACTCTTCGCACCCCTGTCGGTGTACGCTGCGTCCCGTCGCGACTGCGTTTCCCGAAGCAGAGCAACGAACAGCGGATCTTGCGCGACCGCCTGCAACGCTGCAGCGATTTGTTCCTTACCACTACCGGTCGGATCACCCTGCAAACTGCTGTACAGTACGGCGCTCACGTCGTCTTGCGGCGATAAGAGCGCTGTCGCGAGGAAACTTGCCGGAAGTCCCTTGGTGCCACCCGTACCACCCGGTTCGGGAATACCCCAACGCAGGATTTCCCGCAATTTCCCATCCACCTTCCTCCCACGTTCCAAATCATCGAAGTCCTTACCATTCCTCGATTCCTGCAGGAGCGAAGAACCGCCCTTACCGAACTGTTTCCGTACGCGCCAGATGCGTTGCGCTTCGGTTTCAAACGTCATTTCTACAGTCGGATCTTCACCGCCAGTCCATCCGACGTACTGATCGCAATGCGTTGACGTGTGAGGAAGCAGCAGCCCCAAACGGATTGCCGCAACCACCGTGGATTTTCCGAGATCGTTGGGCCCGTACAGCACGTTAAGTCCTGGACCGAACTGAATGTCGACGTTCCCGATCGCAGCGAAACTGTTGATAGTCAGGCGGTGGAGTCTCATAACTCGCGACCGCCTGTCGCATCGTGGCTCTGCAGCAGCTTATAAAGATGCGCCAGCGCTCTTGTAGCCCGCGATTTCTCGGACTCGTCCAACGCACCCGCGATGAGCAGGTCGAGTCGCGCGACAGTGTCCTTGAGCACCGGCGGGAGGTCATCCGGAAAAGCATCCCCGGAGCCGACTTGCAACCGCAAGTTCGCCAGATCTTCCACAAGGACGCCAACGCGACCATGCGTCGCGTCCGTCCCGCGTAGGTCGCGTAGTATCCGTTCGACCTCGCTCTCCTCGGACAGCGTAACCGTCATGTCAAGATGCAGTCTAACGACGTGGCGGTCGAGATCTGGGGTGGTCAGTAAGGCGCGAAGCTCGTGCATGTCACGGCAGCGCACGTCGATCCATCGCCAGAAGGCAACAGGCTCGGCATCGACGCGAGGGCGCAATCCGCGTCTGAATAATGCGACAAGCGCGACGCGACCAGCGCCGGCATCGTCGAAACTCGTGGGCTCAGGAGCGCCTGGGTAAACCGTGGGCACCGCCAGATTCTCGGTAACGTCGCGGAATGAGTGTGTGTCACCTATCGCGAGATAATCCAGTCCGCGTTGCAAGCCAGCATCCCGACGAATCGGGAAATTCGTTTGATACCCATCAATGTCAAAGGTGCAACCGTGAACACAACCAATGCGGAGGCGCTCATCGCCAGGCTCACGCGCGGGAAGCGCCATCGCCAGATCGTTCTCGCCCGCCTTCGACCGGCACGGGCGCGCATATAAAACTGCGTTGGGCGCGATCTCATACATGAAGTCATCACGGTCGACGACGTGCACCCAAGCCGGAAGGCGTGATCGGAACGGATGACCGGCGGCCCACACGGACTCTTGCGTCAAGGGGTCGTGGTTGCCGGGAATCAGAAACAGAGGGGGATGGTCGCCAGCGTGCCCTTGGAAGGTCCTTGCAAGCCCGTCCCAAAAGTCCGGGGCCGGATCAGGATCGTCGAATATATCACCGACGCAAAGTATCGCATTCACGGCGTTGCGGCGTCCAACGTCGAGAATCCTCGAGACCACGTCCATACGCGCTCGTGACAATTTTTTCTGTCCCTCTTCCGGGAACGACGGAAAGCGTCGCCCGAGGTGCCAGTCCGCAGTGTGCAGCAGCCTCAGCACGACTTCTCCGGGTTGGATGCGGTGATCTGGAACGTCGCATGGAACAGCCGTGTCACGCTCGGCACCCGATATCGAAGCTCCTGATATTCGTCGCGCCATCTTCTATATACCTCGTCTTCCCTGGATTCCAATGCACCGATGCGTTGCTCAAGACTCTCGTCCTTTGTGGCCAGCCGGACGATCTCCGCCTCGACCCGATCTCGGGCACTGGAACCGACAATCTCGTCACGCCGCGATTTCACCGCTCGAAGCTTTTCAGCGATGCTCGCGCGCTCACGCCGGCACACCAGAATTTTGTCTTCCACGAACCGCTCAAGCTGACCGATGGCTTCCTCGAAATGCTTTTGCTCGCCTTTCTCGACCTCCCGCTGATCGACGAACACCGCCTCGTCCACCGCGTCATCGAGCCATTGCGGCTCCATGGGAACCTTGAATACCGGACTGGTAGTCGCCTGCAAGCGCATGAGCTTGGCCGCTAGCGATGGATTAATCGGCGCGCCACCGACGACAGCCGCCGCGACGAGCCGCTGAACTGGCTCGAAGCCGAGGTAGTCGACCAGCACGACACTCAGAAGGCCCACCTTCCCCGTAAGCGCCGTGAGTTCCGACGAGGAATCTGGAGGAAGCTGCAGCTTGACCGAGTCGCCGCCTGACCATGTTCGGGCCTGCGCGATCGCGGCGTGAACCAGCGGATGTACAAGATTCAAAGCCTCGGCTTCGGTTAACGCCCTAGCGTCTCCCGTCGCAAAGCGCCGTCCGTCCCCTACCTCAACGGGTAATGAGGAGCCAGGCGCGAGTTCGAAAACGACCCGACCAGCCTCGTCGAAACGTTGATACTTAACGGCACGGGCGGAGAGGTATCCATCCACCAGGTCGGCGATGTCCCTATCAAGATCCGCAAGACTGCGCGGCAAGTCCTCCCGTAGGCGTTTGAACACTCTGCGCACGTTCTCGTCAAACCGCGACTCGATAATCTGGGAAGTCCGCTCGTATTCCTTCTCGAAAGCCTCCCTGCGCTCCGAAATCTTGTCGCGCAGCGCGGCAATCTCGCGCGTGACTTCGTCGAGCGTGCGGGAACGGCTGTAGATGCTCCGTAGATCGCTCTCAAATTCGACTGATAGCGCCGCCACCAAAAGCTCGGGAGTGTCCGTCCGGGGCTCATGCAAAACGTGGTCGGACGCATCAAGGACTCTGCCGAACAGATCCAGCTTTTGGCTCAGTATCTCGAAGGTAAGCCGATGCGCCTCGTTGTCCCGAGCGATGAAATTAACCACTGTGACATCGCGCTGCTGGCTGTACCGATGGCAGCGCCCGATGCGCTGTTCGATGCGCTGCGGGTTCCACGGCAGGTCGTAATTGATAACAGTCTCGCAAAATTGTAGGTTCAAACCTTTTGCGCCCGCCTCGGTGCACACA
>WNFG01005672.1_pt1 | contig 14904 bp, 20 predicted proteins | sample 5400431 | NCBI WGS metagenome assembly WNFG01 (sample SAMN13153346, study PRJNA577476) | soil metagenome | isolation source: 120 cm saprolite under Douglas fir tree site 2 hole 3 replicate 2 | place: USA:California | collected 2015-04-18 | reverse complement strand
GGTCCCCATCCTGTGGGAGACTGGCGTAGGTTCGGACGTGATGAAGCCAATTGCCGCCCCGATTGTGGGCGGCATGATCACGTCAACGATTCACGTCCTGATTCTGGTGCCGGTGTTCTTCGCCTTGATGAAAGAGCGAGCTCTGCGGCGTGGAACGCTGCAGCCCAGTGCCCAGCAGCCTGCCGGGTAGGCGTTTGGAGGTAAGCATGGGCAAGAAGAACAAATTGAAGAAGCCAACGCTGGCGGGGAGCAAGACAGTCATCGGATTTAGCGTCGTAATGCTTTTGCTGTTCGTGGGGATGGCCTACTTGGCGTCTCATATCCAGCCGGCCCGCTCAAGGCGCCCTGACTCACCGCAAATCCCCATCTACTTCGAGCGAGCGGAGGACGCGATGCCGTTTCCGGCAACGCTGGACCCTGCGAGGTTCGTGATTGGCCAGATTCGAGACGCGTATCAAGTGGCCAAGGACGCCCCCGGTGTCCTGGCTCAGCAACCCTGCTACTGCTATTGTCAGTGGCGCGGACATCGAAGCCTGCTCGACTGCTTCGCCAGTACGCACGCCACCAGCTGCGATATCTGCATTAAAGAAGGACTGCTCGCTGGCCAGATGAACCGGCAAGGCAAAACGGCCGAAGAAATCCGCGCGGCAATTATTCAGGATCAATGGGCCAACGTGCGGAGTTCTCGGTAGTCCAAAAGAAGTTGTTAGTAAATCTACACAGGAGAAGAAAAATGAAAACAAGCCTCGTGATTCTGAAACTTGTGGCTGTGCTGGTATTCCTGGCCTTGCTCGCTTTTGAAATGCTGGCGCAGACCTCCGGCAACAAACAGGCATCCCGCGCAGAAAAGACGCTGACCGGAGTCGTGAGTGATTCCATGTGCGGCGCCACGCACATGGCGAAAGACAAGTCACCAGCAGAGTGCACGCGCCTCTGCGTGCAGCAGGGTAACAAGTACGCCCTGGTCGTCGGCAAGAAGGTCTACACGCTTGAAGGTCATGAAGCAGAACTGAACAAGTTGGCCGCACAGAAAGTCACGGTGAAAGGTACGATCAGCGGCAATACGATCACGGTCGCCTCCGTTGCGCCGACGGGTAAAGAAAAGAAATCCCACATTCCATCAGGGAACTGATTCAGTTCTCTGCCAACTCTATGAGAGGAGAAAACAATGAAATCGGTCAAATATTCCGCAGTCGCGGTCGCGGTGGGAATTGCGCTGGCGCTTTCAGTCTCCGCCCAGCAGCAGTCCAATGACAACCATGATCAACAAATACAGGGCACGCAACGCATGCTTTGCGGAATGATGCAGCGTGTCGCGAAGCGCGGCCAGGGCATGATCAGCGTGATGCAGGCTTGTCGTCAGAAGATGCGGTCCATGATGCAGTCCAACGACCGGTCCAAAATGCATGCCCCCCTAGATGAAGCGGACAAAGGGCTGAATTCGATGACTGGTCACATGAACTCCTGTATGGGGATGATGCAGAACATGAACGGTATGGACGGCATGATGTCGGGCCACCAGAAGAGCGAGAATACGAACTCGCCTCGGCCATAGTATTTCCGAGGCTTCCAACGCAGGAAGGCAGCAGGAAGGGGGAATCACAAACGATTGCTTGGGCCTGGCCTGCGAAGCGCACCAGTGGGAGCGCCTAGGAAGTTTATCCGAACTGACCAGGACCTGTCGAAGTGGAGGACACAGGATGAGAGACAAAATCAAGTCTTTGGTGGCAAGCCTAGTTGCGACTGCAACGGCCCTGCTACCGAATCTATGATGAGTGCTTGTACTGCTCTCCGCCGGTGTAAGTGTAACGGGCGGGAGCATGACCGTCAGGTTGACGGCCTACCGAATATACCTGTTCCCGATTTCCTTCCTGTCTTTGGCAATAGGATTCTACTTGACCTATTGGAAGAAAGTCGGCCCGCGGTGGAATCGGATCGTGCTCTGGGTGGCCACGGTCCTTTTCGCTTTACTTTGGTCCCTGCCTTACCTGCTCCGCACAAGCGGGATGTGATGTCGCTCGAGAAGTTGGGCAGCGGCGGAGAAAGCTAGTGCCAGTTTTCTTCGCGCTGATGAAAGAGCGAGCTTTGCGACGCGGCAGTTTGCGTCCGTCCAGCGCGGTCAATACATAGGAATAGCAGGAACAGCGATCCCATGGCCATGGCCACATCGGCTCCCGTGCCGGAGGTTTCTCGCCGTGTTCTCCGACTCCAAGTATTCACAATTATCTGCATGAGTGTGGAGGCGGCGGCGGCCTCACTCGGCGCGGCCTGGAAGAGCTGGCCGGGTCGGCCCGACAAGTGACCTTGCGTGGGCGGTTGTACAAGAAGCCCACAGGCAAACAGAAGTCAAAAACTATCGGTCCCTTGCGATTCGAGATTCTTGAGATGCTGAGGAAGGATTAGGAAAATGCGCGATTCCTGGAGACGATGGGGGGTCGCGCTGTTGGCGCTCACCGTGCTGGTAGCGCTGGTGGTGCGCCGCTCAGGATTCTCCCGCATCGCTCGTAGAACGCCGGCCCCGTGGGCTGCGGCACCCGTGCCGGGCGAAGTGGGCGCGCGCATGCCGGAGTTTCGGCTGAAGGACACCTCCGGCAGGGAAGTCTCATCGGAAGACTTCCGCGGCAAAGTCCTGCTGGTGGATTTTTGGGCCACCTGGTGCGAGCCCTGTAAAGTCGAGATGCCCTGCTTCCAGGACTTGCAGAACCGATATGGCGATCGCGGGCTGGCGGTCGTTGGCATCGCGCTCGATTCCGATCCGGTCGCGGTGGAGCGGTTTGCCAAACAACTCGGTGTCCAATACACCCTTCTGCTGACGGCGCCCGAGGTGGAACGCCAGTTCGGCGGCATCCTGGGAATCCCCACCACGTTTCTGATTGATCGTAATCGGGTCCTCCGCAAGAAAACCATCGGCTTCGAATACAAAGAAGCTTTTGAGACCCGCTTGAAAGAAATCCTGTAAGATTCCCTGTGCGCCGACAAACTCCCTCCGGTCAGTCTTCCGCCCCGGCATGCGCTTGCGCCTCATTCTGATACTCGCCGGCCTGTTCACAGCGCTCGCGCCGGCCTCCGCGTGCCGCCGCCAGCCCGATCCTCCGCCGGAGACCCCGCCTCCTCCGCTCGAATACATCGGCGAATGGGGAGTCAAGGGGAACGCCCCGGGCGAGCTCTCCCGGCCAGTTAGCCTGGCAACCGACAGCGTCGGCAATGTCTACATCGCGGATGCCGCCAGCGGCTTTGCGCACAAATTCGACCCGCTCGGCCATCCCTTGCTCGCGTTTCAGGACCCAGCGCTCGGCTCCCCGGAAGGGATTGCCGTGGACAGCGGGGGCGCCATTTACGTCACGGACCCCGCACGCAGCACCGTCCTGATTTTCTTTCCCGACGGCACGCGCTTTCGTCAGATCCGCTGCGCTCACCGGCCGGCGTGCCGGGAACATCTGGGGGTCGCTGTGGACGATGGCGGCAACGTATTTGCCGCCGAACAGTGCCTCGCGCAGATCCAGAAGTTCACTCCCCGTGGCCGCCTGCTGAAAGTGTGGCGCGTCCCGGGTGAGAACCCCGGAGAATCGGCCTTGCTGGCAGGCGCAGCCATCGGGCCGGATGGGTTCCTCTATGTGGTCGATGCGAAGGGCAACCGCATCCACAAATTCACTCGCGAGGGCGAATTCGTCTCGGCCTGGGGCCGGGCGGAGACGTTGCCGGAGCAGATTGGCGCGCTGGGCGGCATCGCTGTCTCCGAAAAATACGTCTTTGCCACTGACGAGACCGGCCACCGCATTCACGTCTGGACGGTCGATGGGCGGCACAAACTCAGTGACGACCTCGGCGGACGCCTGCGTTCTGACAGCACCACCCGGATCAACATTGCGGTCAGCCCTCGTGGCGAGCTGCTCGTGCTCGACTCCGAGAGAGCTCGCGTACTGCGCTTCCGCATCAATTTCTAACTGCTCGCCACGCATGACACTCTGCTGGGTAGGGGCAGGCCCGGCCCCTTACACTTCCTCAAATTAAACTTCGTTGCAATCCTCCGTCGGCTGTGGAACGCTTGTGCGCCGCGATGACTCTCCTGCTCCGGGAAGCCGACGTCCGCGCCGTACTCACCATGCCGCTGGCGCTCGAAGCTGTGGAAGAGGCCTTTCGGCGCCAGGCCAGCGGCCAGGCGATCCTGCACCCGCGCCGGCGATTGGAAGTTCCCGAAAAGTCGTTCCTTCATTACATGGCCGCGGCGGATACGGCGAGCGGCTACATGGGAATGAAGCTCTATACCAGCGTGCGCGGGGCGCTGCGGTTCCTGGTGCCGCTCTACCGCTCGAAGACCGGCGAGCTGGCGGCGCTCGTCGAGGCCGACTACCTTGGCCAGATGCGCACGGGCGCGGCCACCGGCGTGGCCACAAAATCGACCCGGATCGCCGTGAGCAGTTCTGCCGCGAGATGAGCGCGCGCCTGGGCCTGCCGGTTATTCCGGTCTCCTCGGCCGAGCACGCCGTGCGCGATGCCGAAATCGTGGTGGCGGCGACGACCGCATCGAAGCCGGTCGTCCTGGGCGAATGGCTCGCCCCGGGGGCACACGTCAACGCCATCGGCGCAAATTTTCCGCAGAAGCGCGAGCTCGACGACGCCGCTGTCCAGCGCGCCGGGCTCCTCGCTGTCGATTCCGTGGAGCAATCCAAGCAGGAAGCAGGAGACCTGATTCATGCCCTCGGCGCAGACGCGGCGCGCTGGGCCGCGGTGCGGGAACTGGCAGAGATTGTGGCGGGCAAAGTGGCCGGCCGCACCGGCGCGGCCGAGATCACCCTGTTCAAGTCGAACGGGATTGCCATCTGGGACATCGCCGTCGCTGCCCGCGTCTACGAGCTGGCGCAGGAACGCCGCTTGGGACAGCGTATTCCGATGTGGAACGACTCCGAATGATCGAGCCAAGGAGAGTAGTTCACCGGGGCGTATCGCGATAGGCCCCAGGCAAGCGAGAGGGGACGCGCGCCCTCACGCCGGGCGCTGGCGCAGGCGCTTTTCCAGCGCTGCGTGCAGGCGGTCGCGAACATCGGTGGGCAGCGGCACAGGCTCCGAGTTACAGAAGATCTGGATGGTCTTCTTGGTCGTGTCCACCACCACGCGACAGTCGTCGCAGTGCTCGGTGGCGCTCCAGATCCGCCCGGGCGCCCGCGTCGAGCTCCCCATCGAGGTAACCCGAAAGTTCGAAGACGACTTTTTTGCAGTTCAATTCAGTTCTTCCTTTCGAAAATACTTGTTCATTTTCTGGCGCAGCTTCAGACGGGCGCGCAGCAGTCGCGATTTCACCGCGGGCACCGACAGGCCGAGCAGTTGCGCCGTTTCTTCGGTCGAAACCTCTTCGACGTCGCGCAGCAGGAAAACAATGCGGAAAGCGGGCTCGAGCTCGCCGATGACTTCCGAGAGAATGCCATGGAGTTCGGTCTGGACGTACCGCTGTTCCGGCGTGGGGCCCCAGTCTTCAATCTCCCGCGGCATCACGTCGTCTTCGGTCTGCACCGGTTCGTCGAGCGAGATCTGATTGGGCCGGCGCTTGCGCAATTTCATCAGCGCTTCGTTCACAGTGATGCGCACCAGCCAAGTGTAGAAGCGCGAATCGCCCTGAAAGTCGCCGAGGTGCTGGAAGGATTTCAGGAAGGCGTCCTGCATCACGTCTTCGGCGTCTTCTCGGTTCTGCGTGATGTTCTGGGCCAGGCGGAAAATCCTGCGCTCGTAACGGTTGACCAGCTCCTCAAAGGCGGTGGCGTCGCCCGACTTGGCCGCGGCGACAAGCGCCCCTTCGTCGTCGCGAGCGATCGCCGAGGCCAACGGTTTCAGATAGGGAGCGTTCAAGCTGGTCTTTCTGCCGGCGCCGGCATTCCCGTTCATTGCTGCGCTGCTCCAGAGGGTAGCATACTCTCGCCCCCACTCGCCGACCGTCATCTTCGCTGCCTCATTGGACGCTCTGCGGCCCTGCGAGGATGCAGAAAGCTGCGGGAACGCGCCCAGCGTCCTGCGGCGCAGCCTAACCGTAACGGACCGGGCGCAGCCAGCCGCAGGATGTCCACACCAGGTGGTTCCTGGAGGTTGGAGGGCAGGGAAGGAGCCTCGGAAAGGGCCTTGACAACCGCGGCGGGACGCGTTATTTATCGAACGAACGTTCGACTTAGCCAACGTGTCGCGAACCGCATCCAGCAACCACCGCGATTTCCAGGGCAAGCTGCAGCATATCCTGCGCCACGCCGTCCGGGTCTTCTCCGAGAAGGGCTATCAGGGCGCCTCGATCCGCGATATCAGCCGGTCGAGCGGCGTATCGCTCTCAGGCCTCTACTACTATTTTGAAAGCAAGCAGAAACTTCTCTATCTCATTCAAATAAATGCATTTACAAGCATCCTGAAGCGCCTCGAGCGACGCCTCGCGGGGCTCCATGAGCCGGAAGACCGTCTGCGCATGCTCATCGGCAACCACATTGACTATTTCCTGCGCCACCCGATGGAGATGAAGGTCCTGGCGCACGAGGAGGAAGCTCTCGAAGACCCTTACCGCCGGGAAGTGGCCGAGATCAAGAGGCGATACTACGAGCTGGCCCGGGGAATCTTCGGCGACCTGCGGAAGACCGGGCGCGTGCGTCGCGTCAATCCGCGGGTGGCGGTGCTCAGCCTGTTCGGGATGATGAATTGGATCTACAAGTGGCACAACCCGCGGGTGGACCCGCAGGCGGATCGGCTGGCGGAGACCGTGGCGGGAATCTTTTTAGCCGGCGTGGCTAACGGTCACCCGACCCGCCGCCCGCGCCCGATGACGCCCGGCCGAGCCGCCCCGGGAGATGCAGCCAGGGCGACCGGATAATTTCGCACTTTCATTTGCAACCGACGGAGGAAAGTCATGGCGACCACGCAGGCAGTCGAGCAGAAAGAGCTCCTGCATTACCAGGTGGAGAACGGCATCGCCATCCTGGAGATGGACGACCCGCCCGCCAACACCTACACCTACGAGATGATGCGCCAGCTCGACGAGGCCATCCTGCGGGCGCGCATGGATGAGAACGCCCATGTTATCGTCCTGCGGGGCGCGGGGGAGAAATTTTTCTCCGCCGGCGCGAGCATCCCCATGCTGGTGAAGGCCGATCCGCAGTTCAAATACTACTTCTGCCTGCATGCCAATGAGACGCTCTCGCGCCTGGAGCAGACGCCGAAGCTGGTGATCGCCGCGCTCAACGGCCACACTGTGGGAGGCGGCCTTGAGATCGCGCTGGCCTGCGACATCCGCATCGCCAGGCAGGAGGCGGGCAAGATCGGCCTGCCCGAGGTGAACCTGGGCGTGCTTCCGGGCACCGGCGGCACCCAGCGGCTCTCGCGCGTGATCGGACGGGCGCGCGCGCTCGAGTTGATGGCCACCGGGCGCACGTTCAGCTTCGATGAGGCGCTCGAGTGGGGCCTGATCCATTACCTCTACGACCGCGATTCCTTCTGGGACGAAGTGATGGCCTACGCCCGGCAATTCTGCCCGCCCAACAAGGCCTCGCGCGCCGTCGGCCGCATCAAGCGCGCGGTGGTGACCGGCTCGGAGGTGCCCTTCGCCGAGGCCCTGGGCATCGAACGCGAATTGCAGCAATTGCTGTTCACCAGCGAGGACGCCAAGGAGGGTCTGGCCGCGTACGTCGAGAAGCGCCAGCCTCATTTCAAGGGGAAGTAACCGGACAAGACTCGAAGTGCGAAACTTGCAATGGAAAATCAGCCCGACTCTGTAGAGACGGGGCTTTTCACATCCTAAGAACGAACCACCGAGGAGCGCCATGGCCACAGCACTGCAGGTTCAAGTGAAGCCCGGCAAGCTGTTCATCGGCGGCAGATGGGTGGACGCAGCCTCGGGCAAAACGTTTCCTACCGTGAACCCCGCCACCGGCGAAACGATCACACTGGTTGCTGAGGGCGATGAGCGCGACGCCGCTGCCGCGGTGGAGGCCGCGCACAAGGCCTTCCACTCTGGCCCCTGGCCGGAGATGAGCGCCGCCGACCGCGCCAAAATCCTCTGGAAGATCGGCGACCTGATTGACAAGTACAACGAAGAGCTTGGAACGCTCGAGACACTCGACAACGGCAAACCCATCTTCGAGTCCCGGCAAATTGATATGCCCATGACCGCCGAGGTCTTCCGCTACTATGCCGGCTGGGCCACCAAGATCCACGGCGAGACCGTGCCGGTCCGCGGGCCGTTCCTGCAGTATACGCTGCGTGAGCCGCTGGGCGTGGTAGCGGCGATCGTGCCGTGGAACTTTCCGCTGCTGCTGGCGTCGTGGAAGGTAGCACCGGCGCTGGCCACCGGCAACACCGTTGTGCTCAAGCCCGCGAGCTGGACCCCGCTCACGGCGCTGCGTTTCGCCGAGATTTGCCAGGAGGCCGGCGTGCCCGACGGCGTGCTCAACGTGATCACCGGGCCGGGCTCGACGCTCGGCAAGGCGCTGGTGCGGCATCCCGGCGTCGCCAAGGTCGCCATCACCGGCGAAACGCGCACCGGTCAGGAGATCCTCCGTGATTCGGCCGACACGCTCAAGCGGGTCACGCTCGAGCTCGGCGGCAAGTCGCCGAACATCGTCTTCGCCGATGCGGACCTGGACGCCGCCGTGCGCGGCGCTACCATCGGCATTTTTTACGGCAAGGGCGAGGTGTGCGCGGCGGGCTCGCGCCTGTTTGTGGACAAGAAAATCCACGATGATTTCATGCAGAAGCTGGTGGACCGCGCCAAAAAGATCCAGCCCGGCGACCCGCTCGACCCCAAAACGCGCTTCGGCGCGCTGGTCAGCGAACGCCAGATGCAGACCGTGCTCGGCTACATCGAAAAGGGTAAGGCGGAAGGCGCGAAGCTGGTGGCGGGCGGCGAGCGCGTCTCGGTCGGCGGCAAGGGCTGCTTCGTGCAGCCGACTGTCTTCGACGGCGTGCGCAACGATATGACCATCGCCCGCGAGGAGATTTTCGGCCCGGTGCTCGCCGCCATCGAGTTCGGCGACATCGACGACGCCGTGCGGCTTGCCAACGAGACGCCCTACGGGCTGGCCGCGGCCGTCTGGACGCGCGACATCGCCAAGGCGCACCGCGTCGCCCGCAAGCTCCAGGCGGGTACGGTGTGGATCAATACCTACAACAATTACGACCCGGCCGCCGCATTTGGCGGCTACAAGATGAGCGGCTACGGCCGCGAGCTGAGCCTGCACGCCATTGAGCATTACACGCAGGTGAAAAGCGTCTGGGTGAACCTGGGATAGATGCGCACCCTGCCCGATTATCTGCGGCGCGGCATGAGGCTGATCGTCGTCGGCTGCAACCCCGGCGAGCGCTCGGCGCGCCTGGGCCACTATTATGCCGGCCGCGGCAACCTTTTCTGGCCGCTGCTTTACGATTCCGGTGTCGTCCCCGAGCTGCTCGACTACCGTGACGACAAGCGCATCATCGAGTTCGGCGTCGGGCTCACCGACCTGGTGAAACGCCCCACTCGCGGCATCGAGGAGATTGACCGACAGGAGTTCGCCGAAGGGCGCATTCTGCTCGCACAGAAGCTCGAGGAGTACGCGCCGCAGGTGGTCGCCTTCAACGGCAAACTGGTGTTTGAAAAGTTTGCCCAGCGCCCGTGCAAGCTCGGCCTGCAGAAGGATCGCCTCTACGGCGCCCAGGTGTTTGTGCTGCCCTCGACCAGCAGGCGGAACGCCGTGGCCCGCGGGCAGAGGATGCGCTACTTCCGCCAGCTCGCCGCCGTGCTGAAGCGCCTGAAAATATGAGGACTGGTGCGAAGGACCGGAAGACCTCGGGGCACCGAAGCCCGGGAGAATAAAACCAAGTGTCCAACTCCGCACAAGCCGCCCCGGAAGCGTTAGTGCTTGAGACGCGGGAGAACAACGTCATCAGCCTTGCGCTCAACCGGCCCGGCCGGCTCAACGCGCTGAATGTTGAGCTGGGCGTGGCGCTGGCCGGCGCGCTCTGCCGCGTCGGCAAAGATCCCGAGGTGCGTTGCGTCGTGCTCACCGGCTCGGGACGTGCGTTTTGCTCGGGCGGCGACCTCGTGCTGCTGCGCTCGGCACGCTCGAACAATGCAGGCCACGAGCTCAAAGACCTGCTGCGCGCCGGGACCGAGATTATCCTGGCCATTGCCGACCTCCCCGTGGCCGTCCTGGCATCGGTCAATGGGCCCGCTGCGGGTGCCGGCATGAACCTGGCGCTGGCTTGCGACCTGCGCATCGCGTCCGACCAGGCCAGCTTCGGGCAGAACTTTGCCAAGGTGGGACTGTTTCCGGATTTTGGCGGCACCTACCTTCTGCCGCGGCTGGTGGGGCCGGCGCGCGCTGCGGAGATGTTCTATACCGGCGAGATGATCACGGCTGCGCAGGCTGAGCGCCTCGGCATTGTCAATCGCGTGGTGCCGCACGAACGGTTGGCCGAGGAAACTCGCGGCATGGCCGGGCGCCTCGCAGCCGCGCCGCCGCTGGCAGTGCGCGCCGTGCGTCGGACGCTGTTTGGCGCCGAACGAGGCGCCCTCGAGCGCGCGCTCGAGGCCGAGGGCCGCCGGCAGGCAGAATGTTTTCAGTCCGAGGACTGCGCAGAGGGGCTGAACGCGTTTTTCGAGAAGCGCTTGCCGCGGTTCCACGGCACATAGAAGGGCAAGGAGAAAGCGGAAAGGAAAAAGGAAACAAGCGGAAGGCGAAGCGGAAGGCGAATAGGAAGTAGGAACTGCTTGGAGGGGCATCCGGAGGGCTCGCACGCATGCCGGCAAAGCGCATCACGACTTTTGATGACTGGGTGGACCTGTTCCGCGTCTGGCAGAAAGACATTGGCGTGGACTACCCGGAGATCGTCAACTACAAGTTCGAGGCCAAGTTCGGCCCGACGCGCTCGAGCGAAGTTGAGTTCGGCGCTTTCAAAGGCCGGCCCAAGTGGGATCGGGTAATCCAGATCCCCGACCAGCGGATGCGCGATGCCCTGCTCAACCTGATCGTCTATCAGGGCGACACGGAGTTCGCCTCGGTGGAGCAGCAACGGCGGCTGTTTGAGCGGTCGCCCTCCGAGCACGACCGGCAATCGCTCTGCCGTGTCGTCACCGAAGAAATGCGCCACGGCTGGCAGATGTGCCACCTCCTGGTCCACCATTTCGGCTATAGCGGCCGGGTGGAAGCACAGAAGATGTTGGAGCGGCGCGCGTTCGACCAGAAGCGGCTGCTGGGCGCCTTCAATCAGGAGGTCAATAACTGGCTCGACTTTTTCACTTACACCGATTTCGTGGATCGCGACGGTAAATTCCAGCTCACCATGCTGAGCTATTCGGGCTTCGCGCCGCTTGCCCAGTCCATGATCCCCATGCTGCGCGAGGAATCCTTCCACCTGGGCACCGGCCAGGACGGCATCAAGCGCATCGTTCGCGCCGGCGTGGTGCCGCTCGCCATCGTCCAGAAATTCATCAATAAGTGGGTGCCCGTGAGTTGCGACCTGTTCGGCGTGGACCGCTCGAGCTCCGCCCACTGGTTCTACGTCTGGGGTCTCAAGGGCCGCTACGATGAGCCGCAAGCCAAGCAGGAAGCGGACTTGGAGCGCATGAACGAGCACAGCCGCTCCCTGTTTCACCTCGAGTGCCAGAAGCTCATCGAGCAGATCAATAAGAACGTTCCCGCCGGGCAGACGCCGCTCTATGTGCCGGACCTGAAATTCAATCGCCAAATCGGCGAGTTTGCGGGGCTGCCTTACAGCGTGACGGGCGAGCCGCTCTCCCCCCGTGCGCATGAGGAACACCTGCGGGAAATGCTGCCGCAGCCCGAGGACATCAAACTGGTCAACGAAATCCAGGCGACCGAGCCCCGCTGGATAGCTCCGAAGGGAGCGATGGAGTAGCGCTCGAGCGAAATGCCTCCCCGCCTCCAGGCCGAAACCCTTGCTCGCGGCTACTCGCAGGGCGAGCTGATGGTCGCCGCCGCCGCACGCGAGATCCGCGACGCCGAGCTGGTCTTCGTCGGCATGCGCTTGCCGCTGCTGGCGTTTCTTGTGGCCAAGCGCACGCACGCGCCGGCCGCCGTTGGCCTTTATGAAAACGGAGTGATCCGCGAGACGCCTGCGCCGGAACTGCTCTACACCATGGCCGACCCGCCCAATCTCCGCGGCGCCACGCAGTGCGGCACGATGCTCGACGTTATGGCGCTGCTCCAACAGGGCCGCGTCCACGTAGGCTTCCTCGGTGCGGCGGAGGTGGACCGCTTCGGCAATCTGAACTCCACCTGGGGACACCGCAACGGGCAACTCGTCCGCCTGCCAGGCTCGGGCGGCGCCTGCGACATCGCCTGCCTGGCGCAGCGCACGGTGGTGCTGCTCGATCATGACCGCGCGCGCCTGGTCGAGCGAGTAAACCATATCACCTCGCCCGGCTTCGGCTCGGGCGAAGCCTGGCGGCGCGCCCAGGGGCTGCCGGCACGCTCGGGGCCCTCGGCGATCATCACCACGCTCGGCGTGCTGCGCTTCACCAGCGATGGCGAGGCCTATCTGGCCTCGGTGCATCCCGGCGTGCGCGTCGAAGACGTGCTCAGCAATACCGGCTGGACGCTGAGCGTGGCCGACGACCTGCTCGAGACCCCGGCGCCCAGCGACGCCGAATTGGCGGCGATGCGCGCCCTCGACCCGGAGCGCTTCTGGACCAACCGATGACCTCGGGCGAAACCATTCACGTCCACCGCGAAGGCAAGACGGCTTGGGTGACGCTCGACCGTCCACCGCTCAACGTCCTCGATGTCCCCATGATGAAGTCGCTTTCGCGGGCGCTCGCGCGCCTCGTCACCGAATGCGATTTTCTCGTGTTTCAGGGAGCCGGGGCCAAGGGATTTTCCGCCGGTGCGGAAGTGCGCGATCACACCTCCGACCGCGTCGCTGGGATGCTCGCCGCATTCCACGAAATCTTCCGGCAACTCGTCCGGGCCGACTGCCTCACAATTGCCGCGGTCCACGGCCACTGCCTGGGCGGCGGGATGGAGCTGGCCACTTTTTGCGACTTCGTTATAGCCACCGAGTCAGCACAGTTCGGCCAGCCCGAGATCAAGCTCGGCTGCTTCCCGCCCGTGGCGCTGCTCACCCTGCCCGAGCTGGTGGGCCTGCGAGCGGCGCTGGATCTGATTCTCACCGGCCGCACCGTTTCGGCCACCGAAGCGCGTGAGCTCGGCCTGGTCACTCGCGTCGTTGCCGACGACGCGCTGGCGCAGGCGGTGAACGCGCTGCTCGGCGAGCTGCGCGCGCTCAGTCCGGTTGCGCTGCGCCTGGCTCGGCGCGCTCTATGGCGCTCCCGGCAGGCTGATTTTGATGCGGATCTCGCTGCGATCGAGCAGCTTTATCTCGGCGAACTGATGCAGACCGAGGATGCCCGCGAAGGCGTCCTTGCGTTTCTCGAAAAGCGCGCGCCGGCCTGGAAAGGCCGTTAGAAGTTCGACGGTTCAAGCGAAATGACCGCCCGGTCAAAACTCGTGAGCATGCACAAGGCCATCGCCGAGCACGTGCCCTCGGGCTCGATGGTGCTGATGGGCGCCCAGCTCGAGCAGATGATTCCGTTTGCGGCGGGGCACGAGCTGATCCGCCAGGGACGCCGCGACCTCACGCTGGTTGGGTCGATCTCGGACATCCTCTTCGACCAGATGATCGGTGCGGGGTGCGTCTCGCGGGTGCTGGCGGCGTGGGTGGGCAACGTCTCGGCGGGCGTGGGCTACTGCCTCCGCCGCGCCGTCGAGCGCAGCGTGCCACGCGGCGTGCAGATGGTGGACTACTCCAATTTCGCGATTGCCCTGGCGCTGCATGCCGGGGCGTTGGGCGTGCCGTTCATGCCCACCTATTCGACCCTGGGCAGCGACCTGCTCAAGAAAAATGGCAACCTGCGCGAGTTTCCCTCGCCGGTGAGCGAGGAGCGGCTGATCGCCGTGCGCGGGCTGCGGCCCGACGTGGCCATCCTGCACGCGCAGCGCGCCGACGCGTACGGCAATACGCACCTCTGGGGCAATCTGGGCGTGGCGGTCGATGGCGCTCGCGCCGCGCGCAAGGTGGTCGTGGTCGCTGAAGAAATCGTCGCGCCGGAGGTGATTGCCTCGGACCCCAACCGCACGCTCATCCCCGGCTTCCTGGTGGCGGCGGTGGTGCACGAGCCCTGGGGCGCACACCCATCGCCCGTGCAGGGCTATTACGGGCGCGACCACGCCTTCTTCAGCCAGTACCACGAGCAAAGCCGTCAGGTGGAGGACTTCGAGCAATGGCTCGCCCACTGGGTGACCGGCGTGGCCGCGCGGCGCGAATACATGGATTTGCTCGGCACGGCCCGCGTCGAATCGCTCGGCGTGCGCCAGCATGCCTATTCCGCGCCCGCCGACTTTGGCTACTGAAAAATAAGCTCGAGTTTGAGCGGTCGCCTGAGTCCAACCCGTGCACGTTGGAGCTCCACAATGGACGACATGCAAATTGAGCCACGAGCGGTGAAACAGCGGCTCGACGGCGGCGGCAAGTTTCTTCTGGTGGACGTGCGCGAGCCCTGGGAGCACGAGATCTGCCGCATCGAAGGCGCGAAGTTGATTCCGATGGGCGCGTTGGCGGGGAACCTGGCGGCGCTGGAGCAAGCTGAAGAGGTCGTGCTCTATTGCCATCACGGGATCCGCAGCCTCGATGCAGCGGCATGGCTGCGTGCCCAGGGCGTCGAAGGCGTGCGGTCGCTTTCCGGCGGGATCGAGCGCTGGGCAATAGAGATCGACCCAAGTGTGCCTCGGTATTAGGGCCGGGCGACAGTCGAGAGTTGCCAGTCGAAAGCTGAATACTGATAACTTGGCTGCTGCCCAGTCCGATTGGACAATTTGAAACCATGACCAAAGAACTGATTCGGCTGAAAGTGAACGGCGAGCTGCACGAACTCGCCGTGCCGCC
>WNFG01002675.1_pt1 | contig 14904 bp, 15 predicted proteins | sample 5400431 | NCBI WGS metagenome assembly WNFG01 (sample SAMN13153346, study PRJNA577476) | soil metagenome | isolation source: 120 cm saprolite under Douglas fir tree site 2 hole 3 replicate 2 | place: USA:California | collected 2015-04-18 | reverse complement strand
CTCCATGGACGGAATCGCGCAGATTTCGGGACCGTGAGGCCCCGGGTTCAAATCCCGGGCCCCCGACCAAAAATCGTCATAGTGCCGCCGCTATCCTCTCCCATGATGGCCCGCAGCCGCGTTAACCTCGACACTCAGCGCCGACAGATCGAACGCCTCCGCGCGGAGATGCGCGCCAAGTCACCCGAGGAGCGAACCACGACGACTCGCGCGGTGGCGCGGATCATCGAGGACGTCCACCTCGAGGGCCGTATGGGGAAGTTCACCGTCGAGGCCGACGAGCCGCTCTCGCGCGGCGGCATGGAGAAGGGTCCCTCACCGCTTCAGTACCTGATGGTCGGCACCGCGTTTTGACTGCTTACGCAGCTGGCGCGGTTCGCGCCGCTCTACGAGGTCCCGATCGAGGATGCGACCGCCGACGTCCGCGCCACGTTCCGCAACACTGAGAAATACGACGTTGACGACGCGCCGCCCTACTTCGAGCAGGTGACCATCAAGCTGGACGTGGTCAGCTCGGCTAGCCCGGACCAGGTCCGCAAGCTGGCCGCGCACGCCGAACGCGCCTGCCACGCGGCCCAGAGTTTGCGCCGGCCGATCCCGGTGACACTCAAGACGGCTCTCAACGGAACCGCGCTGGAAGCTCAATAAAAGCGGAAGAGTCTCACCCGCCGTCATTCACCCAGGCGTTCGGCCAGCCAGTCCGCCATCAGGGGTCGGTACTTGTAGGCGATGTTGTTGCACACGTGATTCCCGTCGGGGTACATGACAAGCGTCGCATCGCCGGCCTCGCGGGCAATGCGCTCGGCCTGCGCCGGCGGAAAGAGCCGGTCCCTGGCGCCATGGATCACAAGCAGCGGCTGGGTGACACGGCCCAGCACCCCCTCGAGGTTGAGCGTGTATGCCTTGCGCTTCGCCTCCGCCTCGTCCGCCGACTTCGTGTAGAAGATGTAGCCGCCCTTGGTCAGCGGGTTCAGCGCATCCCAGCAATCGCCGAGGTTGTAGGGCCCGGCCAATCCCACCACTGCGCGGAGGCGGGGCTCGTAGGCTGCCGCCCGCGGACCGTAGATCGCGCCCATGCTGATTCCCATCAGGCCGACGCGATCCAGGTTCACGCCCAGATCCCCACCGGCGAGCTCATCGAGCAGCGGAGTGATCACTGTCTCCCAGTTGGGCCGGATGGCGAAATGTACGGAGTTCTCCGACTGGCCGGGGCCGTCGATCGTCAGCGTCGCCAGCCCGCGCCGAAGGAAGTCCTCCTCGATCGCGAACAGCTCTTCCTTGGAGGAGTCGAGGCCCGGCACGATGAGGGCCAGCGGAGGGCGGCCGTCGGCCTTTGGCCGCCGCATGTTGCCCGGGATGAACCGGCCTTCGAACGGTATCTGCAGGCGCTCCGCGGGCGGGTCGAGATGGGGGAGAGCCTCCCGGTAGACGGAGACGGACCGGTCTCGCAGCTCGCCATGGGCCTCGAGGTCCTCGAACCACAGGAACTTGCCCAGGTGGTAGCACCACGAGGCGCGCTGAAATGCCTGAGCGGCGGACAGGTTGCGCCCGCGGTCCTGAGCCTCGCGGCCCAGCGCCTCGTGCATCTCGCCGACGGCGCGCCAGTTCGGGCCCCAGTCCTTCCACTCGGTCGTTTTCGCCACGGTGTCGTCGAAGTCGTTGACGTCGATGCCATTGGCGACGAATCGCGGCCGCCAGTGGTGCGCCGCGACCTGTACACGATTGGTGGTCTCTGGCGCGCTCACGGCTTGGCTGCGTCCTTGCGCGCAATCGCTTCTCTCAGGCTCGAGCCCAGATCTTTCAGCAGGACCTCGGCGCAGTTGCGACCGGGGAGGCCGGAGACCGAGCCGCCGGGATGCGTGCACGCGCCGTTCTGGTACAGGCCGGCGACCGGCGAGCGGTACGTGGACCACCCTTCGACCGGCCGGAACCACCCGCTCTGTTCCGGAGAGTTGGCGCCTCCATGGCACGAGCCCCGCCAGTTGGCCGGGTTCCGGCGCTCGAGGTCGAGCGGGCTGTTGACGTGCTCGCCCAGCACGATTCGCCGCGAAAGGTTCGGAGACAGGCGCGCGAGCCGCTCGAACAGCAGTTGCGAAACATCGTTCTTGACCTCGTCCCAGTGCTCGGGGCCTTCGGCCAGCTCGTACGGGAGAAAGCTGACGACCTTGAACGTGTGCCGGCCCACGGGCGCCCGTGACGGATCGATCACGCTGGGCGTCAGCGCGAGGAAGACGGGCTCCTTGAGGTCGATGCGGCCAGACCGGTAGCCCTGCAGCATCGCCTCGTACGCGTCCAGCGACTCGAGCACGCCGGCCGTCACGCTAGGTTCGGCCCCGCGGTTGGTGTTGAAGAGCGGCGCTTCGCTCAGCGCGTAGTGCGTCGCGAACATCGTGAGGTTCGGCTGCCATCGGTCGACCCCGGCTCGAAAAGCGGCCGGAAGGTTCTCCTCGCCGACAAGCGCGCCGAGGTGCTTGACGTGGACCGTCGAGACGATCGCCTGGCTTGCCTCATAAGTCGAGCCGTCCGCGGTCTCGACCTCGGCCGCGCGTCCACCTTCGACCCCGATCCGCACGACCCGTTTCGACGTCAGGACCGTGCCCCCGTTCTCCTCGATGACGCGGGCCAGGGCCAGCGGCAGCTGGATCGAACCGCCCTCCGGCAGGATCCAGCTGAAGCGCTGGCGACCCGCTACGAGTGAAAACGCCATCGTTCCGGTCTCCGGCTCGTCCAGCGGGTGTAGGGTCATGAAGGCGATCCAGGCGAAGAACGCGCGCACGTGGTCCTCGCGAAAACGCTGCGTGATGATCTCGAGCGCGGTGGCTCGCCGGATCGCAAGCATCTCCTCGCCCAGGCTGCTCTGCAGCGTCATTGCGTCGACCTCGTCCGGCGGGCGCGGAGGGGCGGCCCGCTCGGCGTTGATCACCGGAGCCATCAGCTCCCAATCGGCCAGCAGCTCTCGGTACGCCTTCGCGTCAGCCGGCGAGAATTGAGCGAGCTCGCCGCACGTCTGATCCAGGTCTCGCCACATCGTGATCGAGGCGCCGTCTGAGAACGGCATGGTGAACACCGGATCGGGGTACACGTACTTCAACCCATATCGATCGAGCTCGAGCTCGTTGTTGCGCATCAAGGGGTTGCTCTGGATGAGGTTGTGCGCGGTGGCGCAGGGGTCGTGGACAAAACCCGGCAGTGTCAGCTCCTCGCACGTGGTGTTCCCGCCGATGCGCGGCGCGCCCTCGAGCACGAGCACGCGAAAGCCGGCGCGCGCGGCGTAGGCGGCGGTGACCAGATTGTTGTGCCCCGCACCCACGAAGATGATGTCGTACCCGCTCACGTGGTTGCTCCTAGGTACAGCCGGCCGATCTCCGGATTGCTCAGCACATCCGGTCCGGGCCCTTCGAGCCGCACGCGACCGGTTTCCATCACGACGCCGTGCGAGGCGATGCCGAGACCGGATCGCGCGTTCTGCTCCACGAGCAGCAGTGTGCGTCCAGCCTTGTTCATGTCGCGTACCGTGTTGAACACCAGGGTGCGGGTCTTGGGGTCCAGCCCCATCGAGGGCTCGTCGAGGATGAGCAGAGCGGGGTCGAGCATCAGGGCGCGTGCGAACTCCACGAGCTTCTGCTGGCCCCCGGAGAGCGAGGCAGCCGGCTCCTGCCGTCGCTCGGAGACAAGGGGGAACATCTCGCACACGGTTGCCATCCGCCTCTCGACCAGCCGGCGATCGTGGACCGTGAACGCCCCGAGCCTGACGTTCTCCCAAACGCTCATGGTCGGGAACAGGCTTCGCTCCTGCGGTACCTGGACGATGCCCCGAGCGAGAATCGCGCGCGGGCTGCGGCCGGCAAGCGACTCACCTCGAAAGCGAACCGTTCCCGCGCTCGGTCGGAGCAAGCCACTTATGACGCGAAGCACCGTGGACTTGCCGGCGCCGTTGGGGCCGACGATGCACGTGAGGCTTCCCTCCTCGACGGTGAGGTCGACCCCTTGAAGGATGTCGCCGCCACCGTAGCCGGCCCGAACCCCCTCGAGCTCCAGGAAAGCGCCCACCTCAGGCTCCCAGGTAAGCGTCGAGCACGGCCGGGTCGTTGCGCACAACCTCCGGAGTGCCCGTTGCGATCGGCCGTCCTCGATGGAGGACAACGACCTCGGTACAGAGGTTCATCACGAAGCTCATGTTGTGCTCGACCAGCAGGAACGTAATCCCGCGCTCGTTCAGGCGGCGGATCCGGTCGCCTATCCTCTCGAGCAGGGCGGGGTTGATGCCGCCGGCCGGTTCGTCGAGCAGCACGAGCTCAGGCTCCGCCATCATCACAGCGCCAAGCTCGAGCAGCTTGCGCTGCCCGTAGGACAGCGTGCCGCCCATGAGGTCGGCGACGTGGGCGATCTCGAGGAACTCGAGCATATCCATCGCGCGGGCTTTCTCGTGACCCCAATCGGCACGCGAAAACAGAGCGCGCAGACCCCTGCGCCTCACTGGGACCAGCATATTCTCCAGCGCGGTCAGGCGAGGGAAGATCCGGGCGAGCTGAAATGTGCGGCCGATGCCAAGCCCATAGATCCGGTCGGGTCCGAGGCCGTCGATCGGCCGGGCCTTGAAGCTCACACTTCCACTGTCCTTCGGGATGAATCCGGTGACCAGGTTGAAGACGGTTGTCTTGCCGGAACCGTTCGGCCCGATCAAGCCCGTGATGCTTCCCTGCGCGACCGAGAGCGAGCAATCGTCGACAGCGACCACACCGCCGAAGCGTTTGCAGAGCCCGTCGACCTGGAGCAGGCTCATCGCGCCGCCACCTTTGCGGGCGTGGATGCGGACGGCCCGGCACGTGCCCTCCGCCGCTCGATCAATTCCATCACCGACGGGACGATGCCGCGCGGGAGCAGCAGGATCACTCCCAGGAAGACCGCGGCGTACAGGACGAGGTAGAGCCGGCTCGCGCCGAAGTTGTAGGCAAGCCAGAGCTGGGTGGGTTCGAGGATGAGAGCTCCGAGGACGGGTCCGCTGAGCGTGCCGAGGCCGCCGAGAAAGACCATCAGCACCATGGAGATGCCGATCAGCGGGTCGACCACGAACTGCGGATAGATGTAGGTCACGTAGTAGCCGTACACGGCGCCGATCATTCCGACCAGGGCCGCGCTCACCACGAAGGCAGTCAGCTTGAACGCGCGGGTGGGAACGCCGACGGCGAGCGCCTTGTCCTCGTCATCGCGGATTGCGAGCAGGCCGAGTCCGAACTTCGAACGCCGGATTCGCCACGAGACGGCGAGGGCCAGTGTGGCAAGGGCGAGCATCGCGTAGTAGTAGGGGGTGTTGAAGTAGTCGCCGCCCCAGGGCGGCACGGGAAGGCTCAACCCCCCTCCGCCGCCCGTCAGCCCCACCAGGTTCTCCGCGAGCAGCTGCAGCATGAACATGAAGGCGATGGTCACGATCACGAACGTCGCAGCTCGCGTCCGCAACGCGAACCAACCGATGGCAACCGCCAGCATCGCAGTGCCAAGGCCGGCTAGCGGGACGAGAAGGAACGGCGTGTAGCCGGCGGCGATCCCGAGGTGGGCGAGCAGCAGCCCGAGCGTGTAAGAACCGAAGCCGAAAAAGCCCGCGTGGCCGAGCGAGATGTAGCCGGTGTAGCCGCCCATGATGTTCCAGGCGGTTGCAAGCCCGACGTACATCACGGTGAAGACAGCGATGTTGGTCGTGGCGGGGTCCGGCGAGATCGCCGGCAGCGCCAACGCGACTGCGAAGACGCCGATGATGCCGCCGAGCTTCAGGACCCTGGCCTGCCGCAGCAGCGCGCTCACAGCCGTTCCCGCACCCGCACACCGTAGAGACCTTGCGGGCGGACGATCAGGACCCCGACGAGGATGACGAAGAACGTGAAGCTTGCCCAAACGGGGGAGATGACCACCGACGTGATGTCCTCCGAGACAAGCATGATCAATGCCGCGATCACCGCCCCGCGCAGGCTCCCGAGTCCGCCGAGCACGATGATGGTCAGTAGCCGCGAGATGAGGTCGTAGTGGCTGCCCGGGTTGAACGCGTTCGTGATGCCGAAAACCACGCCTCCGGCCGCCGCGGTGGCCATCCCGATTCCGAACGCCACCGCCGCCACGCGATCGACGTCGATCCCGATGAGCTGGGCCGCGGTTCGGTTGAGCATGGTAGCCCGGATCGACGCACCGAAGGTGGTCCGATACAGAAACAGGAACATGGCGCCGAGGATCGCCAGGCACAGCACGAAGCCGAACAGATACACGTACGTGACGCGGAAGTCGCCGACCGGAAAGCTTGCCGTGTCATACCACGCGTGAAGCTGCACGTAGTTGGCTGTGAAGAAATAGCCCAGCAGGCCCTCGATGCCGAGGGCGATCGCGTAGGTGACCAGCACCGACAGCGCCTCGCGATCGGTCTTCAGAGGGCGTATGAAAACGGTCTGGAGCAGGACTCCTAACAGGAACATGACCGGCATGGTGATGACAAGCGTCGCGAATGGATCTAAGCCCAGCGATCGCGAGGCGGCGAAGCTCAGATAAGCGCCAAGCACGACGAGAGCGCCGTGACCCACGTTGATGATGCGCATCACGCCGAATATCAAGGTGAGCCCGGAGGCCATGAGGGCATAGACGCCGCCCGTGAGGACGCCGAGCACCGCAGCTTCGAGGACCAGGGTCATGTTCGTTACGGTCGGGGACGGTGGTTGAAGATCACCGTCCCCGTTTCAGGTTACTGCCAGTTCTTCTTCGGATACTCAGGCTGCGCGGACGCGACGGTGGACGGGTAGACGAAGATCGCGTTGCCTCCCTGCCACTGCTCGATGTACACGCCGACGCCGCCCTGCGGCTTGCCCGTCGCGTCGAACGACATTGGTCCCTGGACCGTGTTGTAGGTGCCGGTGTGAAGGGTGGCGATCAGCTTGGCGTTGTCTATGCTCCCGGCCTTCGCCGCGGCCTGGTCCACGACCTGACCGACACTGTAGGCCTCAGCCGCGTCCGCGCTGATGTCGGCCGCCTTGCCACCGTACTTGGCGATGAATTCGCTCACGAACTTGTTGTTTCCGTAGGCCGTGGCGGCGGGGGTCCAGCCGGCGGGGACCATGATCCCTTCGGTGTTGGCGCCGAGCTTGTCCGAGAACTGTGAGCCCTGGTCCGGTCCGGTGGTCTCGATGATGGTCTTCGGGTTGTAGTGCTGCTGGATGAACGTCTTGGCGAACGCCACCGCATCCGGAAGCTGCGTGCCGAGAATGACGGCGTCCGCTTTCGAGTTGGCGACCTGGAGGGCGATGGGGGTGAAGTCAGTCGTCTCGGCCGGGTACACGTGGTAGTAAGCCGTCTTGACGCCCGCCGCCTCGAGGAGGCTCTTGGCCTTGTCGACCTGCGGCTGTGTGAACGGGTCGTCCTGCGTCGCGTACGCCACGCTGGCCGGCTTCTGGCCTGACGGCAGCGAAAGAAGCCACTTCGTGTAGCTCACCAGGTTGTCCTCGACCGCCGCCGGCTGCACGAAGAAGATGCTCTTCAATCCGCGGTTGAAGACCTGGGGGCCACCGCCGGCCGGCTCCGGGAATGCATACCCATAGCGGTCGACGACAGTCGAGGCCGGGATGGTCAGCAAGCTGGAGAAGGGTCCGAAAACGAGGGCCACCTTGTCCACCGTGATCAGGTTCTGGTAGTTGGTGACGACCTGCTGCGTGCTGCTCGCGTCGTCGACATACTTCATCGTGACCTTGTGTCCTTGCAGACCGCCCTTGGCGTTGATGTCGTCAGCCCACAGGTCGTAGCCCTGCTTGAGCGCCGCGCCGTCGCCAGAAAAGTCGCCGCTCTGCGAGATCGATACACCGATCGTGATCGGCGCGGCAGGCGCGGTCGGTGTCGTGCCGCCGCCGCACGCCGCCAACGTCAAACCCAGGGCCGCCACTCCGGCCGAAATCAAGCGTTTGCGCATGCTGTCGCCCTCCCTACTCCGCACGCCGCGTGGCAAAATCGTTGTTCTGAACAAACGATTGCCCTATGGTATTCACGCCGGAAACGAATGTCAATGAGGCGATTGATGTCATGCCGACGACCCTGAAGGAGCTGGCGGCGCGAGCTAATGTGCACCCGTCGACGATCTCTCGCGTCGTCAACCAGGACCCAAGCCTGCGGATCGGGCAGGCGACCCGTACCCGCATCGAGGCGCTGCTGCGTGAGACCGAGTACCGGCCCAACGGGGTTGCCCGCGGGCTCAAGCTTCGACAGACGCTCGTGCTTGCGGTCGTCATCCCCGACATCACGAACCCGTTTTTCGGAGGGCTGTTTCGCGGTATCGAGGATGGCGCCGCGCAACGCGGGTACCAGGTGCTGCTGTGCAACACCGACGGAAGCCCCGACCGCCAGCGCGCTCACCTGCACAGCCTGATCGCGCGTCGCGTCGACGGCGTAATCCTGGCCAGCTCGTTCCTCAAGGACCCCGCCGTCCGCTGGCTTCGCCACCAACACCTGCCCTACGTGCTGGTCAATCGGTTCAGCGACGAGGGCCTGGATCCCTTCGTGGGCTCGGACGACGTGACCGGGGCGCGCCTGGCAACGCAGCACCTGATCGGCGCTGGCCACGTTCGAATCGGCCATCTGGCCGGCCAGTCGTCCGTGAGCACCGGCGTCCTGCGACGCCGCGGATACCAGGCGGCGATGGCCGAATCCGGGCTGCCGGCACGACCCGAGCTTCAGCCGGAATCAGGCTTCGTGGAGGAAGGCGGCATCCGGGCGATGGAACGCCTGCTCGCGTTGCCAGAGCCGCCAACCGCTGTTTTTGCGGTGACCGACATGGTGGCGGTCGGCGCGTACGCCGTCGCCCGGCGACTCGGTTTGCGAGTGCCGGAAGACCTCGCGATCGTCGGCTACAACGACATTCCTCTGGCTGCCAGGCTCATCCCCGGACTGACCACTGTGCACGTGCCGATACATGAGTTCGGCAGCGCGGCAGCGCGCCTGGTGCTCGAGCAGATCGACACGGGTCACGTGACGCCAAAGCGAGTTGTCTACACGCCGGAGCTCGTGGTCCGCGGATCGAGCGCCGCGGGGACGGAGGAGCGGGCGGCCGTCCACGTCGCGTCCCGTGGTGTTGGCGAGTAGATTATGGAAAGAAGCGCAAACGTTTGCGCCCCGGCCGTGGAGCTTGGGGGAACTACGTGAAGGCATCTGATCGCAAGCTGGGTTGGATCGGGACCGGCCGCATGGGCTACGCGCTCGCCAGCCGGCTACTTCAGCGTGGCTGTGACCTCAGCGTCTACAACCGAACGAGGAGCAAGGCCGAACCGCTGACCTCGCTTGGCGCTCGAGTCGTCGATCGCCCCGTCGATCTCGCCGACCGCGACATCGTGATCGTGTCAGTCGCCGATTCACCGGATTTCGCTTCGGTGATGGCGGGACCGCAAGGTCTGCTGTCCAACGGCGGACCCGCGCCGAGGGTCGTCGTGGACACGTCGACTGTATCCATGGCCGTGTCGAGCGAGATACGAGCGAAGGCCGAGCGCTTGGGCACGGCGCTCCTGGCCGCCCCAGTGAGCGGCAACGCCAAGGTGGCGCGCGCGGGCAAGTTGACGATGGCGGTCTCGGGGCCGCGCGACGCCTATGACCTGTCTCTTCCTTACCTGCAGATGCTCGGGACGAGCGTCGTTTACGTGGGTGAGGGCGAAGCCGCGCGCTTGGTCAAGATCTGTCACAACCTCGTGCTTGGAGTGGTGACTCAGATCCTGGCCGAGACCACTGTCCTGGCCGAGCGCGGCGGCATCTCACGCGCCGACTACCTCGAGTTCCTCAACGGAAGCGTGATGGGCTCTACGTTCAGCCGCTACAAGACGCCGGCGTTCGTCAACCTCGATTTCACCCCGACCTTCACCGGAAGACTCTTGCGCAAGGACTTCGAGCTGGGCCTCGAGGAAGGTCGGCGCATGAACGTACCGATGCCCGTCTCGGCGCTGGTCCACCAGATAGTCATGAACCTCATCGGAAACGGGCTGGGCGACCAGGACTTCGCGAGCCTGCTGCAGCTCGCAGCCTGGGGCGCCGATCTCAAGCTCGAGCCCGATCCACGTGTGGTCGCCGACGGGTTGAGCGACAGCACGGCCGATGGGCGTTCACGATGACGTCGGTCGATGGCGGCCGTGCGCTTGCCATGTACGGTGCCATGTTGCGGATCCGTCTGTTCGAGGAGCAGGTCAACGAGCTCTACACGAGCGCCAAGATGCCCGGCCTCGCTCACCTATATATAGGTGAGGAGGGCGTGGCGGTCGGAGTCTGCTCAGCCCTGCGCGACGACGACTACATCACCAGCACGCACCGCGGCCACGGGCACTGTCTCGCCAAGGGGGCGAGGGTCGACATGATGTTCGCCGAGCTGCTGGGCAAGGAGGCCGGCTACTGCAGGGGTAAGGGCGGCTCCATGCATATCGCCGACCAGGAGAAAGGAAACCTGGGCGCCAACGCGATCGTCGGAGGCAGCGTCGGCATCGCCACCGGCGCCGCGCTCTCGATCAAGCAGCGTGGCACTGACCAGGTCGCGGTGTGCTTCTTCGGAGAAGGCGCCCTCGGACAGGGCGTTCTGTACGAATGCATGAACATTGCCTCCCTCTGGAAGCTGCCCGTGATCTACGTCTGTGAGAACAACCTCTACAACGAATACACGCACTACCTGGAGACGACCGCCGGTGAGATCGCAGCGCGGCCGGCGGCCTTCGGAATCCCGTTCCGTGATTCCGATGGCCAGGATGTGCGCGAGGTCTTCAAATCCGCCGAGGCGCTCGTCAGGGAGGCTCGGGCGGGCGGCGGTCCTTCATTCCTCATGTGTCGAACCTACCGGCAGCGAGGACACCATGTCGGCGACGTGGATCGGTCCTACTACCGCTCGAAGGACGAGGAGCGGCACTGGGCGGACGACCGCGACCCGTTGAAGATCCTCGCCCAGGCGCTTATCTCTGAAGGCATCGCCGACGCGGTTGCGTTCGACCGCCTGGAGGAAGAGATCCGCACGCAGATCCAGGACGGCGCGCGGTTTGCCATCGCGGCGCCGTACCCCGACAGCTCAGAGGTCGCGACCGATGTCTATGCCTGAGGCGCAGGTCGACGAGCGCCAGTTGACCATGGCCGAGGCCGTGCGCGAAGCGCTGGCCCAGGAGATGCGGAGCGATCCGCGCGTCTTCATCCTCGGCGAGGACGTTGCGGAGGCCGGCACACCCTTCAAGGTCTTGAGCGGCCTGGTGAAGGAGTTCGGCCCGGACCGCGTGATCGACACCCCAATCTCGGAGGCCGGGTTCACCGGGATTGGCGTCGGCGCAGCCATGACAGGGATGCGCCCCGTGGTCGACATCATGTTCGGAGACTTCCTGTTCCTGGCCCTCGACCAGATCGCCAACCAGGCGGCCAAGGTCCACTACATGTCGGGCGGCAAGCTCAAGGTGCCTCTGGTAATTCGCACGACGCTGGGCGCGACGCGGCGTTCGGCAGCGCAGCACAGCCAGAGCCTGCACGCGCTCGTCAGTCATATTCCAGGCCTCAAGGTCGCCCTGCCGGCAACTCCGTACGACGCGAAGGGGCTCATGAAGACGGCGATTCGAGACGACAACCCGGTGGTGATCTTCGAGGACAAGTTGAGCTACACGATCAAGGGCGGCGTGCCAGAGGATGACTACACGATCCCTTTCGGCCAGGCAGACGTGAAGAGGCTGGGCGAAGACATCACGCTCGTAGCCACGAGCAGCATGGTTTACGTTGCGCTGGCCGCCGCCGACCTCCTCGCCACGCGAGGCATCTCGGCCGAGGTGATTGATCCACGCACCACCGTGCCCCTCGACGTCGAAACGCTGGTGGGCTCGGCGATCAAGACCGGCCGCGTGATCGTGATCGACGAGGGTTATCAGAGCTACGGAGTCACCGCGGAGATCGCTTCTGTGATCACAGAAGGCGCGTTCTATCACCTGGATGCGCCGGTGATGCGAATGGGCGCGATGGACGTGCCCGTGCCGTTCTCGCCCGCGCTGGAGGACCTCACCGTGCCGACGGCCGAAAGAGTCACTGAACTGGCGATCAACCTGTGTCGAAAGAGGAGCTGACCATGGGACTCAAGACTTTCGGGCGGATGGGCGTGGACTGGGAGGAGCGGGTCAACTTCGACCGCCTGCGCCGCGAACGCCTGGATCGCGCAAAGGCGGAGCTGGCTCGATCTGAGCTCGGAGCCGTGCTCTGCTTCGACATGAACAACATCCGTTACCTGACCGCGACTCAAATCGGAACCTGGGCCTACGACAAGCTGATCCGCTTCGCGCTCCTGCCGCAGGGCGACGAACCGATCCTGTGGGATTTTGGATCCGCCGCCCGCCATCACCAGCTCTACTGCCCCTGGCTGGGCGACCGGTCGAGAGCAGGACTTTCGACCTTCCGCGGTTCGATCTCGCCCGACGCGGGGCGGCCTCAGGACGTGGCACAAAAGATCAAAATCGAGCTCGAGCAGCGGGGCCTCCTCGGCCAGCCGCTCGGACTCGACATCGCGGAGCCGTCGGTGCTTTTCGCCCTACAAGACGCCGGCATCAAGGTGGTCGATGGACAGCAGCTCATGCAGAGGGCGCGGATGATCAAAACCGAAGACGAGATCACCCTCCTGAACCAGGCCTGCGGCATGGTGGACGCCGCTTACGACGAGCTGTACGGAGCGATGAAGCCAGGCATCCGCGAGAACGACTGTGTCGCGGTGGTCGCCAACAGCCTTTATCAGCAGGGCTCGGAATTTGTGGAAGGAGTCAACGCGATCTCCGGCGAGCGATGCAGCCCGCACCCACACAATTTCTCCGACCGAGCGCTGCGTCCGGGCGACCCGGCCTACTTCGACGTCCTCCATTCGTTCAACGGTTACCGCACCTGCTATTACCGGACGTTTGCCGTGGGCAGCGCTTCGCGCGCCCTGGTCGACGCTTACAAGCGCTGCCGAGACTACCTCGACGAAGCGATCGCGCTGGTGAAGCCCGGCGCGACCACGGCCGAGGTGACCCAGGTGTTTCCGAAGGCGGAGGAGTTCGGTTTCCCCAACGAGGAGGCGGCGTTCGCGCTGCAGCTCGGGCATGGGGTGGGCCTGTCGATCTGGGAGAAACCCGTGTTCTCGCGCCTGGTCTCGCTGGACCACCCCGAGGTCATCCAGGAAAACATGGTCTTTGCGCTGGAGACGTTCTGGCCGGCGGCGGATGGCTGGGCGGCGGCGCGGATCGAGGAGCAGCTGGTGGTGACCAAGGACGGGGCCGAGATCATCACGCGCTTTCCGGCGGAGGAGCTGTTGATCGCGGGCAAACGCTATTACACGGCAAGCGGCTCGTTGCCCACCACTCGCGAAACCCAGTCGAACCTGAACAGCACTGGGCGAAACCCGGTGGTGCAGGGGGCCCGCCGCGAAGGCGCAAGGGTCCGGACCCAAAACTGAGTTGCCGATCGAGGTCGTGATGCCCGCGCTCGGCATGGCGCAGGAGACAGGCAAGCTGGTCCGCTGGTTCAAGGGCGAAGGCGAGGTAGTCACCAAGGGTGAGCCGCTGATGGAGGTCGAGACCGACAAGGCGACGGTCGAGGTCGAAGCGCCCGCGAGCGGGATCCTGGCCGGGCTTACCGCGGCCGGCGACGATGACATCGCGGTCGGCCGTCCGATCGCCATGATCCTGGCCGCCGGAGAGTCGATGCTGGATGCAACGCGAACCTCGAGCGCGCCGGTCAAGTCCACTTCATCGGTCGCCGCAGCCGCAAGTCCAGCGGCGCCGGTTCAAGCCATCGGCTCTGGCCGGCCTTCGGCCTCACCCAAGGCTCGCCGTCTGGCAGAGGAGCGAGGCATGGACCTTTCGCGGGTCGTGGGGAGCGGGCCAGGCGGTGCGATCCTGGAAGAGGACGTCCTGCAGGCGGCCGCTCGTCCTGCGACAGCATCGGCCACCGAGCCGACGCTCTGGCGCGCGATGGCCGAGAACGTGACGCGCAGCTGGAAGGAAACGCCACACTTCTTCGTCTTCCGAGAGGTTGACGCCGGGTCGATGGTCGAGGAGCGCCGCGGCGCTCGAGAAGCCGTGACCTACACAGACCTCCTGCTGCGGTGCGTCGCCCAGGCGCTGGCCAGGCACCCCCGGATGAACGGCAATGCTCCGGACGTCAACATCGGGCTCGCGGTCGCCGTTCCCGACGGCCTGATCGTTCCAGTCATCCACGGTGTCGACCGCATGCCCGTCGAGGAGATCGCGGCGCGGCGCAAAGAGGTGGTGGTGCGCGTGGGGGCCGGCCGCCTGCGAGCGGCCGACCTGTCCGGAGGCACCTTCACGGTCAGCAACCTCGGCATGTACGACGTCGACCTCTTCACAGCGATCCTCACCGAGGGTCAGGCAGGCATCCTGGCCGTAGGCCGGATCGCCGATCGAGTGGTGGCACGCGAGGGATCGGCGGTCGTCAGGCCCACACTCCTCTTGAGCCTGAGTTGCGACCACCGCATGGTCGACGGGGCACGAGCGGCCGAGTTCATAAAGACTCTGGTCGGGCTTCTCGAAGCCCGATCGATGTGATGTTGAAGTCGACTCGGGCACCGGGCGTGAGTTGAAATCGTCGTTCGGCTGCGCAAGGCGAGCTATACGTCCATGACCACCTGAATGAATCACCGCGCGCCTGTGGGCGCCCCGATGCTAGCGAGGCTGTGGCGACTATTCAATCGAAGTCGGTAGGGCCTATCCGACTTCTTCTAAGGCTCGGCGGAGACAAGCCGGAGAGTCTCCATCGCGCGCGTCCCCTCTATGGGCGATCGCGGAGAGCAAGATCCATGTAGTAGTTCATGTAGTAATCCGGGGCTTTGTAACTGCTCGAAACCGGCCCACTGGGCAAGTCCTAGGCCCTCAAAATGAGGTCGGCCCTAGCTACGTGGCCGGTGTG
>WNFG01007215.1_pt1 | contig 14922 bp, 13 predicted proteins | sample 5400431 | NCBI WGS metagenome assembly WNFG01 (sample SAMN13153346, study PRJNA577476) | soil metagenome | isolation source: 120 cm saprolite under Douglas fir tree site 2 hole 3 replicate 2 | place: USA:California | collected 2015-04-18 | reverse complement strand
GGAGGCGTTCCCGACATCCTATCATATCAAGGTCGCAGTCAAGGACAGCAAGCTCACCTGGCTATCGAGCGGCAATTGGAATACGAGCAACCAGCCGAATGTCGACCCATCCGATCACGCCGCTCTCGTCAACGCAGCGCATGTGAACGATCGCGATTGGCATGTCATCTGCGACTGCCCACAACTGGCGAAGCTCTTTCGCGCCTTTCTTGTTCAGGACTACACTACCGCCAAGAACGCAGCCTCCGCGCCGACTGCAATGCCGGGCGCAGCAATGGCAGCAGCAGCGGTACCGGCTGTCGCGCAGGAGGAGGCGCTGGCACAACTGCAGCTGGTTGCCCGTACACCGCAAACCTTCTTTCCGGCGCATACCCTCACCGGCAATATCACCGTGAAGCCGCTCTTGACGCCGGATGACTATCGCAAGCCCATCCTTGCGCTGATCAAGGGTGCCAAGCAGCGCTTCTACATGCAGACCCAATACATTCACACGATTGCGCCGGCGCAGGATACGGGCAACCCAACGACGCATATGGAGCTGATCGGCGCCATCGTGGACCTGATCAATGCCGGCGTCGATGTCCGATTGATAACCAGCGAATATCAGGATCACATGTGGATTGAACGGTTGCAGGACGCCGGTGTCGACGCGGTGGAACACCTGCGCATTCAGCCGCATGTCCACAACAAGGGGCTCATCGTCGACTCGCAGGTCGTGGTCGTCAGCAGCCAGAACTGGTCACCGCTTGGCACGGGACAAAATCGCGACGCCGGCCTGATCATCTACAACGCGGACGCTGCGCAATACTTTGAGCGCATCTTCCTGCACGACTGGGTCAACATGGCCGCAGCCAAGGTATTGCGCTGACGCACCTCGGCTTGGCGTCCGATTGGAGAACAGAAGCTATTCGAGGAACTCCGTGACAACGACAAGATTTCGAATCGGAACCTGAGCAACCGGCTCGCTTCGCAGAATCAAAAACGATGAACCAGCAAGGTTCACACCGACAACAACCGTGAGGAGGGAAAGACATGCGCAAAGAGACGCAGGACAACCCGAATATCTCCACTGGACCGACGATCAACAGACGCGGCCTCTTGCGTGGCGTCGCGGCCGCCAGCGCTGCTGCAAGCAGCAGCGTCGTGCCGCTTGCGCGGGTCAAGGCTGAAATCTGGGAAGAAGGGGATCAACAATGCCGTCCGCTGGTTCAGGAAAAGGCACCTGACTACGACATCAACGACGCGCTGCTGTTGGATTTCATGAAGCTTTCGGAGACGCTCACCGGCGTGAAGTCTCTCGATCGCCGGCTTGGCGTTCAGTACCTCGAACGCTACGCCCGCAATCCCGACCTCAGCGCGCTGCTCCCACAACTGATCAAGGCCTATCGGGATGTAGTCGCGTCCAACCCATCGCCTGACGACCTCGTCAAGAACATCCAGAAGATCATGCAGGACAAGACGGTCGGGCCAGCTGCCGAGCAGCTGATTTATTTATGGTACGTCTCCGCATTCTTCCTGCCGCCTGATCATTCCGCCGCGAGCCGGAACTGGCTGTACGGCTCGCCCGAGCAATACGAACAATCACTGTTATGGCCGCTGGTCCGAGGGCATGCGCCCATGACGCGTGGCGGCGACTACGGCTACTGGGAAGCGCCGCCGCCACCAGCAACGATCTGACCCGACTGTCCAATCTGCCTTTGAGCCTAAAAGGGGCATGCCATGCAGACCAATCTCGCAGAGCCAGATTTTGACGTCATCATCGTAGGATCGGGAATCGCCGGCGCGCTGGCCGCCTATCGGCTGGCGCAAGCAAAGGTGCGAGTTCTGATGCTTGAAGCCGGCGGCGTGCCATCCGAATCGCTTGGACGGTATGCGCTGGTGCGAAGCTTCATTGAGTCGCCGCCGAAGGCGACGGACTCGCCATTCTGCGGCGACAACATTCTCGCGACCCAGCCCGATCCACGCGCGCCTGCACTGGGCACGAATTATTACGATTATCCAGCCGGAAACCCCGACAAGTTCGTAAGCTACTATGAGCGGCTGGTCGGCGGCTCGACCTGGCATTGGCAGGGCATCTATGTCCGCATGGTGCCGAACGATTTCTACATGAACAAGCTCTACGGCAAGGGCGTCGATTGGCCGATCAACTACGACGACCTCAACCGCTGGTATGGCGAGGCCGAGAGTGAGATAGGCGTGGCCGGCGATCCCGAGCTGCGGCGCGATGATTACCGAAACCGCACTTACAGGATCAACTATCCGATGCCGGCACTCGACCCCAGCTTTCTGGACCACCAGGTGACCAGGGCTGTTCCCAGAATGGCGGCCGTGAGCGGCGTTCCGCTGCGGGTGAACACGGTGCCCCACGCGATCAATTCGAGGAAGTTTGACGGACGGCCAGCCTGCCAGGGCTATACCTCCTGCGTGCCGCTGTGCCCCATCAAGGCGCGCTATGAGGCCATTTTCCATGTCGAGAAGGCGATGGCGGCGGGTGCGGTTCTGCGCACGCAAGCGGTCGTGACAAATCTGCAGCTCGACCCAAGTGGAAAGCGCGTCACCGGCGTCTATTACCGACGCTGGCAATGGAGCGAACAGGACAAGAAGCGCTACAAGCTGGACGAGACCGATCGCTATTTATCGGCAAAGGTCGTCGTTCTCGCCGCGAACGCGATCGAAAACACCATGATCCTGTTGAGGTCGAACGCGGCAAATTCGAGCAAGACGGTCGGTTGCTATCTGATGGATCATCCGATCAAGCAATCCTATGGTCTCGCCGTCGACCCGCTCTTCCCGTTCCGCGGGCCGCAAACCACGTCGCAGATCGAGACGTTGCGCGATACCAAACATCGCAAGGATTTTGCCGGGTTCAAGACATCGATCAAAAACGACGGCTGGTCCACGAATGCCACCGGCGCGCCTCGCGGCGGCAAGGTCGCCGCCCAGAAGGAGGCCGAGGATTGGCATCCGGGTACGATTCTCGATCTCGTTCAGAATTGGGGCTACTTCGGCGAGACACTAAGGAAAACACTGGCGCATAATGCGGTCCGGATGCTCACGCTCAACAGCGCCTGCGAGCAACTGCCGATCAAGGACAATTCGGTCACACAATCATCCAACAGCGACGATCTTGAACTCAAGCGGCCGTTGATCAACTATCGGGTCGATGACCCTGATCACTACGTGCGCAACGCGTTCAAGAAGATCGTGGAGGTGCACAAGAGCGTGTTCGATGCAATGGGCATCACCCGCTACAAACTGCAGCCCGACGATGACAACAAACCGCTGACGTTTGGCGGCTCCGGGCACATCATGGGCACGACCAGGATGGGCGACAAGCCGGACCAGTCGGTGGTCAACAAGAACTGCTGCACGCATGACCATCCAAATCTTTTCATTCTGGGCAGCAGTGTCTTCCCCACGAGCTCGACCGCCAACCCGACATCAACCATCGCAGCGCTGGCGCTTCGCGCGGTGGACCCGATCAAGGCCAAACTCCGAAGCGGCTAAGGCTGCGAGGAATCACCTCGCTTGGTGGTGGCGCCAGTTTTGAATCGGAGTGGTACACATGATTGACCGTGCTACAGCTCAAGACGTGACCGCCAAGCGGGCAAGCGTGATCGATGCAATGATTTCGAGGATCAGCAACCATGAGGATCGCCACTACTTTGTGGGGTTGGTCGGATACTATATTGAGGGTACCCGCTACTCCGCATCTGGTCTCAGTGTTGACGTTTTTGCAACTCCCGATACCTGCCGAACCGACGCTGGGTTCGCCTGCACTGCGATGTTTCCTCCAGCGGTACTCCAACCGCGCGCCGTAAAAGCAAAGGGCATAACCAAGGTCGATCTAAATGGACAGGTACGAGAGGCAGTGTGCGTCAGACTGGAAGTCATGATCGATGATGTATGGTCCGTTGCAGAGTTCGTCGACGGAAGACAGCGCGATCTTTTTCTTGATCCGGAGGCGCTAAAGTCAGGCTTAGATCTATCCTGGAGCAGGCCTCACTAGGCCACTCTGACCGACGCCGCAAGTTGCCAAGTGGTAATGCCCTCAAGTAGCCGGCGATCTTGAGCCTAGTGCGGCGCCGGCTTGTGCCCGACCCAGCGTCCGTCGGTTGTGGGAGCGAACGTCACAGGCGCACCGGCCAGCAGGTCCTTCATCGCTTCCCGGACAATGCCGATGTCCTTGACCTGCGGAACACCTTTGAACATGTCGTAGCCGGAGCCACCCGCTGCAAGAAAGTCCAGCGTGGCGACGGTCAGCGAATCGCTGCTGGCAGGCCCGCCGGTCGCAATATCGAAGAGCACCCTTCCACCGAGCGTCTCGACATGGGTCAATTTGGCGTTTGTATCGACATGCCCGTTGCCCGTGCAGTCCTTCTCATACTGAACCTTCAACCCGCTCTGCATCAACGCGCCGTAATCACCGCACGTTTGGGTCGATCGGCTCAACGCCTTCAGCAGGGTCGGGATCGACATCGGGCCGATTACCACACCATGATTGTTGAAGGGAAGGACGCGGAACAACGCCTCGTACGTCACGTCACCCTGCAGCAAAGACGTACGAATGCCGCCGGTATTGATAAACGCGACATCGGCTGCGGAAAGCTGACGCAGAAGATCGGTCATCGCATCGGCCAGCGGGCTCTCGTCGATTCGCTTGACGACGATCTCGGCGGTTGCCTTGCCCAGCACCTGCCCTGCAAGCGGTGCGATCGTCTGCCTCTCTTTGGCGATGAGCTGGGCGATGCTGTCGTCGCTCTTGAAGGGCGCGCCCTCATACATCACGGCATGACTGGCCGCATCGACTGTGCAGTAGTCCCTGGCCTCGTCTGCGCACTTGTCCGGAAACGTCTTGACGCCCGCATACGATCTGGTCTTGGACTGATCGACTCCACCGAGCTTGGGATCGTAGACCAGATCGACGCGCCCATAGGCCTCACCATTGGCACCGGATTGAATGACCGGCGTCATGCCGACGCTCCTGTTGTAGACGGCATGAGTGTGCCCTGAGATCACCGCATCGACGATCGCTCCGCGCTTTGGCTGCGCAGAGGACATCAGCGACTGGACCAGCATTGAAATATCATATGTCTCCTTGGTCTCGCCGTCGTGGATGAGCAGGACGAACACGTCGGCCTGGCCATCAAGTTCGGCACGAATCCTGAGATAGGCTTCGGCTTCACGCTCGAAGCAGAGGTCGCTCACATCGGCCGGCGTCGTGGTCGTCGGCGTGAACACATTGTCGATTCCGATAATGGCGACCCGCACCCCTGCGACATCCTTGATCAGGTAGGGTTTGAGAAAATCCGGTCGCGCGGCCTTGCTCCAATCGATCACCGGCTGGCGGTCGGGGGCAAGCTTTGGAACGCAGCCTTGTTGATCGACCTGCACTTGATTGCCGGCCGCATCCCGAAGCGATGCGGTCAGGAAGGTATTGGCTGAGATCAGCGGAAACTTCGCATAAGTCAGCGCTGCCTTGAGCGCGCCGCGCGGATCCTGGTCGGGCGCCGTGGGTTCGTCCTGCAGCCAGCCGACCGGTCCAAAATCATAGTCGTGGTTGCCGCCGGCATCGAGAACCAGAACCCCTGCCCGGTCGCCAAGCCTTTGCTTCAATCCTGCCCTGATGGCCTGGACGACACCAGAAAATGCCGCCAGTCCGCCCTCCGCGGTGCCGTCTTTGGCCACCGTAGGTTCGATCCCGCCATGGATGTCGTTCGTTGCCAGGATTGTGATCTGGGTCGGCTCCGCCGTACAGCCGGAGACGGCGAAGGCTGCGAAGCAACCGACCAGCGCAAGCATCCTGACAGCGCGGGTCGTCGGCCGGTGTGAGGTAGTGTGGACGACGTTCGGGTGCGTTCTGGACAACATTGTTTGCTCCAAGCTCGAGCTACAGGCCCACGCGTTCCCAAAGATCTCGATCGCGCAAGCAGTCTGAAAAGAACCAGGCCTGCCCGCACCTATCCTTACGGCGTCCAACGTTACGCCAGGCGATGGTTCGCAATATCAACCTTCACCGTGTCGAACGCTTGCTTCGTGCCGCCCGTCGTTGCGACCATCTCGATGCTAAGTTGCCTGGCGTCTGCGGTGATCATCAGGTAGCCGTATCCTCTCATCGATTTTTCAAAGACCGTCTCGCCCATTTGCTGGCCGTTAGCATCTTTGACGATCGATGCGGCATGGCCTCCGCAGCCGGCAACCACATAGGGAATTTCGACGGCCCCGCTGCCGAAATCGGTCGAGCGCGTATAGCGCTGATAGTTGTGGGAATGACCGGCCAGCATCGCGTGCGGCGCAATCTTGTTGTTTTTGCAGACACCATCAATTTCCTCAAGCATTAGCTTGCTGGGACTGTGTCCTCCCGAACTATAGGGCGGGTGATGGGTGGCAATCACGAGAGCTCTTTTGTCTCCAGCCTGTTTCAGTTTTGACAGGGTTTTGTCGAGCCATTGCAACTGCTTCTTGTCGTTGTTGGCGCCCAGAATACTACCGGGCCCTTCAGCGATATTCGAATAAAGGCCGATGATGTCCACGAAAGGCGCCGAGAGCATCCAATAGACGCCCGGCTGGGTCATCGTCTCGCGGAAGATGCGAACATCGCTTGCAATTCTTGGCACCGTAGCCGCCGGAGCGCAGAAATTGTCGCGGAAGGCCTTGAGCGGTGTGGGATCGGTTTGCGGGAAGGTCTCGCCATCATGGTTGCCGGGGATCGCGATGATCTTGCCGGGATAGGTTGTGTACGGACGGTAGAACTCGTCGCGATACAGCTTGGCCTTGTCGTGGCCGTAGATCACATCGCCGAGATGGATGAACAAAGCCGGATTACGTCCGCCCGCGGCGGGATCGTAGTCGTCCTTCATCGCATCATTGATGTGTCCCTGCTCCGAAGCGTCGCCACCTGGACGCCCCGTGTCGCCGACCGCATGAAACCGAATGGCCCCGGTCGCATTTATTTCGTCGACACCCGGCTGCCCTATGATCTCGCTCAAATCCATCGTTGGATCGCGTGACGGCGGCGGTATCGGCCCCAGCTTCGCCGTCGCAAATTGCGACATGCTTCGCGCGCCGGTCTTGGGATCGATCGGCCGCCGGTCCGGCGGCATGGTGGTGAAGAAAGGTTGCGCAAACCGCGAAACCGGGGGCTTACGCTTTTGCACCGCGGGACGCTTTGCCTTCTTGGCCATGGAATCCCCCTGAAAAATTTCTCCAAATCGGCACAAACATCGAAAGAAATTGCGGAAGTCGCGCGCTGGCAATTTTCAAGGCTGGTCTCATAGTACAACTCAAGGCAGCATCTGAAAAGAGAGATAGATCACGTTCCCCGATATGGAGAACAATAGACACCAGCGAGACCACCTGCAACGAGGTCGGGCAGGCAAGCCCACTTGGCCGAGCGTGCTCATCGCACGACGTCATAGGGAAAATGCGACTTGCGACGCAACCTGCGCGGGCATAGGGTGCGGTGAAACTACGGGAGGAACTGCATGGCAGAACATGAGTCCGACCGATCAGCGCCAAACAGCGGACTAGCACCGGACAAGGGTGGCGTGACACGGCGCCTCTTTGTACAAAGCACCGCCCTGCTTGGCACACTTTCGGTTAGCGCCAACGACATCATTGCTCCGGCGCTCGCCCAAACGCAAGAAACTGCTGCCGACACCAAGCTTGCCCAGGCGGCTTCGCCGCCGCCTGCCGCGCGTGCGCCGGTCATCGCGGGCCGCCCTGAAATTCCGCTTTCTGCAGAACCACCGATCAGCGTTCAGGAGTTTGTCAGACTGTCGCAGGTGCTGACGGGGCACGACGATCTCGATCCGGATCTCGCGGCTCAGTATCTGCAACGCTGCTCCGATAACGAACAGGTGAAGGGCCTTTTGAAAGAACTCGTTCAGGCGTTGTCGTCCGTGCAGGGAAGCCACGGCGACATAGTGGACCGCTTGGCGGACCGCTTGCTGGAGAAGTTGCAGGCGGACGGCGATCGGCTGTTCAAGGCTGCTGAGCAGATCATCTACCTGTGGTACGTCGGCGGCTTCTTCCAGCCAAACCCGACCGGGGCGCCCGGCTTCTGGGACTACGGTCCACCCGAGCATTATTTTCGCGGACTGGCGTGGCCGACCATTGGCGTGAAGCCGCCGATGTCGGCCCACAACAGCGTCTACTGGACGACGCCGAGAAGTCAGCGGGGTTGATCATGGCGACAGGCAAGAACTTCGGCATGACTTACGACGTCGTCATCATCGGCTCCGGGGTTGCCGGCGCGCTGGTAGCTTATCGATTGGCGTTGGCCAAGATGCGCGTATTGGTGCTCGAAGCCGGCGGCATGCCTCAGGAAATGGGTGAGCGTCGCTTGCTCGTCAGGAATTACGCGGCGTCCTCTTCCAAAGGTCAGGACTCTCCCTACACAGACGAAATACGGCATTCCCGATACTTCAGCTCTCCGCCAGCCGTCACGGCGCCGCAACCCCAGGACGAGCGGATCGACCAGGATCCGCTGTACTACAGGTACGCGCAGGCTCCGGATTTGAATCACGCATTCAAAAGCTTCTACGAGAGAGCCGTCGGCGGCTCGACGTGGCATTGGCAGGGCCTCTCTCCGCGGATGCTGCCAAACGATTTCAAAATGAGGACGGCGTTTTTCAACGACGAGTCAACCCGCACAATGCACCCAGGCGTTCGTGACTGGCCGATCAGTTACTCCGACCTCGCCCCCTATTATCGAGAAGCGGAGTACGAGATGGGGGTGTCCGGAAACGTCGCGACAGATCGCGAACTGGACCAATATTTCGGAGTCCGCGAAGCCGACGGCGAGCGTGGTTATCCAAAAGTGCTTCGGGAGGGAATCCCGATGACTTACCTCGACAAATATCTGAAGAAGAAACTGAAAGGCTTTCACCACGAGGAACGCTCGCCGGAAGGAAAGACGATCAGAATTCCGGTCTGGGTGACCCAGGTCCCGCAAGCGAAAAATGCCAAGCCTTTCGATGATCGATCTGCCTGCGACGGGCGCGGGACATGCGTGCCATTGTGCCCGACGCGAGCGAAATACGAGGCGCTGTTTCACATCGAGAAGGCGGTCAGGGCCGGCGCAGAACTTCAGGCCAATGCCGTGGTGACTAAGCTGCAGTTCGGGGCGTCCGGTGAAGTCGCCAACGTGGTCTATAAGGACTGGCAACTCCTGGAACGGAACGTACAGGGCCGCATTGTCGTGCTTGCCGGCAACGCAATCGAATCTCCGAGGCTACTGCTCAATTCGGAAACTCCTGAGAAAGCCAACAAGGTCATCGGCAAGCATCTGATGGATCATCCGGGAACCGGCAGCTACGGGCTGGTGCCAGATCCCGTTTATCCGTTCCGGGGCCCGCCGACCACGTCACAGATCGATACCACGCGGGATGGCCCGTCTCGCAAATGGCGCGCAGGATTCAGAACGTCGCTGCTGAACTACGGTTGGCAAATTGGCGTACTTCGCGGCCTAAGCTGGGATCCGTCCTTTGCGCCGCAACTCGATCACGGCGATGCCAAGGAGGATCGTGGAGGCAACATTCTCGATCTCGTGCACAACAACAAGCTGATCGGACGCAAGCTGAGGGAGAAAATCCAGCATCACGCGCACCGGCAAATCTTTCTTGGCACCGCCCTCGAGCAGCTGCCCGTCGACAGCAACTCTGTTGGACTGCACTCAGAGAAAGACAGGTTCGGCGTTCCGCTTCCCCTCATCAAATACTATTACGACGATGATTCCGGCTATACCAACGCAGGATTGCGGGCCGCGAGAGAGATGCACGAGGCCATATTCAAGCACCTCCGAGCGACCGCATACCGGCTGTTCGCTTTCGATAGTGGGGGTGCACTGGCCAAACCACCCGGCTTTTTCGGCGCGGGTCATATCATGGGCACCACACGCATGGGCAAGGAGGGCGAAGATCGCGCGGTCGACGCACAGTGCCGGTCAGTCGATCATCCAAACCTGTACATTGTCGGCAGCAGCGTCTTCGTCACAGGTGCCGTCGCCAATCCGACCATGACAATCGCGGCACTTTCACTGCGTGCCGCGGATGCGATCAAGGCTGAACTCCGTCGCAGCTAGTTTCTCGCAGAGCCTGAAGAGGCCGAGCGAGCTTCGTGAACTCTCGCCGGGTTGGACGGCTGCCTGCTCGCGCGGCATGACGCCGTAAACAACATTCGGTACCGTGCGAGTGAGGTTGTTCACACAAACTAACCGGAAATGACTGTTATTATCCCTTGAGCTAACAGGGACACTCAGGCCACCGCGCCGCCCGCGCGTGATTTACAAAATCGAGTTCTTGCTGAACAAGAATACTGATTGGATCACTTCAGGCTGCGAAAATTAATCGCGGCTTGGAAAGCCGCGAGTATACTTGCCCCGAATGCTCCGATCCCTTTCTGGGGAAACGGAGGTGGACATGGCCGATCACCTGTGCGGTCTTGAGATTGAAAAGGCCGTCCAAGAGCCGCTTAAGACAGCCGAAGCCTGTTTTTTGAGGTTGATGCCGGATGGGCCGCTGGGACCGACTCTTTTTTGGTTTCTGGTCCTTTGCATTGCCGCAATGCCTTTCGTCTTTCGGTATTATGTCGGCCTCGTCGGCCAAGGGTCGCAACCAGAAAGCTCTCTTGAGCGGCAGGATTATGAGAAGCTGCGCGCAAGCCTCGCCGGTGACAACCCCGCGGCACGGCTCTATGCGCAATGGCTGACCAAGTTCCTTGATTGGATCGAGCGGTTTTGTGGCGATGTTGGTATGGCGGACCGGACGCTTTTTCCGCGTTTCTTTTGGTTGACGAAACCGGCACCGCTGTGGACGGCCCCCGCGCTCGACCGGTGCTTGTTGATCGCAGTGATATATCCCGTCGCCACGATTTTCCTCATTTGGATGCTCTTCGGCCAAGTCGGTCCGGCAGAGACCGCGCTCGGTCTGAGAGCTGATCTTCCTGTGTGGCGACGGGTCCTGGGCGTAGCCGCATATGCGGCGTCCGCCCTTGGAATATGGCGCTACACCATCGCGACCGGGCGGCGAAGTTTCGTTTGGGGCTCCATTGTTTTCTTTAGTCCCTTTGTTGGGCTTGGCGCTCTCGGTTTCGACAATCTTGGCGCTTCCGCTGTCATCAGCTTCTTCATTTACCAAATTCCTGTGTCGCTCACCATCCGTCTGCCTTCGGCGCTCACCATCCATGATATTTTCCGCAAAGAGTGGACACGGGCTGCTAGTCCCGGTGCGTTCAGCGCTGCTACGGTTTGCGTTATCGCTGTAGGCGCTTTGGGCGTTGAAGCTAACGTTTACGTTCTCGCTTTTGCTTTTGTTTTCGCCGTCGTTGCAGTAGGAAGCGCTGCATCGAAATACAAGTCGCTCGGTTTTTACCTGTTTTTCCTTTCCGCGATGACGGTAGCATGCGTGGCTGCGGCGAAGTTAGCAGCGCTTCCCTATTTTTGGCAGGGCTACGGTCCATTTCTGCTTTTCCTCGGTCTGCTCACCCTGCTCAGCGCTCCGTTCGACTGGGTTTCACTAGGGCTCACACGGGCGCTGCTTCGGCGTGGCCTCGAACTCGAAGGTTGGTGGCCGTATTTGCTCGCGCTTCTCGACGCGTGTCTTGCCGCAATTATTGTTGCCCTTCTCGCTCTCGTGATGGTTCTCGGCGTGCAAACCTTCGACGAACTGGCAGTCCACAGCGGCGGCAAAACCGCGGCGGTGCTGGATCTCGACATCCTCTTCGATGGCTTGGCTAAGGATCCGGCGGCCCCCAAAAATTGGTGGGCCTATGCGCTGTTGCTCTCGTCCATGATCCCAAGCCTCGTCAATCTTGCCATCGGCGGTATGGCGCTGACGCGAGGAATTCCGTGGCTCGGGCGGCTGCTCTTGCAATGGATACCCGCTGACAGAGCCGTGCCGCTGTACAAACAGCAGCTGGCCGCGACAGGATTGACGGCCCAGGTATTCGCAGGCGTCCTCCTTGGAGTCGCTGCTCAGGTATTCCTCTTATCGGGCGTTGTTTTCCATCTCATGCCGGCTATCGGCCTCGATCTACTCGCCATGGCCCGAGCCATCGCGGAGTACGACTTGCCAAGTCGCGTGGGGACGCTTTTTGCGGGAAGCGGATAGGCGAGCTCAGACGAGTTACAGATGCGCGTAACTGATGTCCCGTGCCCCGCTAAAGAACCTTGGGGAACCGCTTGAAAGACTAGCTTGTGCGGCTCAAACAGTGAACTTCCATAAGTCGCGCGCCACAAAGCAGAGAAGGTTACGATCAAACAGATTGTGGATGAGATCGCTTCCTAGGCCGTGTACTAGGTCTCGCCAGCGCGTTCGTGATCAGGTGGCCCATATGGCCTTCGGGGCCGAGACGCGAATGAGATCGCAAGCAACTCTCAGGCGCGTCTTTGCGCGCGATCGTTTGCCTCCCCAACACTGTCTCGAAGATCGAGACCGCGATCAAGCCAAACACCAGTCCGTGATCGTCGTGTAGCCGCGATGCGCCAACACCTTGTCGGTGACGACCCGGAAGAAACGACGGCGTCACCAGCACAAGCAACTGGAGGAAGAACGAGGCGACCAGCAGCTCACCGAGCAGGCGGCGATATTTGTGCATCGCCCGGAGGAACCAGGTAATGTTGAACTTGCGCGCAAGGTCGGGGAGCGCGGCCCGCCCGCCGTCATCCGCCTGTCAGGGAATTGAGACAAGCAGACAAGAACGCTGGCCTTGTTCAGCTCGGCCCTTGTGGCATTCGAAGTGATGCTACGCAAAAGATGGAGACTTGGCCATGAGGGACAGTCGTTCGACACCCTGTACGCTAACGGCGTGGTGACAAAGACGGCAGCGCTCCAGCCAGCAGCATCATGAACTGCGCACATTATTCCGTTGGTTGTTAAAGCGATACTGAGGTCAGGGTAATCGAGGGGTCGGACTCAATATAATACCCAACCAGTCGAAGACTGATGAGCTTTTGCGTCTTCTTACTCATTACCTGTCGATCGCGAAACGCTGCTTGCGCGTGGACGACCGCTTTGCGCGGTGGGCTCAACCGGCCGTTCGCTTAATTCGCCTCCGCGGCGTCTGTTCTGAGCCGTAGGTGATTACTGCGCTGGCGCAGCGATGGTCGGGACTGTTTTCTCATTCAGCCGCCCTGGCGGTTGCCCAGCTGAAATCATAATGCATGCCCAATGCTTTCATCGCGACGACTGCACCCAGAACGCAGATGATCTGCAATAGCGTCCTCGTCGAGAAAACCTTGTTGAACAGCGTCATATGATCTTCCGCTTTTTGCTCGTCATATTGTCAGCGGGCCGGGTAGCATCGGACCTAGCGTCGGTGGCCTAGACGAATCCCAAGCTTGAGCGCTTTCTGCCGCAGCGAACCCACACTACGTTTTGTAAGCTTCGCAATTTTAACGACGGGTGTTTTCGCCCTTGAGTGCGCACGCAACTCCTTCACATCGGCTTTGGTGTATTCGCGACGCACGACCGTCCTCTTTGCTTTTTTAGGCACTCAATATTCCTTGATTGTGAGGCCGCCTTAGTACCACAGATAGCTTGAGCAGCAAGCGTCATCAGCTTTAGCCGAGATGGATATCGATTCGGAAGCCGTGCTACACCGTGATCGTGGAGTCTCGTGAAAGCAACTGCATGACAATTCGGATCTATCACGATCTGTAACGAGGAACTAACCCCAATTACATACCCCTTCCGAACTTAGAAAATCACTAGACGCTACTTCTAAATGAGATTCTTCCTTCAAGTATGTTGATGCACAATCATTCCAGCGGCGACCCGACGCCGTCGCAGGCGGATATCCAGATGACGAACCAGATCATCGAGATTGCCAAGCCGCTCGGCATCGCGGTGCACGACCACATCATCGTCGGCCGCAATGGACATGCGAGTTTGAAAGGGATGAAGCTGATTTAATGCTGCGCCAAGTGACATTGGCGCGCTACGAAATGGTGACCATTTTGATCGCGCAGATGTCCGATTTGCTCGCCCCAGTATCCAAATCTACGACGCGCACGTGGCCGACCTGTACCAATGGGCCTGTGCGCGGTATCTCGTTGGTGTGAAGGGTGCAGAAACAAATGCAGGCAAAGCGCAGTCAAGCTCGGCTCTCGACCGAATTTCAGAACGGATCACGCTGGTGCCGCAGGCCGCTGTTTGCTGTTGACGCGCAAGGATCTGCAGGTGATCGGGGGCAAGGCCGTTCCCAGAACCGCAGAAAAAACAGAGAGTTGGTGGTGGGCACGACAGGGATCGAACCTGTGACCTCTACCATGTCAAGGTAGTCCGAGACACCAATTCTCGTGTGAAATCAAAACGAAAAGGTCGGTAGAAGTGCAAATCGGAGCATGAACGGAGCTGGAACAAAGCGGATTTGCTGTTGACGTGCTGTTGACGGTCGGCCGTCAGCTCTGGCCGTTCTGATTGGGAAGCTCGCCGGTCTAAGCGCGCAGTCGTTCACACGGGAGAGGTCCAAGGTTCGATCCCTTGTGCGCCCACCATTTTAATGACTTAACCGATTAATTCCCTCGGAATGTGCCCCAAAAGAGCTGGGACAAATGCAAATAGGGGCACCTCGGATTTCGGCGGTTGACGAAGAGATCGCACCGCCACCTCCTATCCTCACCCGCCGCCGCGATCCCGACGCCAATCAGGAGACTTGGCTGATCCGTTACGACGACATCCGTGTCGGCAGCATCGTGAAACGACAAGGACCAATGGAGCTGGAGAGCTCGCTTCTTTTCGGCGTCGCTTCGCTGTTGCCGGCAGGAACGGCAAGTCATGCGATGCGGCCCGCGTTGCCCTCCGAAGGCAAAGGTCACACGTTCGAATCGTGTCGGGTGCGCCATAAAATCAATTGCTTAGCCTAAGCGCCCTGATGTGAGTGAAAGTAAAACTCACCACAAACTCACCAAAAATGATCCAG
>WNFG01002909.1_pt1 | contig 14930 bp, 14 predicted proteins | sample 5400431 | NCBI WGS metagenome assembly WNFG01 (sample SAMN13153346, study PRJNA577476) | soil metagenome | isolation source: 120 cm saprolite under Douglas fir tree site 2 hole 3 replicate 2 | place: USA:California | collected 2015-04-18 | reverse complement strand
CAGGCCGCCGCGAACAGCAACGCCAACACACAGGCAACTCGTTTCATGATTCACCCCCAGGCTGGCAAAACTACTACCGTTCGCTTGCGGAAGTGAAAAACAAACGTACAAATGAAAAGGCCTCCTGTGAAGGAGGCCAGATTGTCGTTGTCGATCAGAGGCCGCGTTTCTTTGCGCGGATGTTGCGCCGGCTGCCTTTCGGCTTGCCACCGCCACCGCCATAGGCGCCGCCGCCACCACCGCCGCCGTAGCTACCACCGCCACCGCCGCCGTAGCCGCCGCCACCTCCACCACCGTAGCCGCCGCCACCACCGCCGCCGCTGTAGCCACCGCCACCGCCGCCGCGTCCGCCACCACCGCCGAATGAGCGTCCGCCACCACCGCCACCGGCGCGGGGGGGACGATCCTCGGCCGCGTTCACGCGGAGGGCGCGGCCACCCAGATCATGTCCATTGAACTTTTCGATCGCCTTCGCCGCATCTTCATCCGATTCGAACTCGACGAACGCGAACCCGCGGGGTCGCCCCGACTCGCGATCGGTCGGAAGAAACACGTCTCGTACCGTTCCGACCTGCGCAAACAACGCTTCGACGGAAGAAACACGTCTCGTACCGTTCCGACCTGCGCAAACAACGCTTCGACCTCGTCGCGCGTTGTGTTGAAGTCGAGATTCCCTACGAAAACCTTGGAAGCCATCAACATCTCCTCTTCTGCGGCTGATGCCTGCCAGTGCATGGCTTCCGGCCTTCCGCGCGCGAAGTGTATCGCGTTGCACGATACGTGCGCGGTAAAAACTCAAATCGTCCGGCAACGAACTCAGTAGCCGCCCGCCCGGCCGTGCCGGCTGGCGTCTGCTGCCGGTTCGCTTTTTTGCTCGGTCCAGCGGACGGGGAGTGTGTTCAACTCCACCGAGGAAACGCTGTCCGCCCACTTGTCAAAGAGATCATTCGGCAGAGGCGGAGCGACGGCAGAACGGGCCTGCATGGCGATGAGGTTGGCGAAGGGGCCGAGGTCGCGCAATACGTTCACGATGATCTGCACAAAACGCGGTACATGGGCCCAGGGGCCATGGGCGTTGGCTACCACGAACTGGGCGGTGGCGCCTGCCCGGAATGCCCGCGTCTGTCCGGGCGCAATCGTCGTCAGATGCGGCATGGCCTCACCTTCCGGGATCTCGGCACCGATGGTCATCGTGATCGTCTGCGAGTCGGGATCGAACGAAGCGGCCATCACCTTATCGGCGATGGCGATCGGCGACGGCGTCAGATTCTCCACCTGGTAGGTAATGCAGATCGGCGAGCCGGGAGAGAGCGTCTCCTGAATCATCTCCGCGTCGACCTTGATATTGTCCTCGCGGCCGAGTGCTCTGCGCGGGTCTTTGAAATCGACGTGCGCGGCGTGGGCCGCGGCGCTTGTCAGAAGAGTGACTGCGACGACCACTGCCATACTGCCTGAAGACTTCACGGAACACCTCCTGTAGCGGAAGTGGTCTCAGTCAATCTTCAACACTGCCAGAAACGCCTCCTGCGGAATCTCCACCTTCCCCACCCGCTTCATCCGTTTCTTCCCCTCTTTCTGCTTTTCGAGGAGTTTGCGCTTACGCGAGATGTCGCCGCCATAACATTTGGCGAGGACGTCTTTGCGCATCGCTTTTACGGTTTCGCGGGCGATGACGCGATTACCAATGGCCGCCTGCAGAGCGACCGCGAACATCTGGCGGGGGATGAACTCTTTCATCTTTTCCACGAGGAGCTTTCCGCGCGCGTATGCCTTCTCCTTGTGGACGATGAGAGAGAGAGCATCGAGCGGGTCCCCGTTGATCAGAATGTCCATCTTCACCAGATCGCTTTCGCGGTAACCGACGAACTGGTAATCGAGCGAGGCGTATCCGCGTGAGATCGATTTCAGCTTGTCGAAGAAATCGAGGATCACCTCATTCAACGGCATCTCATACACGATCATGACTCTGTTGGCGCTGACGTACTCCAGCTTCTTCTGTACGCCACGTCGATCCGTCGCAAGAGCGAGAATCGGGCCAACGAATTCGTCAGTCGTGAGGATGGTCGCTTCGATGAACGGCTCCTCGATGGAATGGATGTACGCGGGGTCAGGCATCTTCTGCGGGTTTTCAATCCACAATGACTCCCCGTCAGTCTTTTGCACGCGATAACGGACGCCGGGAGCCGAGGTCAGCAGCTCGAGATTGAACTCCCGCTCCAGCCGCTCCTGGATGATCTCCATGTGCAGCAAGCCGAGAAACCCGCAACGGAAGCCGAATCCGAGAGCGAGCGAGCTTTCAGGCTCGTAGCTGAACGAGGCGTCGTTCAGCTTGAGCTTGCCGACCGCGTCGCGCAGGTCCTCATAGTCGTCGGTGTTGATCGGGAAGATCCCGGCGAAAACCATCGGCTTCACTTCCTCGAAACCAGGAAGGGGCGGCGGCGAGGCATTCGCGGTCGTAATCGTGTCGCCGATCTTGGCCTGAACGATGTCTTTGATGTTTCCGGAGAAGAAGCCGACTTCGCCGACTCCCAGCCGGTCGACCAGCTTGATCTTCGGCGTAAACAAACCAAGCTCGGTCACTTCATAGATGCGATCGGTCGAAAGAAACTTGATGCGCATCCCTTTGCGGAGCTCACCATCGACGATGCGTACGAGACTGACGACACCGCGATAGGAGTCGTACCATGAGTCGAAGAGCAACGCACGCAGCGGGCCGTCCGCGTCACCCTTCGGCGCGGAGATGTTGGTGACGATCTTCTCCAGGATCTCGTCGACCCCGATCCCGGACTTGGCCGACGCCAGAACGGCGTCGTGCGCATCGAGGCCGATGACGTTCTCGATCTGCTCGCGAACCCGCTCCGGCTCTGCCGAGGGAAGGTCGACCTTGTTGATCACGGAGAGGATGTCGAGGTTGTTGGCGATGGCCAGGTAGCTGTTCGCCAGCGTCTGCGCTTCGACGCCCTGCGTGGCGTCGACGACGAGCACCGCCCCTTCGCAGGCGGCCAGGCTGCGCGAGACCTCGTAGGAGAAGTCGACGTGGCCCGGGGTATCGATCAGGTTGAAGACGTAGTCCTGCCCATCCTTCGCGCGGTACTGAAGATTGACGGCGCGCGCTTTGATGGTGATGCCGCGCTCGCGCTCGAGATCCATGTCATCGAGCATCTGCTCGTGCATTTCACGGCCTTCGACCGCGCCGGTCTTCTGCAGCAGACGATCGGACAGCGTCGTCTTGCCGTGGTCGATATGGGCGATGATCGAGAAATTACGTATGTAGCGAGGGTCAGTCATCAGGCGGCGGGCTGTCTAACACCATCAGGGGCGTTTGTCATCCACCTGCTAAAGCAACCTCTCCACGATCACCACATCCCGCCACACCCCGTCCAACTGGCCATGCCGCTCGTAGACGCCAACCTCGCGGAAACCGACGGAGCGGAGCAGGGCCCGGCTGGCGGTGTTCTCGACGAAGACACGCGAGACCAGCTTCCAGAATCCGGCTTCGCGGGCAGCGGCGAAGAGCGCTTCCATCGCCATCCTGCCGGCTCCGCGGCCGCGTGCGGCGCGCGAGGCATAGACGGAGAACTCGGCAATCCCGGAATAGCAGTCACGCGGGCGATAGGTCGAGGTGGCAGCGAAGGCGATTACATCGCCGTCATCGTCCTCGACCACGACGACCGGATGGCGCCCGTCGAGCCACTGCACCACGTCCTCCGCGGTGCGATGGCGCGTCTCGAACGTCGCCACCCGGTCGTCGATCCCTTCGTTGTAGATGCGCGCGATCGCCGAGGCATCGGCGACCGCGGCATCACGAGTCTTCACTTGCCCGTCAGCTCCTTCACCAGATCCGAGACACCGTAGACTTTCTTCAGAGCGTCGAGGATCCCGGCCGAATGGACGGCAACGGCACGGCCCTGGCGCTCGTCGAACTGGTAGTCCCACGGCAGCGACTGGATGTTGCCGTCGAAGATGATGCCGACGAACTCGTTGTTGCGGTTCACCACAGGGCTGCCGGAGTTGCCGCCGATGATGTCGGCGGTCATGACGAAGTTGTACGGCGTCTTGTCGTCGTCGAGAACGGCCTTCTTCGACATCCACGATGCCGGCAGCTTGAACTCGCCATAGTTGCCATGTTCGGCCGCGTGCTCGAACGTGCCGCCGATTTCGGTGGCCCAGGGAACGGCTTGGCCGTTCTCCATGAACCCCTTCACCGTGCCGAACGAGAGGCGAAGCGTGAAGGTGGCGTCCGGATAGGTGTCGCCGCCGCTGGTCTTGAACTGTGCGTTGGCGATCTTCGCGTACGACTGCCGCAGCACCTCGGCGATATTGTCGTCGTACTGCTTGCGCAGCTCGCGCGCGCGGGAGTCGACCACGCGGGCAACCTGGATCATCGGATCGTTCGAGGCATCGACCGCTGCTTTGCCGCCTTCGCCGAGTGCTTTGCGGGCCGCCACGTCGCGCAGCTTCGTCCCGCGGACCAGCTCCGAGGCGCGTTCCTGCGGCGACTTGCCGGCCAGGACCTGCTGCACGAGCGGACTGTTCGGCGCCATTTCAAGCAAGTTCGAAAGCGAGTCGGTGAGCGTGACGGTTTCGAGGTCCTCGTAAATAGGCGCCTCGGAGTAGAGTCCTTGCTTCAGCGACGGAAGGTTGGACTCGCGATACTCGCGTAGACGTTCGCCGTTGGGCTTTGTCGATTCATCGCCGAGCCGGAGCAGAGTCTTGGCCACCTGGAAGAGGCCGCTATTGAAGGCCAGACCTCCTTCGATGAAGCGATACTCGACATAAATCGGGCGGTAGGTCGCGATGGCGGTGTCGACGTTCTGCCATGCATCGCCATACGCCGCGTTCAGTTGGGGATCAGAGGTCACCTTCTGCCGCAGCGCGGCCTCGGTGGCTCCCTTCGCCTTCAGCACGGCCGGATCCTGCAGCCCGGCGATCCGTCCGAGGTAAGCCTTGCGCGAATTCTTGATCCCGAACAACTCATCATGCGCGCGGCGGTCGTTCTCGATGCTTCGCTGCGCGTAGTTCGTCAGCAGCACTTCCCGGCGGCGGAGAATGTTCAGCGTAAACGAATAGGCAACGTCACGGAAGAACTGCAGGTGTGTCAGCGTGTTGAGCCGGCTCGTGGAGCCGGGATGACCGGAGACGAAGACGAGATCGCCATCCCTCGCGCCGGTCTCGCTCCATTTCAGGTAATCGGCCGGATGGACCGGCTTGTCGTTCTCGTACGCGCGGAAGAAGCAGACGTCGAGGTCGTAACGGGGATACTCGAAGTTGTCCGGATCGCCGCCGAAGAAGGCGATGCCCACTTCCGGGGCGAAGACCAGGCGGACGTCGGTGTACTTCTTGTAGCGGTAGAGGTGGTACTCGCCGCCCTGAAAGAGCGTGACCACGTCACTGCGCATTCCGGTCTTCTGCACCGATTCCTGCTCGATGGCACTCATCACGCCGCGGCGCGCGGCCTGGGCGGCAGCCGTGGTCATGCCCGGCGTGACCGAGGCGTTGACCCGTGCCGTGACGTCTTCGATCGACTGCAGCACATTCAGCTCGAGGTCGACGCATTTCACTTCCTCGGCGTGCGTTTTGGCGTGATAGCCGGTGGTGACGTAGTCATGATCTTTCGTCGAGATCTTGGCCAGGCAGTCGAGGCCGACGTGATGATTCGTCAACGCCAGGCCGTCGGCCGATACAAAGGAGCCGGAGCCTCCGCTGTTGAAACGGATCGACGACTTTTGGAGATGATCGAGCCAGGCCTGCGTCGGCTCGAAGTTATAGCGTTGCTTGAAGATGGCGTTAGGTGTGCGATTGAAAAGCCACATCCCCTCATCCGCCGCGGCGAGCGGAAGAGCGAGGAGCAGCCCGAGGACTGCAAGGAAAGACTTGCGCATCGATGTTGCCTCCAGTTCAGTTTGCGAGCGGGATTCTACGCACAAACGGGGGAGCCGGCATGTGAGCGACTCTCGACGATTGACCACACTTGGCGTCACACACATCGATGTGTAAAATAGCGCTCATGGCTACGAACCTCGCGATTGATGACCGGCTGCTGGATGAGGCTCAAAGGATCGGTGGCCACCGCACCAAAAAGGCGACGGTCACCGAAGCTCTGCACGAGTACATCCAACGCCGCAAGCAAACGAAGATTGTCGATCTCTTCGATACCGTTGAATTCGATCCCAAGTACGACTACAAGAAGCAGCGCCGCCGGCCGTGAAGGTCCTCGTCGACACGCCGATCTGGTCTCTGGCACTTCGACGCAAGCATCGGCCGGAGAACGCATCAATCCAAATGGAACTCGCATCGTTGATCGCAGACGGACGCGTCGCGATCATCGGCCCTATCCGCCAGGAGCTCCTGTCCGGGATCAAGGAGCGCGCTCATTTCGATCGCTTGCGAGATCACCTCCGCGCGTTCCCGGCCACTGAGATTACGGCGGATGATTACGAGGGGGCCGCGTCGTTCTACAACACTTGTCGAGCGAAGGGCATCCAAGGTTCGAACACCGATTTCCTGATTTGCGCAATTGCAGCGCGAAACGAGTTTTCAATCTTCACGACTGACAATGATTTCATCCTTTTCCAAAAAGTTCTTCCGATCGCACTTTACGATCGAGGCAAGTGAGCAACACGGGCGGTGCACGTAGAAATTTGAGCAACAACGCCAGCAGCAGAAGACAGAACAGCCTCAAGCAAATCGGCTGGCATCTGCACAGCGACCGCGGCGCGGTCTCCGTTGTGAGCATAATGCCACGTTCCATCGATCATTAGCTCCTCGACAGAAATACATCTTGATGATAACGTTCCGGTACGAACATGGACTTTGAAGATGAGGTCAACCGTAAAGTTCAGGATGCGCTCGCACGTATCTCGCGAATTCCTGTCGCCGTCTTGATCTGGGGTCCAGACGTAAAGAGTGGAACCCCCATCGCCGACACCCGCCAGAAGCTTAAGGATGTTCTGGTGGCTGATGGTCATCTTGCCCGTTTCAGCGAGGAACTAATCGACCCTAACAGCACTCACTCTGTGGTCGCTCAGCAGTTCGCTCAAGCCGAGGCGTATGACGTAGTCTTCTCGCTGCCGGGCTCGCCGGGCTCAATTTCCGAAATTCATGACTTTGCTCGCATGCCCGGCGTTGGCGGCAAAATTGTTGCGTTCGTTGACCAGGATTGGAATGATGGATACGCGAACAAATCGCTGATGCAGATGGAATCGACGCTCACGTCGCGCGTCCAGATTTACGCTTCGACGGATCTGCCGGATCGCGTAATCGACACGGCGCAGAATCACGTTCACCGACTACAGGAGTTGCTCTATTGCTTCTTTGGGAGGCGCTGCTAATGGAAACTGTGCGCCTACTCGACAGCTATCGTCTTGCGCTTGCTCGCGATGCTAAGGGCGTCCGACTGTTGGCTTTTCTTCAAAAGGACGGCGCGCAGCTTGACTACCTACTTGCTGCAAAGACACGGCTCCCATTGCACGATGTACGCAGTAAGCTGACAGAGCTATTTCGCGCTAACTTTGTGCGGTTACTTGACGATGGTCGTTATGCCCCTACTGAAATCGCTGAGCAAGTGCTTGCTAACCTAGGTGTAGCTGATGTGGTTGCTAGTGACGCCGTATCAACGTCGGGTCTGCCAGATCAGGACAAAGTGTTCCTCAAGTCTTTTCTCGCCGACCGTGAATCTGCGCCCTCGTCCTGGCGCCGCTACTTCGCCGCGGCTGCTCAGTCGGCGAAGCAGTTGGAAAGCGAAGCGAAAATTGATGCTGTAGATTGGGCACGGCTATTTTACGGTGTACTGGCTGGACTTGATCCAGCATCGCGGGAATTGGGTGCCGACATTTCCTGCAGACACGCATTTACTCACGCTAATTTCGGTGTCAGCGGCGTTAAAGCTAACCTTGAACATTTCGCACAACAGTGTGAGCAAGCGATCCGGGATCGCGCTGCCAGTAACGAGTTCTTTTCTACAGGCAGGCGAGCTGAGGCGAGCACGACGTCGTCCATCACACTGGCACTGACCTTTGTGCGGCTTTGGGCTTCAGTGCTGTCGCAGCATGCCGATGAAGGTTTGGTAGCGGCAGCTATGACGACTGGGATCAACGACAGCGCACGAGCAGCACTTAAGGAATGGGCCGCTCCGTTTGAGCAGCGTTACTTGGAAGCGATATATCATCGGTTGTCTCAGCCGGTGAGTGTTCGCTCTAATCTGATTGACGCTCTATGTTTCGAAGTTGGTTCGTCAACCGTCCCGTGGCGTGTGTCGCTATCTAGTCAAGCTCGCGTGAGGGTTGGCGTGGATACAATTGTGGATCGGTTGAACATTGTCGAAGAGCAACTTCGCGCTGGTACTGTCACGCGCGAGGAGCAGCAGCGCGCACTACCCATCATTAACCGAATCCATACGTCGTTGGAGATCGGTGTTGCTACTAAGGCGCCATTGCCGACCAAGCGTTAATGCGGTCCGCCTAGGTTACTTTCGTGATGCTTCACCGCCAATTCGCGACTACCGTCAACGGCGACGTATCCGCCTCCCCTCCGTTGGCGATTACGCGGCCGTCGGGGGCAAGGTCGTAGTCGGAGGAGGAGATGGGATTGACGTCGAGGCGGTAGCGGGGGCGGGTGGCGGTGATGGCGAATCCGCCACCTTGCTGCACGTCGACCTCGGTGAGCGTGTTGTCGGCGGTGAGGTAGTCGAGGTGTTTCCCGTCCGGCGACCAGCGAGACGAGTGGCCGCCGGCGGTCGTGACTTGCCATTTGCCGCCGGTGCCGAGGAAGGGGATGACGTAGATCTCGTCGCGGCCGCTTTCGTTCGAGGTGTAGGCGAGCCAGCGGCCGTCGGGGGAGATGCGGGGGTCGTGAGCGGCAACATTGCCAGCGATGAGAGAGCGTGTCTGCTGGCCGGGAATGAGCGGTACGGCCCAGATCTGCGGGGCGCCGGCACGCCAGAGCGATACGACGACCCAGCGGCCGTCGGGTGATACCGAGCCGGGATCGGCGTCGCCGTTCAGGCGGGCAACGAGCTGGCGCGGTCCGTTGCCATCGGAGCGGCGGCGATAGATGGCAGCCAGTTCCTTCAGTTGATCGCGGGCCGCGTAGATGATCTCGCTGCCGTCGGCGCTCCAGACAGGCGCTTCATTCATCGCACCCTCGAACGTCAGCCGTGTGCGGACGTCCCGGTCGGTATCGATGACCCAGATGTCCGCGCCGGCGTTGGTGACCAGACGATGGCCGTCGGGCGAGAGTTTCAGGTCGTAGTACCGGGCCACCTCGCCGGCGGTACCGAGGTTCTTCCCCTCGCGGCTGAACCAGACCAGGTGCGTGCCCGGAAGCGTGCCGCCGGGCTGGTAGATGAGCGTGCGGCCGGCGGCATCGAACACACCGTGCCATGTCGAGGCGTCGAAGCGGACGTTCTGCACGACGGTCGACGGCGTGCCGGTGAGGACGCCGCGCGCGGCATCGAACGGCTGGCTCATGAGCGCACCGCCGCGCAGTATCAGAAGCCGGCCGCCGACATAGGCCACGTTCGCCAGCGTCTGCGTGACGACGCGATCCGTCTTGCCGTCGAGCGTCCGGAAGTGAAGCGACGTGGCCTGCGAGCCTTGATCAAAATGGTTCGCCGCAAGGTAGAGAAACGCTTTGCCGCCGGGGAGAAAGAGCGGCCAGCGATTCGTGGTCATCCCCGCGCCGGGCGTCGTCAGCGCGGCCGGAGCGCCGCCGTTGGTGGCGACGCGAAAAAGGCCGGCGCGCGTTTCCGGCGCGTAGACGATGACGTTGGCGTCGCTCCACGATCCTCCGCGGGCGTCCGGCGCATCGGCGATGGCGACCGGAGCACCGCCCGAGGCATCGACGGTCTCGAGCTTTCCGTGCGTGAAAAAGCCGAGGAAGCGGCTGTCGGGCGACCAGAAGGGAAACATGGCGTCGGCACTGCTCTCGATCTCGCGCGGGTCGGCGGAGTCGAGCGAACGAACCCACAACGTCCGTTTTCCCTCGGGTGAGACGGCGACGAATGCCAGGCGGCGGCCATCGTTCGAAAGAACCGGGGAGCCCGCATAGTCGCCCGTGAAGACGAAACGAAGCCCTGGCGGCGGCACGATCGCGGCGACCATCGGCCGGTCGCGCGAGGCAATCTCGCGGCGCGCCCACAGCGCGATCCCAACCGCCGCGCCGACGGCCACCACGAGGGCAAGAGCCCAGAGCGCACGTTCCCGGCCCGTACGCCGCTGCACGCCGGCCAGGATCAGAGGCGAGGACGGGCTCGACTGCTCGTCGCGGATCCATTGCAACGCCAGCATCACGTCATGCGCGGTCTGGAAGCGGTCGTCGGGATTCTTGACCAGGCAGTTTCGGATGACGCGGTCGAGCGACGTCGGCGTCATCGGCCGGATCGAGGAGATCGGCGGCGGATCGCTGGCGATGATCTGCGCGATCATCCCGGCCCGGCTGGAGGCGTTGAAGGCGCGCCGGCCGGTCACCATTTCGTAGAGCATGCAGCCGAAGGCGAAGATGTCGGTGCGCGCGTCGTTACGCCCGTATTCGACCTGCTCCGGCGCCATATAGCAGAACGTCCCCACCAGCGTTCCCTCGGCGGTAAGCGGTTCGTTGGGCAGCAACGCGGTCGCGCTTTGCGACGTCGTCGATCCGATCAGCGCGGCGTCCATCGCCTTCGCCAGACCGAAATCGAGAAGCTTCGCGCCGCCGCGGGTGAGGATGACGTTTCCCGGCTTGAGGTCGCGGTGAATGATGCCGGTGCGGTGAGCCTTGTCGAGCGCGTCGGCGATCTCGATACCGTGCCGCAGGACGTCAGACAGCGGAAGCGGCCCGCGCGCCAGGCGCTCCGTCAGCGGCTCGCCGTCGAGGTACTCCATGACCAGGTACTCGATATCGTTCTGCTGCCCGACGTCGAAGAGCATACAGATGTGCGGATGGTTGAGGCTCGAGATGGCCCGCGCCTCGCGCTCGAAGCGCGCCCGGAGCTGTGCATCCTTCGCGAACTCCGCCGGCAGCACCTTGATGGCCACGTCGCGCGACAGGCGCGTATCGCTGGCGCGGTAGACCTCCCCCATCCCGCCCGCGCCAATGGGTGCAGAGATCTCGTACGGGCCGAGCCGGGTGCCAGCAGGGAGTGACACGATGAGGGAAGTGTAGCTGGAGACGCGCGATCATGGGGACCATCAAGCCAAAGGCGTATTCCGCTCCAAGCGGACCGAAATCGCATCAAATTGAACCGATACCGCTCCAGACGGATCGAAATCGAATCAAATTGGATCGATACCGCATCAAATCGGATCGATGCCGCATCAAATTGGTTCGATGCCGCATCAGATTAGACCGATGCCGCATCAAATTGGTTCGATACCGCATCAGATTGGATCGATACCGCTCCAGATTGGATCGATACCGCATCAAATCGGATCGATGCCGCTCCAAATTGGATCGATACCGCATCAAACTGGATCGATGCCGCTCCAAATTGGATCGATACCGTCACCATTTTCGAGACTCAAGCCTTGAAAAGGATGGCTGATCCTCGACTTCCGCGGTCTCAGTCCCAACTCGTCCCGTTCATCTTCGCCACGATCTTCGCCACCTCGATGTAATCCGCGCCCTCGCCGAGCTGGTTGAGGGATGCGGAGAAAAGATGCTGCGTCAGCGCGAGCATCGGGGTCGCCGCGTGTTGCTGGTGGGCGATCGAGGCGGCGATACGGATGTCCTTGTCGTGATGGGCGAGCTTGAAGACGAGCGGCCACTTGTGATCGAGGAGGCGCATCGGGAGCAGGTTCTCGGAAGCGTTGGATCGGCCGCTTCCGGCATTGGTCACGGCGAGCGCGGTCTTCAGATCGATACCGTACTGTTTGGCCAGGAGCAGACACTCCGAGGTGATCCAGACCGTGGCACCCATGATCGTGTTCGTCAGCACTTTGATGGCGTGGCCGGAGCCGACGGGGCCAACGTGAATGATGGTCTTGCCGCAGAGCTGCAGAATGTCGCGCGCACGTTCGAAGTCGCCGGCGTCGCCTCCGATCATGATCGTGAGCGTGGCGTTCTCCGCGCCGACGGTCGCTCCGGTGACGGGCGCGTCGACGAAGGCAACGCCCTTTTCCGCCAGACGAGCCGCGGTCTGGCGGCTGGCGTTCGGGTCGCCGCTGGTGGCGTCGATCCAGAGCGTTCCGGGATGTACCGACGGAAGCAGCTTGTCGACGATCTCATCGACCTCGACGCTCGTCGGCAGCATGGTGATGATGACCTCGGCGTTGACGCAGTCTGCCAGGTCGTTGGCGAGCGTCGTGCCGTGCTCCCGCGCGTGGCGCTCCGCCTTTTCGCGGGTGCGATTCCAGACGAGGAGATCGTGTTGTTTGGCGAGGTGGCGCGCCATGGGAAACCCCATGGCGCCTAGCCCGATGAATGCAATTTTCATGAGCGGCATTCTAATCGGGGTATGGCCCGGACAGCCGTTCGATCGAGACCCTCCGGCACGCGTTGCAGAGAGAGAGAGGTAGCTTCAGCAATTGTCCACGGGAGGCACGCCCATTCGCCCGCTCTTCCCGTGGTTGGGTCCGAGGTGGGCACGTAACTGAAGGGTCTCGATCGACCGGCTGTTCGGTTTTCAAAGATGGTGAAAATAAAAAAGGGGCGCTACGCCCCTTTGTTTGCCTTGCGGCCCAATCGCTGTGTGGGTCAGTTTAAGTCCGCTGCGCCGGAACAATTGTGACCCAGCTCACAAAAAAGTCAAGTTCGTTTGTACCAGTCGGCGTTGATCTGCGTGAAATGCTTCCACTGCTCCGGCACCAGATCCTGCGGGAAGATGGCCTGCACGGGGCACGCCGGCTCGCACGCGCCGCAGTCGATGCAGACCTCGGGGTCGATGTAGAGCATCGTGTCTTCCGCGAACCCGGCCTCGTCTTTGCGAGGGTGGATACAGTCAACAGGGCAGACATCGACGCAGGCGGTGTCCTTCGTACCGATACACGGTTCAGCGATCACGTAGGTCATGGCTGGCGCATTTTAAGTGAAGAAGTAACGGGTCAAGTGAAAAAAAATCGGTCCGGCGAAGCACATCGAGTCGATGCGGTCGAGCACCCCGCCGTGTCCCTGGATCGATGATCCCCAGTCCTTCACTCCTCGGTCGCGCTTGATCGCCGACATCGTCAGCCCGCCAAGGAAGCCCATGACGGTAATGACGAAGGCCATTCCCATCGTCTGCCACATGCTGAACGGCGTCACCCGCCACAGCGACGTGCCGATCAGGGTTGCCGAGAGGATTCCGCCGATGAACCCCTCCCACGTTTTGCTCGGGCTGATCACCGGCGAGATTTTGTGGCGGCCGAGAAGCTTGCCCCAGACGTACTGCAACACGTCGCTCAACTGAACGATCACGACCAGAAAGAAGAGCAGGCGTGCGTTTTTCCCCGCGTAGCCGGGGATCTGCAACATCAGCAGCGCCGGCACATGGCTGACGCAGTAGACGCAGACCATGAGACCCCACTGGATCTTCGAGCTTCTCTCCAGAAAGGCATTCGGATCGCCGGAGATGGCGATGCGTGACGGGATGAAGAGAAAGGCGTAGACCGGAATGAGCACGCTGAAGAATCCGTACCACTGCGTGGCCACGAGGTAGTACTGCAGCGGTGTGATGACGAAGAAGACCCAGAAGAGCGCCGAGTGGTCAGCCGGGCGCGTCGGCGTGAGGGTGATGAATTCACGCAGCGCGAAGAACGAGAGCATCGCAAAAAGGATGACCGAGCCAAGGCCGCCGGTCAGAAGTGAAAGGGCGAAGACCGCCGACATCACCCACCAGGCGCGGATGCGTGCGTTGAGGTTGTCGACGACGTCGCTGCGCCGCCGTAGCTTGATGAGCTGCCCGACGATCGTGGCGACCAGAAGGAGTCCGAGCACCCCGCCGAAGAGCATCAGCGTCTGACGGTCGCGAATCATGTTCACCATTGCCGCAGCTCCAGGATGGCGTTGCGCGCCCGGTCGAGAAAGGCGTTCTTCTCCTCGTCTTCACCGACGTGCATCGGTTCGCCGAAACTGACGGAGGCAAGCATCGGCACCGGCACGAACTCCCCCTTCGGCAGCACGCGGTTGAGGTTGTTGATGTAGGCGGGAATCAGCTCGACATCGGGACGCGCCTTGCCGAGCCGGTACAGTCCACTCTTGAATGGCGCGATCGTCGATCCATCGCCGCGCGTTCCCTCGGGGAAAATGATCAGCGAGTGCCGTTCGCCGAGACCTTCGAGAAGGATGTCCATCGCCGTTTGCGGCGAAGACTGCGCCGGCTGACGATCGACGAGCACCGCGTTGAAAACCTTTACGCCGAGGTAGCGGCGAAAGCCGGGCCGGTCCCAGTAATCCTTGGCCGCCACTGGGCGCGTCATGGCGCGAAGCTTCGGCGGAAGCGCTGCCCAGACAAGGACGAAGTCGAGATGACTGGCGTGGTTGGCGAAGTAGATGCGCTGCCGTTCGTCGGGCGTGAAGCCGACACGCCGTACGTTGCCGCCGGCGAGAACGCGCGCGATCCCGACGACACCCTTCGCAACGAATTTCCTCACCGCGACTCCAGCTCCGCGGCGATGCGGCGCGTGCGGCGGATCATGGTGACGATCGTGCCGAGGATGATCACGATCAGCGCCAGCATCAGCGCATAGTCTCGGTAACGAAGGTAACCTGCCCCGGCGTCGACGATGATGGCAATGGTGAGCGTGGCCATCCTGTGCTGTTTCGCCATAGGGCCGACGAAGTCCTGCTTCACGCGCACGGAGCCGGCCAGAACCCGCACGTAAGCCGTCATCACCGCCAGCAGCCCGGCGCACCAGCCGAGCGCCGTCGCCAGCGCGTAGAAGCGGATGATGGCGTAGCCGGCCGGAACGATGATCAACGGATCAGCAATTCGATCAGGCAACTCGTTGAAGATGTCGCCTGTTTTCGAGGCCATCTTT
>WNFG01003138.1_pt1 | contig 14937 bp, 12 predicted proteins | sample 5400431 | NCBI WGS metagenome assembly WNFG01 (sample SAMN13153346, study PRJNA577476) | soil metagenome | isolation source: 120 cm saprolite under Douglas fir tree site 2 hole 3 replicate 2 | place: USA:California | collected 2015-04-18 | reverse complement strand
TGTTTTCCGGAGTGCGAAGACACGCTCGCACTGGGAGGGGATCTTCCAGAAGGTCTATGACGGGACGATCAATAGCGCTTGGGATTACCAGTGGCTGCTGGCGTGTTGGCTTCATAGGGGATACAGGGTCATACCTGAAGCTAATCTTATTTCCAACATTGGCTTTGGCCCAGATGCAACTCATCACACGCGTACTGACGATCCTTTAGGCCTTCTAGTGACGAAAGCGATGGACTTCCCGTTGCGGCATCCGCCATTCATGATACCGAGCACCGATTTGGATGAAGCCCTCGTGCAGAAGCACTATGGTCCTGAAGCAGTTTCCGGTTTCGTCGCCGGGTTGCGTGGGAAGGTTTCGAGAACAGTCAGAAATCTCTCCTGATAAGTAGGAAGCGAAGACTGGAACACATGTTACGTAAGCTTCTTGGAAAGGGAGTAAATCCTATGTTGGCACGCGTGGCACAGCGGATGGAATACGCCCGGTCGGAAGCTACGCGGCGGAAGGTCTGTGCGGCCGTAGATCCGACGGCGAGACTTTACCCCGAAAGTTCAATAACAATTTCTTGAACGATCCCGGTGCTATCAGCATTGGCGCAAATTCACACTTGCGCGGCGAGCTTCAAATATTTTGGGACGCGGGAAAGATAACGATTGGGGAATGGTGTTTTCTTGGCCCCGGTTCGCGCATCTGGTCGCAAGCCTCTGTGACAATAGGAAATCATGTTCTAATCTCCCATCTTGTTGACGTGCACGATACCAACAGTCACCCGATTGATTGGCAGGAAAGGCGCCTCGACGCGCAAGAGATTTTTTCAGGCAAGGGGTACCGAAAGCCGACCAAAACTGTTTCTAGGCCGGTGGTCATAGAAGACGACGTATGGATCGGCTTCAAGGCGATCATCTTGAAGGGTGTGCATATTGGCCGCGGCGCCATTATCTCCGCCGGATCCGTAGTTACCGCAGACGTGCCGCCCTGGACAATCGTGGCCGGCAATCCAGCGCGAATTATTCGGCCGTTAACCGCCGAGGAACGAAGAGTCGAGTGAGCCGGATGACCTGGGAAGAAGCCGTGCGCTGGTACCGCGACCAACCGGGCAACGAAGCCGAGGTCCGCGACAATTATTTCGGAGCGGCTGGGTGGTTACGGCGCTTGAGCCTGACGAGAGTGCAGAGGTTGGCGCCGGCGCGATTCGCGAAATTGTCGAGCAGACCGGTTTACCAATCAACATCGTGCAGGAGTTTGGAGAGCAGCTTCCTTTCGAGGATGAGAGCTTCGACGCGATTCATGCCCGGCAGGTTCTTCATCATGCGTCGGATCTGGACGCGATGGTCCGGGAGCTTGCGCGCGTCCTGCGACGCGGTGGTCTGTTGCTGAGCACGCGCGAACATGTTGCCGATGACGAGCAGCAGCTGATCGCATTTCGCAATGAGCATCCCCTACATAAGCTCTATGGCGGTGAGAATGCCTATCCTCTCGAGGATTATCTGAAGAGCTTTGCCAAAGCCGGCTTGCGGATCAAGGAAACCTGGGGGCCGCTGGAATCGATCTTGAATTTTTTCCCGGGCACAGAGCAGGAGCGTCAGATCGCCTTGCGCCAGGTTACCAACCATAGTTACTTTCGGCTGGGCCGTCTGTTGGGCTGGTCCGATGTTTTTCGGCAAGCCCAGTTGCGACGGCACACGCGGCGCGATCGAACGCCGGGACGCATCCATAGTTTTCTTGTTGAGAAACCATGAAGGTTCTGATCACCGGGAGCACTGGTTTTATTGGCGGCAGTCTGGGGCGCTACGGCGCGCGGGCCGGTCACACGGTGATGGGAACCGGCCGTTCACCAGAGCCGAGCAACGAATGGCCCGGTCTTTACCAGCCGAACGACACAACTGCTGAAAGCCTTTCAGAGATCATCAGCAACTTTGACCCTGACGTTTTGCTTCACGCGGCCGGAACGGCTTCAGTTGGCGCCTCGCTGGCCGATCCATTGGCTGACTTTCAAGGCTCAGTTGAGGTGAGCGCCAACATGCTCGAAGCCGTGCGCCGTTCCGCCAAGAATCCGCTGGTATTTATTCCTTCGAGCGCAGCCGTGTATGGGAACCCCGCAGCTTTGCCGGTAGACGAAGAAACTAAAATTCAACCGATCTCCCCATATGGTTTTCACAAAGCGATGTGTGAAATGCTGGCGCGCGAATCGGCTGAATGCTTCGGTCTTAGGATCATTGTCTGCCGGCTCTTCTCAGTCTTCGGCGCCGGCCAACGCCGGCTGTTGATCTGGGAATTGTTCAAGCAGCTTGCTGGTTCGAGTGAAATCGCCTGGCTCGATGGCACCGGTTCTGAATCCCGGGACTTTCTCTACATCGATGACGTGGCCGAAGCGATAATTCAGTTAGCGGAAAAGTTTGGTGATTCACCATCCGGTTATTTCGACATCATCAACGTCGCCAGCGGAGAAGAAACTAAGGTAGTGAATCTTGCCGGCCAAATTCGCGACCTGGTGGCGCCGGGAAAAGACGTGCGTTGCCGTGGCACTTTCCGGCCGGGCGATCCCCTCAATTGGCGCGGGGAGATTTCGAAGCTTCGCTCGATGTTACCTGGGTGGAAACCTCGTCCTGTGATTAGCGGATTGAACGACTGCGCGGCAGCGTGGCAGCAAGACTCGAACGCTTTACAGCATGGAGCATAAATCATTGCCGCGCCGAATCGGCGTCGTGGATCAATCTTCTGCCGGCTGGACGGCGGCCGGTATTTACTCGCGGATGATGCTCAAATCGCTCGACTCGGTCTGTCATCAGGCGGGCATCGAGCTTTACTTCCTTTCGTCGCGCGATCTCGACGCCAGCGACAAATCGATCAACGCCGAACGGATTCACTTAGCACCGGCTGATTACCTGCCGGGCGAGCGACAGATTCGCAGGTCGCTGGGGATGGGTGAGAAGGCGCGCGCGCTGAAGGGCGAGGCGCGGCTGCGCAATCTGCTGCGCCTCGGGGATGATTCAGATGCGTTTTCGGTCGCCCGGAAGAATGGAATCGACGTCTTGGTGCCGCTTCTGGATGTGCCTCCGTGGGACGTGTCGCCAAAACTAATCGGTTGGGTTCCGGACCTGCAGCACGTTTACCTGCCCGAATTCTTTAGTGAGCCGGAACTACAAAAACGAAACGCCACCATTCAACGGTTAGCCGAGCGTGCGGCCCTGATTATTTTGTCCAGCAATGCCGCGCGAAAGGATTTCGTTTCCTTCGCGCCTCAAGGTGGCCAGAAAGCGCGCGTCCTGTCTTTTCCGTCGCTTCTCGCTCTTGAAGCTCAATCGGAAAATCCTGAATCAAGCAGAACCAAATTCAATCTCCCTGAGAAGTTCGCCCTGGTCGCCAATCAATTCTGGGCGCACAAAAATCACCAGGCGGTAGTTAGCGCCGCCGCGCAATTGCGCGACCGCGGAACTGCTGTTCCGATAGTTATGACCGGACTCCCGGTCGACCACCGAGATCGTTCAAACAGCAATCTTTCATCGTTGCTGCAGGCAATTGCGTCCGCCGGACTGAATGGTCAGATCACAATTCTGGGCCAGGTGTCGTACGCTGATCTGGTGAACTTGATGAGAACCGCGGCGTTAGTAATTCAACCCTCGCGCTTTGAAGGCTGGAGCACGATTGTGCAGGACGCCAAGGCGCTGGGGCGTCCGCTAATATGTTCGGACATCGCTGTACACCGCGAGCAAGCTTCGAGCGCCCTCGGCTTTTTCCCCTGCGATAAGCCTGAAGTGCTCGCGAGTCTGCTCGCCGAGCATTGGGGTAAGTTGGAGCCCGGACCAAACAAAGGCCTGGAGACAGCAGCACTCGCGACCGAACGCGAATTTGCGCGAAGGCAAGCAGAGACTCTGCTAAAACTCTGTGCGGAAGCTTGCCAATAGCGTCTATCATTTCAGCAGATCCGACTCCGCAACAACCAACAACCGAACATGCACTATCACCTGATCGGAATCTGTGGCACCGCGATGGCTTCGCTGGCTGGGATGCTGCAAGCGCGCGGGCATCACGTCACCGGGTCGGACGAGCATGTCTATCCGCCGATGTCGACGATGCTGGCCTCACTTGGTATTTCAGTGATGCCGGGCTACCGGGCGGAGCATCTGAATCCGGCGCCGGATTGCGTGATCGTCGGCAACGCGATTCCTCGAGGTAATCCAGAAATGGAAAGCGCCCTCGATCGCAAACTTTCTTATCGTTCGCTTCCGGAAGTGCTCAAAGAAGAATTCATTCGCGGCCGTCGCTCGCTGGTGGTTACCGGCACGCACGGCAAAACCACGACGACCAGTCTCGCGGCGTGGGTGCTGGACCGGGGCGGACTCGATCCCTCGTTTTTGGTCGGCGGAGTCGTGCAAAACTTTGGCGCCAGCTTTCGGGTAACGAAGAGCGATTACTTCATCATCGAAGGCGACGAATACGACACTGCGTATTTCGACAAAGGTCCGAAGTTCATGCACTACCTGCCAGAGCTGGCCATCGTCAATAACATCGAATTCGATCACGCCGACATTTACAAAGATCTCGACGCAGTCAAACTGGCGTTTCGGCGCTTCATGAATATCGTGCCGGCCAACGGGCGGTTGATTGTCGGCTGGGACAGTCCGCAAGTGCGCGCAGTCGTTGCTGAGATGGGCGAGAAGCTTTTCACCCAATTGGAATCCTTCGGCACCAGCAGCGAGGCGCGTTGGCAAGCGCATGACATTGATCATACTGGAGGGATGACGCGTTTTCGCGTCTTCCGTGACGGTCGCGAATGGGCCGGCTTCGAGACTCCGCTGATTGGAACGTTTAATGTGCTGAACTCACTCGCGGTGATCGTTTCGGCCGACGCCTGGGGCATCGAGCGCGCCGCGATCGCCGAGGCCCTCGCCACCTTCAAGAGCGTCAGCCGGCGTTGTGAAATTCGCGGCGAAGTAAACGGCATTACCGTGATCGATGACTTTGCGCATCACCCAACCGCGGTACGGGAAACCCTCTCCGCGTTGCGCGTGAAGTTTTGGGGGCGCCGCCTGGTTGCCGTCTTTGAACCGCGGTCCTGGTCATCTCGCCTGGCGGTTTTCCAGGAAGAGTATGTGAATGCTTTCGCGGCGGCCGATTACGTGATCGTCGCCGGCGTCTTTGATACTGAAACGGCTGTTGCGAAAGGCCGCGTGCTTGATACCAGGACGCTGATCGACAGCATTGCCAACCAGAACAAGCCCGCCTTTGCGATTAGCGATGTCGATGAGATCGTGCGGAGCTTGAGCGCCGAACTGCGATCGGGCGACGTGGTCGCCTTTATGTCCAACGGCGGCTTTGGCGGAATTCACGAAAAGCTACTCGTCGCCCTGCAAGGCGCGCCGGCCGGCGCCAGCCCTTCTTAGGCGACACTCAAACCCGGCTTTCTCATCCGCTTACGGGAACTAGTGAGGGAGTTTTCCTTTGGCTCACGCCTTAGTAGTTAGACGCGCACAAACGGGAGCAATAGCGAGTCGAGTGTCTCTGGGTGGCACGGCCCAACACAAGCCAAGGATTGACAGTTGATCGCCGCTGTTATATAAGTCGCGACCACCACGGCAGAAGCATTTATCGACCTCGCCTTTCATTGGGCATACTTCGGCTTTTTATCGAGTTCCTTGCCGAGTCAGTTTTACGGCAACGAATAAGAATCCCCTTGAGCAAAAGGAGAATCACGATGACAACAGGCACCGCGACAGCAGCAGCGCACTACGCAGGGCAATACGAGCCGGATCCTGGATGGACCGACGAAGAGCAGCAGGTCTTCGACGAACTTGGCATTGGCGAGGGCGAAGTAAGCCTGAGAAAGCTGATCAGGGGTCAAAGAAGGATTAACGGAAAGCTCTATGACGCCATAGACCTGATAATCGCGCATTTGAAAAAGACGTCAAAGATAGAGACGCCTGAACTCAAGAAGGCGGAGAAGCTCAACGACCAGGTTCCCAGTGCCGACCCGCCGAAATGTGAAAGTGGCGGCGGCGGCTTACCATAAGGGAACGCCTCCGGTTCTTTTTTGACGAACACAATTCCGACTAAGGCAAGATTCGTTAGCTTCGTGAAAGTGAGCTTCATGTAAGTGTCGGCGAAGCGTCTAATCCTGCCTTACCTCTCTGAGCTGATAATCATTACGTCGCGGAGCTCGGCCCCGCGGTCGCAGGCGAGTTGCTTGTGGTCGGGTGACCAGGCATAAGCAAGGATTTGGTCCGACTTGAAATGCGTAACCTGTTTGCGGCTGTCACTCGCAATTTCATAGTTCCAAATGTTGTAGACGCCGTTGACGGTGTCAACATAGGTCAAAGAGCGACTATCGGCGCTCCACTGGATTCGTTGCCGTTCCCTGATTGGGATGCGCAATAGCTTGACTGGTGGACCACCCTGGAACGGCAGGATCGCGATTCCCTGCTGGCCGGCCGCAACATCATACCGGCAAGCAATGAATTGATTGTCAGGTGAGACGACCGGCATCCAGGCGTTGTGGTCAATGATCTTGACCGGCTCACCCCCATCAATAGGCACCTTCCACACGGACATCGTGGGGCCGCTTTGATTCTCGTACAGGACCCATTGACCATCCGCCGAACACGTCGGATGCGCATTACCATCGCCGTAGGTCAGCTGCCTTAGATCGCCGCCATCTGACGCGTTCATGCGCCAAATGTTCAGACTTCCGGTTCGGTTAGACGAAAAAACAACAAGCCGGCCGTCAGGCGAGCTCGCAGGGCTGTAGTCATCTTTCGCGCTGACATTTAGGGCGGCCTGATCGGAACCGTCGGGATTGATCGCCGAGATAGTCATATTGTTTCCGACCATTGATGAAAAGAAAATCCTTCCCTGGCTGGTCCAATCAAGCCCGTACACCCGGCCGACACTCGATTTGATTTCTCGGAACCTCTGGACATCATCACCGGGCCCAGTCGATATGGTCCCGACAAAACGGCTCTGGACGGACACGATGGCATTCGCATCTTGTGACAGGCTGACGCTCTGATACTCGGTCACGTCCGTCGTTATTTTTTCTGCTTTACCCTGGGGATAGGATACTCGCCACAATTGATAAGGGCTCAATGGTTGATCCTTCGCACTGACTATCAGTGCGCTCTTATCCTCTAACCAGGCAACCTGCAGGACAAAGTACCATTGCTCGCCACCGACCGGCTTTTCTTTTCCGTCATCCACTTCAACTTCGACCAAATTCATGTGAATCAGATGATCCCACCAACCAGCTCCGCACACAATTGATTTTTCATCCGGAGACCACGCGGCTCCATAAATAGAAAAAGTCTTTCCATCACGCCGCGTTGCTATTGGGCGCTCTCCCGTTCCGTCAACGTTTGCAATCATCAAAGAGTACTCACCAATGTCTCTGTTCCACCTCACGAACGCGAATCGGCCGCCGGTTGGCGAAAAGGAGATTGGACTATCTACATTGTCCAGCAGTTTTCTCGGACTGCCACCGGGCAGCGCCACCTGATAAAGGGCGCCAACATCGCTGTTCCCCAAACTCCGCGTGAAATAGAGGTAATTGCCATCGCGTGAAAAAGTAATACCGCGGTAAACATAGTCACCGGCAGGGACTACCACCGAACTGCCCGTGTTAGCCACGTTTGTGGTGAGCAGCTCCTGCAGGCCGTCCTTCTTCTCAGCGTGCGCAAACAATTTGCCATCCGGAGAAATCGCGGCGCAGACTGACTGGCCCGCGTTCGTGAGCGGTGTCATCTTGAATGTCTGGAATGGCGCAACTGTCAGTGGCTGACTCCGCGGCCAGGGTATGCGCGGGACAACTATTAATAAAGCAAAAACCGCGATGAGTCCGGCGAAGACAGTTGTCTTTGGATGTCCTTTGATCTCACTGAGGAGTTGCTCCGCGGTATTTGAGATATACGTCAGCGCTGATTTCCACGTGTCACTGGATGCATGGGTTTGGATTTTCGGCTTGTGCCGCGTTGCTGATTCCAGCGAGGTCTTAGTGCTGATGCGCCGCAGCGCCGCATTATGTTCGGCCATCGACAATGGCTCGGCCGATGTTTCCCCCAGAAGCTCCAGTCGTAATTTTTTCAGATCAGCCGCCAGCTCGCTGACGGTTTGGTACCGTTGCTCACGGCTCTTGCTTAGCGCTTTCGCTACCAGTTGCTGAAACTCGAGCGGCACGTCGTCGAAGAACCGCAGCTTGGCGGGCTGTCGCCTCAGAATCAAAGCGACGACCTCGTTTCGCGTGCGGGCTTCGAAAGGCGTGACTCCGGTGATCATCTCGTGCAGGACTACTCCGAAACTCCAGATGTCCGCCCGTTCGTCCACCGGACGTTCGCGCAGATGCTCAGGCGACATGTACCTGACCGTGCCCATCTGTGTGCCCGGTTCAGTGTGCACGTGCGCGATAGTCGAGTTCTCGTTGATTTTGTTGAGTCCTGAGTAGCTCTCGTTCAGCTTGGCCAGACCAAAGTCCAGCACCTTAACGTAGCCGTCCTCACGGAGCATTATGTTTTCCGGTTTGATATCACGATGGACCACGCCGGCCGCGTGCGCCACCGTCAGCGCCGCCGCGACCTGTTCAGCCACGGTCAGTGCGTCCGCCAGGCTTAACGGGCCCCGCGAGATCCGCTCGCGCAACGTAATCCCCTCGATGAGTTCCATCGCGATGAAGTGACGGCCGTCGGTGGTCTTGCCGACTTCATGAATTACGCAGACGTTGGGATGATTCAGTGCTGAGGCGGCGCGAGCTTCCTGCGCAAAGCGCCGCACCCGATGCTGATCTTTGGCGAAATCCGATGATAGAAGTTTGAGCGCGATCTTTCGGCCCAGGCGGGTGTCTTGAGCCAGATAAACCTCGCCCATTCCGCCGGCAGCCAGCGGCGAAATGATCTTGTACGGACCGATCTGCTGGCCGGCAAACAGTCGGCCAAAGGCATCGGCAAGGAAGTCGGCGGCCACTTCGTAAGCGGGCAAGTCGAGAAAACTTCCATCCTGTTCGTGCGCTCCCAGCAGCGATTCCACCTCCACGCGCAGAGCTTCATCCTCGCCGCATGCCTGGCTCAGAAAGCCGGCACGCTTTTCCGGTGCGCACGCCAGCGTCGAATGAAAGAGTCGGTCGATTTGCTGCCAGCGGTCGGCTTTTATTTCGGGTGTCATTACTCAGTTTCGGCGTTTCCCCAAGTCGGCGGTGCCTTTCTTGAGGTCCCAGGAATTTGGGGTCTCAAGAATTAAAGCGTGAGCCAAGGCAAAAATCCCTCAGCCGCAAAACCGTGATGAATTACTCCAGTTGTAGCCTTAGCCACGCCCGCGCCAGCTTCCAATCGCGCTCGACAGTGGCGTGGCCAATACCCAGAACTTCTGCTGTCTCCTCAATTGAGAGCCCTCCGAAAAAGCGCAGCTCGACGATTTGAGCTTTCTGCGCATCGAATGTCGTCAGGCGTTCCAGTGCCTCGTGTACGGCCAGGAATTTGATTTCGGGATTGACGCTCACTTGCTGGTCACCGTCAAACGATACGCGGAATTGTTCTCCGCCGCGCTTAGCCGCCTGACGGCTGCGGGCGTGATCAACCAGAATATTTCGCATGACTCTGGCGGCCAGGCCATAAAACTGCGCGCGACTCTGCCACTCAACTTTCTGCTGATCCACCAGCCGCAGATAGGCTTCGTTTACCAGGGCCGTCGGCTGTAAGCTGTGATTATCGCGCTCGCGGCGCAGATAACGGACCGCCAGGCGCCGCAGCTCGTCATAGACCAGCGGCATAAGCTGCTCGAGCGCAGTAGCATCGCCGCCGCTCCACTTCAACAGTAGGTCGGTAATATTTTCAGGGGCGTGGCCAGACATGCTTCGTCCGCTGTTTCGTTCCCAAATTTGTTACTAATTCAACTAAATAACGGCCTGCCTTAAACGAGGGGCTCAATTCTAACACTTTTTGGTGAGGGGATTTGGGCGCGGGCTACGCTATAGCATCTGAACCAGGTTTTACAATGAAACGAACCCCACGCGAATTGAAAACGCTCTCCCATTGAGATGGCGGAGCCGGCGAAAGAATTTCCCAGACGCTCACCCGTTGGGAATCCGACGCCGGCTCCGTCTGTTTTTGTCAGAACCGCCTGCGGTAGCGGGCGGTTGATCATCGGTTCTGCTTGCTAATCAAAGCTCAACCACCCGCTACCACAGGTGGTTACGGACTTACTGCGCTCCGACAATCCGCCAGTTGTTATCCGCTGCGGTAGGAATGTTCTTGTGTCGCTCAACCCAGTCGATAATTAGCTCGCGCACTTCTTCGCTCGAACGATAGATGACCGGCGCGTCCTTGTACATGGTGAAGCCGCCGCCGCCGTTCACCCGATAGTTGTTGGTCACCACGCGGAGCTTTTGGGTGGGCGACAACATCTGTCCTTTGAACTTCAAATTCTGTATCCGCTGGCCGAACGGCTTCTTTAGATCGATTTCGTACGTCACCCCCTCAGCCATGTCAAAGTTGTAGCCGGGAATGCGCTGATCGACTAGTTCATCCAGGGTCTTGCCTGGCTGGTACTCGCGAAAGTAGCGCGCGGAATGTTCCAGCGCATCTTTCAATTGCTGTCCGGTCAACTCGAGTGTCACCAGAGTGTTTTCGTATTCGTAAAGCCCGGCGATGTCACGCACCGTCACCTGGCCTTTCGGAATCCGCGCCGAAAGATTGAAGGCCGCGGCCAGCGAAACGTCGGCGTGGCCCGCTTCGAGCTGCACGCGCTGAATCAGATCGATGATCGCGGTGTCTTTGAAGCGACCGTCGCCCGCAGTCAGCTCTTCCGATGATTCGCCGATGGCGCGAGCCAGCCAATCCTGTGTTTCTTTGTCGTAAGGTTTACCAATCTCAGCGATTTCCGGATCGACCGCAGTCTTTTCAGTCACCGGAATCGTGCGCGCTGATTCTGCTACGACTTGCCAATGAACATAAGGAGCTATCGCTTCGCCCTTGGGTTTCTCCAAGTAGAGATCGACGCGCGCTACGTGGCTGGCCCAACGATTAGCCTGAGTTAAGAGTACGTCATTACTGAAACACCTAGCCGTCCGCCCGCTATAGTCGTCAGGTGAACCGCATTGTTCCGGACCTTTTACAGTAAGCGACGGCACCTCACGATGCGTATGGCCCATCAGGATCACATCGATGCCGGGGACCTGACGCGCGATCGCGATGGCCGCGTTCTCGTTCGGCACTTGAGCGGGATTAGGCGTGCCGGTCCGCAGGTCTTCTTCGATGCCCATGTGCATCGTGATGACGACGACATCGACCTTCTCTTTCTCGCGCAGGATCAGCACCCATTTCTTCGCTTCGCTCACGGTCTCCTTGAATTCCAGACCTTCATAGTTCGGCACGTTTTCCCAGTTGGGAATTCCTGGAGTCGTCAACCCGAGTACGCCGATGCGCACGCCCTGCACTTCTTTCACGATGTATGGCGTGTAGTGCGTCGTTGCGGAACCTTTGTTGTAACTGTTCGCCGACAACCACGGAAACTTTGCCTCGCTGCGCGCCTTCTCTAACACTTTCAAGCCAAAGTTGTATTCGTGATTGCCGACGGCCATTGAGTCGTAATGCAAGGCATTCATCGCCAGCATCATCGGATCGGGCGGCGTATTGTTTTTCTTGTTATGAAAGTATTCCAGCGGCGTGCCCTGGATCGTATCGCCCGAATCCACCAGCAACAGATCGGGATCGTTCTTGCGGGCTTCCTTAACCAGGGTCGCGACTTTCGCAATGCCGACGTTGTCGTACTTGTTTGTGTAGTAATCAATCGGGAAGACACGCCCGTGCATGTCGGTCGTGCCGAGAATCACGACGTGCGCGCGCGCCGGAGCGGCCGCGTCGCTGCGAAAGACTACGGCGGCAAAGGCCAGCGCGACAACACAGCCAGCAAGTGCGATTCTCAGGAAAGCTGTGCTGCTCATTTTTTTCATGACGTCAATCGCTCCTCACTCGATTCGTTTGCCGAAAACGGCTCAAATGCTTGCTTCGCCCTCCGTGGGGTCGGCAATCGCTTTATCCGCTGCCCTGCTCGCCGCGCGCAGTGACCACCCGCGCTGGATCAGCAACAGAACGCCGACCATCGTCCAGAAAACATCGCGGCTCTTGCGGATGATCGCCAGGGTTACGCCAGTCGTTTCGGTGAACTGAAGTATCGCGGCGACTTTTCCGGTGCCTGCCTCGTCAACGCCCATGCGCAGCGGAATGAATTTGAACACGACGTTAATGACCCGATTGACCGATTCGAGAATAAAAGCGGTCAAGAACGTCGGGGCCAGCGCCGCGCTGATGAAACTCAGGGTGACGTAAATCTCCAGCACGCCCGCCAGATGGAAACAGGCTTCGAGCAAAAAGATCGGAAGAAATCGCGAGCCGCTGCGGCGATAGAATCCATAGACGCTGTTTTCCAGGGTCCGCCCGTTTTCTACCCAGCGCTCCGACAATCCGCGCCGGTGCAAAAACCCTAAGACGCCGCTAATGAACCGGTACTGCCGGCGCACAAAAAGATAGAGCAGCGCAATCAGGAATGGAATTGTAATCAGCGTAACCTGACCGGCGATTCGCAAAGGCTTCGGCAGATCAAAGCTGAGCAGCAACGCCGCCATGCCGGAAAAGATGGAAACGAAAACCGAGAACGCATAGAAAATATTTTCGATGGCGATCGCAGTTAGGCCGGCCATCAGCGGCACTCGATCGCGAATCATCGCTGGTTTGGCCGGTTCGGAAACCAGAGCGCTGGCGACGCCCACCATGTTTCCCAGCGCGTCGCCCATTAAGCGGCCCCGGAGCGCATCCCAAAACCGCAGGTGATCCGGACCATCAAAACAAAGCATCCACGAGAGCGAGCGGACAATGTGGCGAATTGACGAAATCGCGATGATCAAGACAAAACCGAAACCAAGTTTCTTGATGCCCTCAAGGATCTGGCCCACGCCTGCTTTGCGCACGAAGTACGCAAACAGAAGCACCCCGGCGACCGTGAAAACGATCCCCAGGGGCGTAAACTTTTTCTGGTGTGAAGCTCTGGCTGAGTCCTGCGCCATGACTTTCGGTCGATGCAATCTGACTGCGCCAACAAAATACGGCATAACCTCGCTGATTGCCAGATGCCGCGGCAGGTCGCCAGATAAAGCCAGCCGCATTTTGCCTTTTCGCGACCCCGTTGATTATGATGTCGTTTCAAGATCGGCCGACTAAACCTTTCCTCGGGCCTGGGCACACATGAGTCAAACCTTAACTGCAATCGAAGAATCATTCGCGCGTCCGCTGACGACGCTCTCGGAAGACGAACAGATGTTTCGCCGAAGCGTGCGCGAGTTTGCCGAAGGCGAGATTCGCAAGCGCGTCGAAGAGATGGATGAGCAAGGGCACCTGGATCCGGCGCTGATGAAGCAATGCTTCGAACTGGGCTTGATGGGAATCGAAACGCCCGAGGAATACGGCGGCGCCAGCGGCTCGTTTTTTCAGGCCATCCTCGCCGTCGAAGAGCTCTCGCGCGTCGATGCATCGGTCGGCGTATTTGTCGATGTCCAGAACACCCTGGTAAATAACGCTTTGCTGCGTTGGGGGAATCCGGAACAAAAGAGAAAGTACCTGACTCAGCTGGCGGCGGAAAAAGTCGGTGCGTACGCCTTGAGCGAAGCGAGTTCCGGCTCTGATGCCTTCGCCATGCAAACGCGCGCGGTAGATCGGGGCGATCATTTTGTCCTGAACGGCCGCAAGCTTTGGATCACGAACGGCAAAGAGGCGGAAATCTTTGTGCTGTTCGCGAACGCAAATCCCGAAGCCGGCTATCGCGGCATTACTGCCTTCATTGTTGAGAGCAACTTCGCGGGCTTTACCGTCGGCAAGAAAGAAAACAAGCTGGGCATTCGCGCGTCGTCAACTACCGAACTGATTCTCGAAGATTGCGTCGTACCGAAAGAGAATGTGCTCGGCGAAGTTGGCAAAGGTTACAAGACTTCGATTGAAACTCTGAACGAAGGCCGCATCGGCATTGGCGCGCAGATGATTGGGATTGCGCGCGGCGCGCTGGAATGTTCGCTTGCATACACGACTGAGCGGCAACAGTTCGGAAAAAGCGTCAACGAGTTTCAGGGCTTGCAGTTTCAACTGGCCGAGATGGCTACCGAATTGGAAGCGGCGCGCCTGATGGTTTACAACGCGGCGCGCATGAAAGACGCCGGCCAGAACTTCGTCAAAGAAGCCGCGATGGCCAAACTGTTTTCGTCGCGCGCCGCTGAACGCATCACTTCGAAAGCGATCGAGATGTACGGCGGCTATGGCTATGTCAAAGATTATCCGGTCGAAAAGTTCTGGCGCGATTCCAAGATCGGCGCGATTTACGAAGGCACTTCGAATATGCAGTTGCAGACGATTGCGAAGTTGATAATCGCCAAATGATGTGATGCATGATTGAAGTGGAAGTCACTTACGAACCGGCCGATTATGTCCGAGCGATCCGTTTCATTTCGCGCCGTCCAAACCGGATGTTCAACTCGCTAATGCTAATCTGCGCGATTGTTTTTGTTTTGCTTTTGTTCACCGTCGATCCCTTCGGCTTCAAGTGGTGGATCAACCTAGCCGTAATTGCCGCACTGATAATCTGGTACGTTTTGATGCGATTTATCCATAGATGGAACGTCGGCCGCCAGCTAAGGAACGCACCCTCGGCACAAGGAGCACACGTCTGGGTCATCGGAGGAGATGGAATCAAGATTAGTGGCACGCTAAGCGCTGGCGACTTCAAGTGGCAGGCCTTCAGTAAAGTACGCGAATCGAAAGACGATTTCTTTTTCTATACGGCACCGCGTTTCGCGCACTTCTTGCCAAAGCGAAGCCTTGCGGGCGAACAAGAAATCAATAGTTTGAGGCAATTGATAACTGAAACGGTCAGAAACAAAGCAAAGTTGAGGTAGCGAGCGATGACCACGTCACGAATCG
>WNFG01002664.1_pt1 | contig 14942 bp, 16 predicted proteins | sample 5400431 | NCBI WGS metagenome assembly WNFG01 (sample SAMN13153346, study PRJNA577476) | soil metagenome | isolation source: 120 cm saprolite under Douglas fir tree site 2 hole 3 replicate 2 | place: USA:California | collected 2015-04-18 | reverse complement strand
TTCCTGATGTTCATCACCCTCTACACCGTCAACCGGCCTACGTTGCAAACGTACGTGCTGACGGTACTGCTCGGCCTCACCTTCACCTGCGCGATCGAGGGATGGCAGTACTTTCTCCCAGACCGCGTGGCCGACATCAACGACATCATCTGGAACACCACCGGCGCGCTGCTGGGCGCGATCCTCGGCCATTTGCGGGAAAGAGTGCGTTTCGAGTTCTAAGCGGTCCATCCTGACGGCGAGCGCAGCGAGCCTGTCAGGATCTCCGGTGAGACCGCGCGGCAGTCGGTTCGAGCAGAGCCCTCGCGATTCCACCGGAGATCCTGACAGGCTCGCTGCGCTCGCCGTCAGGATGGTTGCCCGTCTCCGCGTGATAATCGTCCCCTTGCTCTCCTTTCGCGACAACCTTCGAGCGCTTCCACCCGCGGCGTGGATCCTCTTCGGCGGCACGTTCATCAACCGGTTCGGGACGTTCGTCATCCCGTTCCTCATCCTCTATCTGACGAGGATCGCCTACACGATCGCGCAGGCGGGGCTTGCCGTCGGCGCGTATGGCATCGGCGTTCTCATCGCCTCCTCCGTTGGCGGACATCTCGCCGACCGCATGGGACGGCGCAACACGATCGTCCTGTCGATGTTCGGCTCGGCCGCGGCGATGCTGGCGCTGTCCCAGGCGCGCGGCTACGCGGCCATCGTCGTTCTGACGTGCATCACCGGATCGCTGTCGGAGCTATACCGCCCGGCCAGCTACGCGCTGGTCGGCGATCTCGTCGGCGATGAGCATCGTGTCACCGCCTTCGGGCTCTATCGATTTGCCGTGAACCTCGGATTCGCCGCCGGTCCCGCCACGGCCGGCTTCCTGGCGGACCATTCCTTCACGCTGCTGTTCATCGGCGACGCCGCCACCTCGATCGTCTACGGCCTCATCGCCCTCTTCGCGCTGCCACAGGGTCTGCAGAGCTATGTGAAGAGCGAGCGCACCGGCGAAGCGCTGCGCGTGGCGGCACGCGACCGGCCGTATGTGATCTTTCTGCTGGCCACGCTCTGCATCACTCTCGTCGATTTCCAGATGGGCTCGACCTTCGCGCTGCATGTGAAGTCGCTCGGCTTTCCCTCGAGCACCTACGGCTTGCTGATCTCGACGAACGGCCTGCTGATCGTGCTGTTCGAATTGGGTATCACGCAGTGGACGCGCCGCTTCCATCCGCGTCCCATGATTGCCCTCGGCTACCTGCTGGCGGGCGTCGGTTTCGCACTGACCGGATTCGCCCGAACGGTCCCCGCTCTCGCCGCGACCGTCGTCGTCTGGACGCTCGGCGAGATGATCAGCTCACCGGTGGCCGGCGCCTACGCGGTGCAACTCGCCCCCGAGCAGTATCGCGGCCGCTATCTCGGCCTGTTCATGATGATGTGGTCCCTCGGCATGGTCATCGGCCCACCGGCAGGGACGCTCGTCTTCGAACACAACCCCGCCGCCGTCTGGGCCGCCTGCGGCGCGCTCGGTGTCATCGGCGCCGCGCTGATGCTTCAACGCCGGCAGAGCACGAGATCCTGAAACGACGCTCCATCCTGGCCCGGATGCGCGCGAAGGCGCGCAACCGTTCATGGGATGCCCACGGACGGCACGCCGCAACCGTTTCTTTCCCATGCGGCCCGCACTCCGCCGTGTAGGATTGTTCGCATGAAAAACGTCCGACTCTGGCTGGCCGCCTCGATCCTGGCATGCGCGGGCGCATACGCGAAGCCGATCGAGGTGCCGGTCGTCTACGACAAGCTCCCGAACGGACTCAAAGTGGTCATCTCCGAGGCCCATGCGGCGCCGACGGTCACCGTCGCCGTCTACTACGGCATCGGCTTCCGCGTCGAGCCGAAAGGGCAGACCGGATTCGCTCACCTCTTCGAGCACATGATGTTTCAGGGCTCGGAGCACGTGAAGAAATTCGAGCACGCCAAGATCGTCGAGGCCAACGGCGGGAACCTCAACGGCTCGACGCGCCTCGACTACACGAACTACTTCGAAACGCTGCCGGCGGAGGGGTTGGAGACGGCACTCTGGCTGGAATCCGACCGCATGCGCTCGCTCGACGTCAGCGCGGAGAACCTCAAGAACCAGCAGAACGTCGTCTCCGAGGAAGTGCGGTCTGCCGTACTGAACCAACCGTACGGTCTCTTCGAATGGCTCGACCTCTGGCAGAACGCCAATCAGAACTGGCTCAACGCGCACAACTTCTACGGCGACCTGCACGACATCGAGGCGGCCAAGATCGACGACGTGCGGCAGTTCTTCAAGACCTACTATGCGCCGAACAATGCCGTCCTGACCGTCGTCGGCGATGTCGATGCCGCGGGGGTACGCAAGCTCGTCGACAAGTACTTCGCATCGATTCCGCAGCAGCGGATCCCGAAACGGCCCGACGTCAGCGAGCCACCCCAGACGAAAGAAAAGCGGGTCAACCAGACCGATAAACTCGCCAACCTGCCGGCATTGGCGATTGGCTGGCATCTCCCCGATCAGCAATCGCCCGACTACGTGCCGGCGGTTCTGCTCAACCTCATCCTCCAGGGCGATGACAGCGCGCGCTTCTACCAGCGGCTGGTGAAGGAGAAGGAGATTTCGATCGATTGGAGCGGCGGAATCAACTTCGAGCTCGGCAACGAGTTCGACTACGACGGCCCGATGCTCCTGGTCGCACGTACGACGTACAAGCCCGGCCATTCAGCAGGTGAGATCCTTCACGAGGTCGACTCCATCGTCGCCGACATGCAGCAGCACGGTCCGACGGCGCGCGAGCTCGCCGACGCCAAGGTCCGTTTTCGCTCGAATTTCTACGACGCGCTCGAGACGACCGGCGGCAAGGCCAACCTGCTGGCCTCGTTCGCCCTCTTCCGTGACGACCCCTCGCAGATCAACAAAGTCCTGCCTCTGTTCGATGCCGTCACCACCGCGCAGGTCCAGTCGGTCGCTCAGAAGTACCTCGTCACGTCCAACAGGACCTCGATCGACCGCGTCCCGGCCAAGGAGGGGAAATGATGCGCTCCGCGCGTTGTCTGCGCCTATCGGCGCGTTGTCGGTTATCGGTTCGGCTTGCGAGTTCCAGCATCGCCATTCTGCCGCCCGCTAAAGCGGGCTCGCATCGGAACGGACCTCGTGACCCCCGGCTGAAGCCGGGGGCTACGGATCTCATACCGGCTTTGCCGGCTGCTTTTCAAATGTCCAGGCAGCGCGACCTGTCCCAAATGCCCCAATTCACCGACAACCGACAACCAACAACGCGCGCGAAGACGCGCACGCCAACGCTGCTTGTGGCGATCATCGCATTCGCGGCAACCACGTTCGCCCAGGCCACCCCTCCCCCACCCGCGCCGCCGCGGCCGATCAACTGGCCGGCGATCATCGAATCGAAGCTCGGCAACGGGTTGACCATCGTGCTCGTCCCCCTTCACAACGTGCCGAAGATCACCGCCGAGTTGTCGCTCCTGGCGGGACGCGGCACTGCCTACAAGACGCAGCCAGGCGTCGCGCAACTCGCGGCACGCGTGATGAACGAAGGAACGGCCACGCGGACCAGCCTTCAGATCAAGGAAGAGCTGCGCTCGATCGGCGGCGCTCTCTCGATCGCGGTCGACCACGACGCCACCACGATGACGGCATCGTCGCTGTCCGAATTCGCGCCTAAGCTGCTCGACCTCGTCAGCGACGTGGCGCGGCATCCGGCGTATCCCCAATCAGAGGTTGCGCTGGCGAAGACGAACTTCGCGCAGGAGATCGAAGAACAGCGCTCCACGCCCGACTTCCTGGCGCAGGAGGAGTTGGACAAAGCGCTCTTCGGAGCCCATCCATACGGCTTCACCGTCCCCGCGCCGGCAGCGATCAAGAACGTCACTCGCGCTTCGCTCAGGACCTTCGCCGCGACCTGGTACGTCCCGAACAACGCCACGCTCGTCATCGTCGGCGATTTTGATGTGCCGAAGATGCACGCCGAGGTCGAGCGGATGTTCGGATCGTGGAAGCGCGTCCCGCTCCCGCCGGCGCCGAAAGTCATCCTGCCGACGCGTGAAAAGCGGCAGCTCTACGTCATCGACCGCCCCGGCTCGGTGCAGTCGACGATCCTCATCGGCGCTCCGGCGCCACCGCGGCGTTCACCTGACTACATCCCGCTCCGGACGACGAACATGATCTATGGCGGAGCCTTCTATTCGCGCCTCACGCGCAACATCCGCGAATCGAAGGGCTACACCTATTCGCCGTTCAGCTCCGCTGATCTTCGCCGCGCCGCCGGTGCCTTCACTGCCGGCGCCTCGGTGCGCAACGAGGTCACCGGACCGACCATCCTGGAGATGCTCTACGAGCTCGACCGGATGCGCGTCGAGCCGGTCACCGCGGAGGAGTTGGCGTCGGCCAAGACCTACAGCATCGGCGGGATGGAGCTGGAGCTGGAATCGCAGGCCAGCCTGGCCACCCGCATCAGCACGATCCACATCGACGAGCTGTCGCGCGACTTCCTGCAGACGTTCCGCGACAAGGTGGCCGCGCTGACCCCGGCAGAAGTACAGCGCTCCGCGGCAACGTACTTCGACACCTACCGCAGCGCCATCGTCATCGTCGGCGACTACAAGCAGATCAAGGATCAGATCGCGCCGTTCGGGGACGTCAAGATGGTGAAGTAATCACTGGTGGGTTGTGAAGGAATGCTACTGAGCAATTTGTCATCCTGAGGCTGCCGGAGCCGCTGAGTGAGCGCAGCGAGCGAGTGCGGCGTAGGACGGCGAAGGATCTCAAGATGCGCGGTCTGGGGCAGAAGCGCAGATGGCGTTTGTCGTTGATCTTCCTCACAGAAAACTACAGTTTCGCTCCTGCCCCAGGCGCTGCCAATGGAGATCCTTCGCCGTCCTCCGCCGCTCTTCGCTAGCTCGCTCAGCGGCTGCGGCAGGCTCAGGATGACAAATCGCCCGGTAGTATTTTTTCACAACCTCTCAGGACGAGGCCTTACGCCAGGATGCTCCGCGATTTCGGCTCATACCCCGGAAACACGCTCTTCAACGACGGCACCGCGAGCTGTTTCGTCAACAGCTCGGCAAAGACATCGCGGAAGTCTGTGGTGATGGCCAGATCGCGGTTCTCGTAGAGCTGCTGTGACGACAACCCCGGCCACTTGCCATACACCTTGCCGCCTTTGACGCCGCCGCCGAGGACCAGCATCACGTTAGCGTGGCCATGGTCCGTTCCGCGGTTGCCGTTCTCGCGGACCGTGCGGCCGAACTCCGACATCGTCACCAGCACCACATCGCCCATGCGCGAGCCGAGGTCGCGCGTGAAGGCGGCGATGGCATCGGAGAAATTGCGGAGATTGTTCGCAAGCTGTCCCTGGGCGCCCCCCTCGCCGGCGTGCGTGTCCCAGCCGCTGACGTCGGCGAAAGCCACCTCGAGGCCGACGTTCGATTTGATGAGCTGCGCGATCTGCCGGAGCGAGTTGCCGAGCGGGCCATTCGGATAGACCGCCCCATTCTCCGGCTGCAGCCTCTGCGGATCGGCGCTCTTGAGGATCCGCGCCGCCTCGAACGATTCCTTCGCCGTCCCCCCCAGCGTTCCCGCCACCGCCTCGGCGTACATCGATTCGAAGCCGCCGCTGACGTTCGCGCCGCCGCGAATGCCGAATTGGCTCAGGTTCGTCATCGCCACCGCACCGGCGGAGCCCGCCAGAATGCGCGGCAACGCCGGCGAGAGCGCCACGGCCCGCAGCGGCGAGAGCGGCGACTCTTTCTTCGCGCCGACCGCGCGCGAGAGGAAGCCATCCTCGGTCGATTTCACGCCGGGCGTGCCCGACTCCATGAAGTCCTGCGCGTCAAAGTGCGACCGCGTCGCGTCCGGCGAGCCGACGGCATGCACGAAGGCCGCGCTGTGATCCTTGAAGTACGGCGTCAGCGAAGCCAGCGACGGATGCAGTCCGAAGAATCCGTCGAGATCGATGGCACCCCCCTCGGCACCGGGACGCGGCACGGCGATGGTAGGCCGCGCGTCGTAGTACGCCTTCTCGCCGAATGGAACGATGACGTTCAACCCGTCGACCGCCCCGCGCTGAAAAATCGCCACCAGCGTCTTACTCCCTTTCGTCGTCGCGGCATTGGCCATCTTCACGAACACACTGGGAAGCAGGCTGCCACCGACGAGAGCGAGGCCGGAGGATTTGAGGAAGATTCGTCTGTCGATCATGGGGTCTCCTTTGGGGGTTGCAGAGTTGCAGAGTTGCTGGGTTGCTGGGTTGCTGAGTCCCACCCACCAAGCAACCAAGCAACTCAGCAACCTCAGTAACCCTTCGTTATTGGGTCTCCTTTGGTGGTTGCAGAGTTGCTGGGTTGCTGAGTCCCACCGACCGAGCAACCAAGCAACCCAGCAACCTTGCAACCCTTTGTTACTGCCTCTGAAACTCCGGCGAGCCCAGAATCAGGCCGGCCACCGTCGGCAGTTGGGTGTTGTCCCACGGATCCTGGGACGGTGCTTTCCGCTCGACGATCCGCGATTTGATGATGTTGCGCGTCTCCTGCGTCAGGTTGCCTCCCGTCAGCGCCAGGGCCAGCGCCTCGACGGAATGGGAGGCGTCAGCGGCCTGAACTGCGGGGATGAGCGCGACGACGTCGCCGTGCACCCCCGGCAGTTTGTTGGACGCCAGCGACAGTGCGAAGTTGAGGCGATTCATCAGCGCGCCGGTGTTGATCCAGACGTCGGCCTTGTCGCTGTAACCGGTCGGCGGCTGCGCGCCATAGAGCGGCTCGCCGATCTGCTGCAGCGCCCGCGCGATCGGCGCCGGGTCGGTGATCTGCGCGTTCACCGCGCGCACCGCCGAGATCGTGTACTCAAAAGGCGATTTCACCTTGGCGCGATACGAGGCCGGATCCCAGAACTCGGGACTCGCGATCACCGCCCGGACCGTCTGGCGGAGATCGCCGTCCGTCGCCAGGAACTTCTTGGCCACGCGATCGACCAGCGCCGGCGGCGGCTCATCGGCGACCAGACGCTGGCAGAGTTTGTAGGCGATACGATGGGCCGTGGCCGGATGGTGCGCGAGGACGTGGATCATCCGCTCCCCTTCCTCGATCCCCCCGCCGGGGGCGAAGCGGATGCCGAGGACGGTCTTGGCGGCGGCGTCGTGCAGTTGCGCGCGAAAGACGAAGGCAGCACCCTCGCCGCCCTCGCGTTCCCGGCTGATCGACCAACCGGTCAGCACGCGCGCCAGCTCGGTCACATCCTTCTGCGTGTAACCGCCGTCGACGCCGAGCGTGTGGAGCTCCATGATCTCGCGCGCGTAATTCTCGTTGAGCCCCCCATCCTTACCCTGCTGCTGCTGGGGACGCATCACAATCGCGCGGCGGCCGAAGCCGAAGCGTTCGCCGAATCCGCGCTGCTGCTGCATCACAGGACGGTTCCCGGGTGCGGCCATGGAACGGGCGTTGTCGAGGTAGAACAGCATCGCCGGCGATTTCGCCGTGGCCATCAGGAGATCTTCGAAGCGCCCCCAGATATGCGGCCGGATGACGTCGCGCTCGTAGCTCGTCAGCAGAAACCGGTCGATGCCTTTTCCGGAAAAGACATTGAAGTGATTCATCCAGAAGTCGACTATCACCTCGTTGAGCTGGCGATCGGATTCCGCCGCGCGAAGGATGCGCTGCGCGACGAGCTCGTTCATCACCACCTGCGGCCGCTGTTCGGGTGGAACGTCTCGCATGAGCTCACGCCGAACATCCTTTTTGTCGACATCGCCGCTCTTCGCCTCGGCATTGGCCTGCTTCCGCGCCAACAGCACCGGTTCGTAGTACGTCTTCACGATCTGCGCGTTCGACAGCGTCATCGTCGGCAGAGCTGCAATACGCGCCTCGACCGCGCGATCGGGAATGGCCTCGGGATGAAGCTGCTGCTCGATCCACGTATCGACCCCATCCTTCATCACCGCATCGACCTCCCCCGGCCGCGGCCCAAACGCCAGCCGGTTGAGCGCATGAAGCGCCCGCTGACGATCGTTGAGTTTGCTATCCGAGGCGGTGATACCAGCGAGGAGGGTAAGGGCGATGAGTCCGGCAAAAAGCTTGGGGGCGTGTTTCATGACCGTTGGACGGAGGAGGGGGAGGTGTGTTTACCGGAGGGGCGTCACGTCGGCTTCATCCGCCAAGACTCACCGCCTCGGCGGGGAATCCTGCTCTCCCATGACCGGTATTCACATCGAGCGTCAATCGGGAGTGAAGCTGACATGAGCACCCATGAGATGGATACCGCGCTGCAGTACGTCGCCTATGTGCGTAAGGAGGGGCGTCGGCATCTGATCGAGTTCCCTGACGCCCCCGGCTGTCAGACCTTCGCGGATCGCGAGGCACACATCTATTCGAATGCCAAGGAGGCGATCGAGGGATGGATCGAGGCCCACCTCGTGGAAGGGATGGACTTGCCGCATACGCACCGGCCGCCGAAGGCAAATGAACGGCGCGTCCATATCACGATTTCTCCCAAGCTGGTTCTTGCCTTGCAGTTCCGATCCATGCGACGTGAGCGGGGCTGGAGCCAAGCCGAAATCGCCAAGCGCGTCGGTGTCTCGCAACAGCAGATCGCCAAGCTCGAAGATCCTGATGCAAATCCTACAATTGAGACAATCATGAAGGTTGCCCGTGCGTTCGACATGGACCTTCTCGTCAGTTTCAAGAAGATCGCCTGAGCTGAGCGGTGGCGGTGCGGCGGCCGGGACCTCGTATCTCGAAATCACTTAACGGAGCGCGGTTTTGGGGTAGCCTCGTCCGCTAGGTTGATTTTCCAGATACCACCCCAAGTTCACCCCCCATATGCTACGATCGCAGCATACGTATGTCAGAAAGCCTCGGCACGTTTGCCTCGAGTGCAACTGGTCTGGCTAGAGGACCGCTCGGTATCCTGGCACTATTGATCGGACTCATGGACGCCATCGCCTCCTTGGTACTGGTGTTTGCGAAGAATCTGAGTCCCGCAGAGCGCCTTCCTCTCGTCTATTCTCTCGTCGGCTTTCCGCCGCTACTTCTCATCCTCTTGGTTTGGCTGGTCGCAAAACATCCGCGGAATCTCTACCCGCCAAGCGACTACGCTAACCAAAGCGACTTCGTCAACCTGATGGGAGGCCGATTGTCCGAGCTCCGCTCGGCTTGGGCCTATCGAGACTTAGATTTTCTGTACCTTGAGGTTCTAAAACTTGGAATTGAGAACCCACGCTTCGTCGATGCGGACCTGACGAACAGATACCCGATAGCTTTTGAAGGCGAAGAGCGCTTACGGTATGAGGCGTACGCATTTCTAACGTGGAACGTATGTGAAACTATTTTTGACCGCCAAATCGACGAAGATCTTTATCAAACATGGTTGCCGATCATCCGCGTCGAGAACAAGCTTCACCGTCGCTGGTTCGAGGCTCCTGAAAACCGGTTAGGGTTCAAGGAACCGTTTCAGCAGTACATTCGCCAAAGTGCGATGTTCACGATACCGTCGCCGCCAGCCGGCTAACTCACCTGCTTTGATCAGTTCCAGAGGTTTTCCGATGGAGGACTGGGCATGACTGCAGACTGGACACAGACTGCGCAGGGGATTGGCGGAATCGGTGGGCTCCTGATCACTTGCGGCGGCTTCTTCGTCGTATACCATCAGATCCGACAGATAGAACGATCGATTCGAAGTGACACGTATAGTAAGATCTTCGCGCAAGCCTTCGAGGTCGCGAAAATCCTGGCTGAGCGCTCGGCGCTTCGGCCATATTTCTATGACGACGTTGATCCCCCATTGGGATCAAGCAATATCGGCGAGCTTAACGCCATTGCGGAGATCGTTGCCGATTTGCTTGAGCATATCACCTATCAGCGCAATAACCTGCCGCGTGAGTCGTGGGTGAAATGGGTGAATTCCATCCAGTCAATGTACCGAACCAGCCCAGTGCTTCGATCGCACCTCGAACGGAACAGCAGCTGGTATATTCAGGAGTTTCTCGATCTTTTGCCTACGGTGCCTACTTCCGAAGAGCGGTCTAACTAACTAACAGCGCGTCACAATGAAGGATCCGCGCCACCTCTTCTGCCTCGCCCTCTTCGCGCTCAGCCTGTCTGGCTGTCATCGGCCGGGCGCCTCCGCTGTCCCACTGACATCCGGCCGTGTGCCTCCCATCCTCCTGTTCAATGGAACAGGCACCTCACCCAACGACGTCGCGGCGATCGAGACGCTCCTGGAGAGGAACCGGGTCTCCTACTCGACCGCGAGCTCGGCGCAGTTGGACGGGATGAGCGCGGCGAGGCTGCGTACCTATCACCTAATCATTGTCCCCGGCGGAGACTTCACTCGCATCGGGATCGGTCTCAGGAAGGAGACGGCGGCGAAGCTCCACGACGCCGTGCAGTACGGTGTGAGTTACCTCGGCATCTGCGCCGGAGCGTTCTTTGCCGGCCGCACGCCCTACAACGGTCTGAATCTGACCTCTGGCGTGCAGTTCGGCTTCTACTCCGCCGAGGGGCGGGGGGTCCGCAAAGCGGCAGTGCTGATCTCGGGTGCGGGAATGCCCACGCTCGACCAGGATTGGGAGGATGGTTCCGCAGCTCACCGGTTGGGGTGCTGTGGTCGGTAGGTACCCCGATGCACGCCCGCCGTGGTGCAAGGGCAATCGGGAGACGGATGGATTGTGCTGACGGGTGTCCATGCCGAGGCGCCGGAGAGCTGGCGTGGTGGCATGGACTTCACCACGCCGGCGAGCGCCGACCACGCCTACGCCGTGACGCTCATCCGCTCGGCCCTGGACCGGCGGCCGCTGCCGCATTTCTGACAGCGAGCAACCAGTCTTCGCTCGACGGGGTTACTCTGGCAGAATCCACGCGATCCCTTCGATCTCCTCGAAATGACGATCGAACGAAAGCAACTCGGATCCCGATTCCATCGCGTGTGCCGCAATCCAGATATCGTTGGTCGGAATGGGCCGGCCTTTGCGCCGAAGTGCCGCGGCGATGCGGCCATAGCGGTCTGAGGTGACGAGAGTGACAGGAAGGAGAGTTACGTATGGTGTCGAGAGAAACTCCTCGAGCTCCCGTCTGTTCGCCTCGTAATGCGAGCCGTTGCGAAATCCGAATAGCAGCTCGCCGGCGACGACCGTCGAAACGAGTACCTGGTCGGCCCGACGGACCAGGCCAGCGACTCCCTGGTGGCCCCGGAATAGTGCAGTGTAGGCGTTCGTGTCGAGCAGTATCTTCACTTCCAAAGAGCCTCATCCACTGCCTCGCATGAGGCGATGCTCTCGATAAGCTTTTTCTCATCGTTCTCAGACCAGCGACCAATGAAGCGATCGAGGGCGGATCCGATCACCGTGCCGGACGAGCCGGTCTCATTCAGGCCTGCGCCCTTTTTCAGGAGCATCAGGGCGGCCTTATTCAACGAGACGCCCTCACGCTTGGCGATCTCTTTCAGCCGCCGTTCCAATTCCTTGTCGAACCCACGAAGCGAGAGCTGGTCCATCAGCATGTCCCCGGATGAGTCACATGCGACTCATTCTTGACTCACCCTACGCCGCGGCAAGCGTCGGAGTCAATCCGGGTCAACTGGTACGAGCTGGTTCAACTTTGTGAGATCGATTCCAGGGCGGAACCCGCATGCCTTCGGATGAACTCGAAATCGCGGCACGCGCGGTGTCGGGGATACGTCCGTCGCCAGCCCGTGGCGAAGCGTCTCGTTGACCACTTCCTTGAACGATCTACCACTGGTTCGGGCGGTCTCTTGAAGTGCCTTCGCGACATCGTCATCGAGCGTGAGGGTCGTTCGCATCCGTACATCATGGTGCGTCACAAAAAGAGCGTCAATGTGCTTGACGTTTGAGCAAGCCTCACACGCGCAGCCCGGAATGGTCGCTCGTAACTCGACCGAAGATTCGACGGATGCTCATGACCGGCGAAGCCGGTTTGAGAACTTAGCCCCCGGTTTCAACCGGGGGGTTCGAGGTCGCCCCCAAATTGGGAGCCCGCTTTAGCGGGCGACAGAGCAGGCAGGTGCGGACGTCCCGGCGGAATGCACCTCGGATTCTGTCGCCCGCTAAAGCGGGCTTGCAATCCGGGGGCGACCTCGAAAACCCCCGGTTGAAACCGGGGGCTACGATCTCAAGCCGGCTTCGCCGGCAAACGTCCAGTGAAGGAGATGATCCGTCGCCAAAGCCTGGATCGGATCAAGCCGTGGTCGGGGACTGCCACGTAATATTGGCCGTATCATTGGACAACCATGACTCGCGAAGACCTGCTGCACCGGATCTCCATCGACCCGAATATCTGCTTCGGCAAACCGTGCATCCGTGGAACGCGCATCTGGGTGGCGCTCATCATCGAGAATCTTGCTGAGGGTGTGCCCGAACCTGAGATTCTCGACGCCTACCCATCCCTGACGACGGACGACATCAAGGCGGCACTTGCATATGCGGCTGAGGTCACGAGGGAACGTGTCATCCCGACCGCGGTCGGCTGAGGCGTGATGCAGTTCAAGCTCGACGAGAATCTGGATGTCGATCTCGCGGTTTGGCTTGCGTCCATGGGGCACGACGCGAAGACCGTGCGTGATGAGAAGATGTCCGGCGCATCGGACGAGCGGGTGTTTGCAGCGGCGATGGCCGAGGACCGTTGTCTCGTGACTCTTGACCTCGACTTTTCCGATCCGATCAACTTTGCCCCGAACAACTCGGCAGGCACGATCGTGTTACGCGTTCCCGTTCCATCGATATCGATGATCAGACGGCTGCTGGAACAGGCGACGGCACGCGTAGCCGTCGCCTCTCGCGACGGCAAATCTGGATCGTGGAAGTAGGCCGGATTCGCGTCTGGGAATCATGGGACGTTCAATAGCTCATCAACACCTGACGCTACACTGCGCAGCGTGTCATCCGTTCACCCCCAGTCCCGCCTCGTCGGTGCCATCGCGCTGCTGGCGCTGCTGCTCGTCATCGCGCTAATCCTCGCCTCCTCGGTTGGGGCGACGAATGTCTCCTGGCGTGCGGCGTTGTCGGGGGATGACACCGCGCGCGCCATCCTCGTCGGCATCCGGTTGCCGCGCGCGCTGCTGGCGGCGCTGGTCGGAGCGACGCTGGCGGTGGCCGGCGTCACCTTCCAGACGCTTCTGCGAAACCCTCTCGCCGATCCGTTCATCCTCGGCGTGTCCGGCGGCGCGGCATGTGGTGCATCGATCGCCACGGCGGCGGGATTGGCAAGGCTCCCCGGCGTCGTGCCGGCCATCGCCTTCGCCGGAGCGTGTGGCGCCACCGCCGCGGTATTTCTGCTGGCGCGGCGCCGTGAGTACACCGACCCGACCCGCCTTCTCCTCTCCGGCCTCGTGTTGAATGCTTTCTTCTCCGCGGTGATCCTCATCTCCTTCGGCGTCTCGCGGCAGAGCGATCTGACGGCGGCGTTGCGCTGGATGATGGGAACGCTCTTCGGCGCCACCTGGAGCGACGTGGTACTGCTGACGATGCTGCTCCTCATCGCCATGATCACGCTGGCCACGATCGGAAACGATCTGCGCATGCTGGCCTTCGGCGAAGACGACGCCAAGTCGCGCGGCGTGCAGGTCGAGCGGGTCAAGCTCATCGGCTTCATCACCGCCTCGATCGTCACCGGTGCGGCGGTCTCCGTCAGCGGCATCATCGGCTTCGTCGGGCTGCTGGTGCCGCATCTCATCCGCATGATCTGGCGGCGCGACTTCCGCTTTCTCCTGCCGCTCTGCGCGCTGGGCGGCGGCGTGCTCGTGGTCCTGGCCGATCTTCTGTCGCGCATTACCGTCACATCGTCCGAACTGCCGATCGGCGCATTCACCGCCGTCCTGGGCGTGCCGTTCTTCCTCTCGCTGCTGCGGAGGAACCGCTGATGCTGGCGCTGCGCGATCTCTCGTTCGCCTACGAAGGGGCGCAGGCGGTCGATGGAATCACGGCCTCGTTCGACCGCACGCAGCTAATTGCCCTCACCGGTCCGAACGGCTCGGGGAAATCGACGCTTCTCAAGCTCGTCGCCAACGTCCTGGCACCGCACGCCGGGGAGATCGCCTTCGACGGCAGGCGTCTCCGGGACTGGCCGGCGAAGGAGTACGCCAAACAGGTGGCCTACCTTCCGCAGGATCCCGATCCGACCTTCTCGATGCGGGCCATCGATGTCGTCGTCTCCGGACGCGCTCCGTTCCTCGGCCGCTTCGCCTGGGAGTCAGACTCTGACTACGACGAAGCGGAGCACGCGCTCACTCTCTGCGACGCCACCCACCTCGGCGGACGCTATCTCGACGAGATGAGCGGCGGCGAGAGGAAACGCATCTTCCTGGCCCGCGTCCTGGCCGCGCGGCCGCGGCTCATCCTGCTCGACGAGCCGCTGGCGTCGCTCGACATCTCGCACGTGCAGCAATTCTCGGCGCTCCTCCGCGACATCGTCGACCGCACCGGCGTCACCGTCGTCTACGCCACGCACGACCTGAACTGGGCCGCCGCGTACAGCGACCGGATGCTGGTCATGCAGCGCGGCTCCCTGGCCCGCGACGCCACGCCGGCCGAAGTCATGCAGCCGGACGTGGTGCGGGAGTTGTTCGGGTTTGATGCAGAGGCGGTGGCGATGGGGGGGAGGAGTTGGTTGGTGCCGAGGGTGCCATCCTGACGGCGAGCGCAGCGAGACTGTCAGGATCTCCGGTGGAATCGCGAGGGCTCTGCTGGAACCGACTGCCGCGGGTGTCATCCTGGCGGCGAGCGCAGCGAGCCTGTCAGGATCTCCGGTGGAATCGCGAGGGCTCTGCTGGAACCGACTGCCGCGCGGTCTCACCGGAGATCCTGACAGGCTCGCTGCGCTCGCCGTCAGGATGGGCTTTCAACACACTACTTCTCAAACTCCCACGCCACCTTCTTCAACGCCCGGTCCGCGCGCTCGATGAGCTGCAGGATGTCTTTCTTCGCGTG
>WNFG01009708.1_pt1 | contig 14944 bp, 12 predicted proteins | sample 5400431 | NCBI WGS metagenome assembly WNFG01 (sample SAMN13153346, study PRJNA577476) | soil metagenome | isolation source: 120 cm saprolite under Douglas fir tree site 2 hole 3 replicate 2 | place: USA:California | collected 2015-04-18 | reverse complement strand
GTTGCGGTGCGATTGGGCGGTTCCTACAGAATCATTGGGTTGATGAATTGTGTAGATACCCATGCCCGAAGGGAGAAGGGAGTTTGAACCCCTCTCCCTTCGGGGAGAAAAGGCCGGATTGCACGCGAGGCATGCAAGCCGGATTACGTCATATCAGGTTGGGCCGTCTTTTCCCTTCATACGCTGCATTACCAGCGCCAGGCTGGTGCGCAGACGGTTGATCGAGAACGCCAATTGATGTACCTCATTAGCGCTCTTGGGATTGATTTTTTCCAGGCCAAGTTCCGCGTTTTCACCGACCGAGACTTTGTCGGCGGCGTTGGTCAGGCGTTTTATCGGATTGACCACCACTACTTTGATAAATAGAAACGCCGCGGCAAAAGCCGCCAGTACCAGCACGATCTGCGGGGTGCCGACCACCCGGAAAGACGTTTCAGCTAAGGATTTGGTCGGAATATTCACGCTGATGATGCCGGCTACATCGCCTTCTTTGAAACCGAAACCACCCTTGATCCCGTAGCGCGCGGTAACGTCGGCAGGGGCCGTCGCTGCATCGCCGTGGCAGCCGATGCACGATTGCTTATGATAAAGCGCGCGCGCATAGCGATAGCCATTTGGCGTGATCATGTCATACTCATTTGTTTTCTTATCTTTAATGACGCGAAGCGCCTCTTCTTCAAAAGAATCCGGCTTGTTCACCGGGTTCATGAAATTATCCGAGGTCATGCGGAATTTTGCCGGCGAAGAAGAACGTGCTATCGCCTCGGAAAACTCCCTTTGCGCCAGCGCCGGATTCTTTGAATAAAAGTGAATGATTTTTTGTTCAACCGCCGGTGCTTTCGAGCGCGGGGCAGGCGCCGCTGCGCCGGCCGTTTCAACCACCTCGATCGTGCCCAAATAGCTGGAAGGATCGTCTTTTACCCATACCCGGCCATATTGGGATACCCAGGCGCCGAAGGCATCGACGTTGTCGGCAATGGTCTGCGCTTGGCTCTTGAGCTGCGTGTAATACACGTTTTGCAGGGTCAGATAATAAGCGCTGCCGATGAGCAGCAGGACCACGATGAATAAGCCGATAAATCTGATAGCAACCGATTGATGATTGAACATGGTGTTACTCCTCTGAAAATTTAAGGCTCCGAGCTACGAAACAGCGACAACTCAAAATTGCTGACGGTTTGTGATCCTCAACTCACGCGGATGCAGGCTTTGGCGTCGGCTTCGAACCGCCGGCGCTGTTGGGGATCGGGAATATGAGTGGCTAAGAGGGTGATATACCGGACTAATTCCGAGGGTCCGGTATTGCCGGTTTTCACCCATACCGGGAACGCCTCCTGGCCCAATTCCGCACCGATCGGCCCTACGTAGCGCAGGAATATTTCATCGATCTGGGTGCGCATCCGCTGTACGACCGGCAATACCTGTCTTCGGGAATCAGAGATTCTGTTGCCGCCGTCTTGGTTCGTCGTGTTATTCATTAGCGTTCTAAGTATAGGATAAGTTGTTATGTCTACCGTATGTACATCCCGGCCGGTTAGATGCCTCTCGCCACTAAATTTAATTCTTACTATAAAGAAAGCAAGAATCACTATTCAAAGAAAGCAAGAATCAGGCCATTCCCGGCATCTGGCCCGGATTTTGCTCCTATTGTTCAACGGTGTGGGAAAGGGAAGCCCATTTATGCAAGCCGAGGCGTCTGGGTAAGGGCGCTGCTGGCGTTATGAAACTAAGAATCAGGTATTTATGGCTGTGGAAAAAGTGGGCGGAAAAATTATCCGGCTTCTCATTATTAATGATTCACCCGATGAGGCCGAGCAGGCGATTGACGCCTTGCGTCAATTCGGATATAGGCTAAAGACTCATCGCGTCGATAAAGCGCCGGCGCTAGAGGCGGCGCTGGATGGCAAGGCAGGAGAGAATCCACCAAACAGGCAGGACAACGTCTCTCAAACGAGAAGGAAGGAGTGGGACATTGTTCTCGCCGAGTTTTCTGCTTTCGAGGCTCAGCGCGTATCCGCCCTGATTCAACAACGGGGCTTACAGGTCCCCGTTATCGTTCTAGCCGAAAAAATCACCGACGACGATTTATGTCAGGCGATCCATGCAGGGGCGCGTGATGTAGTGGTTAAGGGCCAATGGACGCATCTCATGTTAGCGCTCGAGCGCGAGCTGCGTATGACCGCGGAGCACCGCGCTTATACCGAAGCGGTTGAGGCTTTAAGGCAGATGGAAAATCGCTACCGTGTCATGATCGAAGGCGCGCGCGAAGCGGTGTGTTATTGTCATCAGGGGATGCACGTGGACGCCAATCCTGCGTATTTATTGCTGTTCGGCTATAACGATCTTAGCCAGCTAAAAGCGGTTCCTTTCCTTAATCTTGTTGACGAAGCCGACCGCGTCCGGTTTACCTTTTATCTACGCCAACCCGAGTCTTGGACCGAGCCACAAGAACTTTTTGTGGTGAATAACAGCGGCGTCAAGCTTCCAGTTGAGGTGACTATATCCCCCATCAACGCCAGCGAGATGCGCTGACCGGACTCTACAATCGTCCCTATTTCCTGCAAGAGCTGAGTAAGGTAATCGAGCGCGTCAAATCCGGCGGTGCGCTCAGCACTTTATTGGGCCTGGAACTGCATGGGTTGAGAGGTATCAACGAAACCCTTGGGCATGCGGCATGCGATCAAATGCTGCTTTTACTGACGCGGTATTTGCGTGAAAAGGTTGATGACTCGGCTTTGCTCGCGAGGGTTGGGGGTGGCCAGTTTGCGGTGCTGCTTGAGGGAAAGGCGGGAAATGAGACGAATCAAATTAAGGAAAAGATCGGAGAAGTCGTTAAGGCGCTCCAGTCCGGCAAAGGTGGAAAGGGCTTGGAATATATTTTCACCCTTAATTTAATCACCATTGATAAAACCACCGACGACAGGCATAAGCTGCTGCGAACCATTTATCCGGCCCATCAGGAAACAGGATTAGAACAGGTTAGTCAGAGTCCACCAAACGAGAAGGTTTGCGTGCCGGCCATCATCACCCCGGCACCAGCCACGGCAACGCCATCGAAGACTGAATTGGACCCCCGCGCGCAGCCCGCAGACGAGCAAACTAGTAAAAATCCACCAAACGAGAAGGCGGGAGAGAATTCACCAAACGAGAAGGCAGGAAAGAATCCACCAAACGAGAAGCAGCGGCAAGCTGCGCGCACGATGCTCGAGCAAAGCGATTTTCATCTGTTGTTTCAACCAATCATTAATATGTATGGGAATCAGCATGGATTCTATGAAGCCCTGCTATGCATAAAAACCGGAAACGGTGATCTCATCCCGGCGACAGAGCTTATGCTGATGGCGGAGCGGTGTGGATTGGCGGGCAGTCTTGATCGTTGGCTGGCGCAACATGCGATTGAAGCTTTAGCGAAACTATCCAGACAAGGTAAAAAACCAGGAAAGAATAGACCAAACGGTGTATTCTTTATCAGTTTTTCCAACGCGGCCATCAACGACAGCAAGCTTGTCTCCGATATTCAGCGGCATCTTAAAGTCACCGGCCTGAATGCCGCTCAGCTCTTATTCCAGCTCGATGCCTCTTTGCTTTTAAAGCAGAACAACGCGGTTACGATGTTTATTCGGCAGATAAAAAAGATGGGCGCAGGTGTTGTTATTGATAAATTTAATCATGAGATAGCAAAACAGAGCCGGTTAACAAGTCTCGAGATTGATTTCGTTAAAATCAACTGTCCTTTGGCGCCCGGCACGCAAGTAGAGGTTATCGATATATCAATGGTGCGCGATGCCATCAGTATTGCCAAATCGCTGAAAAAGAAGACCATCGTCAATGGGATTGAGAATGCCGAGAGTTTATCCCTGCTTTGGAATTATGGGGTAGACTACATTCAAGGCGGCTATTTGTGCCCCGCCAATCATGAGCCTGATTATGATTTCGATAATGAACATACGCTTGATTCGAAGCAGCCCGTGTCAACCCTATGGCAGGTGACGGGCTGATTGCAAGTTGAGCGCTCACGCCTTCTCTTTTGACGGATTCTCTCTTGCCTTCGGGTAACGAGTCGATATTAATTTAGGGGAGCTCTGATTAAGTTGTATTTGTCATTCCAAGCGCGGAATCCGACAGCAATCGATTTGATTAGAGCTTCGTTAGCGGCTTTTCTTCAAATATGGGAAAATCTTTCGCGTACTTCTTTATCCATTCATGCGCGGCTTCCTCGGTAGTCAGGTTGCGGCCTTCTTTCCGTAAGACTTCTTTTTTATAGTGCTCGATATAGCAGACCTGCTCCACCATGCGCGCTTTGAACATATCGTCTTTATCGAGAAATTTGGCACCGATGACAAAATGCTCGGTGGTTTTTTGACACCAAATGATTTCGGCTACGGCTTCGAATGTCAACCGGGCAAGAGGGATCTTAAGCCGGATAGTGGCGTTTATATCGAAGGGTTCTTTTGAATTGAACGATAATCCGCCGACGCTGATATCATTCAGACGCGGCCTCTCGCTCGCCGTAATTTCTTCTAATGAGACCTCGATAGGCATGTCGGATGGATGCCGGATATAACGCCGCATAAAAGTCTACTCCATTATGCGCAACCGATGGCTGCGCGCATTCGCGTGGTCGCGATCTCGCCTCTATTTAAGTTCAGATCGCACAATCTTTGTGATCCGACGCGCTTCCTCTAAACCCGCCAAAGCCTCTTTGTCCAGCTCGTCAAATTTGGCGGTGTTTTCGTAGTCTCGAAGTACGGACCTGGCGGCCGAATCTTTATCGGCCTTTAGTAAAACCGCCTTGATGCGCTGTTTTATCTGTGAGGCAAGATCTTTTCTTACGAGCTCGATTGCCCGCGGGAAGCGTTTGGTTGTGTAAAATATGCTTAGTTCGTTTCGCAGGGCCTTCGCTAAGTTATCCTCTTGGTCCCAATCCAGGTTGCTATAGGCTGCCGCCTGGACAAAATCTTTGTAGACCAAAGTGGTAGCATTGATAGGCTCCCCGACAAAGACATAACCCACTTTACCGGCCGGCGGTTTGTCTCGTGGTGTAGCAAGCGGCGCCAGCTTCAGGCCTTCACCAATTAATATAGAAGCGGGCACGAAATAGGCGCTCGTCGAGCGAGGATCTTCAAACGCGACGGTTTTACCGACTAATTCGTTAAGGGAGCGGATCCCGCTGTCTTTACGGGCAAAGAAAATCGTAAAGTATTCCGAGACCTCGCTTTTCCACCTTCTGAGCAAGATCTCCGCACCGGCCTCCTGCTCGAGAATAACCGCGGAAAAAGGCGTTTCTGTCACCCAATCAACCTTGCCTTGCTTGAGGTAGCCGATCATTTGCCGGTCGTCTCTTGCTATCAGGATCTTAGCCTCGACAATACCGAGATCCTTCATATGGGCAACCATATAGTCGGCCATCGGTTTAAGGTGAGGGTAATGCTTCTTCGGATTGTCGCTGACCCTGCCGAGAACCAAGGTCCGCTTGGTTGTGGCTGTAGCGGGTTCTTTAGGTAATTCCGTAGCCTCCCTGCTAAATGCGTTACTATTCAATAATAGTAATGCGGCTGCCAGAAAAGCCAGTATCCTGCCTGATTTTCTATATTTTAGTAAATCCGTCACACGTAATCCCCTGAACATAGTTTAGTTCAACTTTTCTGAAAACTTACCCGATTAATAAAGGTTTTCCACAATAAATTACCAATCTTTAATCGAGGTTTAACGGTTGCCATTGAGGCTCCCGCCGAGAATTCCGCCTAAAGCCCCGGCCAACTTGTATTTCTTCGTGTTTAACTAGCAGGTTGTTGAAAAAGTCCATCCGTGGCCTTTTTCAACACGCAAAGCAAAAAGCGGCCGCTCCTGCGCATCCCTGCGCTCGCGGCATTCGTGCATCCTGCACAGCATGGTTTTTGCTTTGCTTCATTTTTCAAACACTGAGCGTGTTTGAAAAATGGCGGTACGTCCCTATACCGCACCGCAGGGTGCTGAAAAACGAGTTTTTCAGCACCCTGCTAGGAGTATAGCTTTTTGATGATAAGGGTTTACCTCGAGACTTGCTTCATCTTCCGATGAGTGGGTTCTAATTAACGCGGTATTATCTAAGGAGTTGATTATGAACAAGCCTTTTTTGAGCGACATAAAGACATTGCGCGAGCGGGCGCGGCAGCATATTGAGCAGGGCGCTGTTACTGAAGGGTACCGCGCTGACCGCGAGACGATGTTAAAGATTCTTAATGAAGCGCTTGCGACGGAAATCGTATGCGTGCTTCGTTATAAACGGCACTTTTTTGTCGCCTCCGGTATCAATGCGCAAAGCGTAGCGGATGAATTCGCTCAGCATGCCGCCGAGGAGCAGGATCACGCCGATCGCATTGCCGAGCGCATTGTCCAGCTTGGAGGAGAGCCTAATTTTTCTCCCGAGGGCCTGCTCACCCGCAGTCATTCGGAATATATAGAAGGAGACTCTCTCGTGGGCATGATCAAAGAAGATCTTGTGGCGGAACGCATCGCCATTGACAGTTACCGTGAGATGATTAATTACATTGGCGAAGACGACTCTACTACCCGGAGACTGATGGAAGAGGTCCTCGCCAAAGAAGAAGAGCACGCTGAAGATCTGGTTAGCCTATTGCAGGAACTTGGCCGTTAAGCTTAGTTCCCTCTCTTAGGGAACTCTCAAAAAGTCATCACTGACGTTTTTGTTCAGCGCCTTCCTGCGCCTCACCCCTAACGGGGTTAGCATGAAAATTCGCTCCAGGCGAATTTTTCAGAGACGACAAATTCGCCTGGAGCGAATTAAAAACGAAAAGTGGCCGCTCTTGCGCATCCTTGCGCTCGGCCGTGCCCTCCGTCCCGCCTCCCGCGGCATTACTACTTCCCTGTAGGGCACGGCATTCATGCATCCGTGCACAGCATGATTTTCGTTTTTCTTCATTTTTCAATTACTTGCGTAATTGAAAAATCCGTCAGGAGCGGATTTTCGCGTTAGCCCCGTAGGGGCTTGGCGCAGGGATGCGTCAAGCAAAAATGGCGGCACTTTCTGCGCTGCGCTTGAAAGCCGGGTCCGGCCTTCTCCCGCAGGGCATAGGTATCTACACAATTCATCAATCCAATGATTCTGTAGGAAACGCCCAATCGCACCGCAACACCCAACGGTCATTCCCGCGCAACAGGCTGTGTAAAAACTCTAAAAATTTCTTTCGTACCTGGAAAATTTCCCACTCTATATCAAGATGCTGTGGAAATATTGTGCAATTGCCCCACCAGAGTACCAATATTTGGATTTTCTTGCACACGTACTCCCACCGAAAAATTTGAGTTCGGGTTTTTACACAGCCTGGCAAGCGGGAATCCAGTATTGACGCGGGGTATCTGGATTCCCGCTTGCGCGGGAATGACGATCTATTCGAGATGCGTAGATACCTCTGCCCGCAGGGAGAAGGGACGTAATGGATGCTTGCGGTGCGCACTATTTACCGTTCTCCTCAGTAACCCACGTTCCGAAGCCTCTGCTGGTCCTGTTTCATCGGGAACTAACCGGCCGGCCCGGGCCTGGAATAAACTATGCCTTTTGTAACAGCCGCGGGTTAAGGGATGGGTTAACGCATGCTCAAAAGAATCGCTCACGTGCAGGCGGAGGAAACGCCGGCGCTGTTTTGGTCATTTGCTTATTTCTTCTGTCTATTGTGCAGTTACTACATTCTCCGTCCGATACGGGACGAAATGGGCATTCAAGGCGGCGTTCAAAGCCTGCCCTGGTTATTTAGCGGAACGCTTGCGGTTATGCTGATTGCCGTCCCGGTTTTTGGTTGGCTAACCGCGCGTCTGCCACGCCGCCGGCTGCTACCTGTTATTTATTATTTTTTCGTGGCAAATCTCTTAATTTTTTTTCTGTTATTAAAAAGCCGTACGGGCATCGTTTATACCGCCCGCGCCTTTTTTATCTGGCTTAGCGTGTTTAACCTGTTTGTGATTTCTATATTCTGGAGCTTTATGGTGGACCTGTTTACCAAGGAGCAGGCACAGCGGCTGTTTGGTTTTATTGCCGCAGGCGGAAGCACAGGTGCGCTGATCGGTCCGGCGTTGGCTGCGATACTGGCCGAGTCTCTAGGTCCGGCCAACTTGTTATTGGTCTCCGCCTCATTTCTCATCTCGGCGATAATCTGCGTTCATCGCCTGGTAAACTGGAGGACGGTGCGCGGGAAAGCGGACGCTTCCTCCGGGGACGACGTTATCGGCGGCGGCGCATGGGCCGGCGCGGGCATAATCTTTAAGTCGCCGTATCTTGGCTGGATTTGTCTCTATATGGTGTTATACACCACGCTTTCTACATTTCTGTATTTAGAGCAAGCCCGCATTGTCGCAGATGCGGTTGCTGCGCCTGCGAGCCGGACGTCTCTATTCGCTTCCATGGATTTCGCGGTCAATGTCATGTCATTCTTAGGCCAACTATTTCTGACCGGGAAAATTGTCAGTCGGTTTGGAGTATCTGCGGCGCTGGTGCTGGTACCGGCGTTGACGATACTCGGTTTCATCGTGCTCGGGTCACTGCCGGTGCTGGCCGTGCTGGTCGTCTTCCAGACAATCCGCCGCGCCGGTGATTTTGTATTTGCCAGGCCGGCGCGCGAAATGTTGTTTACCGTCGTTAGCCGTGAGGCCAAATACAAGAGCAAAAACTTTATCGATACCGTTGTTTACCGCAGCGGCGATGCGGCAAGCGGCTGGTTGTTCGCCGCGCTCGGCGCGATCGGTCTCGGCCTGTCCGGGATCGCGTTGATCGCCATTCCTATTTCCGCCGCGTGGTTAGCGACAGGTTTAATCCTTGGAAAAAAGTATGACGTTTTTCATCGAAAAATAGACATTGCCGATAATGCGAGAAGGAGGAAATATGGCAAATATTAATATTAGGGACCATTTATCCTGGACGCCGAAGTTTTCCCGCCGGGATGTGTTAAAACTGCTGGTTGCCGCGGGAGCCGGGCTCGCGCCCGGACCGACACGCGCAGGCAGCGATAAGCGGCCTTTGCTTAAACGGACCATTCCGCGCAGCGGCGAGCAAGTGCCCGCGGTGGGGCTTGGGACATACCAAACCTTTGATGTCGGGCCAGGCGCCAAGGAACGTGCTGGTGTGACGGAAGTGCTGCGCCGCTTGGTTGAATTGGGCGGCCGCGTGGTGGATAGCTCGCCGATGTACGGCAATGCGGAAACAGTGGTAGGGGATCTCGCGGTAGAACTTGACGTGCAAAAATCCTTGTTTCTCGCCACTAAAGTCTGGATTGATGGCCGCGACGCAGGCGTACGGCAGATGCAGACCTCTTTTCAGCGGCTGCGCGCGGATCGTATCGATCTGATGCAAGTGCACAACCTGGTGGATCTGCAAACCCATATGGCAACATTGCGCGAGTGGAAAAAGACGGGCAAGATCCGCTACCTCGGCATCACCCACTATCATGCCGGTGCTTATGACGAACTTGAACGGCTTATCAAAACCAAGGAATTTGATTTCGTGCAATTCAATTACTCCTTGGGCGAACGTGAGGCGGAGCAGCGGCTGTTGCCGGCTTCGGCCGAAAGCGGCACCGCAGTGCTGGTGAACCGGCCGTTTGCGCAGGCGGATCTGTTTGCGAAGGTGCGCAGCAAGCCTCTACCGGCTTGGGCGGCGGAATTTGACTGTGAAACCTGGGCGCAATTTTTCCTGAAATATATTCTGGCTCATCCGGCGGTAACTTGCGTGATTCCCGCCACACGCAACCCGAGCCACTTGCTCGACAACATGCACGCCGGCTCCGGGCGTCTGCCCGACGTTGGAATGCGGCGGCGTATGGCGCAATACATGGAACAGCTTTAGCAAATGGCTTAGGCCGCTGGCGATTAATATGACAAATATGACAATGAATAATTGGTATGAGGAGAAACAGTCGGCCTGGCTCTACCGGTTGATGGCCGAGGTTGAGCCGGATCCCACCAAGCGCAAGTTATTTGCTTCCTTAGCCAAGGCGGCTGAATCCGAGGCGAAGGTCTGGCAGGCGGAGATTGATAAACGCGGCGGCAATGTGCCGGAATTCCACCCGACGCTGCGCGCCAGGCTGGTCGCCGCGCTCATACGGCGCCTTGGCCCGCGCGCTATCCGTCCGGTATTGGCGGCGATGAAAGTAAGAGGTATTTCTGTCTATAGTGGATCAACGCCGGGCCATCGTATGCCGAGAACGATCGAAGAAGTGGGCCACCGCCATCACGGTGTCAGCAGTGGCGGCAATCTGCGCGCGACGGTATTCGGCGTTAATGATGGTCTCGTTTCCAATACCAGCTTAATTATGGGTATGGCGGGCACCACGAATGATCTCGGGCTTATTCTTGCCTCCGGCGTGGCGGGTTTGTTCGCCGGCGCTTTATCCATGGCGGCCGGGGAATATATCTCGATGCGCTCGCAGCGGGAGATGTATGAATACCAGATCGGGTTGGAGCGCGAGGAGCTCAAGCAATACCCGAAACAGGAGGAGGAAGAGCTGGCGCTGATCTACCGCGCGCGCGGCATGGCGATGGAGGAGGCGCGCGACGTTGCGCATAAAATGATGCGCGATCCCGGGCACGCGCTTAATACGCTGGCGCGTGAGGAGCTGGGATTGAATCCGGACGATCTCGGTTCGCCGGTGGGCGCGGCCTGGTTTTCATTCCTTGCCTTCAGCAGCGGGGCCTTGATCCCGTTGTTGCCGTTCATGCTGCGGATCGGGCCCGCGCCGGTTGCTGTCGCCGCGGTGTTATCCGGTATTTGTCTGTTTGCAGTCGGCGCAACTCTAAGTCTCTTTACCGGGCGCAATGCGCTAGCCAGCGGGTTGCGCATGGTGCTCATCGGCGGCGCCGCAGGATTAGTAACCTATAGCATTGGCGCTCTGCTAGGGATAAGTCTTTCTTAACTACATATTAGCCGCTCTTGTTATCGGCTGCTATCGGCGTTATATTAGGTAGCAAGCTAATAATTAGATTAGAAATGAAATCGGCGGATACAACCGACAATTTAGGCATTCTGATCGCCGAAACCGCGCGCGTTTGGCGCTACCGGCTTGATCAGCGCTTGCTGCCGTTGGGACTTAGCCAGGCGAAGTGGCTGGTGTTAGTGCACCTTTGGCGCGGCGGCGACGGCCTGATCCAGAAAGAGCTGGCGCAGCGTATCGGAATCGAAGGCCCGACCCTGGTCGGGTTGCTCGATCGCATGGCCGAGGATGGCTGGATTGTGCGCCACGAGGGCGGGCACGACCGGCGCAGCAAGACCGTGCATTTGACCGATAAGGCGCATGAAATCCTAAAGAAAATCAAAGCCACCGCGGCGCAACTGCGGCGGGAAGTACTCGCCGATATTCCGCCAAGCGCAGTTAAGCGCTGCTTAGATGTGCTTCAGCAGATCAAAAAAAAGGCCGAGAGCCTCTGAGTTTAATAGTTGTTGACGTCAACGTTTCTTAGCTTCGGAGATTGGTTGATAAGTTGAATAACTTTAAGTGGATTATTTCTCTAGTGCTGGCGCTTGCCGTCATCGGCGGGGGTTATCTCTATTGGCGTCACGGCGTTTACTATCCCAGCACCGACGATGCGTATGTGAGAGCGCACGTGGTGCAAGTGGCAACGCAAGTAACGGGGCCGATCGCGCAGGTGCAGGTGCGTGACCAGCAATACGTGCGCCAGGAAGATTCTCTGTTCGAGCTCGATACCCGGTCGTTTGCGCTTGCCGTGGCTCAGGCCCGGGCGCGTTTAGCGCTGGCCAATCAAGCCATGGGCGCGAACGAAGCCAGCGTCAGGGCGGCGGAAGCGGAACTCGCTAATCAGCAAGTAATGCTGCGAAATGCCGAAGACAATGCCGAGAGAGTAAATGCACTGCGGGCGCAGGGTTTTGTGTCGGCGCAGGCGTATGACAATGCCGAGGCGGCGGTAAAGGTGGCGCGGGCGCAGGTGGCGATAGCCGAGGCGAAACTGAATCAGGCACGCATGAATCTCGGCAGCGCCGGCAATCAAAATGAACGCGTGCGCGAAGCCGCCGCCGCGCTCGAGCAAGCGCGTCTCGACCTGCAACATACCCGGATAGCGGCCACGTGTAATGGACGCATCGCGGAATTGTCTTTGCGCCCAGGCGATATGGTTCGCGCTGGGACCCCGCTGTTCTCCCTGGTTTGCGATCAGGAATACTGGGTCGACGCTAACTTCAAAGAGACGGAACTCGGCCGCATTATAACCGGGCAGCCGGCAGATATCACGATTGATATGTATCGCGGCCGGCATTTCCGTGGCCGGGTGGAAAATATCGGCAGCGCCAGCGGCACCGCCTTTTCCTTACTGCCGCCGCAAAATGCTACCGGCAACTGGGTTAAGGTGACGCAGCGGGTACCCGTGCGGGTCGCCATTCTCAATGCCGATGCGAACTTTCCCCTACGCGTAGGGACCAGCGCGGTCGTGACCATCGATACCACTACCGAAGACAAGGCGCTGGCCTCGACCCATTAATTACGCTAACTCTGTATGACGAAGAAAGAGAGCAGTCAGCGATTTTGGATTTCGCTTGCAGTTATGTCCGCCACCATCATGCAGGTGCTGGACACGACCATCGTCAACGTCGCGCTGCCGCACATGCAAGGCCAGCTCGGCGCGACTCCCGATCAGATTAGCTGGGTGCTGACCAGCTATTTAGTGATGTCCGGCATCTTCATGCCGCTCACCGGCTATTTTTCCGATAAGCTGGGACAAAAAGATTATCTATTAATAAGCATCCTCGGGTTTGTCGTCGCCTCCGCCCTGTGCGGCATAGCCACTAATCTCGCCGAGATGGTTTTATTCCGGTTGCTGCAAGGCATGTTCGGCGCGGCATTAGTGCCGTTGTCGCAGTCCATTATGGTGCAAACTTTTCCCGCCAACGAGCGCGGCAAGGCAATGGCCATTTGGGGCGTCGGCGTCATGGTGGCGCCCATCCTTGGCCCGACATTGGGAGGTTATTTAACCGAGGCGTTGAACTGGCGTTGGACTTTTTATATCAATTTGCCGGTCGGCGTGTTCTCCCTGCTGCTTGCCTGGCGGCTGGTGCCGGATACCGAGAAACGGCAGCGCGGTATGGATTGGATCGGGCTGCTATTAATGACCTTAGCCATCGGTGGCTTGCAATTTATCTTGGACCGCGGCAACCGCGATGATTGGTTTAATTCCAACACTATCCAGATGGTCACCATTGTAACCATCGCCGGCTGGGTTGGATTTGTTTATCACGCGCTGACCGCCAAGAATCACACGCTGTTTGACCTGCGTATTTTCCGTGACCGTAACTTCTCCACCTCGAGTGTGTTGCTAGCGGTGTTCGGGTTGGGATTATTCGGTGCCATCGTGCTGCAGCCGATTATGTTGGAGAACTTATTCGACTATCCGGCTTCCACCGCCGGCTTGATGATGGCGCCGCGCGGGATCGCCAGCATGGTGAGCATGATATTGGTGGGCAGATTAATCACTCGCGTGGAGCCGCGCGTACTGATCACCATCGGCACCCTGCTCTGCGGCATCGGTTCCTATGCCATGACAAAATATAGTCTTTATGTCGATCAATGGTGGCTGATCTGGCCGATCGTCGTACAAGGCTTTGGTCTCGGGATGGTGTTTGTACCGCTGTCGACAGTCGCCTTTACTACTTTGCCGAGAGAAGCCTCCGCCGAGGCCGCGGGCATCTTCAGTCTCATGCGCACCGTTGGTTCTTCCATTGGCATTTCCATCGTCACTACCGTCATGATCCGCCACATGCAGATCGCCTGGAACGAAATCGGTGGGCACATTCAGCCGTTTAATCCCGCGTTAGCGCCGTATCTGAGCGGACTGAATTTAAATATGTCCGACCCGGCGGCTGCCGGCATTCTCGCGCAAGAACTGGCGCGGCAGGCGCAGATGGTAGGCCTGTTGGACGCATTCATGTTCATCACCTGGAGTTTCGTTTTTATGTTGCCGCTGGTGCTATTGCTCCGGCGCTCATCGCGCAAACCGCCCGCCGGCGCCGCGGTAACCGCGCCGGAATAAAAAATGATCGATGTAGATTAGGTAAAGCCGTGGAGCGCTGGGCAGGAGCCCGAGTGTCGCGGAACACAGGGATGTGTTTGAGCGACCGGCGAACCCAACAAAATCATAGATTTGATGAGTCGCTGTGCAGGAGGCGTAGGAGCGGCCGCTTGACCTATCCTACGTGACTATAATATGGCATAGGACATTACCTTTACATTTATCAATAGTTGCCAGATAGAAGAGCGCGCTTCACAATAGCCTGCGTTCGCAGGCTGTGTGCCCGAGGAGGAGACGATAATGAAACGATTCGATGATGTCGAAGACCCGCGCCGGCGATTGTTGCTGCAGGCCCTGGCTGCCGGCTTGTTGGCCGCTCCTGCCGCCGGTGCGTCGCTGTTGGGGGATGTACCGCATAAGCTCCCCCCGGGCCGTTCGGTCTATCGGCTCGATGGCGGCGTGCTGGTCAACGGCAAGCCGGCGACACTGGATACCTTGATCGGTCCTGAGGACACCGTCGAGACCGGTGCTGACGGCCAGGTCATCTTCGTCGTCGGCCAGGACGCTTACCTCTTGCGCGGCGGCGGTAAGGTGGTACTGGCCACGCAGCGCCAGCAGTCGCGCGTGGTGCGCGCGCTCAATCTGTTAAGCGGCGCGCTGCTCAGCGTCTTCGGGCGCGCGGAGCAGAGGATCTACACGTCAACGGCGACGATCGGCATCCGCGGCACCGGCGTGTACCTCGAGACCGATCCCGACGAGACCTACTTCTGCACGTGTTACGGCACGGTCGATCTCACGTCGAAGCAGGATCCGACCAGCCGCGAGACCATTGTCTCCAAACACCACGACAGGCCGGTTTATATCGCGGCGAAAGCCCCGGCCGGGCAACGCATCCGCCCGGCGCCGATGAAGAACCACACCGACGCGGAGCTCGCGCTGATCG
>WNFG01002660.1_pt1 | contig 14951 bp, 14 predicted proteins | sample 5400431 | NCBI WGS metagenome assembly WNFG01 (sample SAMN13153346, study PRJNA577476) | soil metagenome | isolation source: 120 cm saprolite under Douglas fir tree site 2 hole 3 replicate 2 | place: USA:California | collected 2015-04-18 | reverse complement strand
CGCCATCATCCGATTTTTGCGCGGCGCGTGAAACGACCGCGGCGCAGCAAACTTTATTCGAGCGCTGTTCCTCAGCCCCCCTATATGTAGCGGAATAGACCGGGAGAGGACCAAGCCTTGGCGGGCTGGGGGCGATATGCTATCGCCACGTGCCCCCACCCTACCCTCCCCCGCAAGCGGGGGAGGGTAGGGTGGGGGCAGCCGAAAAGGCCGCGCGCCGCCACATCCGGAGATTTTGAATGCAGCAACCCTATCCGTTCGAGTCCGCCGCCGACCCCTTCTTCGCCGCGCCGCTTGCCGAGACTGACCCCGAGACCGCCGATGCTGTTCAACGCGAGCTTGGCCGCCAGCGCGACGAAATCGAATTGATTGCGTCTGAGAACATCGTCAGCCGGGCCGTACTGGAAGCCCAGGGCTCGGTGCTCACCAACAAATACGCAGAGGGGCTGCCGGGGCGGCGCTATTATGGCGGCTGCCAATTCGTCGATGTGGTCGAGAATCTGGCGATTGAGCGCGTCACCAAACTGTTCGGGTGCGCCTTTGCGAATGTGCAGCCGCATTCCGGCGCGTCGGCAAACGCCGCCGCCTTCATGGCTCTGATGCAGCCGGGCGACACCTTCATGGGGCTCAATCTCGCGGCCGGGGGGCATCTTTCCCATGGCTTGGCGGCCAACATGTCGGGAAAATGGTTCAAAGTGGTGCCTTACAATGTGCGCCGCGACGACCATAAGATCGACATGGACGAAGCGGCGAGGCTCGCGCGCGAACATCGGCCCAAGGTGATCGTCGCAGGCGGCTCGGCCTACCCGCGGTTCATCGATTTCAAGCGCTTCCGCGAAATTGCCGATGAGGTCGGCGCCTATCTGATGGTCGACATGGCGCATTTCGCCGGTCTGGTGGCGGGGGGCGTGCATCCCAGCCCTTTTCCCCACGCCCATGTGGTGACGACCACCACCCACAAGACATTGCGCGGGCCGCGCGGTGGCGTCATCCTGACCGACCAGGAGGATTTGGCAAAAAAGATCAATGCGGCGGTGTTCCCGGGTCTGCAAGGCGGCCCGCTCATGCATGTGATTGCCGCCAAGGCGGTCGCCTTCGGCGAGGCGTTGCGCCCGTCGTTTCGGGAGTACGCCAGGAGTGTCATCGAGAACGCCAAGGTGCTGGCCGAGACCCTCAAGGCGCGCGGTTGCGACATCGTCTCCGGCGGCACCGATACGCATCTCATGCTGGTCGATTTGCGGCCCAAGCGATTGACGGGCAAGACCGCCGAGACCGCGCTCGGGCGTGCGCACATCACCTGCAACAAGAACGGCATACCGTTCGATCCGGAAAAACCGACGGTGACGTCCGGCATCCGCCTCGGCTCGCCGGCCTGCACGACCCGTGGGTTCGGGGTCGCTGAATTCCGCCAGGTCGGCGCCTTGATCGCAGAGGTGCTTGACGTGCTGTCGCAAAACGGCGCCGAGGCGGACAATCTGGTCGAGGCGGCGGTGCGCGGCAAGGTCAAGAGCCTGCTGGCGCGGTTTCCGATTTACTGCTGACGAGCGAATGATGCGCTGTCCGACCTGCTCGAGTCTCGATACCCAGGTGAAGGACTCCCGTCCGACCGAAGATTCGTCGGCGATCAGGCGCCGGCGGTTGTGCCTTGCGTGCGGGTTCCGCTTCACCACCTTCGAGCGCGTGCAGCTGCGCGAACTCGTCGTCATCAAGCGCAACGGCCGCCGCGTTCCGTTCGACCGCGACAAGCTCGCGCGCTCGGTCACCATTGCGATGCGCAAGCGCAATGTCGATCCCGATCGCATCGAGCAGACCGTTTCCAGGATCGTGCGCGATCTTGAAAGCCTCGGCGAGAACGAAGTCACCACCGAGACCATCGGGGAAACCGTGATGGCGCACCTGCGCGATCTCGACGATGTCGCCTATGTGCGGTTCGCCTCGGTCTACCGCAATTTTCGCGAAGCCAAGGATTTCGAGCGGGTGCTGGGGGAATTGTCCGGGGACGATGATGTCGCCGTCGTGCCGGCGCGGAAGTAGGGACGTTGCACGAGCGGTGATTGGACACTTGAGTTTCGCCGTCACGCGACGACATTAGGCAGTATCTTGGACGGAATAGTGTCACGAGGCAGTATGGCCGAAGTCCAAACGTTGGCGGATCGCAAGAAGGCCCGTGTGGAGGAAATCCGCGCCGGCTTTGCTCGATTGCGCGAGGAACTCGCAAACTTTGGACTTTCCCACCAGGGGAAATTCTGGGTTTATGGCTCCGCCTCGACCGGCAAATTTCACCCCGCCAGCGATATCGACGTCGTCGCGGACTTCGACGATGCGCAAATAAATCAAGCGCTGGATTTTGTCGAACAAACGTGTGCCCGCCTCGGCCTGAAACCCGACGTGCAACCGAAGTCCTGGTGCACGGACGCGTTCATCGAAAGGATTTACCCGAAGGCACTCTTACTGCCATGAGCGACGCGCGCTGGTTCGAGGTCGAGGCTAACGTTGATGCTGCGATCCGCCATTTCCGGCAATCGGTTGAGCTATACCGCAAGGGTGGTTTTGATGCGCCGGGACTTGATGGCTATCAAGCCGAAATGGCGCTGATGCATGCGTTGCAATCGGCATTGATCCGCCCGAAAACGATCGCAGCGAATAATGGCTGGTCATAACGCCCTTCTCGACCAGCGCTTCATGTCGCTCGCCCTCGCGTTGGGTCGGCGCGGGCTCGGCAATACCTGGCCGAACCCCGCTGTGGGCGCCGTGGTGGTGCGCCATGACGGCGAGCCCGTCATTGTCGGCCGCGGCTGGACGCAGCCGGGCGGGCGCCCCCATGCGGAGACCGAAGCCCTGCGCCGCGCCGGTGCAGCGGCGCGCGGGGCGACGCTCTACGCAACGCTGGAGCCGTGCTCCCACCATGGCAAGACGCCGCCCTGCACCGACGCCATCATCGCGGCAGGAATCACGCGGGTGGTGTCGGCGATCGAGGATCCGAATGCGCTCGCCGGACGCGGCCATGCGCTGTTGCGATCCAGTGGAATCGTCGTCGATGTGGGGGTCGGTGCGGCCGAAGCCCGGCGCGCCCACGCCGGGCATATCCGCAGTGTTTGCGATCACCGCCCGCACGTATCCCTCAAGCTTGCGGTGTCGGCCGACGGCAAGGTGGCGCTTGCCGGCCGCAAGCCCGCACCGATCACAGGCGAGGCGGCCCGCGCGCGCGTGCATTTGATGCGGGCCATGAACGACGCCATCCTGATCGGCATCGGCACCGCGCTCGCGGATGACCCGCAGCTCACGTGCCGCCTGCCCGGCATGGCGTCGCGTTCGCCGGTACGCGTCGTGTTCGATACCGGCCTGCGCCTGCCGGTCACGGGTGCGTTGGTGCGCAGCGCGCGCGAGACGCCCCTATGGGTCATGGCGGGCGCCAGCGCTCCTGTGGAAGCCGAAGCCGCCTTGGTGGCGCGGGGCGTCGAGGTGTTCCGCCTGCCGGCCACCGGAGGCAGGCTTGACGCTGCCCTGCGCGTCCTTGCCGAGCGGGGCATCACCCGGTTGATGGTCGAGGGCGGGCCGACGGTCGCGGCGGCCTTGCTGGCGGCCGATCTGGTCGACGAGGCGGTGCTGTTGCGCGGCCCCAGCCCGATCGGCGCGGATGGTATCGATGCGCTAGAATCCATGCCGCTCAGCGCGTTGACGGATTCACCGAAGCTGCGCTCGCTCGGCGTCGAGACCATCGGCGCCGACACCATCGAAACATTCGAAAGAGCGTGAAATGTTCACCGGCATCGTCACCGACATCGGCGAGGTGATCGCTGTTTCTGCCAGGGCAAACAACCTGAGCCAGCTCACGATCGCCTGCCATTATGACCGCGCCGGCATCGCGGACGGCGCCTCGATCGCCTGCAACGGCGTCTGCCTGACCGTCGTAGCTGCGGGCGTCGCCGACGGTCACACCTGGTTTTCGGTGGATGCCGCCGCGGAGACGCTGGCCGTCTCCACGGCCGGTCGATGGCAGCTCGGCACCAGGCTCAATCTCGAACGCGCCCTTAAGATCGGCGACGAACTTGGCGGCCACATCGTGGCCGGCCACGTCGACGGCATCGCGGAGCTTGTGGCGCGGGAAGATCTCACCGAGATGGCGCGGCTCACCTTCCGGGCGCCGCCGCAATTGTCGCGTTTCATCGCCCCCAAGGGTTCGGTCGCGCTTGACGGGGTTTCGCTCACCGTCAACGAGGCGAAGGACGACCGTTTTGAAGTGCTGATCATTCCCCATACGCTTGAGGTGACGACTTTCGGGGCGCTGCGCGCCGGTGATACGGTCAATCTCGAAGTCGACTTGATGGCGCGCTATGCGGCGCGGCTGATCGAGCGGCGGTGACATTGCGCTTGCCTGCGCGCCTTGGTACTGACGGCGCCTGCTGTGCAGGGCGACCGCACATCGCCTCCCGAGGGTGATGGTGTGTCGCCGGGACGCAATGCGCGTGAAGCAAACCACCTCCCCCTGGAGGGGGGAGGTCGGCCCGCGCAGCGGGCCGGGAGGGGGTGACGGCCGTGCCGCAAATCCGGACGGTGTTTCGGCGGCACCGCCGCCACCCCACCCCGGACTGCCTGCGGCAGTCCGACCCTCCCCCTTCAGGGGAGGGTGATTGAACCGCGATGACTGCTGCCGGGATCAACGATGGTCGAACCGCGAAGACGGAAACAGGCGGATGACGCGCCGCTTACGGGCGTGCGCGTCCTCGTCGTCGAGTCCGGATACTACGAAGATATCGCCGATATGCTGCTTGAGGGCGCGAGGCGGGCGCTCGATGCTGCGGGCGCCGTCTATGATGTGGTTACGGTGCCGGGCGCGCTCGAAATTCCCCAGGGGATCGCGATCGCGCTCGACGGCGCGTCCGGCGCTGAGGCCTATCACGGCGTCGTCGCGCTGGGCTGCGTCATTCGCGGCGAGACCAGCCATTACGACATCGTGGCCGGCGAATCCGCCCGCGCCCTGATGGACATCGCGGTTGGCCGCAGAATCCCGGTCGGCAACGGCATTCTCACCGTCGACACCGCCGCCCAGGCCAAAGCGCGGGCCGCGCTCGACCAGGGCGACAAAGGCGGCACCGCCGCCAAAGCCGTGCTGTCTCTCCTGCGCCTCAAGCGCGGCATAATCCCGCGCAAGCCCCAATGACCCGCCCCCCCAAAACCGGCGGTCCCCAGACCGGAAGCGAGAAGGGCGGCAACCAGAGGGACGGCGACGCAAAGGGGCGCGCCCCGAAAGGCGGCGACGGCGGTCCTCGCAAGGCCAACCGGCGCGGCGCGGCGCGGCTCGCAGCGGTGCAGGCGCTCTATCAGATGGACATGACGGGTGCCGGCCTCAACGAGATCCTCGCCCAGTTCGAGAGCCATTGGCTCGGCCGGGAAGTGGAGGGCGAGCAATACCTGCCGGCGGAAGCCGCCTTCTTCCGCGACATCGTCTCCGGCGTGGTCGACGCCCAACGCGATCTCGATCCGCGCATCGACGCCGCCCTCGAAGCCACCTGGCCGCTCAAGCGCATCGAAGCGATCCTGCGCTCCGTCCTGCGCGCCGGCGCCTACGAACTGGAAAAGCGCACCGACATCCCGGCCCGCGTGATCGTGTCCGAATATGTCGACGTGGCGCACGCTTTCGTCGACAAGACCGAGACCGGCATGGTCAACGCGGTGCTCGACCGCCTGGCGCGGAGCGCGCGGGCGGGGGAGTTCGGGTAGACTGGGAGGCGCGACCCGGGACCGTGGGCGTCCCGCCCGCATCTTTTTTGCAAGGCGGCAGCGCACGTTCTGGGCCGAAGAAGGGGGCGGGACGCCCGCGGTCCCAGCGTGTCGTCACTCCAACTTGTCCGGATCGACCCAGTATTTGTCCTTCGGGTTGATCTCGACCTCCGGCATCGGATCGAACTTGCACTCGTCGAACGGCGGCATGTCGGGCTCCGGCGCGCCGAGGACGGCGAGATGCGCTTTCGCCTTGGTGAGACCCCAGTGATACGCATACGGCGGCCCATCGCACCACGCGGCCCGGTAGGCCTTGGTCGCGGCGTCAATCGCGGCCGGCTTGTCGCCTTCGGCCAGGGCGATGTCCGCCAGCACGTTGTAGGCATCGGCTTGATGAATGGGATAAGGGCCGCGTTCGGCGGTCTCCCAGACGTCGTCGAGCCGGGCTCTGGCTTCGGCTGGACTGTCGCGTCGAAGCTCGAATTCGGCGATTGCGATTAGGGCGGGAAGTTCAAATTCGACCGTGTTGACGACGCGTGCCCGCGTGAGAGCATGATGAAGGCGCTCGTCCGCTTTCGGGAGGTTACCCAGACCGAGAGCAACTTTGCCCTGGATCAGTGCGGCGCGGATGAAATCTCGTTCAAGCCTGTGGTACGACGCTAGCTCCCATGCCTTGTCTGCCAAAACTCCGGCTTTGATGATGTCGCCGACCCGGAGGAAGTGTTCGGCAAGATAGGCAGATCCAAAACATTCGCCCTGGTGATTAAATTGCTTGATGGCGATGTAGCGGCCTCTGTTGATCGCAACGTGCGTCAGGGCAAAGTCCGGCATTAAGCTTGACATGAGGCCGAACTCCTTCAAGCTGACCCCCTCTTGATACTCACCTTTCAACTTATGGTTCAGAATGAGTGAGCCCCGAAAAGCCCTCGCGGCCTCATACAAGGCACCCGTATCGCGCAGCGCTTGACCAAGATTCGCAAGATAAATTTGACGATTGCTGTCGTCCCGCCGCCGTTCGCAATTCTCGTCGGCTCGCCGAAAGAGGGGCACGGCCTGGGCTGGGTGGCCCGAAAGTTCATAGCTTTGTGCCAGTGCGTTCAGTGCGTAGGCTCGGTTACGGTCGCTCGTCAGCGCCGGCAGCCCAGCCACGCCGTCCGGGAACAGCCGCTCCAGCCAGGCAATGCGCTCCTGGTATGCCGCAAGGCGATAGAGGGTGGCGCTGCCAAGCCCGTCGCGGAATAGCACCAAGGCATCGTCATAGCGCTCCAAGCCCACCAAGGTATGGTAGCGCTCGATCGCCGGGGTGAGGTCTGCGAGGGATTCAATCTTTTCCCATTCCGGCGTCGCCATCGGCTCGAAATGGGCTTCGAGGGCGGCATAGACCGCAAGCTGATCCTTTGTGTCGGTGTGCTGCCAGACCACCCCGCGCACGATGGGGTGGGCGTCATAGCGGTTGGCCCCGCGGTCCCAGCCGATCAGGCCGCGGTCCTCCAGTTCGGTCAGCGCCCGGTCGAGGTCTTGGGCTGAACCGCAAGCCTTGCCTGGCCCGACCAGCAGCGCCTCCAGCGTGGCGTAGCTTGCCGGCATGCGAAAGCCGACCAGCGTGTGCAGTACCTCGCGGACCTTTGCCGAAAGACCTTTCAATGCGAACTCAAGAATGTGCGTGCGGGATTGGACAAGCGGCAGGGAAGTCGGGTCGAACTGCGGATGATCCGTCCGCCACTGTGTGAAGTCGCCTGGTGCCTTCTTGTAGTTGGCCACCTCGCTTGCCAACGCCTGCACCAGTAGCGGATGGCCCTCGACGCTGCGGAAGATGGGCACCAACTCTGCGCGCGATCCTGCGACATTCAAGGCGCGCCAGAGGCCGAGCGCGTCATCATCGCTCAGTCCCCGCAGGAAATAGGCAATGGAGCCCGGGCGATGGTGACCGGTCGGCAATTGTAGCGCGGTCGGATAGAGCCGGCTCGTGATCAGGATGCGTGACTTTGTGGCCTGGGCGAGCTTCTGGAGAAACGCTCCTGCCCGCGGGTCGGTGGTCTGGCGTAGCCGATGCTGACCAACGAAGGACTGCGCCGCCGTGGCCGGCAGGCCGATGGCGCCGGCCACCCAATTTGCGGTTTGCTCGTCATATTCGTCATCGGCGAGGTAGCTCGCATCCATGCGATGATAGGCGATCAGGATGCGTTCCAGTCCGTCGAGGACGAACAGGTAGGGCGCCTCGTTGAGGTGCCGCAGGAGCTGCGCCTCGCGCTCCGGCCACGGCAGGGCACGCACCGCGTCTTCGCTCTCGCCGCCCACATAGCAAAGCGCGCGGATGAGGAAATTCTCAAAGTCCGCATCGCTTTCGTAGAAGCTCCACCACAGCCGGCCGGCGAGCGGCTTCATCTCGTTCGGCGCGATCTGGTTGAACCATTTCCAGGTCAGCGCGCTCTTGCCCATGCCGCCGATGGCGACGAAGCAGAACACGCGCGCCGCGAAGGCCGGCGACGTCGGATTGGCAACCCAATCCGTCAGCGCGTTGAGCTCCGCCTGGCGGCCGACAAGGTCGCGCGACTGCAGCAGCGTGTAGGGATGGGCGATGTAGGGCTCGGGCGGCGCGGGGATCGAGGTCTTGCGGTGCAGCTTGGCGACGACGGCCGCGGTGGCGTCGCCGTCAGTCGCGGCCGTGTCGAATTCCTTGGCGAGTGTCGTCAGCGCGGCGATGACCTCGCCACGTAGTTCCCCAGGCGATTTGAAAAACCCGGCGACACGTTCTTTTCCGATCCGCTCCTTGAGTGCCGTCAGCTTGGCCGCGCCTGGACCCGTTTCGACATCCCTTCCGGTGACCGGATGGTCCTCATGAATGAAGAAGATCAGCCTCGGTATGTCACGCTTGACCGCGTGGTTGTATTCCATCTCGGTAAGCGAGATGTCATAGCCGTCCGGCACGTGGCCGTATCGATAGGCAAAGATGCCGACATAAATGTCGGCTTCATCGACCAGACGAAGCGATGCCTCGATGGCGTCCGCATCGAGGGCCGGAAGCTTTTCCATCATGCGCGGTTCGAAACCGGCGCGTTCGCAGGCGTCGCGGATGCCGCCGCGATGCTCGGGCAAATCCCGCGCCGTGCTGGAAATCATTACGACCTTGCGCCGAGTTTCCGTCCGTGCGGACAAATGAATTGCCCCAGCTGAATGATCTTAAAAAATTGACCGGTAGAACGGCAGAACACATACACGCGAACCTCCGATTTCACAACGGACGGCTTTGTCTTCCAAACTGGACAGACATTGCGGAGCCGGCGCCATCGCGAAGCACAATTTTAGCTTTACAAAATAGGAATAGTCCGATATTGTAGGCACGCCTGATCGCGGATGCTGTCGATCTTCGATTGAACGATACTGGTTGCAAATTACGGACGTGTCGCGCCGGACGAAGCATGGGTGGGGTCGAATCAATCTCGGTGCGGCGGGGTCGAAAAGATAAATGATATCAACTATTAAAGACTGTGAATTCTCTGTTCGGGCGAGAAAAAATACCCTGTTCCGGATGAACAGGGAATCCGTTTGCAACATATTGGAATTGCTTGTGAATTGAGGTCAGGAATCGCCAAAAGAGGTCTAAAACCCGGAAAATTCCCTGTTATTTTCCCTGTTCTCAGTTCGCCACCGGGCTTTGCCGGATCTGCAGGGCATGAAAACGGTAACGGAGCACCGTCAAACGGTATTTGATAACCTACTTTCGTCCTAGGGAATCTCTGAACGCCGATCCGGCCTGCACGGATCGCTTTGTTTCGATCACGGAACCAGTTTCAGTCGGAAATCAGCTTGGCGGCGATATTGCGACGGCCGTGGACAACGCGCAGCACGGTCACGATATCGTCAGCCTCGTGGTGCCGATAAATCACGATGTACGGCAATACGATCCCGATGCGGATATCCGTCCCCAGGCCCGGACGAGGTGCGCCGCTGTCCGGATGTTCGGCAAGCCGGTCGTAGAGTTTCTCAAAAAGAGCCGTGTATTTCGCGGCTATATGGATTCCGGCGGCTTTAGCAAGATCACTCTGGATAGCGTAAACATCGGCGTCGGCGGACGATGTGACGATGACCTGCGCCATCAGTCGCGCATCGCGGCGAGCCGCGCGGCATTGCGAGCTTTGTGCTCGTCAACGCTTATGACATCGCCGCGTTCGGCTTCTGCGACGGCGTCATCCACGAGAGGTTTGGCCCATAGCAGGTCATCGTCCTCGATCGAGCGTTCGGCGATGCGCTCATCGACAAGCTGCCGTACCGCCTCCTCGGCCGAAGGAAAGTCGCCGCGCGCAACGTGCGCGTTGATCCATTCCATTTGTTCCGGAGTGAGCGTGATTGTCATAGTTCCTAGATAGCATGAGAGCCCCAAATCCGACAGACTGTAGCGGTGGATTTATGAGTCGCCACTAATCTGCAAGGCGTGCCTCGCGACAAAATGTTAATGTTGCAACCGAAGGATCAAGCTCCGCGAGTTGTCATGTCGAAACTTCACGGCGACCCCGATGCAGCCGAAACTTCTGCCGAGGATCGCCTCATCGCCACCTATTTCCGGCCGATCGCGACCCACCCTGGCGCATTCGATCTCGCCGACGATGCCGCCGCCATTGCGCCGCCACCAGGGTGCGATCTCGTGCTTACGACCGACGGGGTCATCTCGGGCGTGCATTTCTTTCCCGATGACCCCGCCGATGCGGTGGCGCGCAAGGCGTTGCGGATCAACTTGTCCGATCTCGCCGCCAAGGGCGCGGCGCCGCTCGGTTTCCTGCTCTCGATCGGGTTGCCGGCCGGCCTGCCGGCCGATTGGCTCAAGTCCTTTGCGCTGGGCTTACGTGAGGATGCCGAGCACTATGGCTGCCCGCTGCTCGGCGGCGACACCGATCGCAGTCCGGGCGCCATCACGGTCTATATCGCGGCGCTCGGCGCCGTGCCCCATGGCGGCATGGTGAGGCGCAAGGGCGCGCGGCCGGGCGACGTCGTGGTCGCAACCGGCACCGTCGGGGACGCGGCGCTGGGGCTTGTCTTACGGCAGGACGCGGCGGCGGCCAGGCGATGGCAGCTCGATGCCGCCATGCGGGATCATCTGCTCTCCCGCTATCTGTTGCCGCAGCCGCGCACCGCGATTGCCGAGGCGCTGCGCCGCCACGCCAGCGCCGCTATGGACGTCTCGGACGGCCTTGCTGGCGACGTTGCCAAGCTGTGCCGCGCGTCGGGCGTCAGCGCAGATGTCGCCATTGCGGACGTGCCGTTGTCGCCGGCGGCGCGAGAGGTGGTTGCGGCGGAGCCGGCGCTGATCGAGACCATCCTGACCGGCGGCGACGACTTCGAAGTCATCGCCACGGTCGCGCCCGACCGGCTCGAAGCCTTACGCCGGGAAGCTGCGGCGGCGGGCGTGACGATAACGCGGATCGGCACGATCAGGGCAGGGCAGGGCGCGCACTTTCGCGACGCTGACGGCCGCGCACTCGTATTCCGGCGCCCGTCCTACAGCCACTTCTGAGGTGCGGCAGGTCGACGTGCGGCATCTGGGCGCGTTGGGCTGGGAGCACGGCGTCCCTCCGGTAGCCAGTAGCTCGTAGCCCGGATTGAGCGCAGCGAAATCCGGGGCCGCGCTATCAATATGGCACCGCCGTCCCCGGGTTTCGCTTACGGCTCAACCCGGGCTACAGCTCCTGCGTTTCTCTAAACGTCGTTAATTACGAAGCGAAAAGTCGCGTGTGTTCGGACAATTGCGCCATTGCGTGGCGAGGGCGTTTTTGGCAATGTCCGCGCCGACTTGAGGCGGGCGGCCGCCCAACATCTAAAGAGTTCCATGGTGCCGGACGGGCCTCCGTTCGGCGGGTCAAGAGCCGAGGATATTCAATGACAGCTTTGTGGATCATCGTCCTGTGCGGGGCGCTGGCGATCGCCTTTGCGATCTGGGCGACGCAGTCGGTGATGGCGGCAGATGCCGGCAGCGCCAGGATGCAGGAGATCTCCGCGGCCGTCCGCGAAGGTGCGCAGGCTTATCTCAAGCGGCAATACACCACGATCGCGATCGTCGGCATCGTGATCTTTCTGATCGTCGGCTACTTCCTTGGCTGGCTGGTTGCGGTCGGATTTGCGGTCGGCGCGGTGCTGTCGGGGCTCGCCGGCTTCATCGGCATGAACGTCTCGGTCCGCGCCAATGTGCGCACCGCCCAAGCCGCGATCGGTTCGCTCGCCGGCGGCCTGGAAATCGCTTTCCGGGCCGGCGCCATCACCGGCATGCTGGTGGCCGGCCTCGCGCTGCTCGGCGTGACGCTCTATTTCGGCTTCCTCACCGGCACGCTTCATCTTGAGCCCAATGACCGCACCGTCATCGACGCCCTGGTGGCGCTCGGCTTCGGGGCATCATTGATCTCGATCTTCGCCCGTTTGGGCGGCGGCATCTTCACCAAGGGCGCCGACGTCGGCGGCGACCTCGTCGGCAAGGTGGAGGCCGGCATTCCGGAAGACGACCCGCGCAATCCGGCCACCATCGCGGACAATGTGGGCGACAACGTCGGCGACTGCGCCGGCATGGCAGCCGACCTGTTCGAGACCTATGCGGTGACGACCGTCGCCACCATGGTGCTGGCCGCAATCTTCTTCGCCGCCACGCCGATGCTGGCCAACATGATGACCCTGCCGCTGGCGATCGGCGGCGTCTGCATCATCACGTCGATCGTCGGCACCTTCTTCGTCAAGCTGCCGGCCAATCAGTCGATCATGGGGGCGCTCTACCGCGGCCTGATTGCAACCGGAGCCCTGTCGCTCGTCGGCATCGCGCTGGTGATCTGGCTGCTGATCGGCTTCGGCCAACTGCCCGGCGTGCCGTTCAGCGGCGCATCGCTGTTCGTTTGCGGCATCGCCGGGCTCGCGGTGACCGGCCTCATCATCTGGATTACCGAATACTATACCGGCACCGACTTCCGTCCGGTGCAGTCGATTGCCAAGGCATCGATCACCGGTCATGGCACCAACGTCATCCAGGGCCTCGCCATTTCGCTCGAGGCAACGGCGCTGCCGGCGCTCGTGATCATCGCCGGCATTCTTGTGACCCATTCGCTCGCCGGGCTGTTCGGCATCGCCATTGCGGTCACCACCATGCTGGCGCTGGCCGGCATGGTGGTGGCGCTCGACGCCTTCGGTCCGGTCACGGACAATGCCGGCGGCATCGCGGAAATGGCCGGCCTTCCCAAGGAGGTGCGCAAATCGACTGACGCGCTCGACGCAGTCGGCAACACCACCAAGGCGGTGACCAAGGGATACGCGATCGGTTCCGCCGGTCTCGGCGCGCTGGTGCTGTTTGCGGCCTACAACGAAGACCTTAAGTTCTTCATCGCCGATGCCGTGAGACATCCCTACTTCCAAGGCGTTTCGCTCGATTTCTCGCTCAACAACCCCTATGTGGTGGTCGGCCTCTTGTTCGGCGGCCTGCTGCCGTATCTGTTCGGCGCCATGGGGATGACCGCGGTGGGCCGTGCCGCCGGCGCGATCGTCGAGGAGGTGCGGCGGCAGTTCCGCGAAAAGCCCGGCATCATGAAGGGCACCGACAAGCCGGACTATGGCCGCGCCGTCGACCTGCTCACCCGCGCGGCGATCAAGGAAATGATCATTCCGTCGCTATTGCCGGTGTTGTCGCCGATCTTCGTCTACTTCGCCATCTATGCCATCGCGGGCGGCGGGCCTGCCGGCAAGTCGGCGGCATTCTCGGCGGTCGGCGCGATGCTGCTCGGCGTCATCGTCACCGGCCTGTTCGTGGCGATCTCGATGACCTCGGGCGGCGGCGCGTGGGACAACGCCAAGAAGTACATCGAGGACGGCCATTACGGCGGCAAGGGTTCAGAGGCCCACAAGGCGGCAGTGACCGGCGACACGGTGGGCGATCCCTACAAGGACACCGCCGGTCCGGCCGTCAACCCGATGATCAAGATCACCAATATCGTCGCGCTACTGCTGCTGGCGGTGTTGGCGCATTGATCCGCGCGGCGTCCTCCACCATTGCCTGCTGTAGGGGCGACCCTTGTGGTCGCCCGGTTTGCGCACCGCGCCCGTCGGGCAACAGGGCGACCACAAGGGTTGCCCCTACAAGGAGCCTGACTGCCTAAGGCCGAATTGGCCCCATCAGGACTTGAAGATTTTGAACATGAGGCCGAGCGTGTTTTGCTCGATGCCCCCGGAGGGGGTCGTGCGGCTGATGGAGTCGAAGATCTTGCCGTCCCTGAGGCCGTAATCCGCAAGTCTCTGGACTTTGCGGTTCTTGTCGAAATAGACCGCGATGACGCGGCGGTCGACTTCTTTCTGCGGCAGAAAAGAGGTCTGCTCGGCGCGCTGCGCTATATAGTAGAACACCTCGCCGCTGATGGTGGCGACCGTCGACGGCGTGCCAAGCACGATCAGCACCTGCTCTTGGGAGGAGCCAAGCGGAAGCTGCTCGAGCGCACCTTCCGGGACCATGTAGCCATGATGGTAGATCTGCGTACAGCCGCCGACCGACACTCCGGCGAAGAGCGCCGCCCCGATGGCGAATGAATGCCACCTTCTGACACACCGCTTGAAGTCGATCAGACTCAAATTCCGGCATCCCCTTTTGCGTCGAAAGGCCAGATGACCTAACCCGCACCGGCGTGAATTACAACAGGCGAGCGCGCCGCACCGAAGTAACGTCATGTTTCTCCAGCAATCAGGCAACGTCGAGGGTGCGACATTCGACAGTTTCCATGGCCCCATCATGGCGCGGCCCGGTTGGGCGGCTTGCATTTTCCGATTCGGTCGCCATTCTCCAGTCCGGCTGATGCCGACCTCTTCGGGAAAGCGAGGTAACTGTTCTCATGATTGAGCGAGCGCAGCCGTGGCACGTGCCGGTCCGGCTCGAGGATGTTCCGGAGACGGGGCTGCATTTCGATCTTGTCGCCGACGAATATGTACGCGCCGGTCTTGCGGCGCTCGTGGGCGTGCCGGATATGCCCCGGCTTGAGGCCGCCATCGATGTCGCCCGCTACGGCAATGGCCTGCGAGCGACCGGACGGGTGAGCGCAACGGTTGGACAAACTTGCGTGGTCACGCTCGAACCAATGGAAAATCAAGTGGATGAGTCGATAGATGTGATCTTTGCGCCTTCTTCCACAGACGATTTTGCGGACCGGAACGCAGCGTTCGAGGCCGACGAGCCGCCCGAGGTTTTGTCGGACGGCGCGGCCGATCTCGGCGCGATCGCG
>WNFG01008988.1_pt1 | contig 14953 bp, 15 predicted proteins | sample 5400431 | NCBI WGS metagenome assembly WNFG01 (sample SAMN13153346, study PRJNA577476) | soil metagenome | isolation source: 120 cm saprolite under Douglas fir tree site 2 hole 3 replicate 2 | place: USA:California | collected 2015-04-18 | reverse complement strand
GCCATGCCCGACTGGGGCGCCGACCTGTCCGGCATCAACTTCGACGAGATCTATTACTACCTGCGCCCGTCAGGAAAGACCGAGAAGAGCTGGAACGACGTGCCGGACTACGTGAAGCGCACGTTCGACAAGCTCGGCATCCCTGAGGCGGAGCAGAAGTACCTCGCGGGTGTCGGGGCGCAATATGATTCCGAGTCGGTTTACCACAACATCCGCAAGGACCTCGAGGCGAAGGGCGTCATCTTCTGCGACACCGACACCGCGCTGAAGCAGCACGAGGACATCGTCAAGCAGTACTTCGGCACGGTGATCCCCGCGAACGACAACAAGCTTGCCGCGCTGAACACCGCGGTGTGGTCGGGCGGCTCGTTCGTGTGGGTCCCGCCGGGAGTGAAGGTGGACATCCCGCTGCAGGCGTACTTCCGCATCAACAGCGAGAGCGCCGGTCAGTTCGAGCGCACGCTGATCATCGCGGAGGAAGGCTCGCAGGTTCACTACGTCGAGGGTTGCACCGCTCCGCAGTTCTCCACGGCCACGCTCCACAGCGCGGTCGTCGAGATCATCGTGAAGAAGGGCGCGCGCGTGCGCTACACGACGATCCAGAACTGGAGCCACAACGTCTACAACCTCGTGACCAAGCGCGCCGTCGTCCAGGAGGACGGCGTCATGGAGTGGATCGACGCGAACCTCGGCAGCAAGGTCACGATGAAGTACCCGAGCGTGTATCTCGTTGGCGCCCGCGCTCACGGTGAGGTCCTCTCGGTCGCGTTCGCGGCGGATGGCCAGCACCAGGACGCCGGCGCGAAGATGGTCCACGCCGCGCCGCACACGACCAGCATCATCACCAGCAAGTCCATCAGCAAGGGCACCGGCCGCACCTCCTACCGCGGCCTGGTGAAGATCTACCCGGGCATGAAGAAGTCCAAGAGCACGGTGCGCTGCGACGCGCTCATGCTCGACAACGTCGCCCGGTCCGACACGTATCCATACATGGAGATCGACGAAGAGGACGTCTCCATCGGCCACGAGGCCACCGTCTCGAAGGTCGGCGAGGAGCAGCTCTTCTACCTCATGAGCCGCGGCCTGTCCGAGGCCGAGGCCACCGCGATGGTCGTGAACGGCTTCATCGAGCCGATTGTGAAGACCCTTCCGATGGACTATGCCATCGAGATGAACCGCCTCATCACGCTCCAGATGCAGGGCGCCATCGGGTGACCGTCGCCGTCTCCACCGAGCCAGTTCTGCCGCTCGACCGCGAAACGGTCGAGCGGCTCAGTGTCGGGCGCAATGAGCCGCCGTGGATGCTCGAGGACCGTGTCGCGGCGCTCCAGCGCTATCTCGACACGCCCGCGCCATCCGGCCACGAAGAGGAATGGCGCCGCTTCCCACTGACCGATCTGCCCCACGCGGCCCTGGCGGACATTATCGACACGAAGCACCCGCCGAGCGAGTACGGCTCGGTGCCGGTCGCCGCGTCGCGACACGGCCTGATCTTCGATCGCATGCTCACGGTCGCCCACGAACATCCCGACCTCGTGAAGCGCTGGCTCCCGAGCGGCGACGGCATCAAGAGCCACACCGCATTCCGCGCGCTGGCGGACGCGCTGTTCGCGCACGGCAGCACGTTCCTGTACGTGCCCGCGGGGCTCGACGTCGAGCTGCCGCTCGAGGTGCACAAGACGTGGGCCGGCGGCACCGAGCCGATCGTGTTCCGCACCATCGTCGTGGTCGAGGCCAATGCGAGCGTCACCCTGGTCGAGGAGCTCTCCTCGGAGAGCGGCGGACCGCGCCTGGCAGTGCCGTCTTTGGAGATCCACGCCGGCCCCGGCGCGCGGGTGCGCTACGTGGGCATACACCGGTTCGCCGAGGACGTCTGGGAGATCGGGCAGCAGAATCTCGTCTCCGCGCGCGACAGCGTGATGGCGTCGTTCAACGTCCTCGTGGGCAGCGCCCGCACCAAGCTGGGCATCGAGTCGGACATCCGCGGCGACGGCGCAGAGGTCAAGCTCTACGGCCTGGTCGCGGCCGCGGGGAAGCAGCGCATCGACGTGAACTCGCTGCAGAAGCTCGACGGCAAGGCCTCGCAATCCGACCTCCTCTACCTCTCCGCGCTCTATGAGGCCGCGAAGGCGGTCTACTACGGCGTCATCCGGGTCGAGCCGACCTCGAGCGGCACGGGCTCGTACCAGGAGTGCCGGAACATGCTGCTCTCCGACAAGGCCGGCGCGGATCCCATCCCCGCGCTCGAGATCCTCACCAACGACGTGGCCCGCTGCGGCCATGGCGCGACGGTCGGCGCGATCGATGAGGAAGAGCTCTTCTACGTCATGACCCGCGGCCTCGATCGCCTCGAGTCGGAGCGGCTCCTGGTGCGCGGCTTCTTCCAGCGCGTCGTCGCCAACATCCCGCAGCCGCAGGTGCGCGCGCGGGTGCTCGCGGCGCTCGAGCCGCGCATCGGCCGCGTGGCCGAGAGCGAAGCGGTGGCGGCGTGAGCCAGTTCCTCCCGGTCGCGCGCGAGAGCGACGTCCCGCCCGGCCAGGTCAAGGTGGTCAAGGCGGACGGCAAGAGCCTCGCCCTCGGCCACTGCGAGGACGGTACCTGGGGCGCGATCGAGAACGTGTGCACGCACGATGGCGGCGTGCTGGGTGAGGGTGAGCTCGAGGACTGCCTGGTGGAGTGTCCGCGCCACGGCGCGCGCTTCGAGCTGCGCACCGGCGAGGTGAAGGCGCTGCCCGCGGTCTTCCCGGTGAACGCCTACCCCGTGCGCGTCGTGAACGGGCAGGTCGAGGTCGACCTCGGCGTCCCGACGAAAGAGCTGGAGATCGGCTAGCGGCGGGATTGCGTTAATATACCGATTGCGGTATATTTTCGCCATGGCCGTCATAAGCGTGTCCCAGGCAGCCAAACGGCTCGGCGTCAGCGAGCGACGCGTCCGCGCGCTCGCGGAGAATGGCGACCTTCCGGCAGAGAAGCTTGGAGGTCGATGGCTTGTCGACTCCGACCGCCTGGCTGATCACAGCAATCGATCCTCGGAGCGTGGGAGGCCCTTTTCCGCCCTTCACGCCATCGGCCTTCTCTACCTCGCATCGGGTGAGGAAGCCGGCTGGCTGTCCGACTACGAGCGCTGGCGGCTCAAGCGAAATCCGAGAAACGATCTGTCTAAAGACCTTCCGCGTCTTCGCGCACGCGCACGAGTCGGATATTGGCGCGCCCCCGCATCTCTGATCGGCCGACTCACGAAGGATCCAGGGTTTGTGCGCTCCGGCGTGAGCGCCGCCGATGAGTTCGCTGCCGCGATCCACGGTCGCGAGATCCTCGACGGCTATCTCGATGCGCGTGAGGCCAAGGCCCTGGCGCACCGCTACGCGCTCGCGCGCGTGCCAGAGATCGCAGCAAATCTCGTGCTGAGAGAGATCGACGACACGCGGCCTCTGGCGGGCCGTCGCGTCATGCCTATTGCAGTCATAGCAGCCGACCTTGCTGATTCCTCCGACCAGCGCACTCGGCGTGCGGGTCGGAGCCTGATGCAGCGGGTGCAGGCGTGATCAACATCCATTGCACCAAGCGCGAGGCCGCGCTATGGCATGCGCTGTTGGACCTCGCCGAGCGCGAGACACGCTGGGTGTTGATCGGCGCTCGTATGGTCGAGCTCCATGCCCTTCAGGCGGGCCGAGCTCTCTCGAGAGCAAGTCCGGATGGCGACGCGCTTGCCGATGCCCGCGCACGACCCAATGCCGTGCGGCGAATGGCCCAACTTCTTGTCGATCAGGGGTTCGAGTTGATCGATTTCGCCGTCCTCGGCACCGGTCACACATTCCGCTAGGGCGACATCGAAATCGACGTGCTCGCGCCGGAGCATCTGGGTGCCAACTCTGAAGACGCCCGAACTACGGTGCCCCCGCTGCACACGGTCGAGGTGCCCGGTGGTCGACAGGCGATCGATCGCGGGGAATGGGTCGAGATCGAGGTGAATGGCCGACGCGGACGTCTGCCACGGCCTGGCCTCCTTGGAGCGATCCTCATCAAGGCTCGAGCCGTGGACATTGACGACACACCAGAAACTCAGCGGCAAGATCTGGCGCTACTACTCAGTCTCGTGGACGATCCTGAGACCTTGATGGCCAGTCTGCACGGCACCGAACGGGGCTGGCTGAAGGCACGGGCCGAGATGAACTCTGAGGACGCCGGATGCTGGATCGGCATGAGCCAAGCGAACGTCATCCGCGGCCTCGCCGCAGTTCGCATCTTGGGCGGGCTCTAGCAAGCCTGCCGGGTTATCCTCGGCTCCATCAACGCCGGGAGGCTTCTGTGATCAGCAGCGCCGCACGCGACCGCATCAAGCTGGCCATCGACCAGCTCGAGGAGGCGTTCCACCGCTATGACGAGCAGTCCACCGCCGACGTCAACGACTCGTACAGCGCCGCGCTGGCGCGCGGCAAGGCGATGGGCTTCCAGGAGGCCGCGCACTACGTGAAGTCAGCGCTCCACGACGTCGACGTCAAGAGTCTGTGACGCGGTGAGCTTGTGATCACCGCGGTCGTGCTCATCACCGCCGAGAAGGGTGCGCTGCCCACGCTCGGCGAGGCGCTGGCCGCGATCCCCGGGGTCTCCGAGGTCTACTCCGTGACCGGCGAGTTCGACTTCATCGCGATGGTCAGGGCCAAGGCCCACGACGACCTGGCCGACATCGTCACCGGGCGCATCGCCCAGACAAAGGGCGTCGCGCGGACCTTCACGCACGTGGCCTTCCGGGCCTACAGCAAGCACGACCTGGAGACGCTGTTCGGCTAACGCGCGCCGGGCGCGCCTAAACTCACAGGCATGCAGGCCGTCGTGATGGCCGGCGGAGAGGGGAGCCGGCTCCGCCCGCTGACGATCAACCGGCCCAAGCCGATGGTCTCGATCGTCAATAAGCCCTGCCTCGGGCACATCTTCGACCTGCTCCAGCGGCACGGCATCACCGACGCGTTCGTCACCCTCCAGTACCTCGCGTCGCAGATCCAGGACAGCTTCGGCGACGGCGGCTCCGTGGGCATGCGCCTCCGCTACAGCGTCGAGGAGACGCCGCTCGGGACCGGCGGCTCGGTCCGGCAGATCGGCGATGCGCTCGACGACACCTTCCTGGTGATCTCGGGCGACGCGCTCACCGACATCGACCTGTCCGCGGTGGTCGCGTTCCACAAGGAGCGCAGGGCCGCGGTCACGCTCTGCCTCTACCACGTGCCCAATCCGCTCGAGTACGGCGTGGTGATCACGAACGAGGACGGGCGCATCACGAAGTTCCTCGAGAAGCCGTCGTGGGGCGAGGTGTTCTCCGACACCATCAACACCGGCATCTACGTCATCGAGCCGCGCGTGCTCGCGCGCTACGCGGTCGGCGATGCCTTCGACTTCAGCAAGGATCTGTTCCCGCAGCTGCTCGCCGACGGCGAGCCGCTCTTCGGCTACATCGCGTCGGGCTACTGGACCGACGTCGGCTCGATCCCCGAGTACGCGCGCGCCAATGCCGACGTGCTACTGGGGAAGGTCAAGTCGAGCACGCTCGGGCGCGAGATCCGCCCGGGCGTCTTCACCAGCGGCGAGGTCGACATCGACTCGACCGCGAAGCTCACCGGCCCCATCTACCTCGGGAACGGCGTGAAGATCGGCCCGGGGGCCGAGGTCATCGGGCCGACCGTGCTGCGCGACTACGTATCGGTCGACGCGGCCGCGATCGTCGACCGTTCGATCGTGTGGCGGAACAGCTACGTCGGCGACCGCAGCGAGCTCCACGGGGCGATCGTCGGGCGGCAGTGCGCGCTCAAGTCGCGCGTGACACTCGAAGAGGGCAGCGTCATCGGCGACCACTGCGTCGTGAACGAGAGCGCTCGCGTGCGCAGCATGGTGAAGATCTGGCCAGACAAGCAGGTCGAGAGCGGCGCGGTGATCACGTCGAGCCTGATCTGGGGCGCGCAGGGACGCCGCGCGCTGTTCGGACGTTTCGGAGTCACCGGACTGGTGAACATCGATCTCACGCCCGAGTTCGCCGCCCGCCTTGGCGCCTCGTACGCCTCGACCCTCCCGCTCGGCACCACCGTCACGATGAATCGCGACCAGCACCGCTCGAGCCGGATGCTCAAGCGCGCGCTCATGGGCGGCATCGTCTCTGCCGGTGTCGACGTGGCCGACCTGTCGCAGGCGCCGCTGCCGATCGGCCGCTTCCACACCCGCCGCATCGGCGCCGCCGGTGGCGTCCACGTGCGCGTGTCGCCCTTCGACATACGGGTGTGCGATCTCAAGTTCTTCGACCGCCAGGCGCTGGACATGGACAAGGCGCAGGAGCGCAAGGTCGAGACGGCGTTCTTCCGCGAGGACTTCCGGCGCGTCGGCCACGACCAGGTCGGTGCCATCTTCGAATCGGCGCGCGTGGGGGAGGCCTACAGCGAGGCGTTCCTGGCGGAGATCCTGCACCGGCGCGAGGTGGCCGATCGTAAGTTCAAGATCGTCGTGAACTTCTCGCACGGCACGGCCGCGCAGTTCCTCCCGCAGCTGCTCAACACCGTCGGCGTCGAGCTCATCTCGATCAACGGGGTGGTCTCCGAGAACGTCGGCGCGCGCGACTTCGACGAGTTCCAGGCCGAGAAGAGCGAGCTCGCGTCGATCGTCGCCTCGCTCTCCGCTTCGCTCGGCGTCATCATCGACGCCGGTGGCGAGAAGGCGTTCTTCGTCGACGACAACGGCCGGATCACCTCGGACATGCAGCTGCTCACGGCGTACGCCTGGCTGTCTACGCGTGTCACGCCGGGCGTCGTGGCGGTGCCGGTGTTCGCCCCGTCGTCACTCGAGCAGATCGTCCAGGATGCCGGGGGGCGCCTGCAGCGCGTGCGCGCCTCCGCCAGCGCCCAGATGGACGTCGCCGCGCGGGAGCACCCGCTCCTCGTGGGCGACGGCGTCGGCGGCTTCATCTTCCCGCGCTTCCACCCGTCGTTCGACGGTCTCTTCGCCGTGGTGCGGCTGCTCGAGCTCCTTGCGGTGACCGAGAAGACGCTCGCCGAGGTCATCGATGAGACGCCGGCCGCCAACGTGGCCCGGATCCAGGTGCCGATGCCCTGGGACCAGAAGGGGCGTGTGCTGCGGGTGCTGGCCCAGGATCCCCGCACCGAGCGCGTGCGCCAGATCGACGGCGTGAAGCACCAGGAGAACGGCGAGTGGGTCCTGGTCCTACCCGACGCCGACCGTCCGCTGTTCAACATCTACGCCGAGGCCCCGGACGAGACCCGGGCCTGGACCCTCGCGCACGAGTACGCCGAGCGGCTCGAGCACATGCGGGCCGACGCCTGATGGCGCGCATCGCCATCGCGCAGTGCGCGCCCGCCCTCGGCGCGTTCAAACGGAACATCGCCATGCACCAGGAGTGGATCGCGAAGGCACGTGCGGCCGGCGCGAAGCTGGTGATCTTCCCCGAGCTCTCGCTGACCGGGTACTACTTGAAGGACCTGGCCGGCGAGCTCGCCTGCGCCGCCGACGACGACGCGCTGCGCCCCATCGTCGAGGCCTCGCGCGACATCGACGTGTGCGCCGGCTTCGTCGAGCGCGGCCCGGACGCGCGCCTTGCGATCGCGCAGGGCTACTGGTCGCGCGGGAAGCTCCTGCACGTCCACCGCAAGGTCTATCTGCCGACCTACGGCATCTTCGACGACGGCCGCTACTTCGGTCCCGGGGATCGCTTCGACGTCTTCACCAGCGCGATCGGTCCGGCGGGTATCGCGATCTGCGAGGACCTCTGGCACGTGTCCGTGCCATATCTCTACAGCGCCACCGGCGCCACGGTCGTCCTCTCGCCCGCGTCGAGCCCCGGCCGCGGCGTGGCCGAGGGTGGCGATCTCGGAACAGCGGAGTCGTGCCGGCTCATGGACCGCTTCTACGCGCAGTACCTCACGCTCTACGTCATCTTCGTGAATCGCGTCGGCATCGAGGACGGGGTCGCGTTCTGGGGCGGCTCCGAGGTCGTGGCACCCGACGGCACCGTCGTCGCGCGCGCGCCGGACTTCGGGGAAGAGCTGCTCGTCGCGGAGATCGATCAGCACCTCGTGGCGCGGGAGCGGGACCGCAACCCGCTCATCCGCGACGAGCGTCCGGAGCTCGTGCTCGCGCAGCTCATGCGCGCGCGCGGCATGGCGGTGAAGGACTGATGGCGCTGGCCGCACAGCGCATCGGCAGCATTCGACCCGACCCGAACGATCTCTCGCCCCTCCGCATCGACGAGGCCCTCGTGCGCCGCATGCTCGTCGCGTTCCTGGGCGGAATCGACAGCGCCGCGGTCGCGGCGTTAGCGGTGGAGGCCATGGGCGCGGCGAACGTCTCCCCGCTCTTCATGCCGTACCGCACCTCGAGCCCGGAATCGGCGGAGCACGCGCGGCTGGTCGCGAGAACGTTCGGCCTCACGCTTGAGCAGATCGACATCACACGGCAGGTGGATGCCTATTTTCAGCTCGACGCCCACTTAGCCCGGTCCGACGAGGTCCACCGCGTGCGCCGCGGCAACAAGATGGCGCGAGAGCGAAAGTCGATCGAATACGACCGCTCCTGGCCGGACGGCCTCGTCCTGGGCACGAGCAACAAGACCGAGCTGCTGCTCGGTTACGGAACGCGCTACGGCGACATGGCCTCCGACCTCAATCCGGTGGGCGACCTCTACAAGACGCAGCTCCGCGAGCTCGCGGTGCTGCTCGGCGTGCCCGAGGTCGTGGTCGCGAAGCCACCGACGGCGGACCTCTGGGTGGGCCAGACCGACGAGAGCGAGCTCGGGTTCACCTACGCGCAGGCCGACCTCATCCTCTATCACCTGATCGACCGCCGGCTGCGGCCTGCCGATCTCGTCGCCGCCGGCTTCGACGCCACGCTGGTCCACGGCATCCGCGAGCGCGTGCGGCGCAGCCATTACAAGCGCGTGATGCCGGTCATCGCCAAGGTCAGCCTGCGCACCGTCGGCCACGACTTCCTGTATCCGCGTGACTGGGAAGCCGACTGACCTCGGAGCGTCCCGCTCGCTACGGTCTCGGCTACGCCGCGGCTCTGGGGAGCGCGGCGTTCTTCGCTATGGGCGGCGTCATCGCGAAGTCCGCGTTCGATCGCGGCGTCGAGCCGAGAGTACTCGCGGAATGGCGCGTGCTCTTCGCTTTCGCTGCGTTCACGCTGATCGTCGCGGCGTGGCGGCCGCGCGAGCTGCGCATCCGGGGCGACGACCTGCTCACCTTCGCGGCGTTCGGCGTCTTCGGCATGGGCGCGGTGCAGTGGCTGTACTACGAGGCCATCCAGCGCATCCCGATCGCGGTTGCGCTGGTGGTCGAGTTCACCGCGGTCATTTTGGTGCTGCTGTACGCGCGGCTGCGCGGACGCAGAGTCGGTGCTGCCCTGTGGTACGCCGGAGTGCTCTCTCTGGCCGGCTGCTTCTTCGCGTCCGGCGCGTACGACGCCGCGCTGCGCGCGGTGAACTCGGACGGCGTGCTCATCGCCGCGCTCGACGCCGTGCTCTTCACCTCGTACTTCGTGCTGGGCGAGCGCCTCGCGCGGCGCTACTCGGCGTGGACGATGGCGGTCTACGGCTTCGGCTTCGCGCTCCTCGCGTGGCAGCTCATCCAGCCCGTGTGGACGCTCCCCTGGACGGCGACGGACAGCGATGTGTGGCTCCGGGTCGTGGGCATCGTGGTCATCGCCGCGGTGATCCCGTTCACGCTTGGATTTGTCGCCCTGCGGCTGCTCCCGGCGGCGCGCGTGTCCATCGTCGCGACCTCCGAGCCGTTCATCGCCGCGGTCATCGCATGGGCGCTGCTCGGGCAGTCGCTGCAGCTGCCGCAGATCGTCGGCGGCGCGCTCGTGCTCGCCGGCATCCTCATCGCGCAGACGCACCGGCCGACCGCGGATAGCGTGTGATCTAGTGGGGAAGCTCTATCTGGTCGCGACGCCCATCGGCAATCTCGAGGACACGTCTGCGCGCGCCCTGCGAACGTTGCGGGAAGTTCACATGGTCGCATGCGAGGACACACGGCACACGCAGATCCTGCTGCGGCGCTACGAGATCCGCGCGAAGCACCTCACCGCGTACACCGAGTTCAACCACAAGCGCAAGGTCGCCGAGCTCGTGGGCCAGCTCGATCGTGGCTGGGACGTCGCGCTCGTGAGCGACGCGGGGACGCCGGGGCTCTCCGATCCCGGCGAGCAGCTGGTGCGCGCCGCGATCGACGCCGGCCACGAGGTCGTGCCCATCCCCGGACCCGCGGCCGCGATCGCCGCGCTCGTCGCGTCCGGCCTGCCGACCCGCGAGTTCACCTTCGTCGGCTTCGTCGAAAAGAAGAGCGGACCACGGCGGCGCGTGCTCGAGCGCCTTGTGGCCGAGGGCCGCACCTTCGTGATCTACGAGAGCCCCTATCGCGTCGCCGACCTGCTCGCCGATCTCGCCGCGGTCGCGCCCGCTGCGAAGGTCGCTGTCGCTCGCGAACTAAGCAAAATGCATGAGGAGATCGTGCGCGGTTCGGCGGAGGAGCTGGCGGCGCGGTACGCGACGAGCCCCACGAGAGGCGAGGTCACCGTCGTCGTCGGACCCACCTAGATACCCTCTTGCAGCCTTCCTGACGCGGTAAGCAATCCTTACTGTGGCCCACCTGGTGGGAGTGGTCGTCGCGGCGATCCCAGTCGCCGCGCGCGGGGCCGTCCTCGGGAGGGTCCTGCCGCGCCGTCTCCGACTGCTCCTCATCCTGGTCGTCGTAGCGGCCTACGCGGTCGCCTTCGTCCCCTTGTATGCCCTGACCGGCGAGGCGGCGCTCATGGTCTTCTGTCTCGTCACGGCGGCCGCCGGCGGGATGCTCGGCGTGCGTGGCGGCCTCTTCGTGGCACTCGTCGGGCTGCTGCTCCACGCGCTCCCGTTCGGCGTCCTTCAGGCGGTGGACCCCACGCTGGTGCAGCCGGCGAGCGCCGGCATCTACGCCCTCGCGGTCATCGCCTGCGCCGTGGGCTTCGGGCTGATGGAGGACTGGCGCGAGCGGGTCCGGCAGTACATCTCGGTCGGGGATGCTGGCGGCGCGTCGCTCCGCGCGGCGATGGCACAGGTCCCGGTGTTCCTGTTCACGCTCGATCGGCAGGGCGCCCTCACGACCTCCGCGGGCCGCGGTCTCGGGAGCCTCGACCGGACAACGCGTGCGCCCGTGATGCGTTCGCTCGCCGAGCGGTGGCCCGACCGCCCGGAGATCGAGGCCTACGCGCGCCGCGCGCTGGCGGGCGAGACCGTGAACGTCACGCTCGAGGTCGGCGCCGTGCCGTTCGACGCGACGTTCGCTCCGCTGCGTAACGCGAGCGGCGCGGTGGAGGGCGCGGTCGCCATCGGCCTCGACGCGACCGATCAGCGCCAGTCGCGCCGAGAGAACGACGAGGCCGGCCAGCGCGACGCCCTCACCGGTCTGCCGAACCGCACCGGTCTGATGCGGCGCCTGGACCACGCCATGCCCCAGGCGGGACGCGAGACCGCCCTCCTCGTCCTCGACCTCGATGGCTTCAAGCACATCAACGAGTCGATCGGCCTGACCGCGGGCGATGAGCTGCTGCGCGCCCTCGGCGAGCGCGTCTTCGCGAAGCTCGGGGTGCACGATCAGCTCGCGCGCCTGGGCGGCGACGAGTTCGCGATCATCTCCCCGGACACCGACGAGCGCGCCGCCGCCGTGCTGGCGCGCACGATCAGCGAGGCCGTCTGCGCGCCGTTCACCGTGAACGCGCGCGAGCTCTTCGTGACCGCGAGCATCGGCGTCGCGATGGCGCCAGGCCACGGCACCGATGCCGCAACGCTCATGCGCAGCGCGGAGGTCGCGATGTACGCGGCCAAGCGACGCTCCATCCCGTGGACGCTCTACGCGGCCGCTCCGGCCGACGCGAGCGCGGCGCTGCTGCCGCTGAGCGCGGAGCTGCGGCGCGCGATCGAGCAGGAGGAGCTGGCGCTCGTGTTCCAGCCGATCGTCTCCGCGGCCACCGGCAAGCTCGAGCGCTTCGAGGCGCTGGCGCGCTGGCCGAAGCGCGACGGCGAGGTCCCGCCATCCGAGTTCGTCCCGCTCGCGGAGCGCCTCGGGCTGCTCACCGCGCTCACCGACTGGGTCATCACCGCGAGCATCCGCCAGCTCCGCGCATGGCTCATCGCCGGGCGCGACACCAGCGTCACGGTCAACCTGTCACCCCGCAACCTCCTGGAGCCTGACCTACCGCGACGGATCGCGGCGGCGCTCGCGGCGGCGGACGTGCCGGCGGAACGATTCGGGATCGAGGTGACCGAGACGACGATCATGGCCGACCCCGAGCGCGCCGCACGCACCATCGCCGATCTGCGCTCCCTGGGCATCGCGATCGCGGTCGACGACTTCGGCACCGGCTACTCCTCGCTCGCGTACCTGCATCGCCTGCCGATCTCGATCGTGAAGATCGACAAGTCCTTCGTCCGCGACCTCGCGAAGGACGACAACGGGCGCGCCATCGTCCGCGCCACGGTCGGCCTCGCACACGTGCTCGGGTTCACCGTGGTCGCCGAGGGCGTCGAGGATCAGAGCACGCTCGCGATCGTGCGCGAGCTGGGCTGCGACGAGGTCCAGGGCTTCCACATCGCGCGCCCGCTCCAGCCCGCCGACGCGCTCCGCTTCCTGCGCGGGTAAAGCCGCTCTCGCTCGACTAAGGGCTATTCTCGCGCGCCGCGGCTTCGCCGCGTTCGCGCTCGTGCTTGTTCTTCGCGGCTCTTCTCCGTCCGCCGTGCGGCCGTCGCTTCGCCGCCTCGCTTCACTCGCTGATTGACTCGCTCGTCGCGGCACAGCCGCTCCTCGCTCGACTAAGGGCTATCCTCGCCCCCGCGAAGGGGGAGCGATGCCGGGGAGAGCCGCGAGCCGGAGCGTCGACGTGTTCGTCGAGATCCCGCGAGGTTCGCGGACCAAATACGAGCTCGATGCGGCGTCCGGCCGTATCCGCCTCGACCGTGTGCTCGCGTCTTCGGTGCACTACCCGGCCGACTACGGCTTCGTCACCGAGACGCGCGCCGGGGACGGCGACCCGCTCGACGCCCTGGTCGTGGTCGAGGAGCCGACCTTCCCCGGCTGCATCGTGCCGGCGCGGCCGATCGGGACGCTCCTCATGCGCGACGCGAAGGGCCCGGACGAGAAGATCCTGGCCGTGCCGATCGGCGACCCCCGCTTCGACCGCGTGAAAGATCTGAAGGACCTCTCGCCGCACTGGCTCCGCGAGATCGAGACCTTCTTCGCGACCTACAAGACGCTCGAGGGCGACGCCGCAGCGGTGAAGATCCGCGGCTGGCGGGGCGTGCGCACCGCGTGGGCGCTCATCGAGCGGAGCCGGAAGAAGGTCCAGCAATGAAGCGCGATTACCGCAAGTGGTTCAGCTCGGCCCTCGATCGCGACATGGAGCTGCTCGTCTTCGGTGACCGTGGTACCCCGGTCCTCGTCTACCCGACATCGATGGGCCGGTTCTACCAGTGGGAGGACTTCGGGATGATCGACCACCTGGCCGGTCGCATCGAGGAGGGCTGGCTCCAGCTCTGGTGCGTCGACTCGGTGGACTCGGAGTCGTTCTACAACAAGACGCGGCGCGCGCAGGAGCGCGCCGCGCGGCACCTCGCCTACGAGCGCTACGTCGTCGACGAGGTCGTGCCTGCGATCCGCGCGGAGAATCCCGTCGACTACCTCATTGCGATCGGCGCGTCGTTCGGCGCCCTCCACGCGCTCACGCTCGCGACGCGGCGTCCGGGCATTGTGCGGAAGGCCATCGGGCTGTCGGGCGCGTACGACACCTCGCGCTGGCTCGACGGTCTGCGCGAGGGCGACGCGTATTTCGTGAATCCGCTGGCGTTCTTGCCGAACCTGAACGACGAGCGCTACCTCGAGCCGCTCCGCGCGACCGAGGTCGTGATCGCCACCGGCCACGACGACCGCAACGCCGATGACTCGCGCCGTCTGGCCGCGCTCCTCCAGCAGAAGGGCGTCCCCGCGAGCCTGCACATCTGGGATGGTTGGGCGCACGATTGGCCGTACTGGAAAGAGATGGTGGACGTATTCCTATGATGGATCGGGGTGGAAGGGAGGCGCTTCGCGCCACGGGGGCCCCTGCCCCCGTCCCTGCGATGAAAACGGTCGGGATCCTCGTCGGGCGCGAGAACACCTTCCCGCCGGCGTTCATCGAGACGGTGAACAAGAAGGGCGCGGCCAAGGGCGTGTCCGCGGAGATGGCCGTCCTCGGCGGGGCGCGCGAGATCGAGGAGCCGCGCTACGCGGTGATCGTCGACCGCATCAGCCACGAGGTGCCGTACTACCGCGCGCACCTGAAGAGCGCGGCGCTGCAGGGCACGGTCGTGGTCAACGATCCGTTCTGGTGGGAATCGGACGAGAAGTTCTTCGAGTGCACGCTCGCGCGCAAGCTCGGCGTGGCCGTGCCGCGCACCGTGGTGCTGCCGAACAAGTCGTATATCTCGGACATCAACGAGGGCTCGTTGCGCAATCTTCAGTACCCGCTCGATTGGGACGGCATCCTTCAGTACATCGGCCTGCCCGCGATCCTCAAGCCGAACACCGGTGGTGGCTGGAAGGACGTGTACAAGGTCGACTCGAAGGACGAGCTGCTCTGGGCCTTCGATCAATCCGGCGCGCTCGCCGCCGGCCATCGGCCGAAGACGATGATCCTGCAGGAGTTCATCGCCTGGCAGGACTACGTTCGGTGCATCTGCATCGGACGAAAGGACATCCTGCCGATCCGGTACGACCCCACCGCGCCCTTCGCGGAACGGTACGTGGTGAGCCGGCCGGTCGAGGGCGATCTACGAAAGAAGGCGATCAAGGACGCGACCACACTGGTCGACGCGCTCGGGTACGACATGGACACGGTCGAGTTCGCCGTTCGCGACGGCGTGCTCTACGCCATCGACTTCCTGAACCCGGCGCCC
>WNFG01002788.1_pt1 | contig 14955 bp, 22 predicted proteins | sample 5400431 | NCBI WGS metagenome assembly WNFG01 (sample SAMN13153346, study PRJNA577476) | soil metagenome | isolation source: 120 cm saprolite under Douglas fir tree site 2 hole 3 replicate 2 | place: USA:California | collected 2015-04-18 | reverse complement strand
AACCTCTCCGCCTCCCCAGGGCGCCCGGCCTATCCCTCACGGGCATCCGGTTGGTCATCCCTGCCCACGTCCTGGGGTCTCCCGTGTTGCGTACGCTTTCCTTGTGTACATGCTGTCGCCACTACCCCGGCGCAGCGGCTGGGCGTACTGCTTCGCTCATTCACCCCAGCCGTATCAGCCTTCCCCGAAAGGGTTGTCGGGTCGGCCTGCGCATCGTCCTTTTCGAGGCTTGCTCGGCGTTCACTCGCGTTACGGCCTGCACACTCGCGCTGTCACCGTATATCGTGACACGCTAACCAGAGGCTTCAGCCACTTCGTTACCTCCATGACTGCTCCGGTTGCTTCCGGCTGGAGCGGTTGCCGGGTGGGACTTACACCCACAGGAAAGCGCCGCCTTTTCACGGCGCACACCCGAACCGGACATCGTCGGCCGACATTCAACCGTAATCTAAAAATCGGACGAATTAGATGACCACCGTTTGGGAATTCAACTGCCAGTTGCTCAATGAAAGCGCGGACCGACGGCAGCAGGCCTTGCCGGTGCGGGATGAGTACCGTCAGCGTGGCATCACCTGCTATCCAATCAGGTAGCACTCGTCGCAATGCGCCTGATTTCACATCATCACGACAAACCTAGCCAGGCAGGGCCACTAAGCCAAGGCCGGCAATCGCGGCCTGCTTGAGCGATAGCATGTCGTTCCAGCGCGACGGCTCTCTCGCCGTCCGACGCACTCAGGCGATGTCAACCGACGGCTGGCAATTCTCAGGCGATGCGGTAAGATTTCTTCAGGACGGAAAGCGGCCGCGGTGCGTGACGCACGTAAGGCTTTGTCAGCTGAATTCAAGTCGGAAGCTCAACGCCGCAGCTGACAGATGGTGCCGCATTCGATGAACGGCGCGCAGGCGGAAGATGACTGTCGACGATGAAGGCAAGAAGGCCGAAGTACAGCCCGGATTCCTGGCGCAGCTGCAAGCCATTCTAAATGTGCTTCCGGCGTATACCTGGTACGCGCCTCCGTCCGGCAGCCTCACCTTCGTGAGTAAACGACAAGCGGATTTCCTTGGTCTCCCGAACGATCATCCCCTACGTTTCGGCATCGGTATTGGCGCACCGTGGGACGCCCACATCCCGTTTTTGCATCCGGACGACCAAGAAGATGGACGCAAATACTGGTCAAACAGTCTGCGCACCGGCGAGGGCTATGAGCATGATTATCGAGTCCGTGACGCTCAAGGAAACTACCGCTGGCTCCTTACTCGCACCGAACCGCTCCGGGCCAGCGATGGAACCATACTGCTGTGGGTTGGGGCGACTCTGGATATTGAAGAGCTCAAGCGCGCCGAGCAAGCTTTGCGGGAGAGCGAGGCGAAGTTCCGCGACTACGCCGAAACTGCCTCCGATTGGTTTTGGGAAATCGGTCCGGACTACAAATTCACGCTGCTGACCGAAAATGCGTTTGGTTCACACGCCGCCGATCGAATCGGCACGGCGTGCTGGGATCACGCTCTCGACCTTGAAACGGAACCCGAGAAGTGGCGGCTTTTCTGGGCAAGCCTCGATTCACGCAAACCGTTCCGCGACTTCGTATATCGCGGGTTGGGCGGCTCTCCGATGTACGTGAGGGCCAGCGGCAAGCCAATGTTTGACGCCAACGGAGAATTCCGTGGCTATCGAGGTACCGGTACAGACGTGACAGCAATCATGCGCGCGCAGGAGGCGCTGCGTGAAAGCGAACGAAGTTCACGTGCAGCAATTGACGGGATAGCCGGTCTCGTTTCGATCTTGGCCCCGAACGGTGAACTCGAAACAGCCAATCGCCAAGTCTTCGAGTATTTTGGCCGATCGCTGGAATGGGTAAAGAACTGGGGAACAAACGATGCGGTGCATCCTGAAGACCGTCCCCATGTTGTTGAACTTTTTAAGGGAGCGATAGCCTCCGGGAATCCCTACCGCATCGACCAACGCATGCGGCGCTTCGACGGCGAATATCGGTGGTTTGACACCCGCGGCGTCCCAATTCGCGATGACTCCGGGCGCATCGCACGCTGGTACGTTCTACTGACGGACATTGAGGATCGCACACGAGCGCTGGCGCGATTGGATCAGATGCAATCGGATTTCGCCCACATGAACCGCGTGAGCGTGATGGGAGAATTGACTGCCTCGCTGTCTCACGAAATCGCGCAACCGATTGCCAGCGTGCGCATCTACGCCCGCGCGGCCCAGAATTTTCTCGACATGCAGCCGGCGGACCTGGGCGAGGTCAAGGAAGCGCTCGCCGGTATTGTTGGCAATGCTGATCGAGCCGGAGACATCATCGGCCGCATCCGTGAGCAGATCAAGAAGGCGCCTCCGCGAAAAGAGCGATTTGATCTCAATGCGGCAATCAATGAGGTGATTGTATTGGGGCGAAGCGCAATCATCAAATATGGTGTCTGGGTCCAGACCCGGCTTTCTGAGGGATTATTTCCCGTTCACGGCGATCGCGTTCAATTGCAGCAGGTGGTCCTGAACCTGCTCCTGAACGCGGTCGAAGCAATGGGCTCGGTTGAGGCAGCGCCGCGAGAGCTATTGATCAGCACCAAGCAGGACCGCACAGGCTTCCTTGTGGCAGTGCGCGATTCCGGGCCGGGCATCGATCCGTCGCATATCGAGCGCGTGTTCGATACATTTTACACCACGAAGTCCAGCGGCATGGGGATGGGGCTGTCGATTTGCCGGTCTATCATCGACGCCCATGGGGGCCGGCTGTGGGCAGAGGCGAATGAACCTCGCGGTACGATATTTCAGTTCACCTTGCCCGCCGCGTAGTCGCCCCAGAGCGATGGCGGCGCCTTGGCGAGCGCGACTTCGTCGTGATGGATCAGCATCATGTAACGCATCGTAAACTCCGCTTCGGTGTCCGGGACACCATGTCCCGTCATGCCAATGTCGGTGAAGGGCCGGCCGTCCTATGGGGGGCCGGCGGCGGACTTCGGCTGCGTTAGCTGACTGCCATTCTAGGCTCACGCTGCCATTTTGGAGCCCACGCTCTTCGCCGCCTTAGCCATGAGCGCCGCCATACTTGCTAATGAAGTTTCTTGACAAAAGTAAGTACAATGCCGCGTGTGTGTGCACTGTTCTCAACAAAGACGCTTTGCAACGTCTTTATTTTTATCAGTGCGCCAAACTCGGGCATGTCATAAGCTAGCACGCCTCCCAAATTGAGAATCTTGACGCGCTGTCCGTCCGGCGGAACTGGGATTCCAAATTGCGTGTCGTCCGCCACCTGAAAGGCATAGAAACCCGCGACCCCGGCTTGGAACCTTCCGATCCGTTCTGAAACGGCAAAATCAATATTGATGAGATCGCCGGTTGAATATTGCGTCGCGGGATTTGTGCGGTACTTGTTCCAATAGATCTTGGTGCTGAATTCTGTGCCATCCGCAAGGATAGGTGCTGATGTGTACGTGAACGCGATGTGTGGTGCAAAGTCCCAGATGTTGCTGCCAGCGCTCAACGCCCGCGTCGTGGGATCAGTCGAATTGTATTGGCCGCTTGGCACGACCACACCAAAGCCCAATTCGATCGAAAGGCCCTGCATGATCGGCAGCGCGCCCGGAGATCTCGGTGGTCTCACGACTCCGAAGAAACGCGACCATTGCGTTTCAAGATAGGGGTCGCCGAACCCGGATTGACAAAGCGTTTTGGATTTGCCTGGAACAAATGTCCGCATGACTTGCCATAGGGAACGATCGCGGCGAAACCAATCGAGCCGCCGAGGACATTAATATTCGGGACGTAGCCAATGAACGGCGCAACGATTGTGCGCTTGATGTTTGCATCATTGAGGACGGGAATGGGCTGACCTTGGCCGTCGACAAAATCGAGTACCTCACCGCGTAACGCCACCCCGCCGCCGTAAAGTCCCGGCGGTGGAAGCACAGCGGATCTTATGTCGGTGCCGCCGATCGGACCCGCAAGTGATGGTCCCTCGGCGGCGTGCAGCGGAATTGCGTAACCGCAGGCTAAAGCAACAAATAAACAATGCTTTACTATACGCATTGGTGCCAACTTGCCCCCGTGGGGTTATCAACTTAACACACGATCATTACAGATCGCATTTGGTTGAATTGCAAGAGCCATCAGGCGGTGACTCGGTAGTTATTGGCACTTTTCCGACGTCACAGCCGGAGTCAGGAATGTCTGCTGTTGGGAGAAGAGCGGAAGTCGTGATTGCGTCACCCGACTTCCGAGTCTGGACCCATCTCGGACATCGGCCGTCCACTTACCTGACCTCACACCCGACTCGTGCGTCATAGGACTAACACGCTCCTCCCACGAAATTGTCCGGGTGGCGATGTTGCTTACCGATGATGGCTGCGTTGATTACGTCGGCTGGGCGCTTCTCGCCTTTTGACGACGGGCACATCTACTTCTTATTGAGGTCAATATAAGCGGTCCACACGGCGCTGGCCAATACTTGCGACGGGCGCTGAGCGCATGTTTTCTTGACTTCGACCAGTACCGCTGCCGTGTCGACTTTCGACTCTGTCTGCCCGCTTGCTGCGGCGACGTAATTGAGTCCCGTCCAGAATCCATAAATCCAGATTGTTCCCTCCAATCGAAGCGCTTGAGTAGACTGCCAGTGCGCGCAGCTCATGCTCCCTATTCCCATCATGTCGACGGAAACCTTGGCATCCTGCGCTGAGGACAGGCAGACCGGAGTGGCACAGACGAGCGCCAATAAAACTGGTTTGATCATTGGCCTTGATTGATGCTTAGCAAATTCAGTTTGCTGGTTCGACTCAGATACCGTGAGAGATGCAGCTTCGGCGTCCGTAGTCGGTATGGATACTCTCTTTCGAGGCCGCCTCTGTGGGCCGCCCTCGCGTCTTTGGGGCAGGTTCATACGGGCTTTCGGTCTGGACGCGTGACCAGCTCGAACGTGGCAACGTGGGTGCTTTCCAACCAAGACTCTAGCGTGGCCCCGCAGACTTTACAGGATGCATGACCAGTGTGCGGCACCAAAAACTTTTCTTCGGTGCGTCTGTATTCGGCGCCGCAATTGCTGCATCGGACAATTGTCACCATTCCGGGAATATGCGCCTTCAGCGGGCAGGATCAAGCCGGATCATTGGCTGCTATAAAAAAGTGACCCGCTATCCGGGCTAGGGCGCTCAACATCGCTCGATCGGCAAGCTGTTGGCTCCATGTGGGATGTATATTGCTCGACCACGCGCGTAAAATCCGCGATCGTCTTTTCGTTGATGGTCGACGGCTCAGGCTCTCGCGGCTGCCACATCAATGCGCGGCGCGGAGCGGCAGGCAAATCGTCATACGGGTGGGGCTCGGAACACGCGACTGTCCGCTGCGCGTCGGGGATGTTGATGAGTTTGTCCAACGGGAGAAGATCACGCCTTACAGTGGGTGCACCCGGAAGAGAAGCGTTGGGCCCCGCCGGTTCACGGATGCAAGCTTTTGAGTATCGGATCGCTACCTTCAGGCTGTCTTGGCGAAAATCGTGAGGACACCGTCGGCAACGTTGATGGCAACAACGTGCGACGAGCTCAAGCCCTTCGCTTTAAACGCAGATGCTGCCTCCGGTGTCGCGTCAATGGACTTCCGAAGTGACTTCAAATCTTCTTCGCTTGTCTGCGCGACGACTTGTCATGTCACCTGACGGGCGGCTTGCTTCGGCGTCAGGAGACGGTACGATTCGGCTGTGGGACCTCGCGACCGGCACCCAGACCGCCCGATTCCGGAGCGGTTTAATCCTGGCGCTCGCGGCACTGCCTGATGGGCATCTCGTCTCGACATCACCTGATAACAGGATCCGACTGTTAGACACGGCATCGGGCGTGGAGATCGCCTGCCTCGAACTCGATTTTTCGAGCGGGCGTCTCATGACCTTAGCCGACAGCAGCCTTATCGCCTGTGATAACGCTGGCCGAGTCCACTGGCTGGAAGCGATAGTTTAACGCAGTGACAGCCTTCTTCCAGCTCTCTCGATGCCTTCAAATTCCGGCACGGATTGGGGGGTGCAATCGAGCAGCAATGTGGACTGCTGCTGGCACTTTGCTGACCTAGCCGATCCGCCGTACGTCCTCTTTGCGCCGACAGCCGTCATTCGGCGAAGGTCGCTGGTGGTAGCTTTGAGACACGTCGACCGGTTGAGCCGGCAGGGGAAGACCGGAAACGGCGCTTACTTGATGAGCGACGAACATCTATCCGAACACCAGACGGCCATACGCGGACGATCGGAGGCATCTACGCCACGTCAGGGCGGCCGGGGCTCCTCCGATGCCGCGCAAACTATAGAATGAAGGGGAAAATTCGAGTTCTTGCCCATCTGTCCTGTGTGAATAGTAACGGGCATCTCAGAGATTTGCCCGTTAGAATTCACAGATCTGTTACCGATGCGTCAGCCGAGCACGCAGCGTGGCCGATAGTGGGGGACGGAAAGGGAATTGAAAGCCAACACTCGGTTGCCGTCAGTGCGGCCTGATCCTTGACGTCAATGCTGCTTTGAACGACGTGGAAGCGTTTCTAGGTTGTTGGCGCTGGGCGGTTCGAGCATGACCTGCTTGAGGTAGGTGCCAGACAGAACCACGATCACAAAAATCAACTTGCCGGCTTCGTTCATCAGTCCGCCGCTCAGTGCCTTTCCTGACGTGTTGTCCTCGGCTACGAAGACTGCATCTGCAAGCTCTTGCCGGACAGATTGCATGGCGATCAAGTTGAGTCGATCCTCTAGGTTCAACTCGCTCATAGACGACACGGTAGCATTGCCCGCAATCTGCCCTGTTTTGGCGTCGATCGTATCTGACCAGATGCGATCCTGCCGAAACGTCTTCACGCGATAAACGGATGAGCCGGAGCCGCCATCAAAACTGACATCCACGATCCTCGAACCGGGGTGGAGGCTGTCGGCTATCTTCAGCGCCTGGCGCAGTGATACTTCCGTGCCTCGGAACAACTCAAGTTCACGGCTTATCGCCTCGTCGGTAAGTCCATTGCCGTTTGCATCCTGTTCCTGAGCCGCGCTGATTTCGCCATCCAACGTGGCGCCGGCATAGGAGGGTGCGCAGATCAGCAACGATAATAGGGCTACGAATAGTTGTTTCCTTGACATTGGCCCACTCATTTAGATCGACGAGGAACGGTTAGTTGAAGAGGACCGCTGGCCAGCAGGATGATGCCGTTCTAGCCATAAGCCATCGACCGACACAAAACCGCTTCGCGGAATTTCCAATCGTTGGCGCTGCGGGAGACCAGGCCACGAGCTACAGTTATAGGCGCCGGCGCCGCCAACATCGCTCGAACAGACGGATGAAAGAAATGATCATGTTCGATGTACTCCGGGTTGCCGCAAAAAGATCATTCCAGGGTCATTGACCACACGACTGTTCTCCGATGCGGTCGTTAAACGTTTCGATTTCGGCGTCGATGATCCTTAGAGCGCGTTCGCGGCTCACACTATTCGGGCAGGTTGCGGCGGCTTGACGGGCCGTCACCGCCTCGACGAATTGGGAGATGACGACGCGGCATTTCTCATCAACAGACGAATGGTTCACACTGTTCTGCGACGCTCGCGCACGCTGAATATGGGAAGCGCCCAGCGTTGACTCTTGATCGCACTCTGACGCACCAAGTGCGGCTGTATTTGACATGGACAGGAGAAGAAGCGCGAAGGCCACTCCTGCATTGGAAGCGATATCGCAAGGAAAAACGAACCTCACGTTGTCACCGGGTCTTTGCACTTTATCACCGCCACCAGACAGGGGATGATCCGAAGGAAGAGGCGCTGAGCTGCGCACTCACTCCGAGAGCATCTTTATGAAATCGAGTAGCGCGATCTACTGACCCCGCGTATCGCGCGATTGGCTCCTGGTTGTCCGGCATTAACCGTTGGTATAATGCGACCGCTGCAAAGGTGCGAAAGTGGAGGGCCAGTGAATGCCCCCAATAGCAATTGTTCGCATGATCTGTGCCGCTGATTTCAGTTCGTGCCATCGGCGGATCTCGGAGATTCGCCGATCGTGAATCTCGAGATGTGCGGTGGACGGGTTGAAGTCAGTGGTGCACTGCGAACCCGCATGGACGTTGCCACCGAGTTTGTCGTAATTGGCGATCTGATCGGATCGAGCGAGGCTCAGGAGGACGGTATTGTCGGTGAGACGCCGATGCCGCAGCCCGCGCCGCCGCGTTCTCAACGGTGACATTTACTTACACCAATTCCTTCCAATACTCGCTCACATCATACCTCCGCACCTCCTCCACGCAGGTCGTCTCCAGGCCTTGCCGCGGAATTAGCCGGTTATAGAAGTGGGGAATGTCTTCGCGTTGATAGAGAATGCCGCAGGCGATGCGATTCTGAACCTGCGTAGCGAGGGCCTTTGCCTGCTGCAGATTGCTTGGATCGTGACCATCGGCATTTGCATCGAAGTACCTGTCCAGCAGATGTTCGTGCGTCGCGAAGTGATTGTATGTCGGACACGCCTGGAGCATCTCGACGAAGGCAAAGCCGCGGTGCTGAATGGCGGCTTTGAAAATTCGAGTCATCAATTTGATGTCACCGCTAAAACCACGGGCAACGAAGGTTGGATTGAGCGAGAAGATCAGATCCATGCTCGCCAACGTATGCTCGGGGATCCCGTCGGGGCTTGTGTTCATTGGCTGGCCCTGTGGCGTGAGCGAACTCGCCTGCCCGGTCGTCAGCCCGTAGTTTGTATTGTTGTGAAGGACGAACGTGATGGGATAATTGCTCCTCAGGCCATGGATCAAATGCCCGATACCCTCCGAGAACGTCGCGCCATCCCCGCCGAAGGCGATGACCGGAACCTTCATATTTGCAAGCTTCGCGCCTGCTGCGAACGGGATGACGCGACCATGGAGCCCGTGGAAGCGGTAGCCCTCAATTTTATCCGAGCCGTTGCCATGACAACCGACATCGTAGCAAAGGCAAACCTGCCACGGATGTAAATTCAGTTCTACCAGCGCATACTTCACGGCCGTCCAAATGCCATAGTTGCCGCAGCCGTCACACCAGATACATTTAGTTTCCGAATAGTACTCGGAAAGAGCGGGCGGGCGGGTCTGCAGAGCGATATTCATGATGAGGAACCTGCAAATTCGAAATCGGGAGCACTCTCTTCGTTTTCCGAGGTGCTCGCGCATCTCTCCATCACCGACGAAAGAAGCTCATCGTAGAAAAACGGTCGACCGTCGTACTTGAGAATTCTATCCGGGATATCCAGGCCGCACTCCATCCTGATGAGCATGCCCAACTGCCCCTGATAGTTCTGCTCCACCAGGACAATGCGTTTCGACCGCTTTGCCAATATCTGAAGCTCCTGGGTCCGGAGCGGCCAGAGGTACGTGTAGTGCAAATACGCGATCTTCCGCCCTCGCAGTTCATCGCTGCACATCACGTCTTGAAATGTGTCACCGGTGCTTCCCCAGCCGATCGCGAGCAACTCGATTTCGTCGCCTGTATCCATCCAGTCGATTGTCGTTGCGCTGCGACCGCCGATACTCAAATTAGGTGCGGGAAGCCCCGCTTTTAATCCGTGGAACTTCCGCAACCGCTTTTCCATTTGCAACTTGGTATTGAGGCTGGACTCATCCACGGCACCGATTGAATTGTGTTCATCGCCCTGGGCGCAATAGGTCGCCGCCTCGCTGCCGGGAAGCCATCGCAACGAAACGCCGCCCTGGGCGTGCGGGTTAAATCGATCAGAAGATTTCAGAAGTTTCAGCTTCTCGGGATCGACGACGAGCCTGCCACGATCGATTTCGGCCGTTTCCAGATCGTAAGGGTGTTGGGTGTAAAGCGCCTCGGCGATCTGCTTGTCGGTGAGGACAATGACACTGATTTGGTGCTGTTCTGCCAGATTGAATGCGACCGGCATCAAATCGAAGGCATCCTGGCTGTTGCTGACCGAGATTACGCAGCGCGTGAATTCGCCGGCAGAGCAGCTCGTGGCCTGCAAGAGACCGCCTTGAGCCGTCCAGGTCGGCAGGCCGGTCGCCGGACCGGGGCGTTGCGCCAGCACAAACACCGTCGGGTTCTCGATCATGGCATTCAGGGACAGTGTCTCGCTCATAAGATCAAATCCGACACCGGAGGTGGCGGTGAGCGCACGGGTTCCCATGTACATAGCCCCGCTCACGATCTGTGCGGCGGTGATTTCGTCTTCCGCCTGCTTGACCACCATGCGAGTCTTGTTTTCGAGCTCGGCAATGAATGACAGCAGCGGGCTGGAGGGCGTCATCGGGTAGCCGGCATAGAGCCGCACCCCCGCATGAACCGCGCCGAGTCCCATCGCTTGACTGCCGGTAATCAAAAGGTGGCTGGCGAAGCCTTCGTCAGGTGGCGGCAACGCGACGGAGATCGTTCCCTGCTCTGGATCGACAAAGGAATATCCCTCATCGATACATCGCATGTTGAGTTCGAGCAGAGCTTCCTTCTTTGCAAACGTCTCTCCGACGAGAGACTTGAGGGCTTCGATATCCTGGTCAAGCATGGACCAGACAAAGGCGGTCAGCAGCACGTTCGACAGAATTGCCCTCGCACCAATGCGATTGAGAATGTCATCAACCGGGAAATAGATGACGCGAAGGTTTCGCTCCGCGATCAGTTTCTGATGATGCTCCGGAAACTGCCACCCGGGCGTCACGTGCAGCACGATCCCTCCCGGTTTCAGTTCCTCCATATTCAGCTCGAGTCCGTGATGGTTGAGCGCGACAAGCACGTTCACCTTTTTTTCGGTGCTGCGGATGCGTTGATTCGAAATGTCGAGTTGATAGCTCGCATGCCCGCCCTTGATGAGCGAGGGATACTCGCGATAGCCGAACACGCAGTATCCGGATCTTTTGAGGCCTTTGGCGACAATCGCGCCAATGGAGTTTACTCCCTGTCCGGACGCGCCGACCATTTTGAGAGATATACGGGGCATCGCCTAACACCAATCTGCCTGCTTCGAAGCGTCCACCAACTGCTTGCCCCAAATTCTTACTGCCTCCTCCTGGCCGTAGGGTTCATCTGTGATTTTGAGCGCTGGAACAATGAGCCGGCCATGATGGGCCTTAACGTAGTGCTGCAAATGATCCGCCGCTCGCGCCGTGTAGAAGTATCGATGGTCTCCGAGTCCGATGCACGCACAGGGTTTGCCGGCCAAGTCCAGAGTCTTCGCCTTGTCATGAAGCAGCACCCACATGTGTGGATTCAATTGCCCCTCGATGCCTCCTGTATTCCAGGTCGACGATGCGAGCAGGAGAACATCTCCGCTTAGCAAATCCTGTGGCTGCGTTTTCTCGGCGATTGTGGGCTCGATCTCCCAGCCTGAGGTAATGCTCTTCAAAGAATTGATCAGCGCATCCACTACGTATTCCGTGTGACCGCTGGTCGAGGCAAAGACGATATGGAGTACTCGACGCTGACTGAAGTGCGGGCCAGCCTCGGCGGCATTAGCGGTGTTGTTCACGAATTACCTCCCCTTTCCACCGGGGCATGTCTTGGTTGCTGCTCTCGTCACCTTCAGCGTTCCGATGGGAACAGATTTCGGATCGAACTTGTTCATCAAATCCCAGAATTCGTCCCGCCGCTTGGAGACGTTTGCCGCGACTTGGCTATTGCTGCGTGCTCAGAGGCAGCTTCAACATGAGAAGGTTTCTCAGCTCGCCGCTGGTTGTCGTCGGCAAGGGCCTTAAGCTGACCCGCAATCGCTCGGTCGGTCATGGCTTGAGCAGCGCGGAGCATAGTCTGTGCTGTTTTTAAGTATTCCTTGCCTCGTTGTGAGAACTGGAACGTCATAGAGCCCTCGCGCGGTTCTCTGGCGCCCGGTTTAAGGTGATTTGGAGCCAGAGCAACCAATTGCGGTCACTTTCCCTGCGAGCTCTGAAGCGATCGACGCACTTCTTGGAACAAAGCGGGGTTCGCCATGAGTAGTGCCGGACGAGACCAAACTTACCATCACAAACTGCGCATCGCGCGGCTCTGCCAGATCTAGGACTTTCGGAGCAGTTTGGCATTGTAGTCTCCTCTTGGTTATTATCGTCGCTGTTCGTCGATCATCCTTTTTGCCGTCGCACTTCACTAGCTTGCACGCTTTTCTAACGCATCCAGCTTAAGACCATCGCGATCAGCTGCTCAATTGAACGTAGGTAAACCGTCAGGCATCCAAAGGAGGTCGCGGAACGATACGAAGGTTTATGGCGCTCGCCCTTGAAGCCAACCACTTACGCAGGGGCCAAAGGCTGCAATTCGGATCGCCAAAAGCTATCTCCGATCCTAAACTGGAAGCTGGGTACTGCCTTGCACAGCGTGTGCCGGCGCGCATCCGATCGATGAGATATCCGCCCGAAAGGGAAGCAGGAAGAACGTAGCGGGGTCGAAAGCTCCAAAGACCGACGTTTCGCTACAAGCATGGGCTTCGGCAAGAGTGTATTTGTATCGGCCATGAAGATGTCGAGTATCGACTCCGGATTGCGGATGGCAGGTCCTCTGATGAGCGTGAAAAGCCAGAAGAAATGGATGATACTTCGGCTGACTTGCTCGGCGCCGTGGTGCATCTTGCTGGCCCTACTGTCCGCTACGGTCTCGCCCGCCCCTTCCTTCTCACAAGGAACGCATCGCGTGCACACCCGACGTGCTCAGACTTTGCAGTGCGTTTATCCCCAATGCTGATGAGATAACGTCCTGTCTCAAAGAGAAGAACGCCGAGCTTAGCGATGCATGCAGGACGGCGTTCGAGGCGGCAATGACCCAACTACCCGGTGTGAGCGATGGCACCGGAGCTCGAAAACGCACCGCAAGATAGGGACAGGTGAGATACCCGCTCACAAAATGAAGTTTGTAGTGGTAAACAACAGGGCGCCGCGCAACGCCTCCGTCTGCGCGGCGTGCGCACGACCGCTGGAACGGGGCTACTTGCACGATCTTTCCATATCGAGACGCTATTGCGGGGTCGAGTGCTACCCCCTGGTGAGTGGATTCGTCGGATCGGTCGCCACAGCGAACCCGTTCGACCTGGCCATCGCTTGGCCGAAGCTGACAGTTGATGTCGCGTCATCGCTGTTCGACAGCGCGTGGGGCGACCATCGCGGCTGATGCTCGATCTGACTCTGTCCTGATCTGAAAGGCCCGGCGCTCCACGGAGCGACTCCGATAGCGCTAGTTCCAGCTATGACAGAACCAAGTGGCAGATAGGTTCCAAATCAAGAACAATCGGAGCCTCGCGAGGCAATTGGTAGCTCGTGTTTGCGCCCGTCCCGCCATTATCGTCGACCTTTGCGACGCGGCAGCGTTTATTGACATGCACGGTGATCGCACTCAGCTATGGGTCACCGCGGAGACTGCCGTCAAGTGCGCCGATCACAACCCCCGCCTGATCGACCAGGCCACCAAGACTCTCGAAAACGCACTGCGCGGGCAAGGCATGCTCGATTAGCAGCCAGCATCCCTGCGACGCTCGTCAGTGCTGCATTTGCAGATACATCAGCTCTGACCTGCTGTCGGCTGGGTCCGGGATCCCGGTCGGGGTCATCTCGAAGCGGTAGGTGAACTCGCTCGTCACAACGCCGCCTTCTCCAGAACGGGCAGCACGCCCTCGATCTCCTCGCGACGCGGTTCGAGAAAGTTCGGCAACTCCAAGTCCCGACCAAGGGCCTCAACCGGCTCGTCAACCGCAAATCCGGGAATATCGGTCGCGATTTCGAACAGAACGCCGCCGGGTTCGCGGAAGTAGATCGAGCGGAAGTACTTGCGGTCCTTCTGTTCGGTCGGGTGTCGGCCGTGCGTGCGGATCAGCTTCTCGGTCATCTGCGCCTGTTGCACGTCGTCCACGGCGCGGAAGGCGATGTGATGCACCGAACCCCGTCCCTGGTGCCCTCGCAGAACTCCCGCGGCTTCGCAGATGTCGATCACGTTGCCTTTCACGTCGCCTGCCGCAGCGAAGCGGATCACCGATCCTTCACGGGCAACCTCGCGGAAGCCGAACACGTCGGTCAGGATCGCTGCCGTCTTCTGCGCGCTGTCGAGAAGCAGGGTCACGCCCTGGAAGCCGCGGATCGCATGTTCGGAGGGAATGTCCTCGTTGCTCCAGCCCGGCTCATTCTCGGCACCGGCGATGCCGACGAGCGCGAGCGCTATCCCATCTTGATCCGTGAAAGGCAGCACGGACTGGCCAAAGCGCTTCTCCAGCTTCTGGTGGAGAATTCCCCTCTCGATGAAACGCTGAGTCCAGTAGCCAATTGAGCGCAGCGGGACGCGGAAGGCGGTCTGGCGCGTTTCGCCAACACCGCGCCGGCCTACCGGGGCGTTTGTCCAGGGGAAGAACGTCACGTGATGGATGCCCATACTTGCCTCCTTGATGCCGAACCCTCGTAGCCGCTTGATTTAGGGACAATCAGAGCGCGTTTGGCCTCCGGCAGCGCGCGCGAAGCTCTGCAAGAGACACTGCGGGGTCGCCGGGACTACACGCGCAAGATGCTTCCTACCTTTTCGGTAACAATATCATCCATTGTCGATGTCCTGGTCCCTTGGTGAATTCACTTGCAAGTCAAGCTTCAGGGCGGCTTCCGCCGCCCCCGACAGTCCGTCAAGTTAAGCCGCGTGTTCCTTTGCTTTCGCCTGACCGCGACTGTGCCGCGAATACTTGCCATCATATTGAATGGGACGATCGCCGCTGGAATGGTTGTGCTTCTTCATCGCTGGGTAAAGCGCGGCTCACCACCGATGATCAGGATGCCTGGTTGACTCCACGTCTGCCGGGTCGTGGATCCGAAGCGGCATTCCACTCACGATGCTGCGGCCGGATGAGCAGGCGCAATGAAACGAAAGATAGCGCCACGTGGCACATTAGGGCTCGCCCACAATTGTCCGTCATGCGCTTCGATAATCGACCGGCAGATCGACAGCCCAAGCCCCAAACCGCCCGGTTTAGTGGTGTGGAAAGCCTCGAACACGCGCT
>WNFG01003004.1_pt1 | contig 14957 bp, 11 predicted proteins | sample 5400431 | NCBI WGS metagenome assembly WNFG01 (sample SAMN13153346, study PRJNA577476) | soil metagenome | isolation source: 120 cm saprolite under Douglas fir tree site 2 hole 3 replicate 2 | place: USA:California | collected 2015-04-18 | reverse complement strand
GACACCTACGGCGCATCCTCCTCTTTCACGTGGGTCGCGGGCGTGCGCGGCTGGCTGGCGGCAACGGTGCCCGGCACGCGCTTCATCGCCTGATCGAGCCTTGGTCAATTCAACGTTGCTCGAGCGTCGCGCGGCGCGTCAGCGCGGCAAAGTCTGCAGATAGGCCACGATCAACTGCACGACCTCGTCCTCGAAGGCGCGGCTCCTGAGAAAGGGCTGTTCCTCCATCACCGCGTGTCGGATCGTGCCGATCAGCGCGCGCGACAGCACGAAGAGCTGCTCGGGCTTGAGCGCAGGCGCCAGCGCGTCCGGCCGCTGGGCGACGAAGGAGGCGACCAACGCCATCATCTCCAGCCCCAGGTTTTCCGGCCGCGGAAGCCTTGGACCATCGCCCGCACCACCGCGCGCACGCGGCCCTCGACACCGGGTTCGCTGCCGTCCTGCAGGGCGCGGGCGACATCGGCCAGGCCGCGCTTCATTTCCTGTTGCGCCAGTGCCACCAGCACGAGGTTCTTGTTGGCGAAGTACTGATAGAGCGTGCCGATGCTCACCCCGGCGCGCTCGGCCACGGTGTTGGTGGTGAAGGCAGCGAGCCCGCCGGCCTCCAGAACCTGAGCCGCCGCTTCCAGGATTGTCGCCACGGTCTCGGCGGCGCGCGTCTGGCGGGGAATTCGTCTTTTGGTTGCAGAGACTTGGCGGCTGCTAGGCATGCGGGTACGCCTCCCGGCAAAGGCGAGTAAAAGTAGACGAGTCTCCCTCATATGCTAGCTCCGCTTACGGGGGCTCGCCATGAACGAACGCGCCTTTCACTATCGCCATCTTGGGGATGGTGACAGCCACGGAACACTGAAGATCCGCTCAGCCAAAATCGGCAATTTCACCGGGGTCACCGGCATCCGCGGCGACAACATGACCGGCAACTACGGCAGCGGCGGCGCGACCGGCGGGCTGCTCTATCGCTTCTCCACCGGCGCCTTCCAACCGTTTCCCCTGGCGACCTCGTCAGGGGTCAATTTCCCCGGTGCGACCACCAGCACGCCCTACGGTCCGACTTTCGGCACTCCGACCGGCATCCTGCGCGTCGTCGGCAGCTACACGACCCCGGCTTCGGCCCCTTTCAACCTCAGCTATCTCTACGACGGCGCGACGGCGCCGGGGCAGCAGATCACGACGCTGGCCTTTCCCAATCCACCCGGCGATCAGACCCTGGAGACGATCGCCCATAGCACCTTCGGCAATCAGGTCGTAGGCAACTTCGACACCAGGGTGGCGACCGGCAAAGCGTTCCTCTACGACATCCCGAGCGGCATCTACACGAAGATCGACAAGCCGCTCGCCGTCAGCACCACCGCCTACGGCGTGTGGGCCAACCGCATCGCCGGTGGCTACACCGATCCCGGGGTAGGGGGCAAGACACACGGCTATATCCTCAACCAGAACACCGGCGTCTACTCGGTCTACGACGCGCCCGGCACCGCCACCGTCGCCACGCATTTCGAGGGCATCACCGCCGGCGGCCGCGCCGGCGAATTCAATCTGGTCGCCGATTCCCTCGACGCCAACGGGGTGCATGCCTGGGCGGTCCATGTCGACGCCAACGGCGTGGCGACCTGGACCCCACTCAACGCGTTCGGCTTCCTGACCTCCGCAAACTCCATCTACCAGGACACGGCGATCGGCATCTTCGTCGACATCAAGAATAATCTTACCAAAGCCTACACCGCCAAAGTCCCGGGACTCTATAATCCGATCGAAAACACCGGCACGCTCACGACAAACACGCCCGGCGCCGCGGCAATTTCAGCCGTGAACGGCGACGACGTCGTCAACAGAGGCACCATCCTTGCGGCGGCGGCCAACAGCGTGGGCGTCGCCGCCGGCCAATATGGCGTCATCACCAACACCGGATTGATCGGCGCAACCGGCCCCGGCAGCGCCGCGGTCCAGATGAATGGCCTTTTCGGCTCGCTGATAAATGCCGGCGTGCTTGCCGCCGCGCCCGGCGCCTTTGCCATCCAGACCGGTCCGACGGCGGTGGGCACGCTGGTCGTCAACAGCGGCGTCATCGACGGCCAGGTCGCGGTCGCGGCCGGCCCCTTCGCGCGCTTCCAGAACAGCGGCTGGATGGGCATCAGCGCGCCCGGCGTCGGCACCACGCACGCGATCAGCGGCGTCTATGCCCAGACTTCGACCGGCACGCTGGCGCTGCGCGTCGGCGCCAACGGCACGTCCGACATGCTGCTGGTCAACGGCCAGGCGCGGCTAGCCGGCACGGCTCTGGCGAACTTCCAGCCGGGCGCCTTGGGCAACACCTATACGCTCCTGTCGGCGACAGGCGGCTTCACCGGCACGTTCGATTCGCTGTCGACGCAGAACCTGACGGCCTTTCTCAGCGCTGGTGTCGGCTACAGCGGCGGCAACGTGACGCTCAATCTGCAATCGTCCTTCGCGGCAACGCCGGGACTGGGCGGCGACCAGATCTCGGTCGGGCGCGCGCTCGATTGGGCTTTCAATGCCGGTCCCGGCCTCAGCGCCATGCCTGCCCTGTTCGGCCTGTCGGCGAGCCAGATCCCGGGCGCGCTGTCCATGCTGTCGGGCGACAGCGCCAGCGTCGGACAGTCGGTGGCCTTCGCCGCGGGCGGCCAATTCGCCACCCTTCTGGCAGGACGCAACAGCACACGCCGCGCCGAGGAGCTGGCGATGGCGCCGTGCGACAAGGCGGCGCCAACCGCCTGCGATCCGCCGTCCGACTGGAGCGCCTGGGCCACCGGCTTCGGCGGCACACAGTGGCTCAACGCCGACCCCGTGACCGGCGCGGCGGCGGCCCAGCACACGATCGGCGGCGGCGCGTTCGGCGGCGACTATCGCGCCGGTCCCAACACGCTCGTGGGTGTGGCCGTCGGTCTCAGCAGTTCGCAGTATTGGGTGCCGACCAATGGCGCCAGCGGCCAAGCGACCGGCGCGCATTTCGGCCTCTACGCCTCGCACGACTGGCGACCGTTCTACTTGACCGGGGCCATCGCCTACAGCCGCTACGATGGCAACGCGACCCGCGTTATCTCCGGCATCGGCACGACCGAGACGGAGAAGTCGTCCGGCGTCTCCAACCAGCTGGCCGGCAGGGTCGAGGTCGGTCGTCCCTTCGACGTCAGCCAGCTCACCGGCGGCCAGGTCGGAATCACGCCGTTCGCCGCCTTGCAGCCGGCGACGCTCTGGACGCCCGGCATGTCCGAAGCGAGCGTCGCCCAGACCGGTGGACCCGGCGTCTTCGGCCTCAATTTCCAGCCGCAGACCACCACGTCCCTGCCGATGTTCCTGGGGGCGCAGCTCAACGCTCAGACCGAGATCAAGGCGCGGCCGCTCAATGCCTGGGTGCGGGCCGCCTGGGTGCACGAGTTCCTGACCGAGCGCAGCGTGACGACGGGCTTCGCCGTGCTGCCCGGCAGCACTTTCACCGTCGATGGCGCCCGCGCCGCCAGTGACGCCGGCCGCGTCGAGCTCGGCCTGAGATATGCCGTCGGCACCCAGACCTCGCTGTACGCCAACGGCACTGCGGAATTCTCCAACCGCGGCCAAGCGATCGCGGGCACTGCCGGGCTGCGCATCGTCTGGTAGGTTAGAAGCCTACGGCCAGTCGGCGATGAAGCCTTGCGCCTTGTAGGGCTCGATCTTCCGCCATTCCGACAACACGCGCGCCTGGAACGCGGGATCGGTGTGCCGGCGTTCGACCGGCGTGCCGAAGGGGTTGATCGTCGCCAGCATCTTTTCGACCTCGGGCCAGTGGCGATGCAAGGTCATCGGATAGCGTCGCGCCGTGCAGACCTTGCCGAGGCAGATCACGCTTTTGATATTCTTCAGGCCGACGGCAGCGTCGATCACCGGCAGGCCGAACAGCACATTCTCGGCGGTGTTGGTGGCGCGATGCTCCTCGAGGATCAGTTCGGCCGGCACGCCGCCTTGCACCATGCCTTGCTTGATCACGGCGCACTCGCTGCGCGTGTCGCCCGGCATCATGCCGCCGCTCACGATGGCGTGGCGGAAGAACCGGCGCCGCCACAGATCGACGGCGGCATCGACTGTCTCGCCGACGCCGTGCCGGGTGCCGAACACGAACAGCAGGTCGGCCGGCCTGAGCGGCGTCGATATCAGGTGCTCGGCATTGATGCGGGCGATCTCGGCATCGCTCGGCCCAATGGCCGACGGTTCGCTCAATTCAGGAACTCGGCGATCACGAGGTGATTGTCCTTTACCGGCCAGGTGCGGGTCGGGATGGTCTCGTTGTTGAACACCGCGACGACGGTGCGCGGGCTGGCGTCGAAGGCAAGCTTGCCGACCGAAACGCCGGGCACGCCGTCGTTGATGCCGGTTGGCACCTTGCCGTCGAGCGTGAACTTGTCGCGGCCGACGCCGAAATAGCCGCGCGGCCGGCTCATGCTGACGACCGCGCCGGCGGCCTCGTCGCCCTTGGCGAAGGCGCCGGGCCTGAGATGCACCACGTCGCTCGAGCGCAGGAACGGCGAGCGATAGGTGTGGGTGACCGGCTGGGCCGGCATGCGCAGCACGAACTCGTAATAGGCTTCGGAACGGCCGACGAACGGCCCCCACATGCCGTCGTCGCCGGTCGTCTTGCGATGCACCGGCGCGGTGCTCTTGCGTTCGCCGGTTTTGGCGTCGACCTCGTAGATCTCGACGTCGGCGCCGGCGACCGCCAGGTTGGTGTAGGTGCTGTCGGCGATGCCGGTGACCTTGCCATTCAGCACCGGCAGCGGCTCCTGGGTAATGAACATGCTGGCCGGCGGCTTGCCGGCGATGAACTCGTACATGGCGGCGAAGGCGAGCTTGTTGAACGCCACCTCGCGGTGATCGAGGCCGTCTAGGATCACGTTCCTGGCGCCGCGCAGCTCGGATGCGTCGTAGCCGACGCCGGTGGGCTTGCCGGGCGCGCCGACGAAGCGGCCGTCGGGTTGGGAGTACTTGTCGTTCTTGTCGGAGCGGATCGCCATCATCTCGACGCCGGGGATCAGATCGTCCGGCCCCGCATTGAGATCTTTCAGGAAGGGGAAGGCGCCGTTGAACTCGCTGCCGACCAGCAGACTGTCGGAAATGACGATGCCCTTGTTGGGCGTGCCGCACAGCACGGCATGGCTCACGAACTCCGCGCCGCCGCCGTTCTTGAGGTAGCTGCGGATCGCATTGCCGCCGCGCGAGGAGCCGACCAGCGCCACCTTGCGCCGCCGCGACGCCTTGAGCGCCTGCGCCACGAAGGCGCCGAGCTCCTTCATCTGGTCCTCGGCCGAGGAACGGAGGGGCTCGGGCTTGGAATCGTCGCGCCGCGCGTTGGGGTAGGTGAAGTCGATGGCGAAGAGCTGGCTGCGCTTGTAGCCGTTGGCCTCGAAGCGCCAGATGTTGTTGATCCACAGCGCGCTCGAATCGCCGTTGCCGTGCACGAACACGACAGGCGGCGGGCCGGACTCGGCGCCCGGCTGGCGGGGCGGCGGGGCAGCCGGCGTCTGGCGTTGTTGCTGGGCGTGGGCAACCATGGACGCGAGCGCCGGCCACAGCGCCGCAGCGCCGCCGAGCAAGGCGCGTCGTGTGGGGCCAAAGCCCTTCGTTTTATCTCCCCCAGACATTGGACCCCATGTTGGCAAATGCCGGCGGCCGACGCTACGCTTGCGGCATGTCCATTTGTTACGTCAATACACCCGTCGGCCGTCTGGCGCTCGAAGCGGATCACGACGCCGTGACCGGCGTGCGCTGGGCAAGCCCCGGCGAACGCACCCGCGACAAGACCGCGAACCCTATCCTCGAGGAAGCGGCGCGTCAGCTCGACCGCTACTTTGGTCGAAAGCTCCGGCGCTTCGACCTGCCGCTTGCCGCACGCGGCACCGATTTCCAGAATCGGGTGTGGGCGATGATGCGCGACATCCCCTACGGCGAGACTGCGACCTATGGCGGCATGGCGATGGCGCTGGCATCGGGCGCGCGCGCCATCGGCATGGCGTGCGGGCGCAATCCCATCCCCATCATCGTGCCCTGTCACCGCGTGCTGGCCAGCGGCGGCAAGGAAGGCGGCTTCTCGGGCGGGCGCGGCCTGCCGACCAAGCGGCAATTGCTGGCGCTGGAAGGCGTTGTGTTCACCCCGACCGGAGCCCGAAGGGCATAGTGGAGGGCCTTCTCTCCACGACTTAGGCCGTACCACTGCAGACAAGATCCCTCCGCTCCGCTTCGCTCCGGTCGGGATGACGGAGGAACGTTGCGTCGACCGGAAGGCCCGGCTACGGAGAACGCGATGCGCGTGCTGATCACCCGGCCGGAACGCGAGGCGGCGGCGCTGGCCGCGGCGCTCGGCGAGCGCGGCCACATGCCGGTCATCGCGCCGCTGTTCCGCCTCGAAATCCTGCATCCGCCGCCGGGCTTTGCCGCCGCACTCGCCGCCTGCCAGGCCGTTCTGCTGACCAGCGCCAACGGCGCGCGCGCGCTTGCCGAAGCCAGCGACCAGCGCGGCCGGCCGATCTTCGCCGTCGGCGACACCACCGCCACGACGGCCGAAGGGCTCGGCTTCAGCGCCGTCACCTCGGCCGCGGGCGACGGCGAGGCGCTTGTCGATCTCGTGCGCCGGCGCCTCGATGCCAAGGCTGGACCGCTGCTGCATGTTTCGGGGGTCGACGTGTCGTTCGATCCCGGCGAGGCGCTCGGCCGCGACGGCTTCGAGGTGCAGCGCTTCGCTCTTTACGAGGCCCGCGAGGCCGATGCGTTGCCCGACTCGGCGCGGGCTGCGCTGCAGGCGCGCGCCCTCGACGTCGCCACCTTCTTTTCGCCGCGCGCGGCGTCGCTGTTCGCGCGGCTGCTCGGCGAGGCGGGCCTGGCGGAAAGCGTGCGCGGCGTCACCGCCCTCGCCATCAGCCCGGCCGCCCTGGCGCCGCTTGCCGATCTGCCGTTCGCGGCGGCCGTGGCGGCGGCGCGTCCGACCCGCCAGGCCGTGTTGGATGAGATCGACCGGTTGGCGTCAGCCGGCGTAACCGGCGTAAAAGGACAAGCGACCATGAGCGATGCCCCTTCTTCCTCCCCGCCGCCGACCGATGCCCATCCAGCGGACGCCCATCTGATCGACGCTCAGCCGGTAAAGGTCCGCCGCGGTCTCGGCGTGTTCGGCGCCTTCCTGACGGGCCTGATCGCCGCCGTGACCGTGCTGGCCGCGGCGCTGATTTCACTGCCCTACTGGCCGCAAGAGGCGCGCGCGCTATGGCCTGGCCAGGCCGTTCCGCCGCCCGCGCCCAAGCCGGGCGCCGACTTGGCAACCGTGCGCGCCGAGGCCACCAAGATCGCCAATGCCGCGGTCGATGCCGCCAAGCGCGAGCTCAACGGCCGCCTCGACGATCTCGAAAAGCGCCTGCGCGCGCTCTCGGCCACAGCCGCCGAACGGCCGGCCGCGGCCGACCCGGCGATCGGTGAATTGCGCAGCAAGGTCGAGGCGCTGGAGAACCGGCCGGCGGCCCAGCCGCCCGCCGCGACATCGGCCGGCGACGCCGACAAGGAGGTAGCGGCGCTGCGAACCGACATCGCCGGCCTGCGCACCGCCCTGCAGACGCTCGATCAGGCGGTTTCCCTTCAGCGCGAGCAGACCAAGACGCTGAGCGATGCCGTGGGCAACCGCGGCGCGGCCGAGCAGAAGGCGCTTACCGCGGCACGCGCCTCGGCGGTGATCGGCATCGCCGCGCGGCTGAGCTCCGCGCTCGACTCCGGCCTGCCGTTCGCCGGCGATCTCGCCCTGCTGATGCCGCTAATCCAGGGCGACGCCAAGCTCGGCGAGATCGCCACGGCGCTGCAGCCTTATGCCCAGACGGGCGTCGCCTCGCGCGCCGCCCTTACCGCCGACTTTCCCGCCGTCGCCAAAGCGGCCCTGGCCGACGACCTTGCCGACGATTCGTTCGGCGAGCGGTTTTTAGGCAAGCTCAAGAGCATCGTCTCGCTGCGCCGGGTCGGCGACGTGCAGGGCGATTCGGTGGAAGCCAAGCTTGCCCGCGCCGAAGCCACCCTCGATGGCGGCGACCTCGCCAAGGCCGTCGAGATCGTGAAGTCCTTGCCGGCGCAGACCGCCAAGGCCACGGCGGCCTGGCTGGCGCGCGCCGAGACGCATCTCGCCGCCAAACGCGGCGTCGACCAGCTGGCGGCCCATGCCGTGGCGCTGCTCGGCACGGCGCGTTGATCCGATGACCATCCTGCGCACGCTGATCTGGTTCGTCATCGCCGCCGCCGCCATGCTGGGCGCGGTTTGGCTCGCCGAACGGCCCGGCACGGTGACCGCCGAATGGCACGGCTGGCGTCTGGACACCAGCGTCGGCGCGCTGCTCGTCGCCATCATCGTCCTGATCCTGGTCTGTCTCGCCCTGTGGCTTCTCTACCGCTGGATCGTCGGCGCGCCCGGCGCGCTGCTCGAAGGCTGGGGCGAGAGCCGCCGTCGCCGCGGCTACCGCGAGTTGACCCAGGGCCTGGCGGCGGTCGCGGCCGGCGACGGGGTGGAGGCGCAGAAGCATGCGCGCAAGGCCGAGCAGCTGCTGTCCGAGCCGCCGCTCACGCTGCTGCTGTCGGCACAGGCGGCCCAGCTCACCGGCGATCGCGAAAGCGCCGCACGCGCTTTCAGCGCCATGCTCGACGACGAGCAGACGGCCTTCCTCGGCCTGCGCGGCTTGATCGGCCAGGCGCTGCGCGAGGGCGATCAGGCCAAGGCGTTGGCCTACGCCGAGCGCGCCTTTCGGCTGAGGCCGCAGACGCCGTGGGTGGTCCACTCGCTGTTCGACATGCAGGCGCAGATCGGCCAATGGGAGGCGGCCCAGGAGACGCTGGATACCGGCCTGCGCCGCAAGGTCGTGACGCAAGACAAGGGTCGCACCCTGAAAGCCTTGCTGCTGGTCGAGCGCAGCCGCGCCGCCGAGCACAATGGCGGCGCCGCCGACGCGCTGGCGCTGGCGCGCGAGGCGTTCGGCCTGGCGCCGGAGCGAATCGCGGTCAGCAGCCGGCTGGCCGAGTTGCAGATCAAGACAGGCGACAGCAAGCGCGCCATGAAAACGCTCGAGCGCGGCTGGGCATTGGCGCCCCATCCCGATCTCGCCGAACTCTATGTCAAGGCGTCGGGCGAGACCGAGGCCTTGAAGAGAGTCGGCGTCGTGCGACGGCTGGTCTCGCAAAAACCCGACGACATTGAAGGCCATCTGGCGCTGGCTCAGGCCTCCCTGGATGCCGGGCTGTGGGGCGAGGCGCGGCGCCATCTCGAGGCGGCCGGGGGCGTCAACCCGACGGTCCGCGTCTGCCGCATGATGGCGGAAGTCGAGGAGCGCGCGCAGTCCGACCAGGCCAAGGTGCATGAGTGGCTGGCGCGGGCGACCCACGCGCCAGCCGATCGCGCCTGGCGCTGCTCGGCCTGTGGCGCCCATCACGAGAGCTGGCGCTCGGTCTGCGAGAATTGCGGTGCGTTCGGCACGCTGCATTGGCGCGCGCCCGGCACGTTCGGTCACGTCCTGACGCCCGAGGCCGAGACGGCCCTGACGCCTTCCCCCGCCGGCCCTCCGGGCCACCTCGCCCGCTTGGCGGGGGAGGCCGGTAGGGGGTAGGGAGGGAACATGTTCGAGACGACGCTGGCAGGCAGCCTGCCCAAGCCTTCGTGGCTGGCCACGCCCAACGTTCTGTGGGCGCCCTGGACCTTGAGCGGCCCGCCGCTGTTCGAGGCCAAGGACGACGCCACCCTGCTCGCCATCCGCCGCCAGGAAGAGGCCGGCATCGACATCGTGAGCGACGGCGAGCAGGCGCGGCAGCATTTCGTGCACGGCTTTCTGGCCGAGGTCGACGGCGTCGACTTCGACAAGAAGGTGCGCATGGGCATCCGCAACAACCGCTATGATGCCGATTGCCCGACCGTCACCGCCAAGCTCAAGCGCCGGCGTTTCGTGCACGAACGCGAGGCGCGCGTCGCCCGCGCCGCCACCCAGCGCAAGCTCAAATTCACCCTGCCCGGGCCGATGACCCTGATCGACACCCTGGCCGACGGCTACTACGGCGATCGCGTGAAGATGGCCTTCGCCTTCGCCGAGCTTTTGAACCAGGAGGCGCGCGACCTCGAGAGACTCGGCGTCGATGTCGTGCAGTTCGACGAACCTGCCTTCAACGTCTATCTCGGCGAGACCATCGAATGGGGCGTGCCGGCGCTGGAGAAGGCCGCCGAGGGTCTCAAATGCGCCACCGCCGTGCACATCTGCTACGGCTACGGCATCGAGGCCAATATCAAGTGGAAGCAGACGCTGGGCGACAGCTGGCGCCAGTACGAACAGACCTTCCCCGCACTCGATCGCAGCAAGATCGAGCAGGTCTCGCTCGAATGCCGCCAAAGCCACGTGCCGCCTGAGCTGATGAAGCTCTTGAAGACCAAGACCGTGCTGGTCGGCGCGATCGATGTCGCTTCGAACAAGATCGAGACGCCGGAACAAGTTGCGGAGACTCTGAAGCTCGCAACAAAGTTCGTCGACGCTGAACGAATCCAGGCCTGCACCAATTGCGGCATGGCGCCGATGACGTTGGCCGTCGCTTACGGTAAGCTGCGGGCACTTGCACAGGGCGCCGCGTTGGCGCGCAAGACCCTGTAGCCGGCCTCTGTAGTTGGGAGTGCGATGACCAACCGACTCGTTGAAGACCACGCGCCGTCGCTTCCGCTCACGCTGGTCGATGCGCTCGCCTTCTGGCTGCGCAATCAATTCGTGTTCTGGCTGACCGCCTTGCCGATCGCGGGCCTCGGCGCCGGCGTCACCTACGTGCTCGAAGCCGACCGGCAATTCATCGACTGGCGCAACCATTGGGGTTGGGATTTCCTGTTCGCGCTGATCTACGCCATGTTTCTCGATCGCTGGATCAAGGAATCGCTGCTCGAGGGCGCAAGCCCGTGCGATGAAGTCGACGAACTGCGCCGTTCGACCATCGCCGTGCGTTTCCTCACCTTTGCCGCGGTCCTCTGCCTGCTTGCGACGGGGCTCGCGCTCGTGGTGCCGGTCGAACTGGGCCTCCTGCCCTGCGTCGCCGTCGCATCCTTGTTCGTGTTGATCCTTCCCGGCCTCGCCGCCGCCGAGCCGATGTCGCTGCGCCGGGCCTTTGCCCTGGGACGGACGCTGCAGCTCCCGCTTTTCCTGCTGATCGGCGGCGCAGCGGCGCTGTCGCTGCTCGCCGGCGTCGGCCTGCAGTGGGGTGCCGGCTACCTGCCCGACAAGCCCTGGAATGCCGCCGCCGTCGCCGCCGGCCACCGGCTGATCGATTGCCTGCTGTTGGCCTTCGTGGGCTATGCGCTGGCGGCGATCTTCCGCCAGTTGACCGACTGGCAGCAGCCCGAATCAGAGGATCATCCGTTCCGCGGCATGCGGCTGCGCACGCGCAAGGCATAGAGCAGCTCCAGCGCCTCGCGCGGCGTCAGCTCGTCCGGGTTGACCTCGGCCAGCGCCTTCTCGACTTCGGATTCTTGAGACTTGGCCACGCCGCCCGCCGGACGGGCCGGCGCCGCGGCAAACAGCGGCAGGTCGTCGGCCAGTCGCGACACCGCGCCCGACTGTTCGCCCTTCTCCAGCGCCGCCAGCACCTGCTCGGCGCGCGCCACCACAGCAGCCGGCAGGCCGGCGAGCTGGGCGACATGGATTCCGTAGGAGCGGTCGGCGGCGCCCGGCGCCACTTCGTGCAGGAACACCACCTCGTTCTGCCATTCCTTGACCCGCATGGTGTAGGGCGCGAGCCCGGCCAGCCGCTCCTTGAGCGCGCCAAGCTCGTGGAAGTGGGTGGCAAACAGGGCACGGCAGCGATTGACGTCGTGCAGATGCTCGAGCGTCGCCCAAGCGATCGAGAGCCCGTCGAAGGTGGCGGTGCCGCGGCCGATCTCGTCGAGAATGACCAGGCTTCTGGCTGTCGCCTGGTTGAGGATCGCCGCTGTCTCGACCATCTCGACCATGAAGGTCGAGCGGCCGCGCGCCAGGTCGTCGGCCGCGCCGACGCGGCTGAACAGGCGATCGACGATGCCGATGGTCGCCTGTTTCGCCGGAACGAAGGAGCCGGCTTGCGCCATCACGGCGATCAGGGCGTTCTGGCGCAGGAAGGTCGACTTGCCCGCCATGTTGGGACCGGTCAGCAGCCACAGCCGGCGCTCGATGCCGAGATCGCAATCATTGGGCACGAACCCCGCGCCGCCGCCCGCGCTGCTTTGGCGCTGAAGGGCCGCCTCGACCACGGGATGGCGGCCGCCCTCGATGACAAAGTCAGGCTCATCGCTCAGCGCCGGCCGTACGTAGTTCTCGCGGGCCGCCAGTTCGGCCAGCGCCGCCGCGACATCGAGTGCGGCCAGCGCGCGGCCGGCGGCGGCGACGGCGGCCGAGACAGCCATCACCTCGGCGGCCAGCTCATCGAAGATCGCGAGCTCCAGCGCCAACGCCTGGTCGGCGGCACGGCCGATGCGGGTTTCGAGATCGGCAAGCTCTGATGTGCTGAAGCGCGTGGCATTGGCCATCGATTGGCGGCGGGTGAAGCCCAGCGCCGCGAGATCGAGCTTATCGGCGTGCGTCGCCGTCACCTCGATGTGATAGCCGATCATGTTGTTGTGCCGGATTTTCAGCGACGGCACGCCGCTCGAGGTCCGGTACTTGGCCTCGAGCGCGGCCACGGTCTTGCGGCTGTCGTCGCGCAGGGTGCGCTGCTCGTCGAGCTCGGTCCGGTAACCGGCACGGATGAAGCCGCCATCGCGCGCGAACAAGGGCGGCTCGTCGGCCAGGGCGGCGCCCAGCGCATCGATCAGCGGTCGGTGATCGGAGCAGGCCGCGACGATTTCCGCCAGCGGCGCCGGCGGCGGCGCCAGCGCCTCCGGTTCGGCGCGCAAGGCAGCGGCCAGCGCCTCGCCCGAGTCGAGGCCATCGCGCAGGGCCGAAAGATCGCGCGGACCGCCGCGGCCGACCGACAGCCGCTGCAGCGCGCGCTCGATGTCGGGCGTGCGGCGCAGCGCCTCGCGCACGCGTTCGCGGACGGCCGGCCGCTCGACGAACAGCTGCACCAGGTCGAGGCGACGCTCGATCTCGACCCGCTCGGTGAGCGGCGCGGCGATCCGCTCGGCTAAAAGGCGGGCGCCGGGACCGGTCAGGGTGCGATCGATGGTGGCTAAAAGGCTGCCGTCGCGCCGGCCGTCGAGGCCGCGCACCAGCTCGAGATTGCGCCGCGTCGCCGGGTCGATCTCCATCGTGCCGTCGGCACGCTGGCGGCGCGGCGGCGCCAGCGCCGGCAATTTGCCGGCTTGCGTCAGCTCGACATAGTCGAGCAGCGCGCCGCACGCCGCGACTTCGGCGCGTGAGTACGAGCCGAAGCTGTCGAGGGCGGCGACGTTGAAGGCCGCCTGCAGGCGCTTGCGCGCATTGTCGCTGTCGAAGCGCGCCGAGGGCAGCGGGGTCAGCACCGCGTTCCATTCTTCCAGCGCCAGCTTCACCGGCTCGCGCGCCAGCAGGCGGTCGGGCACCAGCACCTCGCCCGGCGCCAGCCGCGCCAGGGCAGCCGCAAGCTGGCTTGCCAGCAACGGCTGGGTGGCGAAGTCGGCGGTCGACAGATCGAGCCAGGCCAGCGCCAGCTCGCCCTGGGCCTCGGCGATCGCCGCCAGGTAGTTGTGGCTGCGCGCGTCGAGCAGCGCATCCTCGGTCAGCGTGCCGGGCGTGATGACCCGCACCACGGCGCGCTCGACGACCGACTTGGCGCCGCGCTTCTTGGCCTCGGCCGGATCCTCGACCTGCTCGCAGACCGCGACCTTGAAGCCCTGGCGGATCAGCCGCGACAGATAGGCCTCGTGGCTGTGCACCGGCACGCCGCACATCTTGATGTCTTCGCCCAGATGCTGGCCGCGCTTGGTCAGCGCAATGTCGAGCGCCGCCGAGGCCTTGACGGCGTCGTCGAAGAACAGCTCGTAGAAATCGCCCATCCGGTAAAACACCAGATGATCGGGATGCGCCGCCTTGATGGCCAGGTACTGGCGCATCATGGGCGTGGCATCGGCCGGAACCGCCGAGGTCGAGGGGCTGCTGTCGGGCACGAAAACGGTTTAGCATGCCGGCGCCTTCCGCGATTGGGGGCCAATTGGGGGAAATCAACGTGGCTTGGCTGGATGGCGTCGATCGCGCGGTGGGCAGGCTGATCGGCGCCGGCCGCTGGCTGGTGCTGCCGGTCGCCTTGATCCTGTTCCTGCAGTGGCCCTTGCGCGATTTCGTGCGCGCCTGGTCGCGCGAGGCCAACGATCTCGGGCAATGGATCTTCGCGCTCTATGTCAGCCTTGCCATGACCTTCGCCACGCGCGAACGGGCCCACCTCGCCGTGGACGCCATTGCGCACGGCTACAGCGCGCGGCTGCGCGGCCTCATCGCCCGCTGGGGCGGCTTCGCCTGCGTGGCGCCGTGGGCGCTTTTCATGATCTGGACGATCGGGCCCACCGTGCAGCGCTCGGTGCTGGGCCTGGAGAAATTTCCCGATACCTTCAATCCCGGCTACTTCCTGGTGAAAGTCGCCGCGCTGCTGCTGGCGGTGCTGGCACTGGTGCAGGCGTTACTCGACCTGCGCCGGCCGGCGAGGGATTGATCGATGGAAGCGGCCGGCCTCTGGATGCTGCTGGCCGTCGCCGCCGTGCTGCTGGGAACCGGATTGCCGGCCTTTGCCGTGCTGATGGGCGTATCGGTGCTGTTCGGCGCGGTCGGTCTCGCCACGGGCGGCCTGGAATGGGCGCTGCTGACGGCGCTGCCCAGCCGCATTATCGGGCTTTTGGAGAACGACCTGCTGCAGGCGCTGCCGCTCTATGTCTTCATGGGCGCGCTGCTCAACCGCCTGCCGCTCGCCGACCGGCTGTTCCGCTGCGGCGTGGCGCTGGGCGGCCGCTCGACCGCATCGCCGGCGCTCGCCACCCTGGGGCTGGGCGC
>WNFG01009423.1_pt1 | contig 14961 bp, 12 predicted proteins | sample 5400431 | NCBI WGS metagenome assembly WNFG01 (sample SAMN13153346, study PRJNA577476) | soil metagenome | isolation source: 120 cm saprolite under Douglas fir tree site 2 hole 3 replicate 2 | place: USA:California | collected 2015-04-18 | reverse complement strand
CGGGACGAGCTGAAGAGGCTCAACGACATGCGCGGGGCGCTGTCCCAGATGAAGTCGGGCATCAGCGTTCCTCTGGTCGGCAACGATCGCGTGATCGGATTCCTCAACCTTTGGGATGAGCGCGTTCCCGAAGCCTACGCTTCAGATGAAATCGCGCTGATCTTCGCGATCGCCGAGCGCTTTGCCACGGTGATCGAGAACTCCAAGCTTTACGAGAAGATGCGAGAGCGGGATCGCCTGGCGGCGCTGGGTGAGATGGCCGCCGGTCTAGCGCACGAGATCCGCAATCCGCTCGGGGCGATCAAGGGGGCGGCGCAGTGCCTGGATCCCCGCCGACTGCCGGGAGAAGACGGAGAGTTTCTCGAAGTGATCGTTGAAGAAGTGAACCGCCTCAACGGCGTTGTGAGCGCCTTCCTGGACTACGCGCGGCCTTTGAAGCAGAACTTCGGCCCGACCGACGTCAACGAGGTCGTCACCCGAACCATTCGTCTCATCCAGAACGAAATCCCGCCGAACATCGAGCTGAAACTGGAGCTGCGCGAGGGACTGGCACGCGTCGAGGGGGACGCCGAACAGCTCAAACAGGTGCTGATCAACCTCGTGCAAAACGCATTGGAAGCAATTGGGCAGGCGAACGGCCAGATCGCGATCCGGACGCTGCCTCCCGATCGGTTCGGAGAATTTCGAGGCAGCGAAGCGGTGGAGCTGCATGTCGCGGATACCGGTGGCGGAATCCCAGGTGACCAGCAGGTGAACATTTTCGTTCCGTTCTTCACCACCAAGCAGAAAGGCACCGGCCTGGGCTTGGCGATCTGCCAGCGGATCGTGAAAAACCATGGCGGGAGCATCTCGGTGCAGAGTCGGGTGTCCGAGGGAGCGACCTTCATCATCCGCCTGCCCGCCCTTCCCAGCGAGCCACCCTGGGTCCCATCCGCGGATGGGAGCGAGACGCCGGCTCCCTCTTCTGCCCAAAGCGCCCAAACTCCCGAGCCGAACCCTTCGACGACCGAGGATCGGCCAGCGATGAGCGCCGAGGATCTGCAGAAGAACCGCCGGAGCTATCAGGCGAAGAAAAAGAAGCGCGCGGCAATCCCGTAGCTCCAGGACTGGCGGACCAGCAGAAAAGTGATCTTCTGCCCTACCCCTGGCTACACTTATTCCGGTCAATATCTTAAGTGGCTGAATTTACTGCATTACTAAAAGTTTGTAGGAAGAAGACCGTTCCTGGTTGAAGTTTTGGCTATTCTCGGACGTTCCGAACGCAGCCAAATGCTCCCAGCTTCTCCCATCCTTTTCCGCGAAAAAACCACCGCGGACCTCCGCGACTCCGCCGAGGGTGGACTACCACCCGCCAGCGAGGCGCTCCTTCAGGCGCGGATCAAGGACCTCAAGCTCCACCTCGCTGGCACGCCGCTTGAGAAGCACATCCACCAGCTCTACAGCGAGCTTCAGGGCAAGGGAATCTCTCTGCGGCCGCAGTGCTACCTGTCCGATCAGTGGGGTTGCCCGTCCGGCGTGCCGGTGATCGGCATTCCCTTCTACCTGGCCGACCCGAATCTCTATTCGATCGAAGCCCAGCTTGGCGCCGGCGCGGAGTCCGAACGCGAGATCCTCATCTATCTGCGGCACGAAGCGGGACATTGCTTCAACTACGCTTACAAGCTTTACGAAACCGAGGCCTGGCGAAAGCTGTTTGGCGACTACACCAAGCCTTACAAAGAGGAGTACAAGCCCCAGCCGTTTTCGCGCAAATACGTGGTCAACATCTCGGGCTGGTATGCGCAGAAGCACCCGGACGAAGACTTCGCGGAGACATTTGCAGTTTGGCTGACACCCGGCTCCGACTGGCAGCGAAGGTACGCCGGTTGGGGAGCGCTGAGGAAGCTTCAGTACGTCGAGAGCATCGTCGAGAAGCTCGGCCGCACCCCTCCGGTCGTCCAGCTCGACTCCAAGGACATGGCGGTGGACCAGATGGAAGAGACGGTCCTCGATCACTATCGCCAGCGGGAGCTCTCCGAAAAGGTGGACTTCCAGCTTCGGGACCAGCTGGATCAAGAGCTCTACAATCTGTTCGAGCCCCCGGGCGCGGGCACCGCAAAAGCCGAGACGCTGATTCGAGCCGAGCGGCAGTCGCTGATTCAGGCGGTGACGCACTATTCGGGCATCAGCCGGCCGGTGGTGCGATCGGTCGTCGATCATCTGGTGGATCGCACTTCCGCCCTCGCCCTCTCCGTTCATCTCGACAAGACGCGCGAGTATCTGACCCGTCTGACCTCGCTGGTGACCACGCTGGCGATGAACTATCTGTACACCGATCGGTTTTTCGAAGTGGATTAGCGCCGGCGGCGAGGTGACGCGCGCTTCGCGGTGGACTATTTTATTGGGATGGCGATTCCGCCGCTGAAGTTAGCCGTTCTCCATTATCAGCCCAGCAGCGAAACCGCGGACCCGGTGGTCACCCACATCCAGGACTCGCTGAGCGAGTTGGGCCATCAGTCGGTCAGCATTGCGGTGCACGATCGGGTGTTCGACATCCTTCAGGCAATCGGGGACAGCCAGTGCGACATGGTCTTCAATGTCTGCGAGACCTTCGCCGACGACTACCGCATGGAGGTCAATGTCGCCGCCCTGATGGAGATGGCGCGCGTCCGTTACACCGGATCGGGAACGGCTGGATTGTTGCTGGCCCAGGACAAGATCCTGACCAAGAAGCTGCTCCAGTACAATGAGGTCAAGACGCCGAACTTCGCCACCTTCGACGGCGAGACTTTCGAGACCCACGGCCCTCTGCGCTTTCCGCTGATCGTCAAACCGGCCAAATCCGATGCCTCCCTGGGCATCGGGCAGCGCTCGATCGTGCACGATTGGGACGAGCTGACCAAGCGCGTCCGGGAGATTCGCAAGGAATTTCAAGACGAGGCGCTGGCCGAGGATTTCATCGAGGGCCGAGAGATCTACGTGGGCGTGCTCGGCGACGCGAACAGGCCGGAGATATTGCCTTTCGTCGAGTTGGATTTCGGTAACTGGAAGGCCAATCAACCGCGAATTTCCGACCGCGAGGTGAAGTTCGGCCCCGAGACCGAAGGCTCCCCGCGGCTGGTGATGGCGAAGGACATCTCAGACGATTTGAGGGCGCGCATCGAGCGGGCTGCCCTGCTCGCTTTTCGAGCGGTAAAGCTTCGCGACTACGCCCGCATCGATTTCCGGATCTCCGCCCAAACGGGCGAACCCTACATCCTCGAGGTAAACCCGAACCCCTATCTGGAAAAGCAGAGCGAGCTGGCGATGGCGGCGCGGGAGAGGGGGATGGGCTACACCCAATTGATCGCGCGGATCGTGGAATCGGCCGCCGAGCGCTACCACTTGCCGAAGAAGGTTGCCGCTCCGCCACCTGTCGAGGTGATCAAGCCCCTCGAAACGACGGTTCACCAGGTCGACCGAGGCGGGGCGACCTAAAGCTCGGGGGTCCGCGGGCGCCGCCTGTCGAAGGCGATTGTGCTATGGCCCTGGCGTGACTCCGGCCGACCGGTTGCAGTGGCGTTTCGACACCTCTGGCACGCTGCGCGGCATCTATGTCATCCGCTTCTTCCTGTTCTCCGGCGGCTGCGCCATCCTCGGAGCCCTTGTCGAGCGCGCTGCAACGGGGAGCGATCGGTCGGTGGCCGGGTTGCTGATCGGCTTCGCCCTGGGGATGGTCCTCTTTCGCGGCCAGCTTCGCGCCCTTGGCTGGCCGGCGTTGGTGCTGAGTCAGGAAAGGCTGTATCTCATCGTCAAAGGCAAAGCGGTGGCGGTGATTCCGTGGAGCTCGATCGGCCAGGTCGAAAGGCAGCACGGCCTGGTCTGTCTTCGGCTGGTCGAGGCGGTGGAGGGAGGTTCGACTCAGGCCCTGCGGCTCGTGCCGAGACAACACGGCGTCGGGCTCGAATCCCTGGAAAAAACGCTGCGGACGCTTGCCGGCGATCCAGCGCTTCGCTCGCGGCTGCCGAGCGATGAACAGCTTCGGCGGGTATCGGCGATTCCCCCGCCTGGATAGCGGCATTCAGGCCGAGGCGGCGGCTATCCGTTGCCGGACGATCCTCTCCATTGCCTGGACGACTTCGGAGACGGGAAGAAGCGAAGAGTCCAGGACGATCGCATCTTCCGCGGGTCGCAGCGGGGCCACCTCCCGGGTCGAATCGTCGCGGTCGCGCTTGGTCTGATCGGCCAGAACCTGGGTGATCGACAGCTCCACCCCTTTTTGAAACAGCTCCTCGTATCGGCGCCGGGCCCGAATCTCCGGCGAGGCGTCGAGGAAGAATTTCGCATCTGCGTCGGGGAAGACGACCGTTCCAATGTCCCGTCCCTCCAACACCGCTCCTCCCTCGGCCTCGAGCGCGAGCTTCCTTTGAAGCGGGAGGAGGGCCTTTCTCACCGAGGAAATGGCGGAGATCCGGGAGGCGATCATTGAAACCGCGGGCGCGCGAATCGCAGCCGTTACGTCCTGACCGTCGAGGAACACGCGGTTCTCATCCCCACCGACCTGAAATTTCAATCGCATCCGCTCGAGCAACTCGACCAGCTGGCTCTCGTCCTCCATGCTCAGTCCCCGACCCGAGGCAATCAGAGCGGCCGAGCGATAGATCGCCCCGGTGTCGACGAGGGAGAACTGAAGCCGGCGAGCAAGGATCTTCGAGGCGGTGGATTTGCCCGCTCCCGCGGGCCCGTCGACGGCGACGATGAACGGCCGCCTGGTCACCTCAAGATCTCCTTCAGGGCGGCGACCAGCTTCTCATTCTGGGCGCGAAGCCCGACCGAGATCCGCAGCGAATTGGGAAAACCATAGGCCGGAATCGGACGGGTGATGATTCCCCGGCGCAGCAGTTGCTCGTAGATCGGCGCGGCGGGCCGCCCAAACCCGACGAAAACGAAGTTCGCGTGGCTGTGGGGCACCTCCAGACTGAGCTTGGGAAGCTCCTCCTCCAGGTAGCGAAGTCCCCGATGAGTCGTCTCGCGCGTCGTGCGCAGGTGCTCGGTGTCGTCGAGGGCGGCGATTCCCGCCGCCTGGGCGAGAGAATTCAGATTGAACGGAAGGCGGGTGCGGTTCAAGTAGTCGGTCAACTGCCGCTGCATGATCCCGTAGCCCAGCCGGACACCTGCCAACCCGTAGATCTTGCTGTAGGTCCTCAAGACGACCAGATTCGGATGGCTGCGAAAGTAGTCCATCCCATTGGGGTACTGCGGCCAGTCGACGTATTCGAAATACGCTTCGTCCAGCGCCACCAGGCAGTCCTCGGGGACGCGGCGAAGAAATGCCTCCAACTCCGCTCGGCTGAAGGCGGTTCCGGTGGGATTGTCCGGATTGGCGAGAAAGACGATGCGCGTGCGCGGCGAGAGCCGATCCGCCATCGCTCGCAAGTCATAGCGGTACCCGGCCTGCATCGGGACTTCGACGAAGGGGCGCCCGTGGGACTGGAGGGCGACCTTGTACATGAGAAAAGAGCCCTGGCAGAGCATCGCCTCGTCTTCGGGCGCGGTGAACGTGCGGATGAGCAGCTCGATGATCTCGTTCGAGCCGCTTCCGACGAAGACCTCGTCCGGCCGGACATGAAGAAACGATGAAAGCTTCTGGACGAGGAAGTGGCTCGAGCCGTCGGGATAGAGGTTCACCTTCCTCGCCGCCGCGCGGAGCGCCTCGATCGCCAGTGGAGAAGGGCCGAGGGGATTTTCGTTCGAGGCCAGCTTGATTGCGCCGGTGATGCCGTACTCACGCTCGGTCTCCTCGATCGGCTTGCCCGGAAGGTACGGCTTGAGCGTCTCTATGTGGGAAGGAACGAGCGGGCGCATGGGACTACCGCTTACCCCATTTGGAGGAGAATTCGCCGATCGCGCGAAACTTTCGATATCGATCCTCCACCAGAGCGTCCAACGTCAATTCTTGAAGGTGAGCCAGGTGTTTTCGGATTGCGGCGCCGACCTGTTTCGCTGCGTTGGCCGGATCGCGGTGAGCCCCCCCGGCGGGTTCAGGGATGAGCTCATCGATGATCCCCAGGCCGAGCAGGTCTTTGGCGGTCAACTTCAGCGAGTCGGCGGCCTTCGCTGCCTGGCCTGGATCCCGGTAGAGGATGGACGAGCACGCCTCCGGGCTGATCACCGAGTAGATGCTGTTTTCCATCATCAGAACCCGGTTCCCTACCCCAATCGCCACGGCTCCTCCGGAGCCGCCCTCGCCAATCACCGTTGAAATGATCGGGGTCCTCAGCTGCGACATCATCTCCAGACTCTCGGCGATCGCCGACGCCTGGCCCCGCTCTTCGGCGCCGATTCCTGGATAGGCACCCGGGGTGTCGACGAAGGTGAGCACCGGTCGACGGAAGCGCTCGGCGAGCTGCATCAGCCGGCGGGCCTTCCGGTACCCCTCGGGGCGAGGCATCCCGAAGTTGCGCGCCATGTTCTCCTTGGTGTTCCGGCCCTTCTGATGGCCGATGATCATCACCGGCTGACCGTCCAGGCGCGCGAACCCACCGACGATGGAAGGATCTTCTCCGAACGCTCGATCCCCCGCGAGCTCGACGAAGTCGGTGAACAGATGCTCGACGTAGTCGAGGAAGTAGGGGCGGGCATTGTGCCGGGACAACTGGACGATCTGCCAGCTGCTCAGATCGCTGAAGATCTCCTGCTGCAGCCTTTTCGCCTTCTGAGCTCCTGGATCTTTTTCTCCAGCTCGAGCAGCGGCCGTTCGAAGTCGAGCGCGTAGCTGGTGGCGTTGGCCATGTGATCGAGCAGTAGCATCGCGCAATTCCCCTTTCAACGCGCAAGGCGTCACGAGAGGAAGTGTTCCGCGCCGCATGAGGACCGCGGTAGGTTTATGCCGCCTTGATCTTCGCCGGTGCGGACAGGGCGTACCAGGACGTCCGGAAAGCCTTCAGCTCCCGCAAGCCCGCGGGGTGACGCCCGAGCGCCGGCGCCACCGTGACCGGAAGGCCGAGACGCTTCTCGATGTTCTTGGCCGCCGCCAGCTCCAGCTTGCGGCGGTTCTCGCACTTGGGGCACGCCGATTTGGGCAGTACCCGATTGACGAGCACCCTTTCGACGGCGAGCTTTCGCGCCTTGAGGAACTCGACCAACCGCTCCGTCCGCGGGGCGGCGAGCTCCTCTCCCCGGGTGACGACGACGAAGCGCGCCTCGTTCGGGCTGGTGAGGGCATCCTCAAATCGCTTCACGTGTTTCAAGAGAGCGGAGATCTCGTCCACCAGAGGAGCGGTCCCCTTCGAGCGGTGCCGCACCAGGATTCCAAGCACCGAGGTCAGCCAGCCCCGCGCCGCCTCTGGCAGCTCGACCAGGCGCACCGTCCCACTGGCTGGGCTCGGATCGACCACGATGCGCTTGAACCGTTCCTGAACGAGCGCATCGGTCAGCGTTCCCAGTGCCGAAAGCTCGTCGACACCCGCGGGCGCGAAATCGAGAAGATTCTTGAGCATCTCCCGGTCAAGCGCGAACTCGGCCTTGGCATCCGGCTCAAAAAGACTCTCCGAGAGCTCCTTGAGACGCTTGCGCAGCGAATTGAACCACCCCGAGGCGTCAAGCTCCCGGGCATAGAGACCCTTGGTCCCTTTGACCTGGGTTTCGGTGTCGGTCAGCCTGCTTTGCAGCACATCGGACAGCGAGTGGGCGCGGTCGGTCGAGATGAGAAGGACAGGTCCCTCCTTCTCGGTCAAGGTGACCGCCGCCGCGGCCGCGCAGGAGCTTTTTCCCACCCCGCCCTGCCCGACGAAGAAGATGAGGCGGGTCGGCGGAAGAGGAGGCGCGGCGATCGGCGGCATGGAGGGAGCGCGCACCAGCGCGGGCGGCCCCTCGGAGATCGCAAACTCCAACGCTTTGCTCTCTTTTCCGCTGAGCCACTCCGAAGCGAGTAACGAAAGCGCCTCGGCTCCGCGGGGAGCGATCTCCCGCCGGGCCACCAGCTGCACCGGAACGGTCTTGTCGAGCTGCTGAAATTTGCGAACGTGTGGCGCTTGAAGTCCCCGGCGGCCCTGGCAGGCGGGACAACCGATTCCGTCCTCGACCTGGTTGACGGTGATCTCCGATACCGGAATGGCGCGCGAACGAAGCTGTGAGAAATAGTAGCGCGTCTGGGCCTCGACCACCGGCTCCGCGAGCGCGACCAGATGGAAGGCCGTCCGCGCTGGATCTTTCAGCAATGCCTGAAGTTTCTCGACCCTCTCGTTCAACCCATCGAGCGGCCCCGCCGGGGAGCCCGCCTTCCTCGCTTTGAGAAACTTCTCGCCGCCCCGGCAACTCGTCAGCAGCTTCTTGAATGCCTGAGGCGAGTCCAGCAACCGCAGCGCCTGGGTGGTCGGCGCGGTGTCCACCACGATTCGATCGAAGGCTTTCTCCTCCAGCCAGTCCAGGATCTGGAAGAGCCCGGCAACATCCTCAAGGTCGGCGGTGGCTTCGTTCAAGAGCTGGCGGGTGTCCTCCTCCGTCAGCAAGGCGCCCTTTACAACCGCCTGGTCGAACGCGGCCTTGTTCTTGGCCCGGAATGGCTCGAGCGTGGTCGTTCGATCGAGCTCGGCGACGAACAGGCCGTGATGGTTCCCGTTGCCAATTCTGAATGGCTTTTCGGGAAGCTTCCTCTTCAGAAGATCTGAGAGGGCTTTCGATGTATCTAGCGAGATTAACAGGACCTTCTCGTCTGGCGTCTTTTCGGCCAGGTTCAGCGAGAAAGCGGTTGCGAGGGTGGTCTTGCCCACCCCGCCTTTGCCACCAAAAAAATGCAGAATCCTTGAATCCATCATCGACCAGAACCTTCCTTGACGCCGACCTTGCCCGACCGGAAAGGTTTTCTGGTTGGGCCCGACCTTCCACTTTAACTTGATCTACTTCGACACCTCGACCGCGCTTAAAATTGGGGGTCGAAGAGTCCCTCTTTACCGGGCCTGCCGTCAAGCTAAGGACGTGCTTTAGGCCTTACTGACTGCCGCTTCGGCATTCGAGGTCGGGGGGCTGGCGAAACCTCCTGCCTCGCTCTTCGCCCTGGCTTCGGCGGCATAGCGATTGAGCTTGTTGTAGAGCGTCTTTTCACTAACACCCAGAATCTCCGCCGTCCTGGCTTTGTTTCCGCCATTTCGCTGGAGCGTTCCGACGATGTATTCCTTTTCGAGGAGATCCAGGGGCAGCCCATAAGCGAGCCTGAAGGTCTGCCGCTCGGGGCCCCTGCCCGCCATATCGGGGGGCAAGTGGTCGCGCTGGATGAAGTCGCCGTCGCAGAGAATGACTGCCCTCTCCACCGCGTTGCGCAGCTCCCGGATGTTGCCGGGCCACTCGTAATTCTTGAGCAGGTCCAGGGCTTCCGGGTGCAGTCCGACGATGTGTTTCCCCGAGTCGCTATTGAACTTCTCGACGAAGAATTGAGCGAGCAGCGGGACGTCCTCGCGGCGATCGCGCAACGGGGGCAGAGTAATCTGGAAGACGTTCAGACGGAAAAAGAGATCTTCGCGGAATCGGGCGTTCTTGATTTCCGCCTTGAGATCCCGGTTCGTCGAAGAGAGCACTCTCACGTCGACTTCGATCTCCGCCTTGCCGCCAATCCGGCGGAGTCTTGATTCCTCGAGAACCCGCAGCAATTTCGCCTGAAGCTCGATCGGAATTTCACCCACCTCGTCGAGAAAGAGCGTTCCGCCGTGGGCGAGCTCAAAAACGCCTGGGCGCCGCTGGTTGGCGCCGGTGAATGCGCCTCTCTCGTGCCCGAAGATCTCTGATTCCATCAAGGTCGGCGGAATCGACGCGCAATTCACGGCGATGAAAGCCTTGTCCCGCCGGGTCGAAAGGTTGTGAATCGACCGGGCCACCATCTCTTTTCCCGTCCCCGATTCCCCATTGATCGCCACCGAGGCTTTCGATGGGGCGACCTTGTCGATCAGCTCGAACACCCTGCGCATGGGCATCGATTGTCCGAGAAAATCGCTGGGCCCAATCTGCTTGAGCCGGCGCCGCAATCCCTGTACCTCGCGCAGCGTTTCCTTCTTTTCCAGAGCGCGATCGATGCAGATTTTCAGCCGCGCCGGATCGACTGGCTTCTCGATGAAGTCGTAAGCGCCTGCCCGGATCGCCTCCACTGCGGCATCGACCGTGCCGCGCCCGGTCAGGAAGACCACCGGACACTCGGGAAAATCCTCCTTCAGGGCGCGGAGAAGCCAAAGTCCGTCGGTCTGAGGCATCGCCAGGTCCGACAAGACGACGTCGGGTCTGAATTCGATCGCCTTTTTCAGGGCGTCGTTGCCGTCGATCGCGGTCTCCACGCGGTGCCCCCAACGGCTCAGAATCTCCGAGAGCGCTTCGCCGGTTGCGCGTTCGTCATCTACCGCAAGGATCCTTGCTCCGCTCAAAGCAGCCTCCCCGTGACATCAGAGCTTTTCGAAGGAAAAGAGAGGAGGCACTCGGCGCCCCGCACTCTCGAAGTACCGCCCATCTCCCGGCACAATCGTTCTAACGCAGGCCCCAGGGCGCTTTCCTTCCCGCTGCGCGAGGACGATCCGGTGACCGCAAAAACCGCTCCGCTTGCCTGGTGGGAGAGCGAAACTTCGATGTCCGATCCATCCTCCGCCCGACCGATCGCCCGCAGGATCGGCTGCAGGGTGAGGAAGTACGCCGACTCTCCGTGCGGCAACCAGATTTTCAGGCCTGGCTCCAGCCGAGCAGTCAGGTGAAGGTGCTTCTTGCGCGCCTCGTGGCCGGTCAACTCGATCGCGGCTTCCGCGATCTCCGTCAGATTCACTTCGCCGGCCCCAAGTGCGCGGGGCGCCAGAAAGTCGCCAAATCGCCGGAGCATGCTGTCGATGCGGCGGATCTGCTCGCGCATCGCCTTCAGATTCTTTTCACCCGTGGCCGGGGCTTCGGAGTGACGAATCTTATCGGTGAGGACCTCTAGGTTTATGGCGAGGGCGTTGAGGGGATTGCGGGCGTCGTGAAGCAAGCCCAGGAGCAGCGCCCGGGCAGTTTCCCATTGAAGGCCACCGATCACCGGATCGAGGGTTGCGTCACCGTTCGTCGAATTCGTCGCCAAGAACCCCTCTTCGGACACGGTCACTCCCATAAATGCAGCAGCGAGGGACAATGTGGGCGGGGAACCTGAATTTTCAACCGTCGGCGCTGAAATTTGTTCAGCGGGCCATCAGTTGCGTCGCTTTATGGGACCGGGAGTGTCTCCAAGATGACTTCCGGACGGTCCGAGGCATCCTTTTGAGGTGAGCCTTCGCCCGAAACTTGAGGACCTGGCCCGACAAGCTCGATGCCGATCTGGCCGGCGAGCTCAAAAATGCGGTGGTCCCTGTAAAATTCTCCGTAGACAATGCGGGTACACCCGGCGTTGGCGATGAGCTTGAAGCAGGACCAGCAGGGGCTGGCGCTCGTGTACATCGTCGCCGCATCGATTCGGACGCCGTTCTTCGCGGCCTGGATGATCGCGTTTGCTTCGGCATGGACGGTGGCCACGCAGTGTCCGTTTTCCATCATATGGCCCACTTCGTCACAGTGAGGCAGGCCGCGGATCGAGCCGTTGTACCCGGTGGAGAGAATCGTCCGATCTCGCACGAGCAGAGCGCCGACGTGCTTTCGATCGCAGGTGGCTCGGCTCGCCACCTGGCGAGCAATAGCCATGAAGTATTCGTCCCAAGAGCTTCGCTGACGCATCACCGACCTCCTGATCAGCTTTTCCCGCGCGTCGGTGCCGGGTGTCAACCGCGATGAAAACGTCTTTGCTCGAAGGCGGCTTTAGCGGAGCGCGGCGCGCGTTGCCTCGACGCCCGGGCTTGCGCCCGTCGCCACAAAACGGCCGAACCCGTTCTTCTCAAGAAATGCGCGCACCTTCGCGCTTGGGGCGGCGAAGGTCTCTCCCGGCATTGGCACATCGAAGCTGTACGACTGCTCGGCAACCGCGAAGCCCACCCGCGCGGTCCGGTACCCTTCCACGATCGCGAGGAGCTTACCGCTCGTCGCGGAGTACACCCCGCCGCCCGATGCGCCATACCCGATCGCGGCATCGGTCTTGAGCATTGCCGGGACGCGGCTTTGGCGATCCCACTCGACCTGCGAAATCAACCCGCCGGAAATGGAAAGCGATTTGCCGTAGGGCGCGGCCACGACGAGGACGTCCTCGCCCGGCTCGAGCTCCGCGTCGTCGGCGAGCTGCGCCGCGGCCAGAGAAACGCCGCGAACCTTGATCAGGGCGAGGTCCAGATCGGGCACCTTGCCCACCGCGACCGACCGGGCGGCGTAGTCGAACGAGTCTCCGTCCCGATCGACGTAGACCACCATCCGGGGGTCATCGAGCCCCTCCGAGTCGACGACGTGAGCGCTGGTGAGCACGTAGCTGAAGCAACCGTCGGGTGTGGATTCAGATCCAATCACCACCCCCGAAGCGCTCCGCCGGGCCTCTTTGCCTTCGAAGACGAAGATGCGGACGTTCTGCGGCAGGATGCGGCGCAACATCGATTTGCGATCACCGCCTTCCGCATGAACAGGCCCGGAGGGAACCGCCACCGCGGCGTGCGGCGGCGCGCTGGCGCAAGCGGACGCAATGAGAACGAGACAAGCGGGCCACCCCAATCGCTGATTCATCCATGCTCCGTTGCCGAAACGGCGTTTTACGCCCGGGCAGGGCTCGCATGGCAAAACGACCGCCCGCGCCGCTGCCCGAGCATTCCTCAATCGACGTACCGCTTGCGCATCAGGAAGACGATCGCGTCCTTGGCGCAGTTCTCGCAGTACCGATATTTGCTCACCATCGCCTTCAACGTGCTTTCGACCTGCGCCGCCTCCTTGGCGCTCAGCGAGGCACGCTCATCGGAAAGAAACTTGAGGATGTTCTCCTTGTTCTTGCGAAGGAGGCGCTTGCGCTCCTCGAAGAAGTGGCCCCGCAAGCGGCGGAACAGGTCGGGGAAAATCCTCGCGTAGTCCATCTCCACATCGGGATTGTCCAGCTTGTGCGCCCCGATCTGGGCGATCAGACCGCGGCGAAATTCACCCGAATCCTCGCCCTTGGGCATCACGATGGACTCCATCTCCACCATCCGGCCTTCGTCCGGTCGCTCCATGTCTCCGGTCATTCGATTCAGCATCCGCTCGCCCTTGAGCCAGTGCGAGACGTGCTGAAGATACCGTTCGAACAGCTCGCGGTACTGCTGTTCGGAGATGAGTCCCATCGACTCGCGCACCTCATCGTCGACGCGGTCGAGGTATTCATTCTCCGTTGCCCGCACGAACTCCTCGTGGTCGTGGTAGCCGTCCACCACTTCCTGTTGAAGGAACTCGTAAATGCTCTTGTCCTTGCAGAGCGCCTCGAGCTCTTCGAGGACGGCGAGGGCGTTGAGGCACTTGTAGTTCGGATTCTGCGCCGCGTTGAGCAGGGCGGTCTTGATCTCCCTCGCCGAAGCGCCCGTCCTCCCCTCGTAGTTGGGATAGGCGTCCGATTCCTCGTAGACGTCCACCAGGTGCTTCTTCACTTCCTTCGCCTGGGAGAGGTTGAGGCGATCCGGCGCCGCGCCTTCATCGTACAGGTGGAGCTTCTCGATCGGGGTGAGGTGGTCAATCACCTCCCGCAACTCGCCCTGGTAGCGATCCGGGATCGGCTTTTTCAAACGGGTGAGGACGGCCCACAGCGCGGCCACCTCGGTTGCGTGCGGCGCCACGTGTTTGCCCACGGTGACCGAGGTGATCTGCGCGTCGTAGACCTCCCGTTCGGTCCGATAGTGGCGAAGGTACGGTACGCGGATCAGCTCGATGCGGCCCTTGAACGAGGCGAAATCGGGAAGCTCCTTGAAGGCGCCGAGGTGCTTTTCGTTGGACGAAGCAATCAAGACCTCGTCGAGCTGGAGGATGAAGTGCTCCATCGGGACTTCGCCGGTCTCGCTCGTCCCGAGCAGATACTTGAATGCCTCGAGCGGCCTTTTGAGAAGATCGGAATATTCGATAAGCCCCCTATTGGCGGAGACGAGCGCGCCGTGCGGATCGTACATCACCGTGTTGTGGAGCGCCGCGGGAAGGTTTGTCTGCGATCGATCCGCGGTGACTTGATTGTAGGCCGCGTCCACGCTCATCTGCGGCTCGACGGTCACCGACCCCACCTGGTATCGGCGTGAAATGTAGAAGCGCTCTACCTGAACGTGGCGGAGAATCTTGAGGTAATCACCGCCATTGACCCCGAGCAGCGCGGTGTAGATTCGCCGGCACTTGTGGCAGAGCTCGCCTTCGAGCAGGTACTCGGAAATGACGAAGTCCTCCCGGCCCGAGCCGTCCGATGTCTTCACGCTCTGCTCGAGGAGCTTGCGGCGCTGTTCCCGCGGAACGAGGAACAGCGGGTGGTCCTTCATCTCGCAGGAGATCCGCACATCGACGTGCTCGATGTCCAGGTGCGCGTAACTGGCGAGCTCGCCATGGGGCGCGAGGCGGTCCGAAAAACCAATCGACCCCTTCACCAGCTTCTCAGAGGGGAATACCCAGTTGATCTTGTAGAGCGAGCCAACCGGCAAACGAGAATAGTGCTCCATCCCACGCTTGAGCGCGTCGACAATGGTGGACTTGGCCGATCCGTTCGGGCCGTGGAGGAGGATGAGCTTGTTGATCCGGCCGGCACGGGTGAAGTTGCTTAGAACGCGATAGAGCGCGTTCTGAACTTCTTCCTGCCCGGCCACCCGGATACCGCCGTCGGTTCCGGCATCGAAGAGTCGAAACCTCCGGATCTTCCCGGACGGATGGGCAACCTGATCGACGGAAAAGTAGTCCAGCGCATCGCGTAGGTACTGGGCCGCGTTTCGAGCCTGTTTGCGGGGCTCCTGCAGAAACAGGTTCAAATACTCTTCGAACGACAGAATGCTGCGATTCTTGACGAAGTCTGCAAGAACGTCCGAGCCGGTCGCTTGCAGAAGACGCTTAGCCTCCACCCGGTCTCCTCTTCCAGCCCGATCTCGCGTCAGCACCCACATCGGC
>WNFG01002810.1_pt1 | contig 14961 bp, 12 predicted proteins | sample 5400431 | NCBI WGS metagenome assembly WNFG01 (sample SAMN13153346, study PRJNA577476) | soil metagenome | isolation source: 120 cm saprolite under Douglas fir tree site 2 hole 3 replicate 2 | place: USA:California | collected 2015-04-18 | reverse complement strand
GGAGCTGGCGGAGGCGCCGCCGCCCCCGGCAGCCAGCAGGATTTCGTAGTGAATGTGGGCGATCGGGTGTTCTTCGATTCCGATTCGACCGAACTGACGATGCAATCGCGCGCCACCCTCGACAAGCAAGCGCAATGGCTTACTACCTACAATCGCTATGCGTTCACCGTCGAAGGCCATGCGGACGAACGCGGTACACGCGAGTACAATATTGCTCTTGGGGCGCGGCGCGCCCAGGCGGTGCGGGACTACCTCGCGTCGCACGGCATCGAGCCGTCGCGGATGCGCACGATCTCGTACGGCAAGGAGCGTCCGGTTGCGGTGTGCGACGATATCTCCTGCTGGTCGCAGAATCGTCGCGCGGTGACCGTGATCAACGCAAGTTCATGAATTCGGGGCCGGGCACCACCGCCGCCCGGGCGTCAGTGATGTTTCGGCCACGTCGGCACGCGCCATCGCGGCTTGGCGTGTTGAAGTCACAATTTCGACGCAGCCGCGGCTATCGTTGGCGATCTTCCGTTCTTTGCTGGTCGGTGCGAACGATGTTGAACCGCGTCGCTTTTGCCGCCATCTCAGCCGCCCTTGTGGCGGCGATCTCGACGCGCGCATTTGCGCAAGCGGGTCCCGCGGAGCTTGTGGTCAGAATTGATCGCCTGGAGAACCAGATTCGTCAGCTGACCGGTCAGATCGAGCAGATGCAGTACCGAAATCAGCAACTCGAGGCCGCGCTCAGGCGACTTCAAGACGATAACAGCGGGGCGCGCAACGTGACTGCCCCACCTGGCGCCCCACCTGGCGCCCCACCTGGCGCCCCACCTGGCGCCCCATCTGGCGTCATGCCGCCGAACCAGCCAGGTACACCAGGCGGCCGGCGTTCGGACGCGTTTGAGCCGGTGGAAAACTCTAATGCCCCCGGAGCACCTCGGGCGCTGGGTTCGGTTCCGCCTCAACCGCCGCCCTCGATGTCTCGGCGTTCGGACGCATTCGATCCGATGGATAACCCCAATGCTCCCGGTGCACCTCGCGTGCTCGGTTCGATTCCCCCTCAACCAGCACCGATAGTCTCTCCGCAGAGAGGAATTGGCGTGGAGCCCGCGCCCTATGGTGCGGCTGCGGGAGCAGGAGCGAGTGTGGACCCTGGTTCCGGGCGATTTCCGGCGGGCGCGGGACAGCAAAATCCGGGCTCGAGCAGCCCCTATGCGGTTGCGACAGCGCCGCCGCCGTCATCGCCGCGGGACGCCCTTGATCTCGGCATGGGATATCTCCAGCGCAGGGACTATACGCTTGCTGAGGAGTCCTTTCGCGGGTTTCTGACAAGATATCCGTCCGACAGGCTGGCGGCTGAAGCCCAATTCGGCCTCGGCGAAAGCCTGTTCCAACTTCAGAACTATCGAGAAGCCGCCAACGCCTTCGTCGCATTATCAAAAAAATATGAAGCCAGCCCAAAAGCGCCCGAAGCGCTGCTACGGCTCGGCCAATCCCTCGCCGCCATGAACGAGAGAGAACTTGCCTGTGTGGCCTTCGGCGACGTTGGCCGCAAATATCCGCGCGCCCAGCCGACCGTCAAGCAAGCAATCGAGCGGGAACAAAAGCGTGCCCGCTGTTAGCGGAGCTGTTGGCGAAGCCGAGGCCGACGCACTGTTCGCGGATCTCGTTGCCGAGCCGGCTCTCGTACTGGCGATTTCCGGTGGTCCCGATTCGACGGCGTTGCTATATCTCATGGCGCGCTGGTGCGCAGTGCGGCAGCCGGCCCCGCATCTGCTAGCCGTGTCGATCGATCATGGCCTGCGGCCCGAAGCCCGGCACGAAGCGGCCGCCGTAAAACGCCTTGCCGAAAAGCTTGGTGTCGAACATCGCACCATGCGGTGGACCGGCGCGAAACCGTCGACCGGGATTCAGGAGGCCGCGCGGGTGGCCCGTTACCGCCTGCTGCGCGCTGCAGCCCACCGCGCCAAGGCGCGTTGCGTTCTCACCGCCCATACCCTCGACGATCAGGCCGAGACAGTGCTGTTCCGCATGGCGCGTGGCAGTGGGCTCGCCGGCATCTGCGGAATGGCGCGCAGCGTGCCGATTGACAAGCTGGCCAATGGATTCGGGCAACCGACCGATGCGGCACGCGACGCGGAAGGGGCCAACTGGGCCGAGCACGTGGTGCTGGTCCGGCCTCTGCTCGAGGTTCCGAAAGGGCGGCTGATCGTCACGTTGCAAGAGGCCGGACTCTTCTATGCGGAGGACCCAAGCAATGTGGACCCGCGTTTCGCGCGATCCCGCCTGCGCAAGCTAATGCCGGCGCTCGCGGACGAAGGGCTGACCGCCCAATGCCTCGTTCGTCTGGCGCGCCGGGTACGGCGCAGCGAGGCCGCGCATGAAGCCGTGGTCGATTGGGCCGCAAAGCGATTAGGCTTGGCGGCGGATACCCGGAGGGTCGAGTTGAACAGCGCCGACTGGAGAGAATTTCCCGCCGAAATTGCGCTTCGGCTGCTCGGCCGGGCGATCGGCACGATCGGGACCGAAGGACCCGTCGAGTTCGGCAAGCTCGAGGCCCTGGGCGAAGCACTCGCGGCTGCCGTGGCGGGAGGCCTCCCGCGATTCCGCCGTACGCTCGCTGGCGCGATGGTATCGCTGCAGAAGAATTGCATAGTTATTGATCAGGCGCCGGCGCGCCGTTCCGGGCCACGACATGGACATGTGCCGCGCAAGCCTGGCCCGGTTTTTCCGCACCGCAAGCCTGATTCTGCACCATAAGGCGGTGCGCGGGCGGAACAGCCCTATTCACCAACGGCTCGGCAATATTTGCCGAAATCCGTTAGGCCAGCTTGGCAGCGGCAGGTCGCGCGCCTACATTGTGACGTGGGAGTTATGATCTGGGGAGTTGGGCGGGAGCGGCAATTGCAATGTCGTGTCAATGAAGTCGCTGTTCACCGAAGGCTCGATGCCGAAGGAACCCAAAGGTAGGGCGGCGAGTGAAGGCAACGGTGAAGGCACACTAAGTGAAGACATGTGGCCTTGCACCATGAGGGTCGTTGGATGAATGCCAATCTGCGCAATTTCGCCCTCTGGGTGATCATCGTTCTGTTGTTGCTGGCGCTGTTCACGGTTTTTCAGAACCCCGGACAGCGGTCGGTATCGCAGGATATTTCGTTTTCGCAACTGCTCAATGACGTTGATCAGGGCAAGGTGCGGGATGTTGTGATCCAGGGGCCGGAAATCCACGGCACCTATACGGACGGCCGCGGCTTCAATACTTATGCGCCCAACGATCCGACGCTGGTGCAGCGCCTCTATGGCAAGCAGGTCACAATCACGGCGCGTCCCCTGCAGGACAATGTGCCGTGGTTCGTTTCGCTTCTGGTGTCTTGGCTACCTTTCATCGCGCTCATCGGCGTTTGGATATTCCTGTCCCGCCAGATGCAGGGCGCGGGCGGCAAGGCGCTCGGCTTCGGCAAGTCGCGCGCGAAGCTTTTGACCGAGGCTCACGGACGCGTGACGTTCGAGGACGTTGCCGGGGTCGACGAGGCAAAGCAGGATCTCCAGGAGATCGTCGAATTCCTCCGCGATCCGGGCAAGTATCAGCGCCTTGGCGGCCGTATTCCGCGCGGCGTGCTTCTGGTCGGCCCGCCCGGGACCGGCAAGACGCTGATCGCGCGCGCAGTTGCGGGCGAAGCCAATGTGCCGTTCTTCACCATTTCCGGCTCCGACTTTGTCGAGATGTTTGTCGGCGTCGGCGCGAGCCGCGTGCGCGACATGTTCGAACAGGCCAAGAAGAACGCTCCCTGCATCATCTTTATCGACGAAATCGACGCGGTCGGCCGCCACCGCGGCGCCGGCCTTGGCGGCGGCAATGATGAGCGCGAGCAGACCCTGAACCAGTTGCTGGTGGAGATGGACGGCTTCGAGGCGAACGAGGGCATCATCCTGATCGCCGCGACCAATCGTCCCGACGTGCTCGACCCAGCACTGCTGCGGCCCGGCCGGTTCGACCGCCAGGTGGTGGTGCCGAACCCCGACATCGTGGGCCGCGAGGCCATCCTCAAGGTGCATGTGCGCAAGGTTCCGCTCGCGCCCGACGTCAATCTCAAGACGGTGGCACGGGGCACGCCGGGGTTCTCCGGCGCTGACCTCATGAATCTCGTCAACGAGGCAGCCCTGATGGCGGCGCGGCGTAACAAGCGCATGGTGACGCAAGTCGAGTTCGAAGACGCCAAGGACAAGGTCATGATGGGCGCGGAGCGCAAATCCCTCGTCATGACCGAGGAGGAGAAGTTGCTCACCGCCTATCACGAGGGCGGCCATGCAATCGTTGCCCTCAACGTCAAGGCGACCGACCCCGTCCATAAGGCGACCATCATCCCCCGCGGCCGCGCTCTCGGCATGGTCATGCAGCTTCCAGAGCGCGACAAGCTCTCCATGAGTCGCGAGCAGATGACTTCGCGGCTCGCGATCATGATGGGAGGGCGGGTGGCCGAAGAACTGGTGTTCGGCCGTGAGAAGGTGACCTCGGGCGCGGCCTCCGACATCGAGCAAGCGACAAAACTTGCCCGCATGATGGTCACCCGTTGGGGCCTGTCCGACGAATTGGGCAACGTCGCATATGGGGAAAACCAGGAGGAGGTCTTCCTCGGGTATTCCGTATCGCGGCAGCAGAACATTTCCGAATCGACCTCCCGAAAGATCGACTCGGAAATCCGGCGGCTGGTCGAGGCGGGCTATAGCGAGGCGAACGCCATCCTCAAGGCCAAGCGCGACGAGTTGGAGTTGCTTGCCAGGGGCCTCCTCGAGTTCGAGACGCTGTCGGGCGACGAGATCAAGGACCTGCTCAATGGCAAACGGCCGCGTCGCGAGTCCGTGATCGAGCCGGCAACGCCACGGTCCTCTGCGGTCCCGACCGCCGGCAAGCCGCGCCCGCGCCCAGAAACCGGGGGCATGGAGCCGCAGCCTCAGGCGTGAGTGGAACGTGGATTATTTCAGCACGTGACCGCGATGCAACTGCATGAGCGGCTACGTTGTTGATGCGAGCGTCGCGGTGAAATGGCTCGTCACCGGCTGAGATGGTGCGTCAAGTCTGTCATCTTCACCTTCGCACCGGCTTCGCCGACCACACGAGGATGACGATCATCCCCATCATCGCGACGACGGCCGCCGACAATGCGACCACGCCCCACCAGCCCGCCGCGCTCCACAACGCGCCCGCGGCGACGCCGCCGACGCTGCCGCCGACGTAGAAGCTGCTGACGTAGAGGCCGATCGCCGATGAGCGTCCCTCGTTGGCGCTCGCCGTGACATAACCCGTCGAGGTCGCCTGACATAGCATCCCGCACCCGGCGCACAGGGAAAGGCCAATCAGGATCAGGGCTAGCGGCGACGCCAGCAGCAGCGCGAGGCCCACCAGCCAGACGGCAATCACGCCGATCATCAGCGTGCGCCGCCCGTAGTGCATGACCACCCGTCCGGTCCAGGGCGTCGCTACAGCGCCGACCAGGTAGGTGAAAAACACCGCGCCCAACAGGGACGGCGTGAAATTGTAGGGCGGCGCCGCGAGGCGGAAGCTCACATAGGTGAAAATCGCGATGAAGTTGAACAGCACGCCGAAGCCGACGACGCAGGTCGCCATCAGCTGCAGATTGCGGAGATGGCGCAGCATCTGCCGGCCCGAGGCCAGGAACCCCTCCGAGCGCACGAAGCGCTTCTCCCTGGGCAGTTTCGTTGCCACCACGATGGCGCCCGCAAGCCCGATTGCCGCAATCGCCAGAAAGGCGTAACGCCAGCCGGCAACATCGCCGATAATGCCCGGGACCAGGCGGCCGCAGAAGCCGCCGAGACTCGATGCAGAAACATAAAGCCCCGCAACCCCCACGACCTCGGCCGGCGGCCACTCGTCGCCCACATAGGCAAGCACCACCGTAAAGATCGGCGGCAGCAGCAGCCCCTCGATGAAACGCCAGAAGATGAGGGTTCCCGGCGCGGCCGCAACGGTCTCCATCAACACCGGCACCGTGACGGCGAACATAGCCGCCATGATGAGCCGCTTGCGTCCGAGTACGTCAGCGGCCGCGCCAGTGAACGGTGCTGTCAACGCAATGGCGAGGGTGCTGGCCGTGATCATGACGCTGATTTGCGCAGCAGAGACCCCGAACTCGCGCGCGAGCTCCGGCAACAAGGCCTGCGGCGCGTAAAGGTGGAGGAAGGTCGAGAATCCCGCGGCGGCGACGGCAAGCCGCCGAAAATCAATGGCCATGCGGGCTTAATAACGGCGTGTGGAGAAAGCGCAACGCACGATCATGGTGTTGAGGTGTGCAGAAAGCGCAACGCGGCGATTACGCCAGGAGCTCGCGGGCGCGCGCCAAGGTGCATTCGGGAACGCCGGAGGCGTCGATCGACCGCCAGTCGTTGTGCCCGAGCACGTAGCGCTCCTGAGCGCGCGCAACGGTTCTGTCGGCGTCCGACGCATCTCCCAACCGCGACCCGACGCGCGCCACGCGCGTCGCCATATCGGCCGTGAGAAACAGCCCGTGAAACGTGACGCCGCGTGTCTGCGCGACGTTTTGCAACGCGTCGCGCTCCTGCGGCCGAGCGAATACGGCGTCGACGATTGCCGAGTGACCCGCGGCGATGACTCGCCCCGCCTTTTCGACGAGCATGGCGTAGACGCGCGCCGTGCTCTCCGGGGTGTATGCCGGCGGCGGCAGACGCTCGTCCTCGCGGCGTCCTTGCATCGCCTTGCGCTCGACATCGGAGCGCAGCACGATCGCACCAGGCGCCGGCGCCAGCTCCGGGGCGAGGGTGGCGGCAAGCCGTGACTTGCCGGTGCCCGACAAGCCGCCGATCCCAACCAGCACCGGGGGGGCAGGCCGGATCAGCCGGCACGCCAGGGCGAAATATTTCTTAGCGCTGGACCGGGCCTCCTCGCGGTCGGGCTTGCTCGCGATTGCGGCCCTGGCGGCCGTGACGTTGGCGCGAATGGCGGCCCGCAACGACATGAAGAACGGCAATGCTGCGACCGCATCGAGATCGGACATGCGCCGTGTCTCGGTTAGATAGCGGTTGAGGACCACGTTGGCGGCGGCGCCCAGACCGCGGTCGGCCAAGTCCATCAGCAGGAAGGCGAGATCGTACAGGACGTCGCCTGCGGCGATCAACGGACTGAATTCGACGGCGTCAAACAGCATCGGATTGCCGTCGACCAGCGCCACGTTGCCAAGATGAAGATCGCCATGGCCGCGGCGCACCATGCCCTCGGCGCCGCGCGCGGCAAGGAGCGGGCGGAGGCGATTGAGCGCGAGGCGGCTGTCGCCGCCAAGCGACGCCGTTTGTGCCGGATCGAACAGGTCCGGGTCAGCGCGGAATGCCGCATCGTTCTCCGCGATATAGCTTGAAAGCGCCGCGATCCACGGCGCACCTTCCAGCACCGGGACGCGATTGTGGGTCGCCGCCACGGCGCGCGCGAGCTTATCCGCGAGCGCAAGGTCGATCGCGGTGTCGTCGGCCAGGCGATCGAGCGTCCTGGTTTCATCGAAACGGCGCATTTCCACCACCCACTCGACTCTCTCGCCGTCGCCGCCGAGCCGCAAGGCGCCGTCTGGCTCCCGGGTGATGGGGATCACGCGAAGGTACAGCCCGGGCGCAAAAGCACGGTTGATTTCGAGTTCCGCCTCGCAGGCCGCCCGGCGCTGCGCAAGGGTAGAAAAATCCAGATAAGAATAGCGAACCGCGCGTTTGACCTTGAAGGCGCGATCGCCGGCGAGAAACACGACAGCCGAATGGGTGTCGATGCGCCGGACCGGCGCGCCCCCATAGGTCACCGGGTTGGCTAAAAACGCGAGCACTTCGCTCTGGCAATCGCCGTTTTGGCGGATAACGTCCACCCGACCACCCATTTTGCCTCGTCGCCGCCCATGCGATGCCACGCTGCGACATTCCGTACTGATTGAGATCAATGCGTTGCCTCGACCGGCAACCCATCTCTCTAACAAATAGTGCTGCTGGCGAGATGCCAACGCGTGATAACGCCAAGGTCGGGCAACGTTGAAAGCTGGAGATTGTCATGACCAAGCTGCCCCAAGCGTTCAAGCGCATCCGGTTAAATCTCGCGCGGTCGAAGGAATTCCCCTCCGGTTCGACGCGGCATGGTTACGAATTCGTTGCGCCCCTCGACGCTGCCGGGCATATCGACCCGGCGCAATGGCAGAAGCATCGTGAAAATTGCCGCGTGCGCCGCTTCTGGGGCGACGAGGAGGAACATGGTCACCTCGTGCACAAGCCCGGCGGCGCCGAGCATGCGCGCTGGGTGTTTGACTATGGCGATGGCGCCGAGGAGGACGAGGAGGCCGGATACCGCTTCGGTTCCCATGCTTTTCGGCCGGGAGAATATGTCACCATTCGGGATGAGGACGGCGCAATGCACACGTGCCTTGTGGTTGCGGTGGAGCCGGCGGCCTGATTATGCCCGGCAAGCCGGGTGCTTGTTAAACCGCCATGGCGTTCCAATCTTTTAAGGCAACGGCGCGACCCGGATCGGGATTCACGAGCGGACGCGGCCGAGATGACAAGCCCTCACGACAATCACCACATAGGAGGTCATCATGGCAGGTTCCTATCTTCCATCGATGTTTACACGCGGCAGTGACGGGTTGGGCTCGCTGTTTCGCGAGATCGAAAAGACGGTCGACGATTTTTCCCGCCGCAGCCCGCTGGCGGGATTTGCCGGCTTCGGCGAAGGCGCGCCGAAAATCGACGTCTCCGAGAGCAAAGACGGAATCGAAGTGGCGGCCGAATTACCTGGCGTCGACGAAAAGGATATCGATGTCACCCTTTCGAACGGCGTTTTGACCATCCGCGGCGAGAAAAAGACCGAACGCGACGAAACCGACAAGGACAAGAACTGGCACGTGGTTGAGCGCCGCTACGGTTCGTTCAGCAGGACCGTCACGCTTCCGTACGATCCGGATTCCGCGAAGGTCGAAGCGAAGTTCGAAAAAGGCGTGCTGCGGGTCCGGCTGCCGAAGCCCGCCGAAATTACCAAGAAGGAAAAAAAGATCGCGATCCGCGCAGGCTGACTCGCGCGGCGACGCCGGAGCGCCGGGAATCGGGCAATCGGCCTGACGAAGACTACGCATGTTGTCGAGGACACGATCGTTGGCCGCGGGGAAGGAAGTGATGGATCGTAGTCTCAGATGGCATCACCCCCTCGCAAACGTCGCCTCAGTTCAGAGCAGCGCCGCGCGCTGGGGCTGCTGGCCAGCAACCCGCATGGCGCCACTGAGGAACTGCTCGGGTACGGCCACGGCTTCACTAGGCGGATGCTGGCGCGCCTCGTCCGTGCAGGGCTTGCGGCAGTGCAGCGAAGAGTGATCGTGGCCGGCGACACGCTGGTCGAGGTTGGCAAGGTGATGATCACGGATGCGGGGCGGAGGGCGATCGAGGAATGAACGCAACCCGCGCATGAACGCAACACAGACTTCCGAGAGCTGACCTATGCCATGCGGTCGCAGGACCCTCACGGCGATGGTACCAGAGTAGACAGTCATCATTTTTTAGTCTTACTACTGCCGTGGATGGGGGGCGCTTGGAGTGTCGACACACTATGAAGGCCGTTGTTCAAATTATGGTCGGTGCGGCAATAGTTGCTGTGCTGGGTCTGGCAGCGTTACCGGCATTCTCACAGAATACGCCACCGCCGCCGCCAGGGTATAACCCCGCACCCGGTCCGATCGCGGGTGCCGGCCTTCCAGTTCTTGCGGTTGGCTTTGGCGTCTACTGGTTAGTAAGGCGTTTCCGTCGCTAGCTTTCGCGACCGTTTCTTTCTCGCGCTTCGGCTCACCGCTCCGCCGCCGCGCCCTCTCGCTCCCTGCGAATCGCCTCAATTCGCTTGCTCGCGTATCCGACCATACAAGCATTGGCAAAATCCCAGTCTATCAGGCTGAGGATCTGTTGAGCCTCGGATGGCGTGGTCAGGTGGCCGAAGCGCTCGCGAGGAAGGGGAATAACCACTTTCCCCGGGGGAGGGTGAGCGTGGTGAACGTGGTTGATGTGGCGATTATGGTGGTGCCCGTGATGCGCACCCAGCGGATGCTCGCTGGCCTTGTCCTCCCCCGCTTGCGGGGCAGGGTAGGGGCGGCGAGACGCCCGCGCTTCCAGGCAATCGACGGACTATTGACCCCAAACTCTCCGGGCTCGCATGATCGTGATGGCGCCGCTGTGGCGCCGAGCCCATGGAGGAAAGCGTGCTGATCGACCATCGATACTATCGGATCAAGCCCGGAATGGTTCCGGCCCATCTCGAGCTTTATGAACAAGCCGGCTTCAAGGCGCAGTCGCGTCATCTCGGTCAGCCGTTCGCCTACCTGTTCACCGAGTCGGGTGAGGTAAATACCTTGGTTCACATGTGGCTCTATGATGACGTTGCCGACCGCGCCCGCAGGCGCGCCGCCATGGCGGCGGATCCGGAGTGGCAGAATTACCTGCGCCTTAACAACGAGGCGGGTTACGTCGTTTCGCAGCAGAACAACCTGATGCTGCCGGCCAGGTTCGCGCCGATCTCGCGCTGACGGAGCCGGAGCGTGGGCGTCCGGTCCGCTTCCCCCACCCTGCGAGGCAGTGGATCTTTCGCGAGGCTCGACTGTGGTGCCGTAGGATGGGTTGAGCGATAGCGAAACCCATCAGGAGCCTCCCAGCGGCGAGGCCGACGGTGGGTTTCGCTCGCCGCTCAACCCACCCTACTTTGCCTCGTTTGGGGGACCGCAAGGTGGGCGCAACGGGAACGCCCACGCTCCGGCCTAGATAGCGGTCCGGGATGCCTCTATAACGATTGCGCCACGCGGACATTCATTGAAGGGCCTGGAAAGTTTTAGATGACCGCCAAGGACAACATGCGCACGGCCGCGGAAGTGCTCGTCGACCAGCTCATCGTCAACGGCGTGCGCCATGCGTTCTGCGTGCCCGGCGAGAGCTATCTCGCGGTCCTCGACGCGTTCCACGATCGCGATCTTGCCGTTACGGTGTGCCGCCAGGAAGGCGGCGCCGCCATCATGGCGGAAGCGGTGGGCAAGGCCACCGGCCAGCCCGGCGTCTGCTTCGTCACCCGCGGTCCCGGCGCCACCAACGCTTCCGCCGGCATCCACATCGCACACCAGGATTCCACCCCGATGATCATGTTCGTCGGGCAGGTTGCGCGCCGTATGCGTGGACGCGAGGCGTTTCAGGAACTCGACTACCGCGCCGTGTTCGGCTCCATGACCAAGTGGACGACCGAGATCGACGATCCGGCCCGCGTGCCGGAAATCGTCTCGCGGGCCTTTCATATGGCGGCCAACGGCCGGCCCGGCCCGGTCGTGGTGGCGCTGCCCGAGGACATGCTCACCGAACGGGTCGCGGTCAGTGACGCGCTGCCCTACCAGGCCGTCGAGGCATCGCCGGGCCGTGACGACATGGATAGGTTCGCAACCCTGCTGGCCAAATCCGAGCGTCCGATCGTGTTGATCGGCGGCAGCCGCTGGACCGAAGCCGGCTGCGCCGCGATTGCGCGCTTTGCGGAGCGTTTCGCGCTTCCGGTCGCCACCACGTTTCGCCGCGCGCATCTCTTCCACGCATTGCATCCCAATTATGCGGGTGACCTCGGCATCGGCGCCAGTCCGAAGCTGACGGCGCGGGTGAAAGCCTCCGATTTAGTGGTGCTGGTTGGCGGGCGTCTCAGCGAGATGCAATCCCAGGGCTACACGTTGATCGACATTCCCTCGCCACAGATGACCTTTGTGCACGTTCATCCCGGCGTCGAGGAACTCGGCCGCGTGTACCGGCCTCATCTTGGCATCAACGCTACGCCGGCGTCCTTTGCGATCGCGGCGGCGGCGCTCGATCCGCCCGCCAAACCGCGGTGGGTCGGCGCGTCAAAGGCCGCCCATGATGACTATCTCGCATTCTCGGAAAAACCGACCGATGTCCCGGGCGGCGTCAACCTTGGCGCCATTCTGGTGTGGCTGCGGGACCACCTTGGCGACGACGCCATGGTCTGTAATGGCGCGGGCAATTATGCCGCATGGGTTCATCGCTATTATCGCCACCGCAAGTTCGCCACTCAGTTCGCTCCGACCGCCGGTTCCATGGGCTACGGCGTGCCGGCTGCGATCGGAGTGAAGCGGCTCTATCCGCACCGCACCGTCGTGGCGTTCAGTGGGGACGGCGATTTCCTCATGAACGGCCAGGATTTCGCAACCGCTGTCCAGTTTGATGCCCCGGTCATTGTCATCATCGCCGACAACGGACTTTACGGAACCATCCGGATGCACCAGGAGCGGCACTATCCGGGGCGCGTCTCGGCCACGGGGCTGCGCAATCCGGATTTCGCTGCCTACGCCCGGGCATTCGGCGGCTTCGGCGTCACGGTCGAGAGGACTTCCGAGTTTCCGACGGCGTTTCAGGCCGCCGAACAATCAGGCCAGCCCGCCATTATTCATCTCAAGATCGATCCGGAGGCCATCACTCCGACGCTGACGCTGACCGGAATTCGGCAAGCCGCGTTTGAGCAACGCCACAGTTGAAAGCGCGTAGGATGGGTTGAGCGCAGCGAAACCCATCACCGACTACGCCGCGCGGAAAGACCCATGATGGGTTTCGCGAAGTTTATCATCGGGCCGGCCCACCGGGTCCGGCCGGAGCCTGCCATCGGGCGGGCCAGAGGCCGGACCCGGTGGGCCCGCCCGATGGCAGGCTCCGGCCGGACCCGGTGGCTCAACCCATCCTACGGGCTACGGGCCTGACGCATGGCCTACCGCCGAACTGAACGTGAGACCGCGCGCCTCGCGGCCCGCTATGAAGCCATCGTCGAGGCGGCCCGGGCATTGGCCAGCGAAAGCGGCCTGGGTGCAGTGCAAGTCGTCCCGGTGGCAGAGCGTGCCGGCATCGCGGCCGGCACCGTGTACCGCTATTTCCCCTCCAAAGACGATCTCGTAGCCGCAGTGGTCAATGCCACGGCGGAGCGCGAGGTTGCGGCGATTCGCGCTGCCGCGGCTGCAGCGCCAGGGGCGCTTTCGGGGCTCGCCGCCGCCATCGTGGCGTTCGCCGCGGGGACTATGCGGATGCGCCGGCTTGCCTTCGCGATGCTGGCGGAAGCGCCCCCTCCCTACCCTGCCCCGCAAGCCGGGGAGGGCAAATCAATATCCCCGCCCCCGCTTGCGGGGGAGGGGAGGGAGGGGGCTGGGCACTTCGCCTTCCGGCGCAACATCGCCGGGGAGTTCGAGAGCTTGATCCGGGCCGCGATCGCGGCCGGTCAACTACCCGATCAGCCGCCGGCGGCCATGGCGGCTGCCGTCATCGGCGCCACGGTGGAAAGTCTCGTCGGCCCGTTCGCCCCCACTTTGGTCGGCCCGGAGGCTGAACGCGCTGCCGTGCAGGGGATCACGCTGTTCGCGCTGCGAGCACTCGGCGTCGTCGATGCGCGTGCCCGCGGGCTGGTCGTGTCAGTAATCAGGGATCAGTAATCAGGGATCAAGAAGCAAAGTCTTCTTGATCCCTGATCCCTGATTACTGATACCTGACCTTAGTGCGCCATCAACACCGGAACCGTCATCGATTGCAGAATCCCGCGCGTCGCGCCGCCGAGGATGAATTCGCGCAGTCTGGAATGCCCGTATCCGCCCATGACAATGAGGTCGGCAGCACAATCAGCCGCATAGGACAAGATGACATTGCTGACATCGAGGTCCGCGGCAACGAGCCGTTTGACCTCGACGGTGAGACCGTGGCGGGCAAGATGGTCGCCGAGATCGGCGCCGGGCAACTCATCCACTTTGCCGTCGCCGCTCGCGACGATTACGATCTCGACCTTTTTTCCTCGCGTGAGGAACGGCATTGAGTCCGCGATGGCGCGGGCGGCGTTGCGGCTGCCGTCCCAGCATACCAGGATGTGGCCGAGCTTGAGGTCGTCCTTCTGAATGTAGGGCACCACGACCATCGGGCGCCCCGACTCGAACAGTGCCGCTTCGATCAAAAGGTCATCTGGCAGCGCCTGCTCAGGGTCGGTCTGGCCGACCACTGCGAGATCGAAACGCCGGGCTATCCGGCCGAACAGGTTCGCGGCTCGTCCGAGGTTTGCCTCGATGATTCGATGCTCGGCAGAGAGGCCCTCGCGCTTGGCGGCAGCCTCGAAACGATCGATCGCCTCCTGGGCGGCAGCGCGGTTTTCCGCCCGCAGAGCATCCAGCCAGCTGGCCGATAATCCATTCATGACTGTCGGGGTGATGGCCGGATCGTAGGCAAATGCGATCCCGGCAATGTGCGCCTCGAACTTGGCGGCGATCGAAATCGCGAATTGCGCCGCCGGGTCGCCATCAGTCCCCACGGTCAGGTGAACCACCAGGTCCTTGATCATGGCCGACCTTCTCTTCTCCCTCTCCCCGCTTGCCGTAAGGGCGTTTACGCCCGTCTTCGACGGGCTATGGAGAGGGTTGGGGTGAGGGGGCGTTTCCGCAAACTCAGATTCGCCCAAAGCTCAGACTGTGGAGAGGCCCCCCTCACCCCAGCCCTCTCCTCGCAAGCGGGGAGAGGGAGCAGGCTGCGCCAGTGGCCAGGTAATTCCTTAACACGCTCCCAATTGACCGCCGCGGGGTGACCTGTGCCGACCCCGCGGCGTTCGCGTCGTCACTTCTTGACGTTGCCGTCCTTGTCGAATTGCGACACATAGGTCCACAGGTCGCCGACCTCTTTTTCGCTCTTTATGCCGGCGAATACCATCTTGGTGCCCGGAACCTTGGTGCGGGGGTCCTTGACATATTCTTTGAACACTGCCTCGCTCCAAGTGATTCCGGAAGCCTTGTTGGCGTCGCTATAGTTGAAACCATCGACGGTGCCCGCCTGGCGGCCATCCAGGCCATTGAGCACGGGCCCAACCTTGTTAGCTGCATCCGGTCCGATCGAATGGCACGGCGCGCATTTCCGGAACGAAGTCTCGCCGGCTGCTACGTCCTGGGC
>WNFG01002651.1_pt1 | contig 14966 bp, 12 predicted proteins | sample 5400431 | NCBI WGS metagenome assembly WNFG01 (sample SAMN13153346, study PRJNA577476) | soil metagenome | isolation source: 120 cm saprolite under Douglas fir tree site 2 hole 3 replicate 2 | place: USA:California | collected 2015-04-18 | reverse complement strand
GTCGATCTCGAAGGCGAGCTGGGCCGCATCGACCTCAGGCCCGAGATGGCCGACTTCCTTCGCCCTGTCGACCGCGACCGTGAGCGCTCCCACCCACTCCCTCATCACTTCGGCGACGCGGTCGCGGATCCGGCCCGGCCGCCCGTCGAACTCGGCTGCCGCCGCCACGAAGAAGCAACCCCCCCGGAACACCTTGCGCTCGGCGTAGGAGAGCCACGCGTCGCTGAGACGCCACAGGCGCGCGAGGCCTCGCTCCGCCGCAAGGGCCGGGCGCAGCACCTCCTCGATGAAGACGGCCCGCGCCGCCTCCACGGTGGCGAGTTGGAGGTCCTTCTTGGAGCCGAAGTGTGCGAACAGGCCGCTCTTGCTCATCTTGAGCTTGGCCGCCAGCCGGCCTACCGTCAGGCCTTCGAGACCGTCGGTCGAAGCGACGTCAACCGCGATGCGAAGGATCGCTTGGCGGGTCCGGTTTCCGCGAACGCGTCGCCGGTCGAGTGGAATGCCGACCGCGTCTACCTCTGCCACACGAAACTAATAGCACGATCGTTCGTTCTATGTCAAGATCTTGGAAGAAAAAGGCTCATCCGATGCCGCACATCGCAACCGACGTGTCCTATTCGTCCGCGTATGCTCACCGAAGACCGGAGTCAGATCGACTACGCGACGAAGGGGGCTTGACTCGGGGTGCCGCTCCACAGAAGAAGGCCCGATAACCGCCCTTCCATCACCTCTCGCCCTCTCCATACACCCCGGTTTGAAAAGGTTCAAAATTCGACCGCAACAACCGGAGTGCCGATTTGATTCGGATCGGTCACGATCCTCCCCATCAACTTTGGAGGGATCTATGGCTCATTTTCTGTTCCTTCACGGCAGTTGGCACGGCGCCTGGTGTTGGCACAAGGTGCTCCCGCGAATCCAGGCCGCGGGTCATGCGGCTTCGGCAATCGATTTGCCGGGGCGCGGACGCGCGCCGGGCGCTGCCTATGCGGTGAGCCTCGCGCGCATGGTGCGTGCGGCTGAGGCGGCGTTGGCACCGCACGACAAGACTACGGTCGTGGTTCATAGCCGCTACGGGATCGTGGCCTCCAGTCTCGCCGAGCGTGCCCCCGATCGAATCGCACGCACGATCTACCTCGCCTCGTTCATGCTGCCGAACGGCAAGCGCGTGCTGGACTATCTGCCAGACCGGCCTTCCCTTCTGACCGGACGGATTGATGTCAACCGGCTCGCCATGTGGGACTGGCTTCAGCCGGAGGCTTATCGTGACGCGCTCTATGCCGACTGCAGTGAAGACGACATCGCGCTTGCACGCGCGCTCCTCGTGCGCGAACCGCTACGACCGGCGCTGACGCGGCTCAGGCTCACCGACGCCCGCTACGGACGTGCACCGCGCGCCTACGTTCGGTTGACGCAAGACAACGCAGTCTCGGTATCGCTGCAGGATCGCCTCTTGAACGAAACTAACGTCGACCGGGTCGAGAGCATTGAGGCGAGCCATTCGGCATATTTCTCCCGGCCGGATGCTCTGGCCGCCACAATTCTCAAGCTGGCGCGGTCATAGTGATCCGCACAGCTCTTGGATCTGGCCGTTGCGAGGGCACACTCATGTCTAAGCTTGATGACGAAACATGCTGGCGCGCTGTCGTGAATCAGCGCAAGGACGTCGACGGCGTCTTCTTCTACGCGGTGAAGACAACGGGTGTCTTTTGCCGCCCGTCGTGTCCAGCACGGCTACCGCTGCGGAAGAACGTCTCGTACTACGCAACCGCGAGTGAGGCCAAGTCGGCGGGTTTTCGCCCCTGTTTGCGGTGCCGGCCGCTGGCGGCCATTGGGCAGGATCCGGCGACTGCGGCCATGGCCAGCCTGTCGCGATACCTGGTGGCGCACGCGGACGAGCCGATTTCGCTCGTGCAACTCGCCGAGCGGGCCAGGCTCAGCCCCTACCATCTGCAGCGCAGCTTTAAAGCCGTTCTCGGCATCTCGCCGAAGGAATTCCAGACGGCTACCCGCATCGAGCGCCTCAAGTCCAGCTTGCGCGCAGGCGATGCAATCACCGGCGCTTTGTTTGAAGCCGGCTTTGGTTCGACTAGCCGCATCTATGAGCAGGTCGATGGCCGCCTGGGCATGACGCCCTCGGCCTATCGTGCTGGCGGCGCGAGGGAGACCATTTCCTATGCGTGCCGAAGAACGGAGCTTGGGCCCATCATGATGGCCGCCACAGAGCGCTGCGTATGCTTCGTGCAATTCGGTGATGACGATGTGACGCTGCTCGAACATCTGAAAACGGAGTATCCGAACGCTGCGCTCGTCCCTTCGTCAGCCGGAGCGTCACCTCAGCTGGATGCCTGGATCGCGGCGCTGGACGTTCATCTGAGCGCGGGCGGTCCCCGCCCGGACTTGCCGCTCGATTTGCGCGGCACGGCATTTCAAATCCGGGTGTGGCGGTTCCTGATGCGAATCAAGGATGGCGGAGTCGTGAGCTATTCGGATGTAGCCAGGGGCATCGGGGAGCCCAGAGCCGTGCGCGCGGCGGCATCGGCCTGCGCCGCCAACCGCATCGCAGTCCTCATTCCCTGTCATCGCGTCCTGCGAGGCGATGGCGGCCTTGGCGGTTACCGCTGGGGCATCGATCGAAAGCGTGCGCTCATCGATGCCGAACGCCGCAGCCATGCGGCGAAATCGGGTGCATCGTGACGGCCGCGCCAATGGCCCGAGAAGATCAAGAAGCTGCTCGATGGCAAAAACGACCAAGAATGATCCGCCTGCGAGGCGGTCGCACCTGCGCGTTTCGTGCTCCTGCCGTCGGCGACAGGAGGAGCGTGGGCGCCGTGATCGCGCCGAGCGGGTCCGTGAGATCGGCGGAGATATCGGAGATCCTCTGTTTGCTGGAAGCTTCGGGACGCTCGCGTGGGCGGGCGAGTAGCGCGGGCAGCGCTGCCTCGCCGCCCAGACTTGTACGTCGTCGATTCCCATGGTCGGCGCGCTCAGTGCGAGCCGGGCGAGCGGCCGCTGCAGTCGTGGGAAGCGCACCATGCGCTCCAAGCATCCCTGCATCTGTTGGTCTCGTTGAAACCGTGGATCGCCGACAGCGTCGGTCCGATCAGCACACCCCCACTGACCACCGCCAGGCCGAGAGCGCCTGAGACGCTTGCTGCCCCGGGCTTGACAAGGTAGACTGGTCTATATAATTTCTTCCCCTCCATGACGCAGAGCCCACAGCCGACCGACGGCGACACGCCCAAGGGCAAGATGATACTCGCCGCCCTGGATCTCCTCCGCCGCTCGGGCCTGGCGGGTGCCGGCATCAACCAGGTCGTGGACGCTAGCCAGGCGCCAAAGGGATCCCTGTATCACTACTTCCCAGGCGGCAAGCACGAGCTGGTTGCCACGGCACTCAGTGAGGCCGAACGCTCCTTAGGCGAAGGCTTCACCGGCATCTTTGGTCAGTCGATTCCGATCGGACAGAAAGTCCGCGCCCTGTTTTCGAAGACCGGGGCCCGCCTCGAGGCTAGCGAGTTTACAAAGGGATGCCCGGTAGCGGCGGTGACGCTTGATCTCGATGCGGACTGCGAAGTACTGCGCCCGGCCTGCCAGAGAGTCTTCGACACCTGGGTGGGTTGCATTGCCGCGGGGCTCAAGGAGGTGCCGGACGCCGAACGTCGACCGGTGGCTCAGTTGATTCTCGGGACCCTGGAGGGAGCGCTCATCCTCTCCAGGGCCCATGGTAGGCGCGACCCCCTCCTACACAATGGAGCCCAGCTAGCGGATCTCCTGGAGCTGAAGTACTCCCGTCCCCCTCGGCGACGGGCCCCCACGAGGCGGCCATGACCAACATCTCCTCGGGCTTTGCGCCGCTGAGCAGGGGCTGGGCGTTCGTCTTCTTACAGCGGTCTAGCAGTAGTAGGCGTTCGCCCATCCACTCAAAGGCGCCACCCATGCCATCTGCAACTATCACCCTCGTCGGAAGGGCCCCCACACCCGCTCAACGACAGCAGTTGTTCCAGCGCACCGCCGACCTGATGGTCGACCTCCTCAAGCGTACGCGCAACCTGGTCGTCGTGTCACTGAAACACGAACAGTGCGAGAATTGGTCGGTCGGCGGCAGCCAGCTGCCGAATGCGGATTCTATCGGGGCGCAGGTAACCTTTCAGATCCTCGAGGGATCGAATACCGAAGAGCAAATGGCTGAGATGGTTGCGGCGATGACCGCAATGCTCAGCGAGGTTTTGGGCCCGAATCCGCTCCCGCCGTATGTGATTTTCGAGCAGATCCCGACGTACGCCTGGGGGTACAAAGGACGCACGATCGCGGACATGCGGCGTGCCAAACAGTGACTGCGTCTCCGGGCGTGGTTAGGTGTCCCGCCCGGCCGCGGAGGACCTGATGGACAGCACCAAGCTCCCCACTGACTTCAAGCCTCTGTTCCGTTCAAGTCCGTACCTGGAGACGAACGGCCCTTTTTTCTGCAAGGGCGTTGGCGAAAGCCTGACGATAGGTCTACGAGTTCTTGAGAAACACACGAATGCAAGGGGCACGGTTCACGGCGGGCTGCTGGCTACGATCGCCGACATCGCCCTGGGGTATGCGGCCGCGTTCTCCAGCGATCCCCCACTCTCGCTCGTGACCTCGACGCTCTCGATCGATTTCGCAGGTACCGCGAAGCTTGGCGACTGGATCGAGACGCGAGCTGACATTCAAAAGATCGGCAAGCGCATGGCGTACGTCAACGCTTACATCCACCGCGGTGACGAACGCATCGTCAGAGCGAGCGCTACGTTCGTGGTCGCGGGCGTGCTCGACACTTCCGCGGGCTCGCGGCGGAGGGGGAGCTGAATGCGCTCGAAGATCATCTGGGTTGCGGTGAGTGCTCTGGCGGCCTGTGGAGGCAGTGCCGGTCCCGGCGGAACTCCGCAGAACCGTTGCACCGTGATTCTGTCCGGCGCGCTCAGCGGCTCGTTCAACTGCAGCACCGCGGCCTTCGGCTCGTGGAGCTCCGGCGCCAACCAGAGCACCCTCGGTTTCGGGGTCAACGGGACAGCCAGCACGCCCGCGGTCGGCGTCGGCCTCTTCTTCGCCGGCCCGATGCACGCCGGCACGTACAAGAGCACCGATGCCGGCGCTAACGGCGCCGTGAGCGCCACGTCGAACAGCTCGAGCTCACAGACATGGACGGCAGCCGCCGGATCGAGCTCGCAAGGCAGCTACACCATGAGCCTCACCGACCTCGGCTCCTCGGTGGCGCTCGGCAGCGGCCTCGCGTACCCGGGCGTGCACGGCACCCTCGACGCAACGCTTCCAGCCGCGGCCTCGACGGGCGCCTCGGGCACCGTCACGCTGCACGCGGTGTTCTAAACAGGATCGCCTCGATCGCTTCGGAGGTTCGCATGGCCGACAGGATCCGTGAGTTCCGCGTGCGTTCTGTGCTGGTGCCGATGGTCGAGCCACACCAGACGGCGAGCGGCACGATCACCGAGTCACCGCTGGTCTTGACCGACGTTCTGACCGAGGAAGGCGCCGAGGGCCACAGCATCGTGTTCACCTACGGCATCGCGGCGCTCAGGCCCACGGCGGACTTGGTGCGCAATCTCGGCGCCCTGCTGTGCGGCGATGTGCCGGCGCCAATCGAGGCCGCCGGGAAGCTCTCCGCACGCTTACGGCTGCTCGGCACGCAAGGGCTCGTTGGAATGGCCATGGCCGCGCTCGACATGGCGCTTTGGGACGCGCTGGCGCGCCGCCATCGCACGTCGATCGTTCGGCTGCTCGGCGGCGTCGAGAAGCCCGTCCCGGCGTACGGCGCCGCCGGGTACGACGGCGCCGCCGGCTGCGCCCGGGTGGCCGAGCGCTGGGCGAAGCGCGGCTTCAAGGGCGTCAAGGCGAAGATCGGCTACCCGAGCGTGACCGAGGACGTCGCCGTGGTGCGCGCCATCCGCAAGGCAGTCGGCGATGGCGTAGCGATCATGGTGGACTACAACCAGTCGCTCACGCCAGCCGCGGCCGCGCAGCGGCTGCGCGCGCTCGACGACGAGGGCCTCACCTGGGTCGAGGAGCCCACGCTGTCCGACGACTACCAGGGTCACGCGGCGGTGGCGCGCGAGGCGCGGACACCGATCCAGTGTGGCGAGAACTGGTGGGGCCCGCACGACATGCAGAAGGCCATCGACGTTCGCGCGTCGGACTTCATGATGCTCGACGTGATGAAGATCGGCGGCGTCACCGGCTGGATACGGGCAGCCGCCCTGGGCGAGGCGCACGGCATCCCCCTCTCGAATCACCTCTGGCCGGAGATCAGCGCTCAGCTGCTCTGCGCCACGCCCACCGCACATTGGCTTGAATACGCGGATTGGTGGAACCCCGTGCTTGCCGATCCGCTGCGCATCGAACAGGGGAGCGCAGTCGTGGACGGCGTCGAGGGAAGCGGCATCGCGTGGAACGAGCAGGCGGTATCGCGGTTCGCAGTGTAGCGGCGGGTCAGCCCGGCCGAGCGCTCGTTTCTACGCGGCGGCGAGCACCAGAGTCACGTTGGCGCCGCCGAGCCCGTGCGAGTTCGAGAAGCGCCAACCGGAGGTCTCGACTCCGGCTGCGCCACGGGCGGGTCGCCTGCCGACTCCGGATCGATCCGCTCGGCGTTCACCGAGGGCGCGATCTAGCCGCCGCGCAGCATCGCCAGCGTCAAGATCGCCTCGATGGCGCCGGCACGGTCTGGTCGGTGTTGTTGGGGAGCAGCTTGTAGACCGTGTAGCAGATGGAGTCGCCGGCCGGCCGCGCCACGCTCCTCGCGAAGAGGTCGACGATCCACCCGCTCTCGTCGCTGGCCTCGGACGTCAGGCTGGCGCCGGTCGTCCCGCCGCGCCTCCAGGGTCACGACCGCGCCGACCTCCTTCGCCCAGGGATGCCGCGCTGCGAACGCTTCCGCCCCGAGCACGTCGTTCTCTTCTCCTTAGTTGAAGAGGAGGATGATGGGGTTGTTCGGAGCAGGGTCCGCCTTCAGCGCGCGTGCAATTTCCAGCGCCGCCACGACACCCACTCCCGCCGTCGCTCGCTCCCGGGCCGGCAGGCATCGAGTCGTAGTACACCGAGAGCAGCACCGTTTTGCCCTGGCGCCGGCCCTCGATGCGCGCCACCACGTTCGTGCCGACGGGCGCAGGCGCCCTGGAGGCAGCCCGCCGCGGCTCCAGCGCGGCTATCGGGGCAGCGTCGGGTTTCCGTCCGGGCCGGTGTTCGCTGCCGGCCGGCACCGGCAGACCTCGCAGCCGCGCTGCTTGTCCATCGTGCAGGTCTGGCCGGCGAGGCAGCGCTGCCCGCGGTACTCGGCGCAGATGGTCCGGTTGTCCTTCCCGTGTGCGCAGGCTCCCGCGAGCGCCAGCACGAGCACGGCCATCGCGAGGCCGATCGACTGGGCGGAGCGGACTCCTATCGGGGCCCCGGGGGGGAAAAAGATCATCTTCATCCGTCCTCCTCAGAACTCGGTCTGCCCGCAGTCCCAGAGCTGGCAGGAGCGTTCTCGTCCATCTTTGAACGTGTCTGTCGCCAATATTCATCCCGAGCAGGATCGACCGCGTCGTCCTGCCCTCCTGACCCTGTTAGTCCTCTACGCTGCGGCCTCGTATCGGTGATGCAGACCTCCGAGCCGCGGCCGCGACACAGCAGTGCTGTATGGAACCTGGCGTGCTGCAGGGCGACGGCCGGCAGCAGTCGCCGGAGGTGGCGCTCATTGAGCACGACGACCTGGTCGAGTAATTCTCGGCGCACACTCCCTATGCAACGTTCGGCAACGCCGTTCTGCCAAGGGCTCCGGTACGCCGTTCTCGTTGGCCGCAGACCGGCTGTGGTCAGGACCACGCGGGCACGACTGCGAAGCAAGTGGGCTTTCGAGCAGCAAGTTAGACAAATGCCCTAAGTAGGGTACTGAAAGCACTTAATATCTTCAATGCGCTAAGTACAGTCACAATTCTCGCCGTTATCGCCCACACCCTTCGGCCTTTATATTTACCCGCAGCATTCCAGATACCGATTATTACTGGAACGATGTAGAGCACGTAGATCAAGAACAAGATGGCTGCTACCTTTGGCTGTCCCAACGCCTCGTTGAAGATCGCGATAGGGATCGAGAGTAGCCCTCCGCCAAATACTCCGAGCCACCAATAAGTATTCGCCAGTCCAAAATCTCCCGCCATCACTTCCGCAATAAAACTCTTATCAGCAGAGGAAGTCGGTTGAGACGTATCGTCGGATTGAGGCATTAGGGTCTCCCTTCATTGGCCTAACGTTCGCGTGGAAGCCATAGGCCGAGCAAACGGGGTTCGGTCAGCCGCGCAGAGACGTCAGGGCACCGTTTCTGAGATGGTCGGGGTGTTGGTCACGCGGAGCAGCGAGCCAGCCGCGCTCGCGTCGGCGAATAGCACTTCGCCGAGCAGGATGCCGCTTGCATTCTTGGTGAAGCCGCGGAGCAGCCCCTTCGACCCTGGCCAGCGCAACCGGTCCACCGATTCGATCCCTGCCGGGACCGTCCCGAGCTGGATGCCGGCTGCGCCGGTGGCGGCGGCGACCGTCGACAGCGAGGCGCCAGAGTAGCTTCCGAGCGCGGAGAGGCCTGTGGCAAGCAGCGCGGTGGCGTCGCCCGCGAACCCGACCCACTCGGCGTTCGCCTGAGCGACGACGTCGGTCCCCGCTTCGTCTACGGCGCGCGCGGTCCGGCCCCCTGGCGGGCGGACGTTGACGAACACCTTATCCGCCGCGCTTCCCACCAAGGTCAGTGAAGTGTTGGCGGCCGAGGCAGCCCCGAGCGCCGGCGCCGGCGACGTCCCCGCCACGTTCTTGTCCGCGGCCACGAGCGAGTCCGTGCCCGAGGCGGTTGCGATGAAGACGACCCTGTTCGTGGTGAGCCACAAGCCGCTCGAGACGGTGCGGCCTGTCTCCGAGGTCATCTGGATCGCGGAGTTCGCCAGCGTGGCCCCGAGCGGGAGCCGCCAGAGCGAGTAAGGGCTGCTGCTCCCGTCGAAGACGACCATGTAGACCGCGGTCGCGTCCTGCGCCCGGCCCGCGACGGTGGCGGCGATCCCGCCCGGCAGCGTGAACAACGCCGTGGCGTCGAGCGTGCCGGCGACGGAGTCGAAGCGCCGTACCACCACCGTGCTACCGCTCTGGACGAGCAGCAGGACCTGCGACGGGGTGGTGGCGATCGCGAACGCGAACCCGGCGCTCGCCAGCAGCTGCACGGGATTCGCAAAGGCGGCGTCGGTGCGGACGAGCCGGCCTGAGGTGTCGATCACGAGCCACCCGGTGATCGCCCCGGTCGAGGGCGACTGGACGACCGAGACGCGACGTCCGGGCACGATGACGGGTGTGTCCGTAGCCGCCGCGTCGAGGCGCGTCGCCTTCACCACATCGTCGGCGGTGCCGCACTGCTTGTCGGAGCCGGCGAGCGTGTAGAGGAAGCGGGAGTCGCCGGGATTCGACCAGTCGGTCACCACCTCGGTGTCGCACAGGTGGGTCGGAGTCGGGCTGAGCGGGCTGAGATCGCCGACGTTCGTCTCACTCGAGACCTGCGCCGTCGCCAGCATCGATCCGGCGAGCGTGCTCGTGCGCAGGATTCGGCCGCCGGAGATCCAGATGCCGGCGTGCGCCTCGACGGCTGAGACCGTACCGGTCGCGGCGGCGTACGTTCCGCGTGGCACGACGCGCAGGCCGCCGACGTTGGACGACGCGTCCACCGTGACCACAGCAGCGGAGGGCTTCGCCGCGTCGAGGGCGAAGACTCCGCCGCCGGAGTAGAGCAACCATGGACCGCCGGAGCCGCCCGGATTCCCGCTGGGGGCCGGACCCGCGGCGCCCGTCGAGCCGCAGCCGCTCGCGGTCAGCAGAAGAGCCGCAATCACCGATGACTGAACACCGACAGCGCCGCTTAGCATTTACTCTTCTCCAGTCGTGCCGAACGAAGCAAGTTGAGCGCGCGCTCCCCCCTACCGTCAAGGAAGCTGGAGTCGCCGGAGATGCGACGAAGTGGGGCGATCTCCGATTTCGCGGAGTCAGCGCCCCCGCGACCACGAAAGTAGCGCTCGCTCTGACGATGCGTTGGACACCGCGATGGATGTAAGCGTTGGCGTACGCCATGCGCCTGCCGATCTTTTGAATGTCAGCTCGCGCCTCGATCCAGTCGCCAAGCTTCGCGGTACCTGCGAAATCGATCGATAGCGTCGAGGTCACGAGCGAGAGAGGGGGATCGCTGGAGAACGCGGCCGCATACCCCAGGGCGATGTCGGCGATCGTAGCCAGCAGCCCGCCGTGAACCGTGCCCCTTGCATTCGTGTGTTTCTCAAGAACTCGTAGACCTAGCGTCAGGCTTTCGCCGACGCCCTTGCAGAAAAAAGCGACTACTGTAGGCCTCGGAGCAGGAACGTTCATCCACTGGCCGTGCGAACCCGGCCGGTGCGCCGAGCGCGGCAGCTCTGTAACCTTTCGGGGCGCTCCTTCGTGTTCCCGGCATGAACGACGCGATCATTGTGGGCGGTGGGCTCTCGGGGTTGGCGGCGGCGACCCTGCTGGCGCGGGCCGGCAAGCGGGTGACGCTATTCGAGAAGGCCCCGGCGCTCGGTGGGCGGGCTGTCACGCAGCAGTTGGCCGGCGGCTGGTTCAACCTCGGGCCTCACGCCCTTTATCGAGCTGGGAAGGCAGCCAAGCTCCTCCGCCAGCTCGGCGTCCCGTACAGAGGCAGCATTCCCCCGGCCTCGGGCAACCTCGCCATGGCCGGGGGAAAGCTGCACGCGCTCCCTTCAGGGCTGGTCTCGATGCTCTCGACCTCGCTGCTCACCGCCGGCGAGAAGCTCGAGGCGGGACGGGTGCTCGCTGGCATCGCGCGCATCGACCTCGATGCGCTTGGGCACAAGACAGTCGCCGAGTGGACCGCTGGCTTCCGGCACCAGCGGGTTCGGGAGTTCGTTCACGCAATGACCCGGGTCACCTGCTACACGAACGCTCCGGAGTTGATGAGCGCCGCGGCGACGCTTCAGCAGGTGCGCCTCGCTCTCGCGGCGAACGTGCTCTACCTCGACGGCGGCTGGCGGACGCTGGTCGACGGCCTGCGCAGCGCCGCGGAGGCCGCGGGCGTCCGCCTCGAGATCGGGCAGCGCGTCGCATTGGTGCGGTCGGGTGGCGTGCAGCTACATGGCGGCGCCTTCCATCCGGCGGCCACCGTGGTGATCTCCGGCTCACCCCACGTCGCCTCCGAGCTGACCGGCGCGGCTAGCCTCCAACGTGCCGCGCGCGAGCTGGTGCCGGTGCGCGCCGCGTGTCTCGACTTGCTGCTGACCGGCCTGCCACGTCCGCGCGCGCGCTTCGCCCTCGGCATCGACCAGCCGCTCTATCTGTCGGTGCACTCCGCGACCGCGAAGCTGGCTCCGGAGGGAAGGCATGTGCTGCACGTCGCCAAGTACCTGGCTCCGGACGACGCCGGAGCCGCCGCGCAGGGCGAGCTCGAAGCCGCGCTCGACCTGCTGCAGCCCGGCTGGCGCGCTCACGAGGCGGGCCGGCGGTTCCTGCCGGAGATGACCGTCACCCACGCAGTGGTCACGCCGAAGGGGCGGCCGGATGTCGAGGTGAGGGAGCTGCCGGGAGTCTACGTGGCCGGTGACTGGGTCGGGCCGGAGGGAATGCTCGCTGACGCTGCGCTGGCCAGCTCGGACCGGGCGGCGGAGCGGATTCTGAGGTCGGGTGTCGTCGGAACCGCCGCGTGAAGTCCGTTACAGTCACTTCGAGGTGACAGGGTGCATGACCACGAGCGATTTCTGTGGGGCCTCTGCTACCGGATGACCGGCGTCGCCGCCGACGCCGACGAGCTGGTGCAAGAGACGTTTCAGCGCGCGCTGGAGAAGCCGCCCCGCGACGCGGCCCTTCCGCTCAAGCCCTGGCTCACGCAGGTGGCCGTCAACCTCGCCCGCGACCGGCTACGCCGCCGCAAGCGCGAAGGCTACGAGGGCCCCTGGCTGCCATCGCCCATCGACACGGCGGACGAGCCGCCGCCCTCTGTCGAGCCGCGCGACACCGAGGGGCGCTACGACCTGATGGAGTCGGTGTCGTTCGCCTTCCTTCTCGCGTTGGAGGCGCTCAATCCCAAGCAACGAGCGGTGCTGCTCCTGCGCGACGTGTTCGACTACTCGGTGAAGGAGACGGCCGAGGCGCTCGACGTCGCCGAGGCGAACGTGAAGGTGATTCACCACCGCGCGCGAGCGGCGATGGGCGCCTACGAGCGGGCGCGCCTCAGGCCCACCGCCGACGCGAAGGAGCGCCACCGCGTCGCGCTGGAGAGGTTCCTCGCCGCGCTCGTCTCAGGCGACGTGCCCGCCGTGGAGGCGATGCTCGCGGATTCGGTGGTGCACCTGTCCGACGGCGGCGGCGAATATTACTCCGCCAAGGTGCCGGTGCTCGGTCGCAAGCGCGTCGCCACCTTCATGCTGAGGCTCATCGAGCTGCGCGGTCCCGTTGACCGGGGCGAGCTGCGCGACCTGAACGCGCTGCCCGCTCTCCATGCGGCGTACGACTACGCGAAGCCGAAAGTGGCTCCCCGCTTCACGCTGCAGATCCAACTCGATACCGAGGGAAAGATCTCCGCCATCTACTCGGTGCTCAGTACCCGCAAGCTGACCCAGCTGCTGCACCCCACCGGACCCGCCCATTCGGTGGGGGGAATGGCACCCGAGCAGAAGTAGCTCACCGCCGGACCAGACCGCTGAGCAACGCATACCGCCTCGCGCGGTGGCGCCGCCAGCCCGCGCGAGTCCACCGTGCATTCTCCGCTTCGCTGTGCTCGCGCTGGTTGGGATTGGTGGCCTTCCAGTCTTGGTCGCCGGGCCGGTGGTCACCGGGTTGGGGGCCGGACCCCTTGTGGCGCCGTTCGAGGAACAGCCGTCGGTTGGGCCATCTGAAATCGCTGCGGGTCACCTCAGAGCGGGAAGTCGGAAGTCCACCAGCGCGTTCTCGCGATCGATGGTGGGGTGCTGGAGGCCGCCCGTCATGCCCACCACGCTCGCCTTCACCGCGCCCTCGAGCTCGTCGATAGAGATCCAGCCGTCGCCGTCGGCCCGCTTCGCCGCGAGCACGCGGAGCAGCGCAGCCGTGAACACGCCATTCCCGAGCGTCGCGCTTTCGAGCGACACCTCGTTTCCCAGCGACGACGAGAAGACGATCGCGCCCGTGCGGCGCTCGAGGCGCGCGTACACGTAGCGGTCGCGCAGGTACAGGTACGGTCTGCGGGGTGCGCCTTGCCGCGCCGGACCAGGGCCGACGCGCGCCGCGAGTTGGGTCGCGCCCGCCCGCGCCACGACAGCGGCGAGAGCGTCCGGATCCAGCTCGCCAGACTGGCACGCGTCGACCAGGAGCAGCTTCCTCCGGGGCCCGATTCCGTCCAGCAAGCCCTCCAGCTCGTCGTAGGCAATGGTGGTCGCGGCGAGGTTCGCCGGATCGGCCTCGTGCGTCACGAAGTAGAAGGTGGCCTGCGCGTCGGGGTCGCGGGCGCCGTGTCCGGAGGCGAGCAGGACCACCGTGTCGTCCACTGCCGCCGGCGCGAGAAAGGATCGGATTTCGTCCAGCGCGCCGCGCGTGGCGCGGGCGTCGGTCAGCTCGAGCGTGCGCACGTCCTGGAACCGACCGCGCGCGCCGCGCAGCGCCGCGGCCAGCCCGGTGACGTCGCGGTGCGCGAAGTGCAGGTCGAGGCGCGTGTCCCTGTACTTCGAGATGCCGAGGCCGACGAACCAGAGGACGCCCGGCCTGCCCGCCGGCCGCTCCACAAAGATGGCGGCGCGCCGCGACTCGAACCCGGCGCGGTTCACCGCACTCACCTCGACGCGGTTCCGTCCCTGCCCGAGCGCCACGCGCTCCGTCACCTCGGCGCGGCGCCCCTGAAGCGGCCTGCCGAGGCCGGGGTGAACGGGCACGCCGTTGACGGCCACCTGGAGCGCCTGGAGGTCGCGGGCGTCCTCCGCCGCGATCCGCAGATCGAGCGCGTCGCCCTCCTGGTGGTGCGAGAGGATCCGCACGCGCGGCGGGTCTACCTCGCTGCCCGTCTCCGTCTTCAGGCCGGCTCGCCGGAGCCGGTCCTCGTAGTGGAGCCGCAGGTGCTCGAGGAAGGCCTCGTCCCCGATCCCGGCGCGGCGGTAGATCAAGTCCGGGCGGTTGAAGCGCAGGGCCACCTGCTCGACGCCGTACGCCTCCATGCCGTCCACGAGCGCGACCAGGTCGCCGCCGCGCCGGGACGCGTCGAAGTAGCCGTCGTCGCTGTAGATCACCCACTCGTCACCCTGGGAGAGAAGCGAGAACGAGGCGCCGTTCTCGAGGTTCCACACGCGCACGGTGCCATCGCCGCCGCCGCTCACGAGATGGCACTCGTCGCGCGTGAACGCGAGCGACCGGACGCTGCCCTGATGGCCGCGGAGCGTCGCGCGCCGCTCCATCGTGGCGAGGTCGAACAGGCCGACGTCGGAATTCACGGTGACCGCCGCGAGCTTCCCGGACGGCGAGACGGCCAATGCACCGGAGAGATACCGGTTCCCGGTCTCGGCGCTGCGCAGCAGGCGACCCTGGAGGTCGAACACCGCGAGCTCCCTGGCCTGGCGACCCGTCGCGACGATCAGCTCGCGCCCGTCGGGCGTGAAGGCCAGCCCCTGGACGTGGCTGAATGGCCCGGGCGTGCCCTTCGGGTTGTCGAACGACGCGCGCACTGCGCCGCTGGGGTCCACGATCCGGAACCGCTCCCAGATCCCGCCCGCCGCGACCAGGTCGCCCGCCGGGTTCACCGCGAGCGCGCTCACGGAGCCGTCCGTGTAGACGCGGAAGCGCCTCGGCTTCGCGCCGGGCTCGAGCGGCACGACCGTCACTTCTCCGCGCGAGTCGCCGACGTAGAGCGTTTTCCCGTCCGGAGAGAACGCCAGGGCGCGGCCGAAGCCACGCGATACGCGGGCGCGCGCCAGCGCTTTGCC
>WNFG01002650.1_pt1 | contig 14967 bp, 15 predicted proteins | sample 5400431 | NCBI WGS metagenome assembly WNFG01 (sample SAMN13153346, study PRJNA577476) | soil metagenome | isolation source: 120 cm saprolite under Douglas fir tree site 2 hole 3 replicate 2 | place: USA:California | collected 2015-04-18 | reverse complement strand
GGCGGCGAAATAGTCTTTGATGTGGCGCCCCACCGCCGCCGCCAGCCCTTCCCCGCTCGCCATCTCGACCGGATCGGCCGGTGCTAGAGCATCGGCAAGTTCGGCCTCGATGACCTCGACCCCGATGACCTCCTGCGAATACAGCGCCGCGAGCCGCCGCACGAGGTTCTCCAACTCACGAACGTTTCCCGGCCAGCGATAACCGCGCAATCGCTCCATCGCGGCCTCATCGAGCCGCTTCATCGGCAGCCCTTCGCGCACCGCGAGCGCTGCGAAATGCCGGACCAGCGCGGTTATGTCTGCAGTTCGCTCGCGTAGCGGCGGCAAGCGAATCGGCGCGACATTCAGGCGGTAGAAGAGATCCTCGCGAAACAACCCTTGCCGGATCAGCTGTCGCAGGTCGTTATGGGTGGCCGCAACGATCCGCACATCGGCGCGGATCGGTACGCGGCCGCCGACGGCCGTGAATTCGCCCTCCTGAAGCACGCGCAACAGGCGGGTCTGCGCGTCTGTCGGCATGTCGCCGATCTCGTCGAGAAACAGCGTGCCGCCCTGCGCCTGTTCGAAGCGTCCCATGCTCCGCGTCGTAGCTCCGGTAAAAGCCCCCTTTTCGTGGCCGAAAAGCTCGCTCTCGATCAGCTCGCGCGGGATCGCGGCCATGTTGATGGCGACGAACGGGCCATTTCGGCGCTTGCCGAGATTGTGCAAGGCGCGGGCGACCAGCTCCTTGCCGGTGCCGCTCTCACCCAGGATCGTCACGGTGAGATCGGTGCCCATCAACCGCGCGAGCGTGCGATAAATCTCCTGCATCGCCGGCGAGCGCCCGATCAGGGGCAGCTGCTCTTCGATATCGTCTTCGGCCGGCGGCGGGTCGCGCGGGGCCGTGAGGGCGCGCTCGACGACGTTGACGAGTTCGCGCAAATCGAACGGCTTGGGCAGGTATTCGAAGGCGCCGCGCTCGGTCGCCTTGACCGCCGTCAGCAATGTGTTCTGCGCGCTCATGACGATGATGCGCAATTCCGGGCGGATCTTCTTGATCCGCGGGATCAGGTCGAGGCCGTTCTCGTCCGGCATGATGACATCGGTAATGACGAGGTCCCCCTCGCCGTCGGCGACCCATCGCCACAAGGTCGCAGCATTGCCGGTCATCCGCACATCGTGCCCGAGCCGGATCAGCGCCTGGTTGAGCACCATCCGTATCGCGCGATCATCATCGGCAACCAGGATCGTCGAGGCCATCACCCGATACCGTCTTGCGCGACCACCGGCAAAAACACCCGGAACACCGTTCGCCGGGGCTGGCTATCGAACTCGATGACGCCGCCGTGATCGCCGATCACCTTGGCCACTAATGCAAGACCGAGGCCAGTGCCATGCCGTCTTGTCGTGACGAACGGGTCGAACAGGTAAGGGCGTAAATCCTCGGGGATGCCGGCGCCGTTGTCGGTCACCGAAACCATCAGCGGCAAATGTTGACGGCCCTCGCCACCCGGAACTGCGAGCCGGATCCCGTGACGGTAGGCGGTCGTCAGGATAATCTCCCCCTCCCCGTCGAGTACCGCCTCGGCGGCGTTCTTGACGAGATTGAGGAATACCTGAACCAGCAGATCGTGGTTGCCTAGGACCGCGGGCAACGACGGGTCATACTCCTCGACAAGTCGGACATGGCGTGCAAAACCGGATTGCGCCACTTTGCGCACCCGATCGAGCACCTGGTGGATGTTGACCGCTTGCCGTTCGATCGGCCGATGGTCGGAGAAAGCCTCCATGCGATCGACGAGGGCGACGATCCTGTCGGTCTCGTCACAAATCAGCTGCGTCAGGGTGCGCCCCTCGGGGTCGGCGTCCTGCTCCAGCAGCTGTGCAGCCCCACGGATCCCCGAAAGCGGGTTCTTGACCTCATGGGCAAGCATCGCCGCCATCGCCGTGATCGAGCGGGCCGCGTGCCGATGGGTCAGATGACGGTCCATCTTGTCCGCCATCGAGCGCTCGTGGAATGCCAGCACGAGCATGTCCGGCCCGTCGCCGGTCAGTGTCCCCTGTATCGTCACCAACCGGCTGCCGAGCCGCGGCCCCTCGAGCAGCATGTCGTATTCCGAGATCGTGTTGCCGCCGCGCCAGACCGAGGCAACGAGGGACAGCAGCGGGCTGTGCGGTGCAACAAAACCGGCCAGTGCAGTGCCGCATAGTGCGGCCGCACCGGAGCCGAGAAACTGCTCAGCGGCGGGGTTGACAAAGCGGATGTACCCGCTGCGATCGATGACCATGACCGGATCGGGGAGTGCTGCCAGGATGAGCGCCGCTTCGAGCCCGCGATCAGCGGTCATGCCCGGTGCCGCCTCGGCCCCACGGCGGCGGCGCGGTGCCATCGTTACGCCGCCTGGCGAGCCGCCAGGGGCTCGTAACCAAGGGGCTCGTAGAAGGTGCGGATCAGCTGCCTGACGTGGGCTGTGTCGATCGTCCGGTTGATCGTTGCACGGAATTCCGCCGCACCCGGAAAACCTTTGGAATACCAGCCGATATGCTTGCGCGCGATGTGAGTGCCGACCGCATTCCCGTAATGGGTCAGCATATCCTCGTAATGGCTCAGCACGATCTCGAGCTGCACGCTGGGCGGCGGGTCGGGGATGCGGGCGCGGCTCCCGATCCAGCCGGCCACCTGGCGAATGAACCACGGCCGGCCATAGCACCCGCGGCCGATCATCAGGCCATCGGCGCGCGATTCCGCTAATGCCCGGTCGGCGCCATCGAGGCTGGTAATGTCGCCATTGGCGATCACCGGGATCGTGACGCTCTCCTTGACCCGGCGGATGAAACGCCAATCGGCCGACCCGGCATAGAGCTGGCAGCGTGTGCGTCCGTGCACGGCGATCATGCGGATGCCGCAGGCTTCGGCAATCCGGGCGAGATGCGGCGCGTTGCGATTGCCCTCGTCCCAGCCGGTGCGCATCTTCAGGCTGACCGGCAAGTCGACCGCCCGCACCGTCGCCTCGAGAATGCGCGCGGCATGGGTCTCGTCCCGCATCAGCGCCGAGCCGGCATAGCCGTTGACCACCTTCTTGACCGGGCAGCCGAAATTGATGTCGATGATCCGGGCGCCGCGATCGGCGTTGAGCTTCGCCGCCTCGGCCATGACCTGCGGGTCGCACCCGGCGAGCTGCACCGCCATCGGCTGCTCTTCGGGACAATTGCGCGCCATCGTCAGCGATTGCCGGGTCTCGCGGATCATCGCCTCGCTGGCGATCATCTCGGAGACGACGAGACCAGCCCCCAGCCGCTTGACCAGACGCCGGAACGGCAGATCGGTCACCCCCGACATCGGTGCCAGGATGACCGGCTCCTCGAGCATCAATGAACCGACCGAAATGCCCATTCTTTACGCAATTATGCCATCTGCCTAGCTGATGGGCAGACATTAAATTCTTTTCTGCTGCACCGCAATATCGGCTTCTGAGTGCGGCCCCGGGAAAGCCTGTGAAAGCCGGTCGGTCTTGCTGATACGGGATGAGGGCTCCGGGCTGCCACCCGCTACAATGACCCGCTACAATGAACAGTTGCGTCGGCGAATCGACCGCCGCTGCTCCTGCAGCGGGTCTGCAGCGGGGACTCACGTTAAGGTTGAAATGTCCTGCCGCCCGGGCGGCTAACGGGATCGCCCGACCGGACTCTCTGTGATCTGTACACCGCCCTAGTCCGCCAGGTCTCTTCCCGGACTCGCCATTGGTCCGACCATGCCACATGAATTCGACAATTTTTGGATCGTGATTATGCCAACCGGGGAGTGGTTCCACCCCCATCACCTGGTCGAGCATTGCTCTGCCGATCTTTCCCAGCGGTTGAGGCATACAAGTTGGTGGGGACAGGGTGGAAGCCTATGATTGTTGCGGTAAACGGTCGACGATCATCAGCGCCGAGCGGTTCGGGTCAGGAGGCTGCCATGCGCATCATGGTATTTGGAACAGGTGGAGCCGGAGGGTTCTTCGGTGCACATCTGGCGTGTGCCGGCGAGGACGTCATCTTTATCGCGAGGGGCGAGCATCTTCGGGCAATCCGCGCCGATGGCCTACGGGTCGAGACGCCGGGGGGCGAAATCGCGATTTCGCCGGCCCAAGCCACGGATGATCCGGCGGAAGCAGGGGGTGTCCACGTCGTACTGGTTGGCGTGAAAGCCTGGCAGGTGGGGGAAGCGGCGCGGACGATGCAGCCGGCGATCGGCCCCGAGACGTTTGTCGTTCCCCTACAGAACGGGGTGGATGCGGCGTCGGAACTGGCAGCGGTGTTGGGTTCCGGGCATGTCCTGGCCGGCTTGTGCGGAACCTTCAGCTGGGTAACCGCCCCCGGCCGGATCCGCAGCGTGGGGGCGGCCAACTTCATCAAATTCGCGGAGTTGGACAATCGACCGAGTGCCCGGGCCGTGCGATTGCAGGAAGCCTTTCGGAAGGCGGGCGTCGCCGTCGAGATTCCGTCGGATGTGCACAAGGCATTATGGGAGAAATTTCTTACGGTCACGTCGGTTGGCGGCGTCGGGGCGGTAACTCGAGCTGCGATCGGTGCGACCCGAGCAATGCCGGAGACCCGGCGGCTGCTCGAGCAGTGCATGAACGAGGTATTTGCCATAGCCCGTTCCCGCGAGATCGCATTGGCGGATACGATAGTTGCCGACTCGATGACGTTCATCGATACACTCGCGGTGGACGGGACCACCTCGCTGCAGCGGGACATCATCGACGGAAAGCCGAGCGAGCTCGAATACTGGAACGGCGCCGTAGTTCGCCTGGCGCGAGAACAGGCCCTCCCTGCCCCGACGAACGAATTCATCTATTATTCACTCCTCCCTCAAGAGCGGCGCGCGGGGTATAGACGCATCCGGCCCCTGAGCGCGCGGAGCCCCGGCACCGAGCAGAGGCGCAAAAATTTCAAACCGATGCACTATATCCGGCCGATGACGAGGCGGCGGATCGTGCGATAAGTTCGCGCATGGGTTCCATATACGCCCTCGTCGTCGCCGCCGGTCGGGGCAGCCGGTTTGGTGGAGCTCTACCCAAGCAATACCTCACTTTGGACGGGGTCAGCCTGCTGCGCCATGCCGTCGCGGCATTTACGGGGCATCCAGGGATCGCTGATGTGCTGGTGACCATCCGGCCGGAGGACAGGGAATTCTTCGAACGTGCCGTCGCCGGTCTCGGCGTTATGGCACCGGTGGCGGGCGGTGCGACGCGCCAGGAATCGGTGCGACTCGGGCTGGAGGCCCTGGCGACCAATCACCCCGAGCGGGTGCTGATCCACGATGGAGCGCGGCCATTTCCGGATCCGGGGCTGATCGATCGGGTCATCACCGGGCTCGACCGGGCATCGGCGGCAATCCCCTGCCTGCCGTTGCGTGACACGATCAAGCATGCCGAAGATAGAGTGATCCGAGGGACCGTAGACCGCTCCTCCCTGTGGCGCGCGCAGACGCCCCAGGGCTTTCACTTCAACGCGATCCTCGCTGCGCATCGTGCCGCGATCGGCCGCACGCTCACCGACGACGCCGCGGTCGCCGAGGCGGCGGGGTTGGCGCCGCTGCTGGTCGCCGGCAGCGAAGATAATTTCAAGGTGACGACAGCCGAGGACCTCGCTGCCGCCGAACGGCTGATCGCGGCGCGGCAGGGCGATGTTCGCGTCGGGCAGGGCTTCGATGTTCATGCTTTCACTGCCGGTGACCATGTTCGTATTTGCGGCATCGATGTCCCGCACGACCGGAGCCTTGCCGGCCATTCCGACGCCGATGTCGGGCTCCATGCCTTGACCGATGCGGTACTGGGAGCGATCGGCGCCGGCGATATCGGCATGCATTTCCCGCCGAGCGATCCGCGCTGGCGCGGTGCCGCCTCCGACCAGTTCCTCCGCCACGCGGCGGATCTCGTCCGTGCGCGGGGTGGTGCCATCGCGGCAGTCGACGTGACGATCATCTGCGAGCGGCCGAAGATCGGCCCGCATCGCGCGGCGATGGTCGAGCGCGTCGCCGCGATCCTCGACATCGCGGCATCTCGCGTCAGCGTCAAGGCGACGACGACCGACAAGCTCGGCTTTACCGGCCGTGGCGAGGGTATCGCGGCGCAAGCGGTCGCCACCGTGCGCTTGCCGCTTTGAGAAAGCCGTGTCTGCTCCCAAACACGTTCGTCATGGCCGGACTTGATCCGTGGGCCGTCAGCCCACGGGCTAGTCCCGTGGGCATCCACGTTCCGCTTCGGGGCCCGTTCGTGGATGACCGGGACAAGCCCGGTCATGACGACAAGAAGAGCTGAGCCCGGCGATCACGCGGCCTCTGGGGCATAATCATCTGGGCCTTCCCTGGTGGCATCCGGCGGTGATGCTCGCCACCTGGTTCGGCGCGGGCCTGTTGCCGATCGCGCCGGGGAGCTGGGGATCGCTCGCCGCCTTGCCCTTCGCCTGGGCGATCGCCGGCCTGTGGGGCGCCGCCGGTCTTGCCGTTGCCGCCGCGATCGCCTTTCTCGTCGGCTGGTGGGCCGCAGCGACGATCGCCAAGGCGAGCGCGGTCAAGGACCCCAGCGCGATCGTGATCGACGAGGTCGCAGCGCAATGGCTGGTATTGCTGGCGGCCCCCCCTGCCCCTCTCCCCTACGCTCTCGCCTTTCTGCTGTTCCGGATCTTCGACATCTGGAAGCCATGGCCGGCGCGATGGGCGGACCGGCACGTCAAGGGAGGTCTCGGCATCATGCTCGACGATTTCTTTGCGGCGGTCTACGCTGTGCTCTCGTTATTGGCTTTATTGGCGCTCGGCGGAGTATCCGGTGTTCGAAGCTGAAACCCTGACCCTTGCGCAATCGGTTCTCGATGCCTGCCGGGCGCGCGGCTGGCACGTTGCGACTGTGGAATCCTGTACCGGCGGGTTGGTCGCAGGGGCCCTGACCGCGATCGCCGGCTCGTCCGACGTCGTCGAGCGCGGCTTTGTGACCTATTCGAACGAAGCGAAGGCCGAATTGCTCGGGGTTCCGGCAGAGACCATTGCCGCGCACGGTGCGGTCAGCGCCGAGACCGCTGCGGCAATGGCGGAAGGGGCAGTCGCTCGCGCCCCCGTCGATCTCGCGGTCTCGGTCACCGGCGTTGCCGGCCCCGGCGGCGGCAGCGCGGCCAAGCCCGTCGGGCTCGTGATTTTCGGCGTGGCGCGGCGCGATGGGCCGTGCCGCACGGAGAGCCACATTTTCGACAGCGACCGCTCGGCCGTGCGGCAGGCTGCGTTGCGGATGGCGCTGGGCCTGCTCAAGACCGAAGCGCGCAGCTGATCGGGAGACGATCATGGTTGGAATCGTGACGGCTGTCAGCCGCAGTGCCGCACACACGCTGAGCAAGCCGAACGAGGATAAGATCCGGCTGCTGGTCGGACTCGGCATCGAGGGCGACGCGCATTCGGGTGCCACGGTAAAGCATCGCTCCCGATTGGCGCGCTTCGCGAGCGAACCCAATCTGCGCCAGGTGCATCTGATCCATGCCGAGCTGCACGACGAGCTGAGGGCAAGGGGCTTTGCCGTCGCGGCCGGGCAGATGGGAGAGAATGTGACAACGCGCGACGTCGATCTGCTCGGGCTGCCCACCGGCGCGCGGCTCTGTCTCGGCGATCGGGCGGTTATCGAAGTGACCGGACTGCGCAACCCCTGCGCCCAGCTCGACCGCATCCAGTCGGGGCTGATGGGTGCCACGCTGGAGCGCGACCAAAACGGCATCCTCATCCGCAAGGCCGGGATTATGGCGGTTGTGGTGACGGGTGGCGGAGTGCGGCCCGGCGACCCGATCCGCGTCGAGCTGCCGCCGGAGGCGCACCCGCTGATCCCAGTGTGAGGCACATCCGCTGGGGATCGTGCGCCCTTCGAGACGCCGCCTGCGGCGGCTCCTCAGGGTGAGGTGACTTTGTTCGTGTCATCAAGAACTTGGCGTCGTCCCGAGGAACGCCGGGAGCGTCTCGAAGGTCAGGGCGAGGTGATTTTCTTCGTGCCATCAAAAACTTGGCCTCATCCTGAGGAGCGCCCGCGGGGCGCGTCTCGAAGGACGCGAGATGCCTCTGCAGCCCCGTTCAAAGGCTCTGAGAGCCCAGAGCGATGAATGCTCGATCAGCGACACTGGCGCTCGTCTTCTCCAGCGTCGGACATTTCTTTGCGCATCTGCTGATGCTGCTCTACCCGACCGTGTTGCTCGTGCTCGAGGGACGGTGGGGCATGAGCTACGGCGACCTCTTGTCATTGTCGCTCGGCGGCTTTGTGTTGTTCGGGCTCGGCGCATTGCCGGCGGGGTGGCTCGGCGACCGCTGGAGTGCCGAGCGGATGATGGTCGTCTTTTTCGTCGGCACCGGCGGTGCCGCGATTGCTACGGGCTTCGCCGACAGCCCGCTGGCAGTCGCACTCGGGCTTGGCGCCATCGGGCTCTTCGGTTCGATCTACCATCCGGTCGGCACCGCCTGGCTCGTCCGCAACGCCGAAAATCGCGGACGGGCCCTCGGCTGGAACGGGATCTCGGGGAGCATGGGCCTCGCGGCGGGGCCATTCGTCGCCGGCGCGCTGGCGCAAGTGCTCTCATGGCGCGCCGCGTTCATCATCCCAGGGGCACTGTGTACAGTGATTGGGATAGTCCTGTTCTGCTGCGTTCGCGGCGGACGGGTGGTGGCCGCCCCGGTCGACAGGCGGCCAGACCCGCCGGTATCACGAAGTGATGTCATCCGCACCTTCATCGTGCTGTCCCTCACGATGCTGGCCGACGGCACGATCTCGCAGGCGGTTCCGGTCGCTCTGCCGAAAGTCTTCGCTGAGGGGCTCACCGGCTTGACCGATGGCGGGACACTCGACGCCGGCGGCTTTGTCACATTGGTGTTTGTATTTGCGGCAACCGCACAGCTGGCCGGCGGCTGGCTCGCCGACCGCTTCGCGATGAAATCCGTCTATATTCTCGCCTGGGCATTTCAAGCTCCGCTGTTCTTCGCCGCTGCACAGACGCGCGATGTTCCGTTGCTCGCCGTGATGATGGCGGTCAACTATCTCGGCGTGGTGGCAACGCCGGCCGAGAACGCGTTATTGGCGCGCTATACGGCCGCGCAGTAACGCCAGGTTTGGACGATCGATGCGCACGAGCATCGGCACCACCACGGCGACGAAGGCTCCTGGGAGCAGATTGATGAAGAAAAGCCAGTGCCACGAATAGTTCTCGGTGATCCACCCGCCGATCGTCGGCCCCAAGGTCGGCGCCAGCGAGGAGATCGAGCCGATGACGGCCGCCGCGATCACCCGCTGCTGCCCGGCGAAGTAGACAAAGGCGGTCGTGAATACGGTCGGGATCATCGAGCCGCCGAGAAAACCCTGCAGCGCGCGAAACACGATCATGCTCTGGATATCCCAGGCCCACCCGCACAACAGGCTGGTCGCGGTAAATCCGGCGGCCGATGCGCAGAACAGCCAGCGCGTCGACATGACCCTTGATAGCCAACCGGATAGCGGAATAACGACGATCTCGGCGATCAGATAGCTGGTTTGCACCCAGGCGATCTCATCGGGACCAGCCGACAATCCGCCGCCGATCTCGCCGAGCGAAGCGGAGACGATCTGAATATCGAGGAGAGCGATAAAGAAGCCCACGGACATGGTGGCGAAGGCAAAAACCTTCGCCTGCAAGGACAGCTCTCCGGACTGGAGGGACGGCTTCGCCAAGACCACGGTTGCGGCGGTGCTCACGACGCGCCTCCCCCGGACAGGCGCTCGTCCACGCCGGCCGTTACCGAGAGGCCGGGACGCAGGCTGCCGAGCGTGGAGGCGTCGCCGTCTAGCAGGATGCGGACGGGAACCCGTTGCACGATCTTGGTGAAGTTGCCGGTGGCGTTCTCGGGCGGCAATACGCTGAATTGCGCGCCGGTCGCCGGCGCCACGCTGGCGACGTGCCCGTGAAACACCTGTCCCGGCAGCACATCCGCTTCGATCGACGCCGGCAATCCCGGACGGATATGGGCGAGCTGGCTCTCCTTGAAATTGGCGTCGACCCAGAGGCCGTGCGCCGGCACCAGCGAGATCAGTTGAGCGCCGACCATCGCGTAGGCGCCGGTGCGGGCACTGCGGTTGCCGACCGTGCCGTCGATCGGCGCGCGCAGTTCGGTGTAACCGAGGTTGAGCTGTGCCAGGTCGCGATCGGCATCGGCCTGCGCCAATGCCGCCTGGGCCTGCTGCTTCTGGGTATCGATCACATCGAGCCGGCGCTGCGCTGCCGCGTGTGCGGCGCGAGCCTTGTCGGCGGCGGCGATCGCTTTTTTGCTATCGGCATCGGCCTGCTGAAAACGCTGGACCGAGGCGTATTGGTCAGAGGCAAGCCGGTGGTAACGGGTGACATCGGACTGGGAGCGCACGACCTCGGCGTCTGCCGCTGCGATCTCAGCTTCCGCTTGCGCGATCATCGCCTCCTGGAGGCGGCGGGTGGCATCAAGGTTCGCAAGTGCGGCCTGGCGAGCGGCAACGGCCGCCGTCGCCTTCGCCAGCACAGCCCGGTAGTCACGGTCGTCGAGTTTGACCAGCAGATCGCCTGCGTGCACCGCCTGGTTGTCGGTGACCGCCACCTCGGCGATCAAGCCGGCGACCTTCGGCGCGATCACCGTAACCTCGCCACCGACATAGGCATCGTCGGTGGTTTCGATAAAGCGCCCGACCGTCCACCATTGGTGCCCGTACCAAGCCGTGCCGAGCGCGATGCCGAAGACCAGGCCGGAAAGAGCGAGCCTTCGGATCGCCGGTCTCAGATCACGGCGGGCTGGAGCTGAAACCACCCGAGCCTGGGCGGAGCCCACGTCGATCTCGGCTGCGCTGCTCATCGCAGAGAACTCCGATCAGGATGAGACCTCGGGTTCGGCTGCGGTCCGAGCGGCGGCGCCGAGTTCGCTCGCGGAGACGGCGTGCAGCAGTGCCCGCAGTTCGGACGTGCGCTTGGCGCCGAATACCTCCTCGAATTGGGTCTGGGCCTGTACCCATCCCTTGACGGCGGCATTCAGGCGCTCGGCACCGGCTTCGGTTAGCCGCAATTCTTTGCTGCGGCGGTCGGCGCGCCCCTTCACGATGTCGATCAGGCGGTCGCGCTGCAGCGGCAGGATATTTCTTCCGAGCGTCGTCCGATCCATGACGAGATCGGCGGCAAGGGCGTTGATTGTCATCGGTCCTATGCGTTTAAGCTTCGCCAGGATCGAAAACTGGGTCGTGCGCAACCCGCTCGGCGCCAGACACTGGTCATAGAATTGGGTGACGTGGCGGGCCGCCTGGCGGACGGCCAGGCAATTGCAGTCTTCCGGCATCGGTAGGGTCTCGGAGGTCATCGCGGATTTCCCTTGATCGAAGTGCATATACGCCTATATGAGTGCATCTGCTCCTATTTCAACACCGTCGAGGATTTCTATATGGCCGACGAGCCGGGCAATGGATAACGCCGGGAGAACCTTGAAGGTGAGCGTGGTTTCGCCGGCGACAGGGCCCCGCCACGATCGGCGCACCCGACTGCTGCTCGAGGCCCCGATCGCGGCAACCTTGGTGCGGCTTGCTGCGCCGAACGTGTTGGTCATGCTCGCCCAGGCCTCGGTCGGGCTGATCGAGACCTACTTCGTCGGCTGGCTCGGAACCGAGGCACTTGCCGGGGTGGCGCTGGTCTTTCCCCTGGTGATGCTGATGCAGATGATGTCGGCAGGAGCCATGGGTGGCGGCATATCGGCTGCGATCGCCCGAGCGCTTGGCGCCGGACGCCGCACCGATGCCGACGCCCTTGCGGTTCACGCTCTCGCCATAGCACTGATCCTGGGGCTCGCCTTCATGCTCGCCGTGCTCGGCGGCGGCCGATGGATCTATGCGGCGATGGGCGGCAGCGGGGCTACGCTCAACGCCGCTTTGACCTACTCGGATGTGGTGTTTTCCGGTGCAGTCCTGGTTTGGGTCTTCAACTCTCTCGCCAATGTGGTCCGCGGAACCGGCAACATGGCGGTGCCGGGCATCATCACCGGCATCGGCATCGCAGCTCTGGTTCCGTTATCGCCCTGCCTGATTTTTGGCTGGGGGCCCTTCCCGCGGCTCGGCGTCGCCGGCGGTGCCGTGGCGGTCGTTGCGTATTACGCCGCCGGGAGCATCGCGCTCGCGGCGTATCTCTGGTCGGGGCAGAGCATCATCCGGCCCGCACTGCGCGGTATGGGTTTGCGCTGGCGGCTGTTCCGCGACATCCTGCGCGTCGGTGCCGTCGCCGCCGTGATCACGGTTCAGACCAACCTTACGATCGCCATTGTCACCGGCATCGTCGGACAGCTCGGGTTCGGCGCCATTGCCGGCTATGGCATCGGCTCGCGCCTCGAATATCTGCTGGTGCCGCTGATCTTCGGCCTGGGCGGCCCGCTCGTCGCGATGGTCGGCACCAGCATCGGCGCCGACCGGCGCGAGCGCGCCCTGCGCACGGCGTGGATCGGCGGCATCTTGGCCGCCGGGTTGAGCGAGGCGATCGGCCTCTGTGCCGCCGCATTCCCGCGCGCGTGGCTTTCGCTGTTCGGCACCGACCCCGCCATGCTCGAAGCCGGATCGCGTTACCTGCAGACAGTGGGGCCGTTTTATGGGTTTTTCGGGCTCGGCCTGGCGCTCTATTTCGCCTCGCAAGGTGCGGGACGGCTGCGGTGGCCGTTGTTCGCCAATTGCATCCGCTTCGTTATCGCAGTGGGCGGCGGCTGGCTCGCGCTGCAATGGACAGGCGGTCTGTCGGGTGTTTTTGCCGCTCTCGCGGCCGCACTGGTTGCCTTCGGTCTGATCAATGGAATCAGCATCGCGGGCGGCGCTTGGTTCGGCCCGATCACCTGGCCGCAGCTCCGGCGGCCGGGGTTCGCGCGGTCCGGCAACGCGCTGCAAATCGAGAGCGAGGTACAGCCTTCCGCGGTTCCCACCACAGTCGTCTGTCGCTAGCAGAAAGGAGTATTCGTGATGGCAAGACCGATCGCGCAGGACGACGAGCGACAAACGACAACGGCACCCCGGCGCAATGCCTCTGTCGCCGTCATCGGGGCGGGCGACTACATTGGCGCCGCGATCGCCCGGCGCTTCGCCCGTGAGGGTTACATCGTCTTTGCCGGCCGGCGCCATGGCGACAAGTTGGCGCCGTTGGTGGCGGATATCGAAGCCGAAGGCGGGGTCTGCATCGGCCGCACGCTCGACGCACGTCAGGAAGAGGCGATCACCCGGTTCATCGGCGGTGCCGACGCGACGGCTCCGCTCGAGGTCGGCGTCTTTAACATCGGCGCAAACGTCAACTTTCCGCTCTTGGAGACAACGGAGCGGGTGTTCCGCAAAGTTTGGGAATTGGCCTGCTACTCGGGCTTTCTAGCGGGCCGCGAGGCCGCCCGCTGCATGCTCCGACATGGCAGCGGCTCGATCTTCTTCACCGGCGCCACCGCCAGCATGCGCGGCGGCGTTGGCTATGCGGCATTCGCCAGCGCCAAGTTCGGTCTACGCGCCGTCGCCCAGAGCATGGCGCGCGAACTCGGCCCCAAGAACATCCATGTCGCCCATCTGGTGATCGACGCCGGTGTCGATACGGCCTGGGTGCGCGAGCGGATCCTGGCGCGTTCCGGCGCCGAAGCGGCCGACCGGCTCCAGCCCGACCGATTGGTGAGCCCGGCCTCGATCGCCGAGACCTATTGGCAGCTCCACCGGCAACCGCGTGACAGCTGGACCCACGAACTCGACATCCGTCCCTATCGCGAGCCCTGGTGACACCGATGACATCCGTAGAATTCCACTTCGACTTCGGCAGCCCCAATGCCTATCTCGCTCATCGTGTCATTCCCGCGATCGAAGCGCGGACAGGTACCGAGTTCCGCTATGTACCGATCCTCCTCGGGGGCGTCTTCAAGGCGACGAACAACCGTTCGCCCGGGGAGACCCTGAAGGGCATCAAAAACAAGCCAGAATATGAACAGCTCGAGACGGAGCGCTTCATCCGGCGCCACAATATTACGCAATTCCGGCGCAACCCATTCTTTCCGGTCAATACATTGCAGGTCATGCGCGGCGCCGTCGCCGCCGAATTCGACGGCGTCTTTCCGCGCTACGTCGAGGCCGTGTTCCACCATATGTGGGAGGAACCGAAGAAGATGGACGATCCCGACGTGATCGGGGCAGCGCTCGACGCCTCCGGGCTCGATGGAGCGCACACGATCGAGCGGATCCAGGATCCTGCGGTCAAGGAGCGGCTCTTACGCAACACCGAGCAGTCGGTCGCGCGCGGCACCTTCGGTGCTCCGACTTTCTTCGTAGGTGACGAGATTTTCTTCGGCAAGGATCGCTTGCGCGAGGTCGAAGACGCAATCCTCAGTTCCCGGTAAGAGGGCTAGCTCGCGCGGGTGCCTGAAGAACGCGGGTTACACGGCCGCCTGGCCGGCGGCACCCCGCGAGGGGGTGCCGTAAAGGTCGCGGGCGCGCCTTTCGAAGGCGCCGACCATGCGGCGCACCGCCTCGCTGAACAACACCTCGATCAGCTTTTGCATCAGCCGGGATTTGAATTCGAAATCGACATAGAAATCGATGCGGCAGCCGCCCGGCACCGGTTCGAACACCCAATGGTTGTTGAGGCGGCGGAACGGTCCCTCGGCGTAGGTCACGTCGATACGCCGCGGCGGATCGAGCGCCACGCGCGAGGTAAAACGCTCGCGAAACATGCGGAAGCCGATGATCATATCGGCGACGACGAGATCGGCCCGGTGCTCCTTGATGCGGGCCGCGAGGCACCAGGGCAGAAACTCGGGATAGCGTTCGACGTCGGCGACCAGCGCAAAAAGCTGCTCCGGCGCGTAGGGAAGCACACGCTGCTCGGCATGGGTCGGCATCGCGAGGGTCTAGCCGGCGGCGGCGAGCCTGGCGGCGCGCGCCGAGCGTAGGCGCGCGAAATCCTCCCCGGCGTGGTATGAGGAGCGCGTTAACGGCGAGGCCG
>WNFG01004004.1_pt1 | contig 14970 bp, 13 predicted proteins | sample 5400431 | NCBI WGS metagenome assembly WNFG01 (sample SAMN13153346, study PRJNA577476) | soil metagenome | isolation source: 120 cm saprolite under Douglas fir tree site 2 hole 3 replicate 2 | place: USA:California | collected 2015-04-18 | reverse complement strand
AATGCCATTCTGGTGAGCGATCCCTCGTGTGCGATGGCCGACTGGGGTATCGCGCTGAGCAATTGGGGCAATCCCTTCGCCGCCGGTCTTAAGCCGCAGGCGCAAGTGGACAAGGGACTCAAAGCCGTCGAACAGGCGCGAACTACGGGCGCGAAGACGAAGCGGGAGCGTGCGTACATAGAGGCGGTCGCGCATCTCTTTACTGACGCCGCGACCATTGATCAACGTACGCGCATATTGGCGTATGAAAGCGCAACTGCCGCCGTGAGTGCGGCGTATCCTGACGACGTAGAAGCGAAAATTTTCTACGCGCTGGCGCTCGCCGCAGCCGCTGATCCGGCCGACAAGACTTATGCCAGACAACTCAAGGCTGGAGCAATGCTCGAGAAACTGTTTGTCCAGTATCCAAATCATCCGGGATTGGCCCACTACATCATCCACACGTATGACGTTCCGCCACTGGCTGTGCGGGCCGTTGACGCTGCCCGGCGCTATCATTCGATCGCACCTTCCGCCCCGCACGCCTTGCACATGCCGTCGCATACGTTTACGCGCGTCGGCTACTGGCAGGATTCCATTGACACCAACAGCGCCGCTGCGGCAGCCGCGGGAAGCGAAGGCCAGACGGCCGAACAATTACACGCCACCGACTACATGGTCTACGCATATTTGCAGACAGCCCAGGACAGCGCCGCGCAGCAATTAGTCGAATCATCGGTTCAGATATTTTCGCGCTTTGATCCGAAAGTGTTGCTCAGCGGAGCGGCCCCTCCCTCCGCGGGGTACTTTGCCCGCGCGGCGATTCCTGCACGCTACTGTCTGGAACGGCACGCCTGGGCTGATGCGGCAAAGCTGGAGCCGCTGCCCAGTTCGTTTCCATACACCGATGCCATCACCTACTTTGCTCGGGGCCTGGGAGCGGCGCATTTAAAAGACGCCGACACTGCGCGCTTGGCCATCAGTTCGTTGGAACAGATGCGCGACAAACTCAAGCAAACGAAAGAGAATTATTGGGCCAACCAGGTGGAGATTCAGCGACAGGAGGTAGCCGCGTGGCTCGCGTTTGCTGACGGTGATCGCGACGCCGGGCTTGCCACGATGCGCGCGGCAGTCGAAATGGAAGATGGTACAGAAAAGAGCGCGGTTACACCGGGGCCTCTCATGCCGGCACGCGAGCTGTTGGGCGAGATGCTTCTGGAATTGAAGCGCCCTGCGGAAGCGCTCAAGGAATTTGAAGCCACGCTGACTAAGGAGCCCAACCGCTTTCGGTCGCTGTACGGAGCGGCCGAATCGGCAAAGCTGGCAGGCAATCGAGCGACCGCGCAGACGCACTTCCGGGAGTTGCTCAAGATAGCGGAGCGCGCTGATAAACCTGGACGCGAGGAACTGGCCGAGGCGCGTAGCGAGACGAGACTACAATAGCCGAGTTGCCCGTCTAGTTTTCAGGCTCGCGGGCCTTCTTCCGGAAAATCCCAGTTGAGAGCCGCCGGCCACGAAGCCAGCGCCAAGGGATCCTCCTTATCCGTGACATTTTCACACCTGTGCCGAATCCTCCGTGCCTGATCGGCAATCTAACGTGCGAGGAAGGAAGGCCCATGGCAAGGATTGTTCGTTTTCATGAGATGGGCGGACCCGAGGTTTTAAAGATTGAGGAGGAGCCGCCGAAGCAGCCAGGCAAAGGCGAGGGTGCGCGCGTCACCTTCGATCCGGTTGCCGGACCATTTCTGGAAAAGCTGGCCGAGGCCGCGATGCCCGGTGGAATCATCTTTGAGTATGGCTGGCTCTCGCTGCAACCCACACCCTTCCCGCTCTTTTCGGCCCTGCAAAAAGGACTCAGCATTCGTGGCTATTCCCTGATGGGGGTCACGCGCGATCCGCAGAAGCTCGCGGCGGCAAAGAAATATACCTACGACCGCCTGGCCGATGGCCGGTTCAAACCGAAGATCGCGAAGACATTTCCCTTTGCGCAGACCGTCGAGGCCTATAAATATCTCGAGTCGAATGCGCACGTGGGCAAAGTTGTCATCACTGTTCCCTAATCAAATTTCACCCGAGAACCGAGGAGAAAAACGTCAATGCAAATAAGCGGCAACACCATCCTGATCACAGGCGGGGGCTCCGGCATTGGCCGCGCTCTGGCCGAGAGTTTTCATGCTGAAAAAAACCAGGTCATCATTGCCGGCCGCCGCAAGAAGCAACTCGACGAGACGGTAGCGGCGAATCCGGGAATGAAGGCTGCGGTCCTCGATATCGAAAACACTCAAACAATCCAGAGTTTCGCGGGCCAACTTAAAAAGGACTTCCCCGCCCTGAATGTGGTGATTCACAACGCCGGCATCATGCGACCTGAGTCCGTGCAGAATGGCGCGACCGCGGATGCGGAGGCGATCGTGACGACAAATCTACTTGGGCCGATCCGCCTGAATGCAGCGCTGCTCCCCCTGCTTTTGAAACAGCCGCGAGCTACGATCATGACGGTGTCTTCCGGACTGGCATTTGTGCCGCTGGCGGGGACGCCGACCTATTGCGCCACCAAGGCAGCGATCCATTCCTATAGCCAGTCGCTACGCTACCAACTCAACTTATACCGCCTTACGTGCAGACGGAACTGATGGGGCCGGAGATGGCAAAAGATCCTACCGCCATGCCGCTCAAGGATTTCATCACGGAGACCATGAACATTCTCAAGAGGTCGCCCAATGCTCTCGAGATCTGTGTGGAGCGGGTGAAGCCCTTGCGTTTTGCCGAAGCGAGCGGCGGCTATGATGCCTTCTTCAAGAACTTCAATGATGCATTGGCTGCCCGGGCACACTAGCCCAAATTGGGGCGGACGAGTTACCTGGCTTGCTTCCTGGCGAATCGCACGCTCAAGGTTGTGCTGATCGCAGCGATGCCGGCGAAGAAAGCAATAAGTGCTGAAGTGTGCCCGCTCGAAAGCCTTCCCACTCGAAACAGAATGTAACCGGCGACCAGATTCACCAGTGCCCACACAACGTTCACCGTGGGCGATGACAATCCTTGTCCGCGAGGGCGAGCGAATGGTGTCGGGAAACGGTCGCCGGAAATGCCGTGCACGAAATGAGGCACGAAATTCGCGAGAAACACTCCCGCGAAAAAACACGCGATGCAGTCGTACCAGGTCATTGTGATTTCGAGTGTAATCCAACCCTCACAAATGCGCTCTTCTGTCGCGAATGTGATGCCTATCACACCTATTGGCCTATCCTCTTGACCCGAGGTGTCCGCGGCGATACGCTTAAAGTGCTATGACGAAATCCCAGAGCAAGTACGCCAAGTTTGGCGCTGCCGTGGCCGTAGTTGTGCTCGCGCTCAGTTATCTGGCATGGACAGGTGTGCAGGAGAGCAAGAGCTACTACGTCACCATCAAAGAGCTCCACGCCATGGATGCCTCCGTCTACACCAAGCACCTGCGCGTTGGCGGAAACGTGGTGCCGGGCACGATCCGTAAGGTCGGCAGCAACGCGGAGTTCCTTCTGGTTGAGGTCGACCCCGCGACCAACGAGCGCCAGGAAATGCGCGTGAGTTACAAAGGCAGCGAGCCGCCGCCCGATACTTTCAAAGACAACGCACAAGCTCTGGTCATGGGCGAGTTCGGCAAAGACGGCACCTTCCACGCACATGAAATCCAGGCCAAGTGCGCGTCGAAGTATGCGCCGCAGCAGCAGACGGGCGCCGGCACTCCAGGCGCGGATTCCCGGAAAAACTGAGGCCAGCGCTGAACACTCAGACAGCAGCGCCAGTTCAAGTCGAAAATGTATCGAAGATTTACGGACGCACGGCCGCGGTGCGTGATGTCTCGTTGACGCTCGCCCCTGGACGCTTCTATGTCCTGCGCGGAGAGAACGGCGCCGGCAAATCAACTCTTCTGCGCATGATCGCCGGACTCAACGCGCCCACACAGGGTCAGATTCTTATTTTCGGAAAAAAAACGAAAGAAGCTCTGGCTGAAATCGGCTACATGGCGCATGCGCCTTTGCTCTACGACGAATTCTCCGGCATGGAGAACCTGCGCTTCTTCGCCGAGCTCTACGGTGTGGAATCCGAGCCGGCGCTGACGGAAACCATGCAGCGCGTCGGTCTCGATCCCACGCTGGCGCGCCGCGTGGGACAATACTCACAGGGCATGAGGCAGCGGCTCTCGCTGGCGCGCGCCATCTTTCATTCGCCTCGACTTATCCTGCTCGACGAGCCTTTTTCCAACGTTGATCCCGAATCGGCCGCGCAGATTGCAAAGCTCCTGGCCGACATGCGGTCTTCCGGCAACACTATTCTTCTGGTCACCCACCAACTCGGCCTGCTGGCCGATATGGCGGACGAATTCATTGTGCTCTCCCACGGAGAGCTCGCCGGCCGGACCGCCCGGCCGCAGGTGGGCGCATGAGCCTCTCCATCTCGCGGCTCACGCGCGTCAATGTTCTCAAAGATCTGCGGCTGGAGCTGCGCTCGCGCGACGTTCTAAACTCCATGCTGTTTTTCGCGCTGCTGGTGGTGGTGATTTTCAGCTTTGCTTTCGATCCCACCATTGAAGAATCGCGCCGCATCGCCGGCGGGCTCATCTGGACCGCAATTCTTTTTTCCAGCGTCATGGCGCTCAATCAGGCGTGGGCGCGCGAGTTGCGTAACGGCGTGCTGGACGCGTATCGCGTGGCGCCCGCTCCCACCGAAGCACTGTTCGTGGGCAAGTGTCTGGGGAATTTTATTCTTGTGCTGATCCTGGAATGCCTGATGACACCCCTGTTCATTGTCTTCTACGATCTGCGTCCGCTTGGATCGCTCTGGCAGCTCGCCGTTATCTTTTTGCTGGGAACGTGGGCACTGGTTGTCAACGGAACGTTCTTTGCCGCCATGTCCATCCGCACAAGGAATCGCGAGCTGATGCTGCCGCTGCTGCTGTTGCCGGTATCGATTCCGGCGGTCGGAAATATGGTGCTGGGGACTGCGCAAGTGCTGAGCGGCGAAGCGTCTGCCTCGCCGCACATCAAATTTTTGGCAGTATACTGTGTGGTATTCACCACAGCCTGCTATCTCCTGTTTGACACGGTGCTAAACGCAGAATGAAATCCACATTTGTCTTTTTCGCCGGACTCACGCTCGCACTGCTCGTCTACGGCACGTATCAGGGAGTTGTCGTTGCTCCCCGTGAAGAAACCATGGGCGAGGCCCAGCGTATCTTCTATTATCACGTGCCCGCAGCCACCGCGGCGTATAGCCTCTTTCTGATCAACTTTGTCGCGTCTCTCCTTTATTTATGGAAGCGCAGCCCGGTTGCCGATGCTTGGGCCATTGCGTCCGCCGAGGTCGGCGTGGTCTTTGCGACGGTAACGCTGGCGCTGGGCATCATATGGGCGCGCTACGCCTGGGGACATTGGTGGGCGTGGGACATGCGTCTCACCACGTTTCTGGTTCTCTGGCTGTTGTACGTAAGCTATCTGGTGCTGCGCAGCTCGGCGGAGGCAGGATCAACCTCAGTGCTGGCCGCGGCCATGGCGGTGATTGCGTTTCTCGATGTGCCATTCAACTACATGGCGAACCGCTGGTTCAGGACCAACCATCCGCAACCAGTCACGCTCACCGACCCAGCCATGAAGTTCGCGCTCATGTCCTGCATGATCGCGTTCTTCGCTTTCGCGATGCTTATCGTGTGGTTCCGCTTCGACCTGGAGCGCCTGGCCCAGAAGATCGCAGCCACCCACGTGCAAAGGGCCGCGCGCCGGACCATGGCCTGTGTCGCGCTTCCCGCGGTTTTCCTTTTCTTTCAGGACGCCGCAGAGCTCCATAAACAGCAGGTCTTCATGTACTCGGGCTACATCGTGGCATGGATTATCTACATTGGTTATCTGGTGCTTCTGATGAGCAAGCTGATGAAGCTAAAGGCTGAGGCGGCGGAGTTGGGCGCGTAGAGTCTCGGCCTAGAGCACACCAATTAGCGTGGCGGCGAATGGACGTGGAACGGCAACTCTCACCCACGGCAAACAGCACGCTGAACCTTGTGTTCTATGCTGCCGGAACTCCGCGAGCAGTCTTCATCGAGGTGGAGAGTGTTGACCCGGCGGCGGGGACGTTCGTGCAGCAACCCTGAGATATTCCGGCAGGCGTTGCGGGACACCTAAGCCTCTATGATTTTGTTGCGGATGGCGTAGCGGACCAACGCGCTCAGGGACTGCAGTCCCAGCTTTTCCATGATCCTGGCGCGATGGTTTTCCGCGGTCCGCGTGCTGATTCCGAGCGCCGCTGCCACTTCTTTATTGGTGTGGCCTTCGGCCAACAACTGAATGATTTCCACTTCTCGCGCCGTCAAACGGGGCTTGGTCCCGCCTGAACCTGACCCGGCAAGACCTTTGGTAATGGCCGCGCTCGTGGTAAAAAACGTTCCGCCTTGCAGAATCGTTCTCACAGCATCCACAATGTCTCGCTCGGCCTCAGACTTGAGCACGTAGCCGCGGGCCCCGGCCTTGAGCGTCATGGCGATCAACTCGTCGGCTGCGTGCATCGTCAGTATGAGGACTCTGGTGCGGGGAGACGCTTTCATGATCAGCCGCGTTGCCGCGAGCCCGTTCAACTCAGGCATGCTGAGATCCATGATGGCAAGATCAGGCTTGAGCTCCTTGATCAGGGCGAGCGCCTGCCGGCCGGTAGTCGCCTCAGCGACTACTTTCCACCCGGGCTCAGCCTGGAGCAGCGAGCGTACGCCCGCGCGGACAACCGGGTGGTCATCGGCGACCAGAATAGACGCAGTTTTCACGTCTTAATTCCCATCCGCGGTATGGTGCCACGACGAAGCGTGCCGCGCGGGCTGCTGTGGATTTCAAGCTCGCATCCAAAAGACTGCGGCCGCTCCGGCATTCCCGGAATGCCCACACCGGGCACATGCGACCCTGATCGCTTGCCGCGGCGGGAGTGCGGGCCGTGGGCAAAATCTTCGCGTCGTGCTTTCAGCGCGGCCCGATCGATCGGCAAATTCATCTCAGACTATCTCGAAAATAACCCTGGGCATTTCTCCACTGCGTGACCGCCGATTATACCTATTTGGATGTTTGCACAGCTGCAATGAAAAAGATTCAGCGAACAATCTTGGTATCTATTTATTAGAAATTTCTAAGCTAGCGAGAAAACATTCTTCTATTTCCTAGTTCGCCATGTTCTGCAATCTATAATCGCTGAACCGCATCCCCCTTATCTCTGCAAATTGAGCAAGATATTCTCAAGGACGGAAACATGATGCGGTTGAACCCGGTTGTAGACACGCAGAAGGAACCAACACCGTGAAAGCGGAACTGATCCGGCACTTTCTGGAGGATGCCCCAGATGCGATCATCGCCACCGATCTAGAGCGGAAGATAATCTTTTGGAACAAAGGCGCTGAAGAGGTCTTCGGATATTCAAGCGCGGAAGCCGAGAGCCATTCAGTCTCGGAACTGATCGTCCCTCCCGACCGCTCGGAAGAAGAGCAACAGTTCGTGCACGAGGCACTTGCCTCACGTCCGGTGGTGTATGAAGCCATACGCCGCCGGAAAGATGGTTCGCTGATCTATGTAGACATCTCGCTCAAGGCGATAAGGAACGATCGTGGCGTACCGCAATATCTTCTTGCGACCAAAAAAGATGTGACCCAGCTGCGGGTGTTACGCGACGCCAAACTGATCGAAGCCAAATTCCGCGATCTGCTGGAGTCTACCCCGGATGCTATCGTCATCGCGAACCTCACCGGACGGATCGTGATGGCAAACGGCCAGGCGGAGAGGCTCTTTGGCTATGGCCACAAAGAGTTACTGGGAAGGCCAGTCGAACTGTTGCTTCCGGAACGGTTTCGCGGCGACCATGTCAGACATCGGGGCAACTATTTCGCGCAACCACGGACCCGCTCCATGGGCGCCGGGCTGGAGCTGTTCGGCCGGCATAAAGAGGGGACCGAGTTTCCGGTAGAGATCAGTCTCAGCCCGCTGCAAATCGACGAAAGCACCATGGTCATGAGCGCCATACGCGACGTGACCGATCACCGGCAGACGCAGGAAAGGCTGGAGTCGCTCGCGGCCAAACTGCGGGAACAAGCTTCACTCCTGGATGTTGCCCATGACTCCATCGTTGTGCGCGATATGGCCGGAGCAATCTCGTTCTGGAACCGCGGCTCGCAAGCGACGTATGGCTGGAGTAGCGAAGAAGCTTTGGGGAAACTGACTCATGAGCTCTTGCAGACACAGTTTCCTGGCACAGCTGAAGCCATTGACACTGCATTACTGCGCGAGGGGCGTTGGGAAGGCGAACTGACCCATACGCGGCGGGACGGATCGCGCGTTTTCGTTGCCAGCCGCTGGGTGCTCGAGCGCAATGAGCAGGGCGAACCCGCTCGCGTGCTGGAAATCAATAATGACATCACACAGCGCAAGCGCGCCGAGCTGCGTTTCCAGTCCCTGCTGGAAGCGGCGCCCGACGCGATTGTTGTCGTGGACCAGGACGGGAAGATCGTCCTGGTCAATGCGCAACTGGAAAAACTGTTTGGTTATCGCCGCGAAGAACTGTTGGACCAGAAGATGGAGATACTGGTCCCCCAACGTTTCCGCGACCGCCATCCGGCGCACCGCACCGGATTTTTCAACGAACCTCGTGTACGCCCCATGGGTGAAGGACTGCAATTATTCGGCCAGCGCAGAGATGGCAGCGAATTTCCCGTCGAAATCAGCCTGAGCCCGTTGGAAACGGAAAGAGGCCTGCTGGTCTCCAGCGCCATCCGCGATATCACCGAACGCAAGCGATTCGAGCAGCAGTTGCAGGAAAAGAACGTTGAACTCGCGCGCGCCAGCCAGGCCAAAGACAGGTTTCTTGCGACCATGTCGCACGAATTGCGCACTCCGCTGAATGCGATCATTGGATTTACCGGCACCCTGCTCATGCGGCTTCCCGGCCCACTCACGCCAGACCAGGAAAAACAACTACGGACCATCCAGACCAGCGCGCGCCACCTTGTTTCTCTCATCAATGATCTGCTCGACCTGGCGAAGATTGAATCCGGAAAAGTGGAGATCAACCGGGAGCTCGTGGTGCTGAACAGCACGGTGGAAGAAGTGGCTACATCGTTGCGTCCCCTGGCGGAAAGCAAAGGCCTGCGTTTTACGACCACGCTGCCGGAACAGCAGATCGGGGTCCGCACGGACCGTCGCGCTGTGAGCCAGATACTCATCAACCTGGTGAATAATGCGATCAAATTCACGGAGCGCGGCTCGGTACAATTGGAACTCCGGCAGCGACAGGACGACGGGTTAAGCAGAACGGAGATTTCCGTCGTCGATACCGGAATTGGTATCAAGCCGGCCGACCAAACCAAGTTGTTCGAGGCCTTTGCGCAAGTGGTCAACACCAACGTGAAGCGTTCCGAAGGCACCGGATTGGGATTGCACTTGAGCCAGCGCCTGGCGGAGTTGCTCGGCGGCCACATCACTCTGGAGAGCGAGCATGGAAAAGGAAGCTGCTTTACCCTAGTCCTGACCGATAAGAAGGAATGAAAGGAAAGGCGTGCCGGCACGAATCCTGATCATCGAAGACAATCCCACCAACATGGAGTTGATGGTGTATCTGCTTGGCGCGTTCGGATATAGCATACTGACGGCGGACAATGGCCGCGACGGTCTGGACAAGGCTGCGGCTGAGGCGCCTGAGCTGATCCTCTGCGATCTTGAAATGCCCGGGTTGGATGGATACGAAGTCGCCCGGCAGCTTCGCAATGATCCGCGCTCCGGGCAAATTCCGCTCATCGCACTGACGGCATACGCCATGGTGGGTGATCGTGAGAAGGCGCTGGCATCGGGATTCAGTGGCTACATCACCAAGCCTATCTCTCCGGAGACGCTGGTGCAGGAACTGGAGTTTCATCTTCCGCAGGAGATACGCGCCGCGGCCGCTCCCACGCTCTCGGATGCCGCCGGCACGCAGAAGCCCGCTTCTCCCATTGCGGAGGCCACGATTCTCGTAGTCGACGATTCACCGGTCAATCTGGACTTGATTCGCAGCACGCTAGAACCGAGCGGATACTCCGTGCTGGTTGCCAAGAGCGTGGAAGAGGGCATCGCGATGGCGCGCGCGAAGCGTCCGGATTTGATTCTCTCGGACCTGCACATGCCAATAGAAACAGGTTATAGATTTCTGGAGCGTATCCTGGCCGAACCGGAACTTCGAGCAATCCCGTTTGTACTGTTCACCGCATCCACGCTGGATGGAGTGGATACCGAGCGCCAGCACGCCCTGAAGCTCGGCGCCAAACGATTCATGACTCGCCCCATTGAGCCGCAAGTTTTGCTGGCTCTGCTGGAGTCAGTGCTGAACGGGGACTAAACCTGCATCGGCTCTGGGCGGCTCTGCGAATTGTCTCCATTTCATGAGTGAATCCTAATTTTTTCTTCTCGCACGCACATAACCTCTCTCAACCATTGCGGATAAATTGAATGGACGTAGGTATTTCTACTCTCTCTCTCTCAGTGCGTTCAGGAGCACAATTGAAATTACGCATTCTGGTGATTTCGCGGCTTGCTTCAGGATGGCGATGCAAGGTGATGTCCAATCGGCATTTTGCAGAGCTGCCTAAGTGGGAAGGTTTGAAGACTGCCTATCAGCTCTCTCAGTCTTCCATCAGCGCAGCGCGTGGTAAGTCGCATGAACACGCCAAAAACCATACTCGTTGTGGAAGATGATCCGCAGGGCCGCGATTATCTCTCGTACCTGCTGCGTAATACCGGGTATCGCGTTGAACAAGCGGCCAACGGCCGCGAAGCCCTGGAAAAACTCCAGGCGTTCACGCCCGACCTGATCCTGAGCGACGTGCTCATGCCCGAAATGGACGGCCTGGAATTGTTGCACAGGCTGCGCTCGGGCACTTCATTCGCTCTGGCCAATATTCCGGTCATCTTCTATTCCGCCACTTCCCGGGCCCTGAAAGGGCATCCGCACATCGTGGGGGAACAGCATCCTCAGCAAATTCTTAAGCCTGCGGATCCTGAAGTCATTCTGACGGCAGTCAGCAAAGCGCTGAGTAAGATCGGGTCCACGAAGCCATTCGATCCTGCCTTGTTTCCGGAAGAGCAGGTCAGGGTGCTGTCGGAGCAACTGATTGAGAAAGTGCAGGAACTGACCGCGATCAACGAGAAGCTGCAGGCGACAACCGCGCTGCTGCGCAGCTCGGAAGAGCAATACCGGCTGTTATTCGAGGGTAATCCGAATCCGATGTGGGTGTTTGATCAGGAGACGCTGTGTTTTCTGGCGGTCAATGAGGCCGCGGTAAGCCGCTATGGCTATACGCGGGAGGAATTCCTGAAGATGACCATCCGGGACATCCGTCCGAACTCCGAGCAGGACCGGCTGGATGAGGAGCTCTTGGCCGGGGTCAAGCGCGTGATCGCGTCGGAGATTTGGCACCACGAAAAGAAAGACGGCTCGCTGCTTGACGTGGAAATCTTTGCCCACCCCATCGCATTTAACGGGCGTCCCGCAAAACTGGTCATGGCGCAGGACCTGACCGAACGCACCAGATTGGAAGAACAGCTCCGGCAGGCCCAGAAGATGGAAGCCATGGGCCAGCTTGCTTCCGGAGTTGCCCACGACTTCAACAACCTTCTGGGAGTAATCATGGGCTGCACGGAATTGGCTCTGCTTCGTCTGGACGAGAGCAACCCTGCCGTGCAGAAGCTGCTCGACGTGAAATCCGCGGCGCAAAGGGCGGCCGGGCTGACCCGCCAGTTGCTGTTGTTCAGCCGGCAGGAAATCAGCGAGCCGCAAGTCGTGAATCTGAACGGGTCCATCAAAGACTTTGGACAATTTCTGCGCCGCCTCATCGGCGAGGACATTGAACTGGAGTACGTTTTGTGCCCGGAGATCACTCACGTGACCATCGATCCGGGGCTGCTGGAGCAGGTATTGATGAATCTGGCAGTCAACGCGCGCGACGCCATGCCGCAAGGCGGCCGCCTGACGATCCAATCCGGCCAGGCCGACCTTACGTCAGAGTCTCTGCCGCCGGGATTCCATTCGCTGCCGGGCCGCTATGCCAATCTCTCCATTAGTGACACGGGGCATGGCATGACAGCGCCTACTCTCGCCAGGATCTTTGAACCTTTCTTTACCACCAAGGCAAGAGGCAAAGGAACAGGACTGGGGCTGGCAACGGTATACAAGATCGTGGAACAAGCGGGGGGATACATTACCGTGTCCAGCGAACCTGGTGTCGGCACAACCTTCAGGATCTTCCTGCCCTTGGGAGACAGCGCGTCAGAACAGGCAGGTGTGGCAGAAACCGGGGCCACCCTGAGTGGCAGCGAAACCATTCTACTGGTGGAAGATGAGCCCTCGTTGCGACAGATTCTGCAGGAGTCTCTTCAGCAAAGCGGGTATAAGGTGCTTGCAGCCGCCAACGGACCAGAAGCCCTGGCCATCGCCGACCGCCGACAAATTGAAATTGACCTGCTGATGACTGATGTAATCATGCCTGGCATGTCCGGCCCGCAGTTGGTTTCAGGAATGCTGGCGAAGCATCCCAGGATCCAGGTCTTGCTGATGAGCGGATACACGGACGACATGCTCGTCCATCACGGTCTGATGCAATCGGCGAGCATCATTCAGAAACCGTTCACGCATCTCGCCTTGCTGCAGAAGATACGCGCGGTGCTGAGCCAGCATGGCCAAAACTCCGGTGTTACACCTTCAGTTGAGCGGGCTTCGAGACAGTCGTTGTCGCTGGAATAAATAAGAGCCTCCCAGGTTCCTGCTCTGTCGCGTGGCTCGACATACTCCACATCCGAATCCCTTTTAACGTCCAATGGTAAAGCCGCGTGGACTCCGTCTGGCGTACACGCGGCCTTTTGTTAGCGGTAAGTAATCTTCATGTGGTCCACATAGACACTGAAACCATCGTTGCGGGAGTTACCATCGAGCTGCACCGCATTGGTCAGCTTGTTGTTCACGTTGCCGGCATTGAAGGCGTCATGACGGATATTCACCGGGTAGCGCACTCCGTCCACGGTCAGCGCATCATGAAAGACGCTGTGAGTGTTAACGTCATTGTGGTATTCGGCCAGGATGTGGTGCCAGGTGCCGGGCGTGAAATGCTGGAACGCAAGACCGGACGAATCCCACGCGGCGGGACCATAGTTGAAGATGCGCCACTCGTTGGTGACGAAATTCGCCTGCCAGCCAAAGTTGTAGATCCAGCCGTTGAACTGCTGCTGACATTCAAACTCGATGCCCTGCGGAGCATTCTCCGATCCACTGGGGATATAGAGATCGAACTCATAGGTAATCGCGTTGAGCTGGCCGGTCGGGGCCTGATGCTCCTGGTACCAATACATATTCGTGTAAGGCACCGTTGGTGCAATAGCAAACTGCGTCGATGAGCCATCCTCACTGGGCGAGGTCACGTTCAGCACGACGGATGACGGCGCAACCGCGCCGGTGGCCTGATCGTTTCCACAGGCCCCACAGGTCAACCATGGTGAATCCTCAACATTATCGATCACCGTTGATGGAGGCGGTGGTGGCGCCGGCGCTGGAGCGGGCGTTGGTGTCGGAGTTGGCGCCGGCGGTGGTGGCGGCGGAGTGGAAGACGACGAGGACCCCGGCGGTGCACTGGCGGCCGGGGACGTCGTCGCGGCGTTCGGATTCGCGGCGGAGGCGCCGCCGCCACAGGCGGTCAACGTGAGTACTGCAAGAAGAGTGATTAGAAACAAACTTACGAGCAAAGAAAATCGGCGCAAAACTTTTCTCCTGGGGGATTTGGGTTGCGTGACCGTCAATCTAACGGACACGCGCGTGATTTCCGCCTAGGAGAAGACCTGATATATCTGGGTTATTAGCCGTGATGCGTGCTAGGTTTGCCAGAGTTGCTGAATATGCGGATTTGTCCGTAAACTCTTGAATTAGTTATAGAAACTACCGTCGTAACGCACGCGAAGCAAAGGCAGCAGCAACACACATTGCGTTTCCAAGACTCTGCTAGACTCTTGAGAATGCCGTTCCCCACTACCCGTCTTCGCCGCATGAGGCAGTCTGAACCGTTGCGCGCATTGGTGCGCGAGACACACCTTATCCCCACGAACTTTATCTATCCTCTGTTTGTGTGTCCGGGTGAGCATGTGCGCAAAGAGATCAGCTCCATGCCCGGAGTCTTCAACATTTCCGTGGACGAAGCGGTCAAAGAAGCACGTGAAGCAAAGTCACTAGGACTGGGTGGAATCATTCTCTTCGGCCTGCCCGAAAAGAAAGATGAGTCCGCCACCGGCGCCTGGGCAGACGATGGAATTGTCCAGCGAGCAACTCGGGCCATCAAGAAGGAGGTCCGCGACCTGGTGGTGATCGGCGATGTCTGCTTGTGCGAATACATGTCGCACGGGCATTGCGGCATCGTGGAAAAGAGGGGGCGGGACTACGAAATCCTGAACGACGCCACGCTGGAGATTCTCGCGAAGACGGCGGTCTCCCAGGCCAAGGCAGGCATGGGCATCATTGCTCCATCCGACATGATGGACGGCCGCGTCGCCGCCATCCGCAAGGGTCTCGACCTGGCAGGCTTTACTAATACGCCTATCCTTTCTTATGCGGCCAAATTTGCCTCCGGCTTCTATGGACCCTTTCGCGAAGCTGCTGACTCGGCGCCGCAGTTCGGCGACCGCCGCTCCTACCAGATGGATGGCGCAAACCTGCACGAAGCCATGCGCGAAATTGAGTCAGACATTGAGGAAGGCGCGGACATGATCATGGTCAAGCCCGCCATGCCGTATCTCGACGTAATCTCCGAAGCTCGTCGCCGTTTCGATCTGCCGCTCGCCGCGTATCAGGTGTCCGGCGAGTATGCCATGCTGCAGGCCGCCATCGGTAACGGATGGCTGGATCGCGACCGCGTGATTCTGGAATCGCTGACGTCAATCCGCCGCGCCGGAGCGCAGATTATTCTGACCTACTTCGCCAAGGATGCGG
>WNFG01004258.1_pt1 | contig 14972 bp, 6 predicted proteins | sample 5400431 | NCBI WGS metagenome assembly WNFG01 (sample SAMN13153346, study PRJNA577476) | soil metagenome | isolation source: 120 cm saprolite under Douglas fir tree site 2 hole 3 replicate 2 | place: USA:California | collected 2015-04-18 | reverse complement strand
GTCCAGGCGGGCCCCCCAAAGGTCGAGACCCAGTTATTGGGCGGCTTCGCTGGTCCCTGGCCGTCGCGCCAGATATAACAGTCGCGTTTTTCGGAAGTGCGCGAGGACTTCGAATCGATGAACCACTTGTGCTGGTCCGAGCTATGATTGACCACGAAATCCAAAATGACGCGGATGTCCCGCTTCCTGGCGCCGCTCACCAGGTTATCGAAATCTGCCAGCGTCCCATACATGGGATCAATGTTTTCGTAGTCAGACACGTCGTAGCCGAAATCTACCTGGGGTGAGGGGAAGCACGGGGTTATCCAGATCGCATCAACCCCGAGATCCTTTAAGTAATCCAGTTTGGAGGCAATGCCTTTCAGGTCGCCGACGCCGTCATTGTTGCTATCGGCAAAACTGCGCGGATAAATTTCGTAGAACACGGCATGCTGCCACCATTGATGGCCTTCTCGATCCACGGTGTCGGCCTTGGCTTGGGCGCCGGCGCCAACCCGGGTCATCCAGGAGACGGAAAATAGCAGGATCGACGTCAAGATTTTGTTTCGCATGGGCAATTTTCTCCGGGACAGCGGGGGGATACTCAACAAAATGTCATTCCCCTGAATATTTCCGCCAGACAGGCAGTCTAAATCGTTTCGGTTTTTTTCGGCTTACGCTTGCTATGGCTTCGCGAAATGAAGGATCAGCTTGCGGTGTACATAGGACTCATCCACGCCTTCCGGAAACTGAATGAGGACTTTGCCTAAGGGTGCAGATTTGGTGAACGCCCCGCCCTCGACCGAGGTCATCTGCTGAGGATTCCACACCGCAAGTTCGTATTGACGGCCGGGAACGCCGGAAAGGTCCATCGTCAACTGGTCGCGGCCTCGATTCCAGGACTCGGAAACAACGCGCAGGCTGCGGCTGGCGCTCCCCAGCGGGGGAAGATCATTTGCGGTGGCTACGCCGAAATCATTCTTGACCCGAATCACTAAGGTGTTGGAGCCCTCCTGGACCGCCAAGCGTAACGGCAAATGCTGATCCTCGGCGTTCGGCTGCGCTTTGAATGGCAGGGGACGGCCATTCATCTCCACCGAGGTCACCTGCGTGCGCAAACTGAAGGCCGGCGAGAACTCGACGAAGCAATCCCCAGAACCGGTGCGCTCGATCTCGAGCACAACCCGATCGGTGGTCTTGCGATATCGAAAATCTGCGCTGACCGATCCCACCTGAACCTGGCGAATGGCGAACCAAGTCCAGTCGGCGGGGGGGTGAGGGGTCAGCAGAATTCGATGGTTTTCTGCGTCCGTTTCCAAGCCGAAGAGTCCGCGCAGAATCGGACTGACGACCATGGCTGCCGACCATATCTGATGCGGCGAGGCGGTCGAAAGCGACTCATAGTAGTCGCCGGAAAGAACTTCGGTGACGTGGCCGAGAGATCCATCCAGCGCCAACAAGGCGTTAGCCCGCAAATTGGCATAGGCCGGCAGCGCACGATGATAGCGGTACTCTCCCACTGAGGCCCATCCCGTGAACAACGGCCAAACCGATCCGAAGTGGTATCCCGAGCCATCGTAGTTCCGAGAGCGAGAGGAAATGATGCGCATTCCCCAATCGGTCTCGTGGTCGGCATCGGCCAGTTGGGTAATCATTTCTTGGGCATGATTGGCGTCGAGCAAGCCGAACCACATGGGAACCGTCGCCAGCACACTGGGCTCGTTCACGCGCTGGTTATCGCGATCCAGTGCAAATGCGTAAATCTTTTTCTCCGGTGACCAGAAGGCCTGATCCAGCGCGGGCTGCTGCCCATGGAATTCGTCTGCCAGTTGCCTGCTCTCGTCGGCTTTGCCCGTAAGCCGCGCCAGGTTGGAGAGCGCCCGTAACGACTCCACCCCCAGACCACTCTGATAAAACTCTGTCTTGACCGGCAGCAGCGGGCCCCCTTCCACCCAGCCGTGACCGAACCCGAAGTTCTGGGCAAAACCCTGTGCGTCATAGCTCGTGCGCAGAAACTGGTAGGCCCTCCATAAGTTATCCCATTTCTCGCGCGCGAACCCGACATCGCCGCTCTCGACCACGTAGTCGTTCATGGCAATGATAAAAAGTGGTGTCGCGTCCGCCGATGCATAGGGGTAGGGATAGTCCTTGAACCAGGAAACGAAGTTCGCTCCCTGGGCGATCTCGTGGGGAATCTTGCCGTCGTCGCGCTGGTACTGGGTTATGAAGTCGAGCGCTGTGCGCGTGCTGCGATAATCCCCTGCGGCATTCAGAGCCAAGGAGGTCCACAGGGAATCGCGGCCGAAGAACCAAGCAAAACCGGGCCGTTGTGAAACCCCTGAAGTGCGATATCCGGCGACAAGCCCAGCCCCAAGATAGGGATTGCTGACCAATCCCTGAAGCATGCTAACCCGCGACCAGTCGTAAGCCTGCTGCAAGATCTTGTCCGGCAGTTCGAGGCTCACCGTCCGGCCGAGATCATTGCGGTAGTGTGCTTCGGACTCGCGCAGCAATTCTGGGTAGGATTCCCGGAGATGTTGATAGGTTTTCAGGGCATCGTCGCGGCCAGCTACGGAAGCGGCGATCACCAGCTGTTTGCGTTCTTTTCCTTTCTCGGTCACCCCCAAGCGGAAAGAGTTTTCCTCGGAAGCAGAGTAGTTGGTTTGATAGGACAGCCGAGCCTGGTCTCCTGTCGGCGAACCCACGATGGCGGCAAACTTCCTGGTCTCTTCCCCGAAGATGAACCCTCGTTGCTTTTCATCCCAGCCCACATAGGTTCCGCCCAAAGCGGCCGGCCACTCCAACTGGAAGTCGTTCACGAAGCTGGCTTCAACTTCCAGGGGCTGCTCGGTTTCTATGTCGAGCAGAATCACCGCACCGCATTCGTGTACGGGAACAAAAAGGGTTTCGCGCACGCGGAACGAATCGCCGGCATACTGAAGGATGGCCGACTCTGGGCGAACCGTCAGCGTGCGGACCAGACTCTCCGCAGGCAGAGCACGGCCGCCCACGTGGAAGGTTAAGTGAAAATCGCGAAAGATTTTCAGGGGGTACCCCCAGGCTTCGAGGCGTCCGGTTTCATTACCGAAAAGTCCCGCACGCGCGCCCACGACGGGAAGAAACTCCCAGGAACGCACCGGCCGCGACAACTCCAGCGTTGCCGTCGACTGTTGCGCCCTTAATGGAGAAACTGGAACGGCCAGCAGAAGCAGAAAAAAAAGAATTCGCTGGCGCAATCGGCGGGAAGAAAACCGGCGGGGCGTGTCAGAGATGTGACAGGCTCCCGCAATCCAATTTGTAACTGGAGCGCATTTCCCAGAACTTGCAAAGTTGCGGTTCACTGAATATAAGAGACAGGGGCGAATTTTAGCATGATCCGACCAAGCAGGTAGCCACCTTTTGTTCCCTTCACGCCGCGTATTTCTAGAGTCTCTCAGCCGCTCGGCTCTCGTACTGTCGCTCGAGAACGTATTCGGTTTGGCCCGTCCTCTCTGGACGTCGGTCGCTGCGATGGATCAGAAAACAGATCCTAAGAACGAGGAGCGTCCGCAGAACTCCGATCTCGGCGTCAGCTTTCTGAATGTTGCCCGCGAGTCCGGCCTGAATGCGAAAACCATCTTTGGCGGAGAGCACAAGAACAAGTATCTGCTCGAAACCACGGGTTGCGGGGTTGCCTTCTACGACTACGACAACGACGGCTGGCTCGATATTTTTCTGGTGAACGGCTCCCGGCTCGAAGGTTTTGCCGCAGGAACCGAGCCCACCTCGCATCTGTTCCGCAACAATCGAGACGGTACCTTCACCGACGTCACCGTCAAGGCTGGACTGGTTCGCTCAGGCTGGGGACAAGGTGTCTGCATCGGCGACTACGACAATGATGGCTGGGATGATCTTTTCGTCACCTACTATGGCAAGAATGTTCTGTACCACAACAACGGCGACGGCACTTTCACCGACGTGAGCCAAAAGGCAGGCGTGGCGGGCAAAGCCACGCGCTGGAATACGGGTTGCTCCTTTGTCGATTATGACCGCGACGGCCATCTCGATCTGTTCGTCGCCAACTACATTGATCTTGATCTGGCGACCGCACCGGTGCCTGAGTCCGGGCCCTGCTTATACAAAAGCGTGATGGTGGCTTGCGGACCGCCCGGACTAAAAGGCGGCAAGAACATTCTCTACCACAACAACGGCGACGGGACCTTTACTGACGTTTCCGAAGCCGCGGGAATCTCCCGAGCCAATGGGACCTATGGGCTGGGCGTTCTGACCGCCGACTTTGATAATGACGGATGGCCCGACATCTACGTGGCCAACGATTCCACGGCCAGCGCTCTTTATCAGAACCAGAAAAACGGTAAGTTTGAGGATGTGGCTATCGATGCCGGCTGCGCGCTCAGTCCCGATGGCAAGCCCCAGGCCGGAATGGGAGTTTCAGCCGCCGACTACGACCTGGACGGCAATCTGGATATCGTGAAAACCAATTTCGCCGGGGATACGCCGTCGCTTTACCACAATCAAGGCGGGGGCAATTTTGAAGATGCCACGTTCACCGCAGGGTTAGGAGCGCACACCCAGTATCTGGGCTGGGGCTGCGGCTTCTTCGATATGGACAACGATGGCTGGCCCGACATCCTGATCTCGAACGGGCACGTGTATCCGGAGGTCGAGCAACTGAAGACCGAGGCCGGGTATGCGCAGCGCAAGCTGCTGTACCGCAACCTGCGCAACCGCCATTTCGCAGATGTTTCCCTCGAAGCCGGACCAGGAATCTCGGATCCGGTGGCGGCGCGAGGCTGCGCTTTTGGGGACTTCGACAACGACGGAGACATCGATGTCGTAGTCAACACGGTCAATGACTATCCTCAATTGCTGCGCTGCGACCTAAGCCTCGATCACAACTGGATTAAAGTACGCACGATCGGGACCAAATCCAATCGCAGCGGCATCGGCGCCCGTCTCAAATGCGTGACCCGATCTCCCGGCGAATCCAAACCGCATCAGCAGATTGACGAAGTGCGCAGCGGCGGCAGCTACATCTCGCAGAACGACCTGCGAGTACACTTCGGCATCGGCAAGGCGGAAAAGGTCGAGGAACTGGAGATCCGCTGGCCAAGCGGCCAGCTCGACACCCTCAAAGACATCAAGGCGAATCAATTGATATGGGTCAAAGAAGGCCAAGGCATTACCCGCACCGTGCGGTTTCCTAAAGGGACAAAGTCAGCGAAATAGGCCGCGCGCTGACCTCGGCCGAGCTCCCTCAATCAGGCTTTTTCGATTCTGCCGGTACCGCCTCCCCTGAGCCTTCCTTCACCACGTGAATCGCATCCACGGGCAAGTTCACAAAGCGCTCCACCAGGCCGCTGGGCCAGCGAACTTCCACCCCATCGATTTTCGGGGACGCGCCCAAACCAAAGTGAACCCTCATGTCGCTGTTGGAATCGTAGCTGGAACCGCTGCGCACCTCGTCCACCAGGATGCGCGTCCCCGTTTTCACCCGAATCCGGGCACCAATTCCGTCGCGATTCGATTTGGTTCCCACCGCACGGATCGCGATCCAATGGTTCGCATTCCGAAGCTGATTGACCAGCAGGCTGGGCGGAGCGTTCATGTTGCTGACGACGGCCGACATTCTGCCGTCATTCCATAAATCTCCAACCGCCAACCCGCGCGAAGACGCCGCCGCGGTAATGCCCGACCCTGCCGACGAAGAAACATCGCGGAAGGTTCCATCGCCGTTGTTGTGATAAAGAATGCGGGGCTCCTTATAGTTGCTACCCAAATGCTGGCTGTCCACTTCGGGATACACATGGCCGTTCACCAGGATCAGATCGGGCCAGCCATCGTTGTCAAAGTCGAGGAACATGGTTCCCCAGCCCAGATACTGCGTATATAACCCGAGGCCGGCGGCCGAAGTCGCATCCGTAAAACTGCCGTCACCGTTGTTGCGGTACAGAGTTGAAGTGTCGTCGGAAAAATTTGTTTTGAAGATGTCCAGGTGGCCATCGCCATTGAAGTCCGCGATCGTCGACCCCATGCCTGCCTGCTCACGCCCATCTTCGTTAAAGGCCGCGCCGGAGGTCACCGCGACGTCGGTGAAAGTTCCGTCGCGATTGTTGCGATAAAGAATGCTGGGAGTGCTGTCGCAGGCCACGTAAATGTCCGGCCAGCCATCTTCATCGAAATCCAACGGGGAAACGCTGAAGGCGTAATGACCGTCGGTGCGATCGATGTGGGCCTTGGTGGTGACGTCTTCGAAGCTGCCATCGCCACGGTTGTGATAGAGAATGTTCTTCGCTCCGGGCAATCCGCGTGGACCGCACATCACGGGAACCCCCTTCCAAATGCAGGTTGCTCTCTCGCCCGGTGCCGGAGCCGTGGTCAGATCGAAGTCCACATAGTTGGCCACCATCAGGTCGAGCCGGCCGTCGCGGTCGTAATCGACAAACGCGCACCCGGTTCCCCACGACTTACCGCTACCCGCCACTCCCGCTTTCTGGGCAACCTCGGTGAATACGCCTTGCTGGTTGTGGTATAGCCGGTTCGTCCCGTAATAGGTGACGTAGAGATCCTCCCAACCGTCATTGTCGTAGTCTCCCACGCAAACGCCCTGGCCCCAACCCGTGGCCCAGAGGCCCGCCTTTTCCGTCACGTCGCTGAATGTTCCGTCGTGGTTGTTGCGATATAAGTGGTTGCTCGGGCTCTTGCCGGAGGGAAATCCTTCGAGCTTGGTGCCATTCACGATGAAAATATCGGGCCAGCCATCGTTGTCGTAGTCAAAGATCGCAACTCCGGTGCCGGTCGTTTCGATGATGTACTTCTTGGTGTTGACGCCGCCAAAGACGTTCTCGATGGTCAGTCCGGCTGGTTCGGCGATGTCGGTAAAGTTGGCGATGGGGCGGGGCGGCGCGATCACCGGAGGTTTCGGGGCTTGTGCGTGACAAAACATGCCGCACAAAACCAGGACCAGAGTGCAGCGCAATCGGCAGGTGGGCTGACAGCGGCGGGGAGAAAAGCAAATCGGAGGCATGGCCTAGTTTGAATGTTAGGGTCGCATCCGGCAGCGGTCAAGGCAGGCAGCCGACACCGCCGACACCGGCCACGACTCGGGCGTCGCAAAAAATAGGCTGCTAGTCGATGATCGCCGCCTCGGCGACACCAATATAGGTGTCCGCTCCTCCGTAGTAGAGCCAATAGCGATTACCGCGGCGTATCATGCCTTCGACGAAAACCACATTCGGAACCTGCCCAACTTCCTCCCACTGCTTTTCCGGAGCGAAGACCGGCGCATGGCTTCGCGCAATGAGACGACTGGGATCTTTGCCATCGAAGACCGCGACGCCGGTTCGATAGACCAGCTTGTCGTCGGCGCCGTTGTAAATTAGAACGATGCCTTTTTCGGTCACGATGGGCGCAGGTCCCGGTTCGGCGACGCGGGAATCAAATTGTCCCGGGCGCACGGGCAAAACCGGACCGCCGGTAGCCTCAATCCAGTGAATCAGATCGCTCGAATATGCCAGTCCTGCCTGATCCTTGTTGTCGGCGCTGGTCCCCAGAAAATACATCCAATATTTCCCGCCGATCTTTTGCGGCACAATCGCCCCTGACTTGGTCCAACGCACATTCCAACGCCCCTTGTAGGCGGGTAGGATCACGCCTTTACGCTCCCAGCGAATCAGGTCTTTCGAGGTCGCGAGACAAAGCTGCGCATCTTTTTTGTTGTAGCCGGTGTAGGTCAGGTAGTAGGTGTCATCGAACTTTACCAGGCGAGGATCCTCGACCCCGCCGTCTTTTTCGTACTCCTCGGCAGGCAAAAACCGGTTCGGCTCGTCGCGTGAAACCGATACCATCGCTGCTTTCGGCATAGCCCAAGCGCGACGTGCCCTTTCCATCTTGGGCCCGGTAGAGCATGACTATTTTGCCGGCACGCTCAATCACCGCGGGATTAAACGTTCCCGACGACTCCCATCCGTTCCCGCGCGGAGAGATGATCGGGGTCTGGGAGATTCGACGCCAAACTCCGAAGGCGGGGTTTGCGCTATGCTGAGAAGCCAGAGCAACAAACAAGGGGAGAACGCCGAAGCAGACGCTGCTGCGCAATGATTTGATCATAATGATTTGATCATGGCGTCTTTGACCGGGATGTTTTCAGCACAGGTTCACGACTCATTCAAGATCGAAGAGATGCCGGAGCTGACTGCCAAACCACAACCCGCCTGGGAAAAAAGCTGCGCTCTTCCGACAAGGCTGTCTTTCCTGCGCGGGCTTCGATTTTCCGCCATCTCATGGATTATCGCAATATGGATTATCGCAATTCTGATTATCGCAATTCTGTCTGGGGTGGCTGTCTGTCAGGCAAAACCGCCGGCTGCCACCGCTTCATCGGAGTATCAACGCGGCCTCTCCGCCATCGAGAAAGGCGACCTTCCGACAGCCCGTGCGGCGTTTGAGAGGGCGGTTCAATTAACTCCCGGAAGCGCCGACGCGCAGAACATGCTCGGTCAGGTAATGCTACTGCAGGGTGACGTTCAAGGAGCCATCCCTCACTTCCGCACTGTTACCAAGCTCAAGCCGACACTGCCCGTGGCCCATGCGTATTTAGCGCAAGCGCTCGAAAGTAACCGACAGATGGAAGACGCCATCGCCGAGTTTCGTGTGGCCGTCCAGCTGGCGCCCAAACAGCCCGAGGCTCATCGGGCTCTGGGGCGCGCTCTGGGCGCGCAGCAAAAGACCGACCAGGCCATCGAAGAATTTAAGGAGGCGGTCCGCCTCGCGCCCGAGCAAGCCCAATTGCACGACGAGTTGGGTTCACTGTGGGCACAGAAATCGGAGTTCACCGCCGCCGAACCAGAATTCCGCCACGCCATAAAGATTGATGCCAAGTATGAGCCTGCATTCTTCCATCTCGGGGTCACGCTCTCGAATCTGGGAGAGAACGTGAAGGCTCTCGAGGCCCTTGATCAGGCGCTACAGCTCGACCCCAATGACGCCGCCGCCTGGTTCTACCGCGGCAAAATGCTGGAAGTACAAAACCCGGACGAAACCCTGCGCTCCTATGAACGCGCTACTGCTCTCAAGCCTGATCTGCCGGAGCTACAAACTCGCTTCGGATTCTGGTTGCAGCGGCGTGGCGATCCCGAACGTGCCATAGTTGCGTTCAGGAAATCGGTCGAGCTCACGCCCCAAGATCCCGAGGCCCACAACAATCTGGGTCTGGCATTACTACAGCACGGCGAGGGCGACCTAGCCATTAAAGAATTTCAAACTGCCATCAAACTTCGCCCGGAAGATGGCGCGTTTCAGCAAAATCTTGGCACCACGTACCTGCAGAAAGCAGATTTTGACGCCGCCATCGGCGAGTTCCGGGGAGCACTGAAGCTCGACCCGGAAAAAGCCAGCCTGCATTACGATCTGGCTCTCGCCTTAAAGTTGAAGGATGAATTGCCGGCCGCGATCGCCGAGTGGAAAGAATCTCTCCGCCTCGATCCGAAGTTGGCGGACGCTCACTACAGCCTCGGCGTCACCTTGTGGCAATCCGGAGACTTTCCGGCCGCCGCCGAACAATTGCAACTCGCAATTCAGAACCAGCCGGATTACGCCGAGGCCTACTACACCCTCGGTACAGTCCTGAAGCAAATGGATAAGCTGCCCGATGCCGCCGATGCTCTGCACCAAGCCATTCGCTTGCAGCCAGATTTCGCCGGTGCCCACACCACGCTGGCTGCGGTTCTTCGCCAACTGGGTGATACCCGAGATGCAGCCGCCGAAAGCAAAGCTGGCGCCGAAATCGGTAAGGAAAAGACTAACCAGCAGGCAGCCACGTTCGCCACCAACTCTGGGCACAGGTTGCTGGCCGTCGGGGACCTCGACGGCGCAATATCGCAGTTTCGTGCCGCGATTGCCGCGATGCCAACCTTCCCATCCGCGCATTACCAACTCGGGTTGGCTTTAACCCAGAAAGGCGAGAAGGAAGAAGCCGCAAAAGAATTTCAGAAAGCAGCGGAACTGGACCCACGTCTGACGCCGCCGGCACGATGAACCTTGTTCCGGCCTGCTAATGGCCTTGGGGGCGCACCGCCAGCAGATCCGTGTTCACGGGAACCCCGTGAGTAACTTTGACTCGCAGCAGGGCTTCGAAGGGTTTCAGGTCGCCCGGCGTCGAAACACCCAAACGTTGCAACAACTCCGCCACCGAATCCTGGCGGCAAACATACTCCGCCGCGGCCTGTGTGCCTACCGTGGTGGTTCCGGCCAGGATCAACATCGAGTGTGCCGGGTCCAATCCCGGCTTCAGGCCGAGGATCGCGTAGTCCTCATTCACCGACTGGCTGGTAGGGCTTGCCAAGAAAAACTGCGACTCTCCCACGGCCGGATGCACGTTGATCACCTCCATGTCTCCCATGCGCGGCCCGGAATTCACTCGCTGAAAAACGAATTCCTGCGTTCCCGGGATCTCCAGCAGAGTCAGGTTCTCCGCCGGAGAGCCGATGAAGATCAGATCGTTGTTGCGGACATCATCGAGCGAAAATAGCGCCCCACGCTTCACCCGCAGTTGGCGGTTGAGGAGGCCGAAAACCCGGTCCAGTTCGTGGATCGCCAGGACCTCCCCCACCCCGGTGTAATGATCGAGAATCGCCTCGCGCGAATCGGTGGACGGGTTGAAGTAATGCATGTTGGTCTGCGGACGTCCCACAAAGTTGGCGTTGCTGAAAATCACCCACGGCGGCTGCGGAGCGGTCACAAAGCGGTTCCAGAAAATCTGATAGGCGAGTGGAACCGGCTCCTTAACGCTGACGCTTGCCGTAGTCTTAGCCCGAGTCGCCAGCAACGCGGCGCTTCCGACCAGAGACGCTGCCAGCAACACTGAGAGCACAAGCACGCTGATAGCCCAACCCCGGTTCGACGGTTGTACAACGGAATGCTTCTGTTGTCGCTCCGCATGGCTCGCATCGGCTACGTGCAGCGAAGGAACAGGTGCAGTTCGTGTCCTGAAGGAAAGAACATACGATCCTTTCGGCAGCTCCACGATAATCGGATCGTCGATCCCCTCAGTGGCGTAATAGTCGGCCAACTTTACCCGCAGGCGTCCGGCCTGCACTCGCACGGTCGAGTCCGCCTGTGGATCGAAGCCAGCCGACCGGCCAAACACTTCGGTCGCAATCTGATATTCCTTCACCGTCGCAACGTGATGATCGGTGGGGTGATCCGAGGAGCGTTCGGCAAGGTAGCGAAGCAGCTTGCACAGTGACTCAGACCCGCGCAGGCTATGACTATTAGTAAGTCTATCTATTTGTTGGTATCGTTGATCCCGAGCGATGGCGTGGGTGGGTGTCGAGGCCATTTAACAAGAAAGTAACAGGGTATGTATGTTCTAGCAAGGATAGCACTTTACACCCGTAACGGTATGAAACCTAGTGAAACTTAACCGGATAGTGGTTTTGCACTAGAACGTGCAGGGTTTCCCGTAGACCTAGTTCTGCGATTTGGGCAAGCCGGTTTCTTGCGGGTCTCTCTCAGGCGGGTCTCTCTCAGGAGGAACGTGATGAAGAAGTCAGTTTTGGCGGTAATTGCGGGGTTTGGACTTCTGTGTGGTCTTTGGACGCCAACAGCTCTGGCTCAAGCCGTCTATGGCAGCATCATCGGCACGGTAACGGATCCCTCCGGGGCGGCGGTGGCCAACGCCAAGGTCACGGTCACCAGTCAGACCAAGAACACTTCGGTCGACACTACTACTAACGAGAGTGGTAATTACTCTGTTACACACTTGATTCCCGACACCTATAGCATACGGGTCGAAGGTCAAGGCTTCAAGGTCCTCCAGTTCAAAGACGCTGAAGCCCCGCAGCTGAAGACCGACCGCTCCGACGTGGCCGTCGAATTCAACTCGAAGTACGTCGAAGATCTGCCGATTTTGAATCGAAACTTCACCAGTTTTGAATTGCTCTCTCCCGGAACCCAGAAGCTTGGGTGGGGTCACGCCGCCACGGAAAATCCGCAGGGCAGCCAGCAGATTTTTGTCCAAGGGCAGCACTTTAGCGGCACCGCATACGAACTGGATGGAACGGACAACCAGGATCCTATTCTGGGAATTATTGTGGTAAATCCGAACCTAGACGCGGTGACGGAGACCAAGGTTGCGCTGCAGAATTATGACGCCGAATTTGGCAAGGCCGTAGCAGGCGTGGTAACCGCACAAACCAAGTCGGGCAGCAATGACATCCACGGCAGCGGCTTCTGGTTCCGCCGCACCGATGCCCTGCAGGCACGTGACCCCTTCACTCAGTTTCAGCCGGATCCAATCACTCATCGGTTTATTCCCTCATCCCGCTGGCAGCAATTCGGGGGATCAGTCGGCGGCCCGATCATTAAGAACAAGCTGTTTTTCTTTGGGGACTACCAGGCGACCCGCCAGTCCAGCGGCATAACGAATCAGATGACGATTCCCACTGCGTTAGTACAGAGCACGTGTAACCCAGCCACCAATGCCACGAGCGCTAGTCCGGGCTTTTGCAATTTGAGTGAATATCTCACCGCTAACCTGCAGGGTGGAGCACAAGTTTATGATCCCTCCACGGGCACCCCGACCACAGGAAATGGCGGTAACCGAACCCCGTTCGGACCGGCCGGCAACTGCTCCGGCAACTGTATTCCGATCGCTGACGTTTCTCCGCAGGCAGCGGCAATCCTGGCCCTGTTCCCCGCGCCTCAAAGCTCCGCAGTACTCAATAATTACGTTGCCTCCGGATCCGGCCCCTTCAGTCAGAATAGTTTTGACACACGCATTGATTACGCTGCCAGCTCAAGCTTGAATTTGTTCGGGCGGTTTAGCCTCGACTACTTCAAGCTGTCGGGTAAAGGATCGTTGGGCGCGTTGGGAGGACCGGGCACAGGATTGCTTGGACTGGCTGGCAGTTCAATCACTCACAACTACAGCCTGGCGACCGGCTTTACCAAAACTTTGAGCAATTCCCTTCTTACCGATGTCCGCTTCGGATGGTTCAAATACAATCCCCAGACCCAGAAGCCGGACGGTGGCGCTCCCATGACTGCTTTCGGAATCCCCAATGCAAATACCAGCGATCCGAAGACCGCTGGTCTAGGTTCGTTTCTTCTCGGCCCAGACCCTAACACGGGTGAGGGTGGCGCTCCCAACAACGGAAGCGCCCTGGCCATATCCAGCTTTGGTGACGGCTTGGGCGTGGCTCGTTGCAACTGCCCTCTCACCGAGAGGGAAGATCAATTCCAGATCGTAAACAACTGGACCAAGACTAAGGGGAATCACATCTTTAAGTTTGGAGCCGACCTTCGCTACGCCAGGAACATCCGCATTCCAAGCGATAACAATCGCACCGGTGAATACAATTTCAGTCCGCTGGCAACTTCCAATCAGACTCTACCGACAGGTGTGCCGGTTGGCGGCTTGGACTTGGCGACATTCCTGCTCGGAGATGTCACGTCGATGGCCCGGTATGTCACCAATCCGGCTCTGGTCAACATCAACAATGCCGCGGAGAGGCAGAAGCGCCTGTTCTTTTATGGTCAGGATACCTACCGGGTAACTTCAAAGCTAACCCTCAACTACGGCTTGCGCTGGGAAATCTATACTCCTGAATCCGTGCTGGCCAAAGGCTACGGGGGGTTTGCCAACATCCTGGATAACGGGGGCACCGGGGTAATCCGAGTCGCGGGATTCGGGCCTTACGGCTTGAACGGCAACGTAAAGAATAACCTGCACGCTTTCGCTCCTCGGGTTGGCATCGCTTATCAGTTAACCCCGAAGACCGTAGTGCGTATGGGATACGGACGCAGCTATGACATCGGAGTATTTGGATCAAACTTCGGTCATACGGTGACCCAAAACCTGCCAGTGCTGATCAAGCAAAATGTTGACGCTGGAGCATTAACTGGTGGCGTCGCCACTGGAAATGATATTGCGGCCTTCACCCTTGCGCAGGGGCCCGTCGCCCCTGTGTTCCCCGCGGTCCCTGCCAACGGGCAAATCACATTTGCCAGCCTTGGCGGGCAGGATGGCGGAGTGCACATCCGTCCCACCAAACAAGTGCTGCCGACCCTCGACGCCTGGAACCTCACCGTTCAACGCCAGGTCACCAATACCGTTTCCGCAGAAGTCGCGTACGTCGGCAATAAAGGGTCGCATGGATTCTCCGGTGACGGCCCGAACTATGATGTGAACCCGTTGTCCATGTTTTTGTTTGGGACAAACGCGAATTCGAGTTTGCGCCGGCCGCTCTGTCACCCCGTCTTTACGGTTGCGCCGGGAACTCCTGGAGTTACGCCGGTGGGTACCTGCACAGGAATAGGCGACGATCTGGGGAACTTCTACGGTAACGACGCCAGCAGCGAATACAATGCATTGGAAGTGAAGGTGGACAAGCGATTTGCCCAAGGCCTCCAGTTCATTGCTCACTACACTTATGCGCACGCCAATGCTTACAACAATAACTATTATGCGATCAGTCATCCGGTCGCCTATGGCCCCAACGATTTCGTTCGCAACCAGGTGTTTGTAATCAACACCGTCTACGCATTACCCTTCGGCAAGGGCCAAAGGTTCCTGGGAAACGCTGGCCGTGCGGAGAACTATCTGGTGGGGGGATGGCAGCTGACCAATACCACCAACTGGAGCAGCGGTCTGCCCTGGACGCCCACCACGAATGAGTGCGGCGGCGAGCAGGACGTGAGCATCTGCCGGCCGAACAAGGGCTCTGGTTCATTCCACATGGGACCAGGGTCGCTTCAGACCCCGGCGGGTAGAGCACCCTTCGTTCAATATTTCACCCCTTTGACCTCCTTGGGCGGGCCATTTACGGATGCTGGACTCGGGAACCTTGGCAACGCCGGTTACAACTCCCTCCGAGGGCCGTCAGGATTTTATTCGGATCTGTCGGTGAGCAAGGACATTCCGATCGGGGAACGCGTCAAAGCACAGTTCCGCATGGACGCGTTTAACATCTTCAACCACCCCGTCTACGCGT
>WNFG01012286.1_pt1 | contig 14986 bp, 7 predicted proteins | sample 5400431 | NCBI WGS metagenome assembly WNFG01 (sample SAMN13153346, study PRJNA577476) | soil metagenome | isolation source: 120 cm saprolite under Douglas fir tree site 2 hole 3 replicate 2 | place: USA:California | collected 2015-04-18 | reverse complement strand
CGTATCCGCCGCCGCGAGGTCGGCGCCCTGGAAACCGCGCACCTTCGCCTCGGCAATGCGCGCACCGAGCCAGGGGTCCTCCCCCGGACCCTCGACGCTGCGCCCCCAGCGCGGGTCGCGCGACACATCCAGCATCGGCGCGAAGGTCATCGCCACTCCTTCGGCCGCGGCCTCCTTGGCGGACTCGCGCGCGGTAAGCGCCCAGGTTTCAGGATCGAACAGCGCCGCTTCGCCCAAGGGAACCGGAAACAAAATCCGATGGCCATGCACGACATCGAACCCGATGAGCAGTGGAATGCCGAGGCGCGATTCCTCCACGGCGAGACGCTGCATCTCGCGCACATGCGCCGCTCCGACCATATTGAGCAGATTGCCGATGGTCCCGGCCCTGATCGCCTCGGTCGAATCGCCGGCGATGATCGGCCCGGTTACCGTAAAGCCTGCCGCGGTCATGGTGAGCTGTCCGAGCTTCTCGGCCAAGGTCATCGTGCCGATCAAGGTTTCGATCCGGCTCACTTAATTACGCTCGCCGGAGGCGGCGTTGCCTGATAATGGCGTGGTCACATTACTCCCGAGACATGCATGAACCGCGAATCGAATACCGAAGAGATTGCCAATTCCGGCCTCGTGCCGCAACTCGGCATGATGGTCCGGGCCCTGTGGGCGGCGCCCGTGCGCAACACCCTTTTCTGGTTGTCGGGCGCGCTGTTCCTCGTCATTGCGGTGACCGCCTATGGACAGATACGCCTCAATAACTGGAATCAGCCCTTCTATGATGCCCTGTCGCGCCGCGACTTTGAGCAATTCTTGCTGCAGCTGGGTGTCTTCGGTTTGATTGCCGGGGCTCTGCTGGCGCTCAATGTGGCTCAGCGCTGGCTCGGTGAAACACTGAAGCTCCGGCTTCGTCAGGGCCTGGTGCGCGATTTGATTCAGAATTGGATGCAGCCCGGCCGGGCGTTCCGGCTCGCCAACGCCGGCGCGATGGGCGTGAACCCGGATCAACGCATGCACGAGGATGCGCGCCACCTCACCGAGCTGTCCGCCGATCTGGGTGTGGGCCTGCTGCAATCCTCGATCCTGCTGGTCACTTTCGTGAGCGTGCTTTGGTCGCTGTCGGCTGATTTTGTTTTCCACCTCGGGAGCCGGCATTTTGCGGTTCCTGGCTACATGGTGTGGGCCGCCATCGTGTATTCGGGGTCAGCCTCGCTGTTGAGCTATTGGGTCGGCCGGAGCCTGATCGACCGCAATGCGCAGCGCTATGCGCGTGAGGCTGATTTGAGATTTTCTCTGGTACGCGTCAACGAACACATCGACGCCATCGCGCTTGCCTCGGGTGAAGCGGACGAGGAGCGGCGCATCGAGGTCGATCTCGCGGCGGTGCTGGCCGCCACCGGGCGGCTGGTCAGCGGTCTCACCAATCTGGCCTGGATAACCGCCGGCTACGGCTGGTTTACGCTCGTCGCCCCGATACTGGTCGCCGCGCCGCTCTATTTCGCGGGGAATATCTCGTTCGGCGGCCTGATGATGGCATCGGGCGCCTTCATCCAGGTGCAGTCCTCGCTGCGCTGGTTCGTGGACAATTTCAGCACCATCGCCGATTGGCGCGCGACCCTGCTGCGGGTCGCGAGTTTCCGCCGTGCGGTCATCGACATCGATGTGCTGCACGACATCGAGAGCCGCATCGCCGTGGCCTCGGGCGATCCCGGCAAGATCAGCATCGATGATCTGGAAATCGCCTCGCCCGCCGGCGCCACCATGCTCGAGGAGAAAAAAGTGGAGATCAAGGCCGGCGAGCGAGTGTTGATCGTCGGAGAATCCGGGACCGGCAAGACCCTGCTGTTCCGCGCATTGGCAGGGTTGTGGCCGTGGGGCGCCGGGGGAATCACACGCCCGAGAGGCGAGGAAATCCTGTGCATGCCGCGCACCCCCTACCTTCCCCCCGGCACGCTGCGCGAGGTCCTCGCCTACCCATCGGCGACGGAAACCTTCGAGGCCGCCGCCTACGTGAACGCGCTGGTTCGGCTCAAGCTGGACAGGCTGGAGCCGCTGATGGATGTATCCCGGCGCTGGGATCACGAATTGAGCGAGGACGAACAGCAGACCCTGGCCTTCGCGCGCGTGGTGCTGCACGCGCCGCCGTGGGTGCTCATCGACGAGGTGCTCGATTCCCTGGATGAGAACGCGCGCCGATGTGTTCTCGATCTCTTCGCCAAGGATCTGCCGCACACCGGCGTCATTCACATCGGCCGCGCCGACGCGCACGATCATCTCTTCTCGCGCGTTCTACACCTGGTGAAAGATCCGACTTATTCATGGCCTACGGCCAGAGTTTAACGGGGTTCGCGAAGCGCGAACCCCGTAGGTTAAGCGGCGCGGGGCGCGCCGAGGGAGAAACCCGTCAACCAGCGCGGCGCCTCGAGTCCAATTGGGGGGCCTCGAGCGATACGCGAGGCTCCAGCAAATCGCGGAAGGCGTCGGCGGGTATGGCCGGGCTCATCAGGAATCCTTGAATTGCGTCGCAGGACTCGGCCTGTAGAAACTGCAGCTGCGCCTGGGTTGTCACGCCCTCAGCCACGATTTTGAGATCCAGGCTGTGCCCGAGCGCGATGATGGCACGGACGATCGACGCATCATCCGGATCGTCGCTGATGTCGGAGACGAATGAGCGATCGATCTTGAGCGTGTCGAGCGGAAAGCGCTTCAGGTAATTCAACGAACAATATCCCGTGCCGAAATCGTCGATCGCCAGCGCGAAACCGAATTCCTTCAATGCCAGCAGCGAGCGCCGCCCTGCTTCGGCGTCCTGCATCAGCACGCCTTCGGTCAACTCGAGTTCGAACAGCGACGGCGACAGTTGCGCTCGAGCCACAGTATCGCTGAGCCGCAGCAGTGCTTCGGGATACATGAAATCCCGTCCGGACACGTTCACGGCGATGCGCGGCAGCTCAAGGCCTTCGCTGCGCCATTGGCAAAGATCCCGGCACACCCGCTTGAGCGCCCACCGGCCGATGTCCCCGATCAGGCCCGTCTCCTCGGCCACGGCGATGAAGTCGGCCGTGGGAATCTGACCCCGCTCAGGATGGAACCAGCGCAATAGCGCCTCGCCGCCGAGCAATTTCAGGTCCCGTGTCCGGTACTTCGGTTGGTAATAGACTTCAAGACTCGAATTTTCGACGGCCCGCCGCAGTTCCATTTCCAGCGACAGCCGTTTCAGGGCGCGCACATTCACAGTGCTGTCGTAGACGCGCAGCTGATTTCTGCCGCTCGCCTTCGCCTCGTACATCGCACCGTCCGCGTTCTTGAGCAGGCTCTGCGCATCGGTGCCGTGCTCCGGATACATGGCAATACCAATGCTCGGCGTCACCACGAATTCATAGCTTTCCTGCTGGAACGGAGCGGCAAGAATCGACAGGATCCGCCGCGCCGCCCACTGGGCCTGCGCAACATCCGTGCGCCCGGTAAGGACGACGATGAACTCATCGCCACCCACGCGCGCGAGCCGCCCTCGAGCGCGCTGGGGGACGCCGGGGTCGGGCGCGCGAAGATTCAGCGGCACGACGGGTTCGTCGCCGTCGCCTTCCAGATCCAGCCCGGCCTGCAAGCGTTCCGCCACTTGCCGCAACAGCGCATCGCCCGTCTCGTGGCCCAAGGTGTCATTGATGCGCTTGAACTGGTCGAGATCGACGTAGAGCAGCGCCAGACCGCGATTCAGTTGCCCCGCCTCGGCCAATGACTGCGCAAGGTAGTCGTGAATCCATTCGCGGTTGGGTAGCCCGGTCAGACCGTCGAAGTACCTTTCGCGCCGACACATCACGGACGATCGCCAGCACCTGACCGCTGGAATTCGGCAGATAGCGGCACTCGAAATGGCGATTCGACCGCGATTCGGCATCGAGGGAGAACTCGAACACCGCCGCTTCGCCGCGCAACGCCGCGTCGAGGCAATCCATGGCGCGCGCCCGCGCGGCCGGCGGAATGAGATCGAGGAAGCGCATCGACTCGACGCCGGTCTTGGGAACGTCGATCAATCCCGCGGCGGGGCTGTAGCAATGCTCGATGGCTCCGCGGCCGTTCACGAGAAAGATCCCGTCGGGAATCGCTTTCAGCAGCGCCGCGTTCTTCTGCTCGCTGAACCGCAAATCGACCAGGGTGCGCGCGCCGCGCAGCACGTAGCGGATCCGGTGCGCGAGCAGCGCCCAATTGATGGGCTTGACCACGAAATCCGTGGCGCCCGCCTCATAGGCTCGATCGATCGATACCGTATCGTCGCAACCGGTCACCATGACGATGGGCAGATCCGCGCCGCCCGGGAGCGCACGAATGTTGGTGCAAGCTTGATAGCCGTTGCCGTCGGGCATCTCCACGTCGAGCAGCGCGATGTCCGGCAGGCGCAGCGCGCAGGCGGCGACGGCCGCGTCGCCGCTGGCGACGGTCTGCACGGTAAAACCGGCGTCCCGCAGCATGGCGCCGGCGATCTCCCGCAGAATCGCGTCGTCGTCGGCGACCAGCACCCGAATCGGCGGAGCCTGGGCGCTCATGCGGATCTCCGCATAGCGAACTCCAACTCGTCCCGTACGCGCGCGTGCAGAGTGCGTATTTGCGCATAGATCTCTCGGGCCGCCGCGAAGTTGCTCTGCCGCGCCGTGTCTTCCAGCTCCCGGCACAGGCGCGCCAGACCCAGCGCGCCCACATTGCCGTTGTAGGAGCGCCAGGCGTGCGCCGCCCGTGCAAGATCGGCCGAATTTCCGGCACCCAAGGATCTCTCGATCGACGCGATGAGATTGCGCGAATCCGAGAGATACAACTCACCTATATGCTCGAGCATGTCCTTCTGGCCGCTGCGCGGCAGCGCGCGCAGTGCATCGAGCGTCGCGCCGTCCAGAGTGGGCTCGCCGGGGGACGCCGAGACGACCATGGAAGCGGCCGCCTTGGGCTCCTGCGCCGGTTCAGATTGCGCCTTGTCCTTCAGCCATCGAGCGAGCATGCCATGCAGAGCCTCGCGCCTGAATGGCTTCGCGAGATAGTCGTCCATGCCGGCGGCCAGACAGGCCTCCCGGCCCGCGGCCGTGGCGTCGGCAGTCAGCGCGATAACGGGGACGTGAGTTCCCTCAGGCTCGCGCCGGCGGAGCGCGGCGGTGGCCGAGAATCCGTCCATGACCGGCATCTCGCAGTCCATCAAGACCACATCGAAGTGCTGCTTCTGCAGCATTTCCAGTGCCTGCCGCCCATCGTTCGCCGTTTGAGCTTGAAGGCCGAGCGAGGCCAGGATGCCGATGGCCACTTCGCGATTCAGGGGCTGATCTTCGACGACGAGTACGCGGCCCACGAGCGCCGACAAACTCATCGCGGGCGGGAAAACATTGGTACCGGTAAACGTTTCGGTATCTTCGTCGGCGCAGCCGGTCAGTACCCGATGCAGTTCGCCGAGGCGCAACGGTTTCGTGAGCTCCGTATCGAACAGCCCCTGAGTTATGGTGGTGTCGGAAGCCAAGCTGACGAAGCTCAACAATCGGACTGTGCGCAGGCTCACTGATTGCCGCGAGCGCAGAACTTTCCACAATCCATCGGCCTCGTTGAGCAGCCAGTCATCGATCACCACGGCATCGTACGTCGCTGCCGCCGACGCAGCCGCCGCTTCAGCCAGAGACGGCACTTCCGTGGGAAGCGCGGCCCAATCACACAGCGCCTTGCCGATGAGCCCTCGCGCCGCCGCGTTCTCGTGCACCACGAGTACGCGCAGGCCGTCGAGGCTGCGCCGCGGCGCCGGCGGTTGCGCCGCTGCGTCGGCCAGCGGCACCGACAATTCAAATGAGAACGTGGATCCTACGCCGGGTGCGCTGACGAGCGCGAGCTGTCCGCCCATGAGCTCGACGATTTGCCGGGAAATCGCCAGACCCAGACCGGTACCGCCGAAGCGGCGCGTGGTCGAGGCGTCTTCCTGGGCAAATTCCTGGAAAATTCGCGACTGGTTTTCCGGCGCGATGCCGACACCGGTGTCGACCACATCGAATCGTACCGTCAGCGAGCCATTCTCCGTCCTCAACGGGATCAGGCGCAGAATGACCTCGCCGCGTTCGGTGAATTTCACTGCATTGCCGCCGAGATTCACCAGTACCTGACGCAATCGCACGGCATCCATGCGTACTCGCGGCAGAGGCGTCGTAGGCGAGTCGCACAAGAGCTCGATGCCCTTGGTCGCGGCGCGCGCCGCCAGCATCTCCACCGTCTGTTCGACCAGCTCGATGAGATCGCAGCTGACGGGATCGAGCTGCAGGCGGCCCGCCTCGATCTTGGAGAAGTCGAGAACGTCGTCGACGATCGCCAGCAGCGAATCTGCGGAGCGGTGAATGGCTTCGGCGAAACGCCGCTGCGCCGGATCGATGCGGGTGTCGAGCAACAGGCTGGTCATGCCCAGGACACCGTTCATCGGCGTACGCAGTTCATGACTCATGCGGGCCACGAAGTCGCTCTTGGCGCGGCTCAAGACCTGCAGCTGCTGGTTGCGCTCTTCGAGCTCATGCGTGCGCGCCTGGACCGTTTGCTCCAGCTCACGGCTATAGCGCAGTTCGCGTTCCCGCCGCAGACGCTGCAGGCGCCATAGATAGCCGAACACCAGCAAGCCCAGCGCCAAATACACCAGGCGTGCTGCCGTAGTCTTCCAGGGAGCGGGCGCCACATGCATCGGAATGGCCAACCCAGTCTCGCTCCAGACGCCGTCGGCATTGGCGGCGCGCACTTTGAAGATGTAGTCGCCCGCGTCGAGATTGGTATAGGTGGCCCGATGCAGCGAACCTGCGTCGATCCAGCCGGAATCGAAACCCTCGAGTTGATACGAGTAATGATTGTTCGTGGGCGAGGTGAAATCGAGGGCGGCAAAATCCAAAGTCACCAGCTTGTCGTCGTAGGCCAGCGCCAACGGCCGGGTCGGACCCGGCAACTCCTGCGGTGCGATGGCTCGATTGAGCTTCGCCGCCGTGGTCAGAACCACGCGCGGCGGCGGTGCGCTGGGCGTGATCAGATCGGGCAAAAACGCATTGAATCCGTTGTTGCCGCCGAAGTATAGAGTGCCGTCGGCGCCCCGGTAGTGAGCGTTGAAATTGAATTCTTCGTCCTGCAATCCGTGCACTCGGTGAAACCACTTGATCGAATGAGCGCGCGGATCGAGACGGGCGAGGCCATTGTTGGTGCTCAGCCACAGTCGATCCTCGCGGTCCGACTCGATCCCATACACGACTTGAGTCGAGATGCCGCCGAGCCCCGACTGGTTTTCGAAACGCACCGCACTCGGCCGGACGGAGTTGCCGATCACGCGATCGAGACCGCCGCCTGCGGTGCCGACCCACAACTGGCCTTGATGATCGAGATGCAGCGCATACACCGAATTGTCGCTGAGACTGGCCGGATCGCGGTCGTCGCGCCGATAAGTGTAGAAGCGGCCCGTTCTTCGAACCAGCAGATTGAGCCCGCCGCCCTCCGTGCCGATCCAGAGGTTGCCGATAGGGTCCTCGACGATGGCGCTGGCGCGCGAGCCGCTCAACGAGGAGGCAGATATGCTGCCATAGGGGTAACGTGTGACCTTGCCACTGCTCTGATCGATGCTCGCGAGGCCCCCGCCGTACGTACCCACCCAGAGCGTGCCAAGCCGATCTTCGTACAGAGACATCACTCCGTTGGCCGGCAGCGTCGCGGGATCGTCGGCGGCCGAGCGATACACCCGCAGCGCGCCGGTGTTCACATCCAGCCGATTGAGGCCCCCCGTCATCGTGCCGATCCACAGCACCCCCTTGCGATCGTAAAGCAGCGACATGATGCGGTCGTCGGTCAGCCGTACGCCGGCGTGCAGGCTGCTGTGCGCGCTGCCGTCCACGCTGGTGCCGAAGTGCCGTTCGCTCCGGTTGCGGGTGTCGATTTCCACCAACCCGGCTCCAACCGTGCCCACCCACACTTTGCCGGCGCCGTCATCGGCGAAAGAATTCACCTGCGTGTCGCGAAAGGAGTCGCTGCGGTAATGCCCCAGCAGCCAACTTCGCGGGTTCCAATGGCTGGCGCCGCCTCCGCGCGTGCCGACCCACAACACTCCGCCGCGATCCTGGTACAGGGACATGATGTCGCTGTCTCGCAGGCTCTGAGGATTGTCCGCATCGCGCCCGTATCGCACGAACGTCGCCGACTCGCGGTCGAATAGATTCAGTCCGTCGGCCGTCGCCACCCACAGCCGCTGCGCATCGTCCTCCAGCACGGCCAATACACGGTCATGGCTCAAGGAATGAGGATCCTTCCGGTCATGGCGAAATACAGTCAAGCGTCCCGTGTCGGGATCGAGGCGGTCGAGTCCGCCGCGGTAAGTTCCGATCCAAAGCGCTCCGGTGTGATCCTCGCGAATGGCGCGGACTCGCGCATCGCTCGAGCCGTTGCCGTTCGCAGCGCCGTAGTTGACGAAGTCGTCGCTTGCGGGTTCGTAGCGGCTCAGGCCGCCGTCCGTGCCCACCCAGATCCTGCCGCTGTGGTCGGCAAACAGGGCGCACACCGCATCGGCCGGCAATGAGCGAGGGTCCTCGTCGCGATGGCGAAAGTGGCGGACATCACCGGTCTTCGGATCGAGAACATCCAGGCCCTGGTCCAGGGTGCCGGCCCAAATGCGGCCCCGAGCATCGATGAGCAGGGTGCGTACCGCGTCGCTGGCCAGTGTGTTCGGTTTGTGCGCGTCGTGCCGGAACGGCTGGAATTGCTCTGTCCGCCGATCCCAGCGAGCCACGCCGCCGCCTTCCGTGGCCAGCCACAGGTCGCCCTGCGCGTCCTCGGCCATCGACCAGATATAGTCGCTGGCAAGCCCGTGCTCATTGCCGCGCTCACGGCGGTACTCGCGGATCGAGTCGCCATCGTAACGGTCGAGGCCGTTTTCGGTCCCCAGCCACAGGTAACCTTGCGAGTCCTGCAGGATGCTGTTGACGGTGCTTTGCGAGAGCCCATCGCGCATCGTGAGATGCTCGAAATACATGGGGTGCACGGCGGGCACCGGGGCTGCCGCATACGCGCTGCCATTCAGCGCCGCCATCGCGACGCAGGCGGTTACGGTACCAAGTATGCGCCCGCGCCTTTGCATTGAGGACCTGCGCTTATTGTTGTGCCGGGACGTCGATACCGGTGTAGCCGCTGCTCCAGGTGTAGCCGCTGCTCCAGGTATAGCCGCTGCTCCAGGTGTAGCCGTTGCTCCAGGTGTAGCCGCTGCTCCAGGTGTAGCCGCTGCTCCAGGTGTAGCCGCTGCTCGAGGTATAGGTGCCGTTCCACAGCAGGCCGTCGCCGAGCAACGGAATGCCCTGCAACAGAGAGAAAACAATACCCAGCAACGACTGAGAGCTCGATTGGGCCATGATGTAGAAATTCCCGTTGGAATCTTCATTGCCGCGGCCGCCGTAGTGCTGCAGTCCGGCGAGATCGAGCAGTACGTTGAGACCCTGGTTGGCGCAGCTCGAGGCCGTGCTATACGCAGAGTCATGCGCGTTCACGAGACCCGCACCTTGTTGGAACACCGTGTAAGCCAGGTTGCCGCTGGAATTCACCGCCGGATGAGCACCGGACATCAGCCGGCATTTCACCTGATCCGGAGTCAACCCCGGACTTACTTGAAGCATCAGCGCGACGACACCGCTGACGACGGCGGTTGCCTGCGATGTGCCCGACATGGTGAAGTCAGGGTAAGGCTCGGTAACCCATTTCGGAAACTCCGTCGCAAGGATGCCCTTGTCGGGAGCATAAGCGAGGTTATGACCCCCCATGCCGACGACATCGGGTTTCACGAAACCTTCGAACGTCGGCCCCGCGGACGAGAAAGAAGCGAGCCGATACTGCTTCGGTTGCAACGGATGGTAACTGTCCGTGACCGCACCGACCGTAATGACGTACGGCACATCGCCGGGCGCGTCGATGGTCAAGGGTGCCGGACCCCGATTGCCGCCTGCGGCAACCACCACGATACCGGAGGCCCAAGCCGCCATGACCGCTTGATTGAGCGGATCCTTCCAATACGGTCCGGAAGGCGGAGCACCCAAGGACAAGTTGAGCACCCGAATGCCGTATCGCAGACGCTCAGTGATAACCCACTGGACAGCGCTGATGACATCGGAATACAGGCCCCTGCCGTTGCTGTCCAACGCCCGCACCGACACGAGGTTGACGCCGGGTGCGACGCCCTGGAATTTGCCGGTCGTGGCCACTCCGCTGCTGGCGATGATCGAGGTGACATGCGTACCGTGACCATAGGGGTCATTGATGTTGCGGCTGTACGTTTCCACCAATGGGGAGCCGTAATAACCCGGCTGCTGGCGCGCCAAGATCACGTCGTACTGAGCAAGCACACGGCTCGCGCCGCCGCTGGGGGAGTATTGCAAGGGACCTTGTTGATTCCACAGTCCCGAATCGACCACGGCCACCGTCACGCCGTGTCCGGTCACGCCGCCGATATGTAATTCGCTGGCATCGACTTCGCTCGGGTAGTAGGTCTCCGGGAGGGTTCCCGCAGTCGAACTCGCGATCACCTCGGTATCGTTGTAGACCTGCAGCTGCTGAGTTCGCCGAGCGCGCAGCGCAGCCAGTTCGCCGTCATCGAGCGAGGCGGCGACAGCGCGAATGACGCTAAGATCGCCGGTCACCGCACCGCCGACATCCTGCACCGCGATGCGCGCGGCATCGGCGCTGTCCGCCTGCACGATGTACGGGTGCCGTTCGTGGACCTGTGCGACGGCCGCAGGCGCCTTCGGCAACGAAGCCTCGGCCCGCGCCGGCGCGGGCTGATGCGCCGCATTCGGCGTAGCCGAGCGATCGCCGCGGAACGCGCGTCGCAAAACGCGAGCGTTTCGCGCATATGTCAATCGCGCGCGCGATGTAGGCGACGCATGCACGACATAACGCTCGCCCCCGTAATGCGCATTTGCCGGCACACGCGCGTTGCGCGTGGTGCTCTTTCGCAGTATAAGTAGATAGCCTATCTATCTATGACTGCCCACATCATGACTGCCACCCTGAATTCCAAGCACCAAGACGATGCCCTCGCGCTGGCCGACGAGCTTCGCCCGGTGCTGCACCGTCTCTACCGACAGCTGCGCCGGGAAAGCGAGGATCTGAATCGCGGCGTTTCGCCCCTGCAGAATCTGCTGCTGGCGGCGATCATCGAACATCCGGGGATCGGCGTCGCCGATCTCGCGCGCATTGAAAAATTGCGCGGACCGACCATCAGCGGACACGTCAAGAGACTGGAGTCGGCCGGCCTGATCGCACGCGCCGCGCCGCTTTCCGAAGACAGGCGGCGGGTCGGCCTCATGGCCACCGCCCGGGGCCGCGGCAGCATCGAGGCCATCAAGCGGCGCCGCAGAGACTGGCTCGCGCATCAACTCGCCACCATGTCGTTCGCCGCCCGCCGGACCATCCGCAAGGCCCTCGGACCCTTGAGCGAGATCGGGGGCGGATGAGCGCAGCGTCGCCGCGCCCTCGATCACCGTCTACCGGAACGCAATTGCCCTGACCTTCATGTCGGGCGTGTGCATCGTGGGCATGGCAGGGTCACGCTGTCGTTTCTTCCCGAACTACCCCTGCGCCGCGAAAGCGACGGTAGCACACAGCCGCCAAATTGATTATATTGATATGATCAATTGTCCGCCGAAGGGAGAACTGCGATGCGAATTCCAGCGAAAAGGAGGCGGCTTGGCCTTGCCGGCGGTGCGGTTTTTCTCAGTGCAATGACCTGCGCGCCGTTCGCCCCGGCCGAGCAGGCGGCGGCGACTGCCGAGCCATCGGGCACGCTCGAAGACATCATCGTCACCGCCGAAAAACGCAGCGAAAGCCTGGAAAAAGTCCCCTTGAGCATCGTTGCTTTTACCTCGGAATCCCTGGCCGAACTCGGCGTGCAGGATTTCAATACCCTGGCCGCGCGTATTCCGGGGGTCACCTTGAATTCGGCGGGTCCCGGGCGCAGCAGTTACTCGATCCGCGGCGTTGCCTCCGTCGGCGGCAACGCGCCGACCACTGGGTTGTATGTCGACGAGACACCCATCCTGCCCTCGGGCGGCGACGGCGCCACGGCCAGCATCGATCCGGATCTTTACGATCTCGCCCGCGTCGAGGTGCTGCGCGGCCCGCAGGGCACTCTCTACGGCGCAAGCTCGATGGGCGGCACGGTCCGTTTCATCACCAATCAACCGAACCTCACCAAGATCGAAGGCGCAGTCAAGGTCGAGGGATCCGATACGCAGCACGGCGGCCGCAATGTTCGCCTGGACGCCATGTACAACACGCCGCTCATCGAAGACCGGGTGGCATTGCGCATCGTCGGCACTTATAAGGATTTCAGCGGCTTCATCGATCGTTACATCGGTGTCTGGGCGCCGAACCCCGGTGCCCAACCGGCCTACCCCGTCTCGCCGGCGCAGCCCACTTCCATCGTGCGCGACGTCAACACCGAAAAACTCTACAGCCTGCGTACCCTGCTGAAAATCGCCGTCAATGATGCCTTCACGATCACGCCGTCGGTGTGGGTGCAGGATCTGCAGATGGGCGGCCCGCCGGACTACGACGTGCCCACCGGCCAGACCGGCGGTCCGCTGATCCAGGCGCGGCCCTTCAACGTGTCCGAGGCCTACTCGGATCGTTTCGTCCTCAGTAACATCACCATGAACTACGATCTGGGTTGGGGCAGCTTGCTCTCCACTACTTCGTACATGCACCGCCAGGAGACCACGCCGGACGATGAGACCGAGGCGCTGGAAGACAACATTCCTCAGGGTCAATTCGTGCCGAACGTGTACGCGCCCATCGTCACCACGCGAGAGCTGACCGAGGAAGCGCGGCTGGCGTTCAATCCCGCCGGTTGGGCGCTGAGCGGAGTGGCCGGGGCCTATTTCAACAATGCCAATCGCCACTACTATGTGGATTATCTCACTCCGAACTATGCGGCGCTGTTCGGCAACTCACCCAGTTCGGCCCCGTACCTGCCATTGAGCGATACCAATTATTCCCAGCACGGCGACTACTCTCCCAAACAATCGGCGGTGTTCACCGAGCTCAACTATGCGATCACCAGCCGCTGGAAGGCGACTGCGGGTCTGCGCTGGTATGAGCTGCAGTACACCACGGTTCGTTACGAGGATGGCTGGAGCAACGGCGGCCCGACATTGTCCACCGGCAAGGCAAAGAACGCCGGTTTCAATCCCAAGGCCGAACTGTCCTATCAGGCGACCGACGGGCAGCTGTACTACATCAGCGCCTCCAAGGGCGTGCGCCCGGGCGGCGTGAATACCAGCAATCTCGCCGCAAAGGGCTGCGGCCAGGATTACGGTCCGTATCAACCCGACAGCCTGTGGAACTATGAGGGCGGCGCCAAGACGCGCTGGCTCGACGGCGCGCTCACCGTCAACGGCGCCCTGTACTACATCAAGTGGAGCGATGTGCAGCAGGGAAGAACCCTGCCCTGCTCCTATCAGATCACGGAAAACGCAGGTTCGGCCAAGGTGCACGGCGGAGAAGTGGAGATCCAAGGCAATATCGGCGCCCACGTACAGCTGGGCGCGGGTGTCGGCTATACCAGGGCGGTGCTCGCGGCGGATGCGCCATCCCTGAACGGATTGAAGGGTCAACAACTGGAGAACGTGCCGCTGTGGAACGGCAATGCGAGCGCTAAATACTTGTTCAACCCCGCGCCGGGCTATGAGGGCTTCGCGCGCGCCGACGGTCAATACGTCGGCGAGTCCTACCCCAATTTCGATCGCACCGATCCTGCGACCTTTCAGCGTGCCTATGCCCTGCTCGATCTGCGCACCGGGATAATCCACGGCGCCTGGGAAGCGAATCTATTCGTGAGCAATGTGTTCGACAAGCAGGCGGCGCTGTCGCGATTCAACTCCGACAATTACGATGCGTCGACGCGTTCCCGAATCTTCACCAATCGGCCGCGCACTGCGGGGCTGTCGCTGCAGTGGAAATTTTGAACCCGGTGCGCCCGGGCCGGTCGAGCAGGCTTAAGATTCCCCGCCCCCCTTCCTCGATTCCGGCAGACCGATTGTTGGTTTAAAGTGCGCCTGTGCAAGGGAGACTCGAGGGAACATCGTGACGCCACCGTTGAGAGGGTTCAGATCGCTCGTGGGGCCGGTAACCCCGGATTTGATCTGGCGCGCGGGCATATTCATCATTGCCCTGGGTGTCCTGATCGTCATCACCACGCGCTGGACCCTCTGGGAGGGCAATGCAGAGTGGCAATCCACGGATGACGCCTATCTTCAGGCGGACCTGACGCCGATCGCGGCCAAGGTCGCGGGGTATGTCCGTGCCCTGCCGGTACAAGACTTCGAGCGAGTGCATGCCGGCGATGTGCTGGCTCAAATCGTCGACGATGACTATCGCGCCACAGTCGCGCAGCTCGAAGCGGGCGTGGCGTCCGCCGCCGCGCAGATCCAGGCGCTCAAAGCGCAGCGCGAGCTTCAAGACGCGAATGTCCAGGCGGCGAGGGCGACCATCGACGCCACGATCGCTAATGTCGAGCAAAACACTCGGGACGTCGCGCGCCAGCAGCGGTTGCTCAAAACCGGGTCCTCTTCCACCGAGGCCGAGGAGAAGCTTCAAACGCTCCGCGCCCAGCTTGCCGCGCAACTCGCTCAGAACCGCGCCCAGGCGACCGCGGCGGCGCGCCAGCTCGCCGTCCTCACCGCCCAGCAGGCCCAGGCCGAAGCGTCGATGGTCGCGCAGACGGCAAGTCTAGAGATCGCCCGGATCAACCTTGGCTACACGCGCATTCTCGCACCCCAGGACGGCGTGATCGGCCAGCGTCAAATCAAACCCGGTCAGTACGTGGGGGTCGGCGGCCAAATCACCACGCTCACCCCGCTGCCGCACGTCTGGGTGATCGCGAACTACAAGGAAACCCAGTTGACGCACATGGCCGTCGGCGAGCAGGCCGAGATCAGCGTGGATACTTTTCCGGGCCATCGGCTGCGCGGTCACG
>WNFG01003578.1_pt1 | contig 14986 bp, 10 predicted proteins | sample 5400431 | NCBI WGS metagenome assembly WNFG01 (sample SAMN13153346, study PRJNA577476) | soil metagenome | isolation source: 120 cm saprolite under Douglas fir tree site 2 hole 3 replicate 2 | place: USA:California | collected 2015-04-18 | reverse complement strand
GCATCCCTCCCATTCGTGCTAGCTTCAAAAAAAGGGAAAGCTCAACTGAGGGGAATTTGACCAAAGGTTTAGTCATCGTCGAATCGCCTGCCAAGGCGAAAACCATCCAAAAATATCTAGGCAAGGGCTATACCGTCGAGGCTTCGCTCGGCCACGTCAAGGATCTGCCCAAGAGCAATCTGGGTGTGGATGTGGAGAACGATTTCGAGACGGAATACATCGTCATTCCCGGCAAAGAGAAGGTGCTGATCAAGCTGAAAAAGCTGGCTCTCTCCGCCGATATGATCTTCCTCGCGCCCGACCCGGACCGCGAAGGCGAGGCCATCGCTGCACATCTGGCTGAAGAACTAGGCGGCGATAACTTCGACGGCAAGAAGAAGAAAAGAAAAAAGGGCGAGGCCGACGGGGCCGAGCGTATCCGGCGTGTTACGTTTAATGAAATCACCCAACGCGCCGTACGCGACGCCTTTGAACACCCACGCGACATTGATCGAAACCTGGTAGATGCGCAACAGGCGCGGCGCGTGCTCGATCGCCTGGTGGGGTACCAAGTCTCGCCGCTGTTATGGGACAAAGTGCGTCGAGGGCTCTCCGCAGGTCGAGTGCAGACCGTGGCGCTACGGCTGATCGTCGAGCGCGAACGCGAGATAAAAGCCTTCGAGAAGAAGGAGTACTGGACGATTGATGCTCACCTCGCAGCGTCAAAGCCCCCAGCGTTCGACGCCCGCTTCATTGGCAAGGGCGAGGAAAAGATAGAAGTTGGCACCGGCGAGGAAGCAGAGAAGATTCGTGTCGCGCTCGAAAAGGCCGACTGGATCGTACGCTCAGTTGATAAAAAAGAACGCCGGCGCAATGCCGCCCCGCCGTTTACTACCAGCAAGCTACAACAGGATTCCTCCCGCAAGTTGCGCTTCAGCGTCAAGCGCACCATGATGATCGCCCAGCGCCTCTATGAGGGTGTGGAACTAGGCGAAGAGGGACTGGTCGGACTTATCACTTACATGCGTACGGATTCGACACGTGTTTCTAACGACGCGCTGACGGAAGTACGAGAGTTCATCGGTTCACAATACGGTCCCACATATTTGCCGGAAACGCCGAACACGTTCAAATCCAAAAAGGGCGCCCAGGAAGCGCATGAAGCTATCCGGCCAACTTCGGCCTTGCGTAATCCTGACCAGATAAAGCAATACTTAAAAGAAGATGAATACAAAGTCTACAAACTGATCTGGCAGCGTTTCGTCGCGTCGCAGATCAATCCTGCGGTCTTCGACCAAACCACTGTTGATATCGACGCCAAGACTGCGAACGAAACTTTCTGGTTCCGTGTTACCGGTTCGGTGCTTAAGTTCGACGGTTTCCTGAAAGTCTACGAAGAATCCAAAGAAGGAAAAGATGAAGAAGCTGAGGAACTCAAGCACAAGCTGCCACCGCTCGATGCCGGACAAAAACTTACGCTCAAGGAACTGAAACCCGAGCAACACTTCACCGAACCTCCACCGCGTTACAACGAAGCATCGCTAGTCAAGGAACTGGAAGAGCGGGGAATTGGCCGGCCTTCCACGTACTCCGCGATTCTTAGCACGATTCAGGAACGGCAATACGTGCAGAAACTTGGGGGTAAGTTTGTTCCCACAGAGATAGGACTCGTGGTTACCGATCTTCTGGTGGAAAACTTCCGCGACATCTTCGATGTGCAGTACACCGCGCGGCTGGAAGAAGAGTTGGACGAGATCGAAGAGGGCAAGGAAAAGTGGGTAGATGCTCTCGCCGAGTTCTACAAGAAATTCGAGAAAGATCTCCATTACGCCGAGAAGCACATGGAAAACATCAAGCGGATGGAGAAGCCGACGGACGAGAAGTGCGAGCGCTGCGGCTCACCGCTGGTAATCAAGTGGGGCAAGCACGGGTCGTTTTTTGCCTGCAGTTCATACGACAAGGAAGATCCCAATACCTGTACGTTCACCAAAGAGAATCCCATCGACCTCTGGATATCCTGATTGCAAGACCACGCGCCGGCTCGATCAAGGCAAGAAAGTACCCGACATTCCACTCGACGAGCTTTGTCCTAAGTGCGGGCGCAACATGATGATCCGTCACGGGCGCTATGGCGAATTTACGACGTGCAGCGGATATCCGGAATGCAAATACGTGAAACAGAACTTTATCGGGGTGAAGTGCCCGTTGTGCAAAGACGGCGAACTGGTCGAGAAGAGGGCGCGTAAGGGGAACACATTCTATGGATGCGGGAATTATCCCAAATGCAAATTCACCTCGGCTAACAAGCCCATCCCTGAAAAATGTCCCGATTGTGGCCATGAGTATCTGGTGGAAAAATTCCTGAAGGCCGGTCCGGTGATCGCATGTGCTAATAAGGAATGCGACTATGAGCGAGCCGTCGAACCGGCGCCGGTGGGGTAATGGGTAATTTCTAGTTTGTAATTTTGGTCGCTCTCTAGTTCCGCGACGTCCTTTTCGTTGATCTTAAGTTGCAAATTACAAATTACTAAATTGCCAATGTTTTCGGAGGTCGAGATGCCATCGAGCAAACCAACTCCCGCTGATGCGGAACTCATCCTGCGACTTTATGACGTGCGGCGCGAGGCGGAAATGCGCAAAGCTCGCGACTGGTGGGTCGTAAAATTCTGGCCGCAGAACGCCGACCAGTTTATGGAGATCGTAACGAATCTCGGCAGCCAGGAAAACAACTGGTTACGCCAGGTCGCTAGCTATTGGGGAATCGCAGCTTCTTTCGTTCTCAAGGGAGCTTTGAACGAAGATCTCTTTATGGAACTCAGTTTCTGCGGCGAAATGTTTCTGATATTCGCCAAGGTGCATCCGTTTATCGGAGAAGTTCGCGAACGCCTTAAGACGCAGGAATTCATGGCGAACGTCGAAAAGCTGATCAAGGGCTCGGAGAAAGGGCGCGAGCGGTTGAAGCAATTTGAAGAGCGCGTCGCTGCCCGGCGCAAGACCATGGCGGAAGCCGCAGTCGCGAAAGCCAGTTGATGACGCTCGCCAAGTCCAATCGTCTCTGGCAGCAAAACTCCGCCGGGCACTAGCTTAGTCTAACGAGATAAATTCCCGAATGTACTCATCGTTCGTTTTCACCAATTGCTGAACGTCGCCATCGAAGATCACTTTACCGTCTCGCAGCACCATAAAGGCCATGGGGACCTCAGAGTGGGCACCGGGCGGAAGTGGCTGCATGTGGTTTGTCTTGCTATCGAAGTAATGAGTAGCCATAGTGAAAGCGTCCTGCAAGCGATGGGTTACCAGCAAAGCGCTGGTTTTGTAGACGTCGCGTTGTTTTACGATGAGTTCGATGATGGTATTTGATGTCACCGGATCCAACCCTCCGGTGGGCGAGTCATAAAGGATGACTTCTGGCTGGGTAATGATGGCGCGAGCGATTGCCACGCGCCGTCGCATACCCCCAGAGAGTTCCGACGGGTACTTGTCAATCGTGTTCTCGAGTTCGACGAATCGCAAAGCCTCGCGCACTCTTTGTTCAACTTCTTCGTCCGAAACATCGCCTTCTTCTAACAATCGGAAGGCTACATTTTCGCGCACAGTGAGCGAATCAAACAAGGCGCTCTCCTGAAATACCATCCCGATTTTGCGCCGCAATTCGAATAAATCCTCTTCTCGCATTTCACTAACGTTCTCGCCCAGCACGAAAATACGGCCCTGATCCGGTTTTATCAATCCTAAAACCAATTTCAGGATTGTGCTTTTACCCGACCCGGCGACCCCAAATATCGCCTTGGTTTCACCCCGAGGCAGCCGGAACGAGACGTCATCAAGCACAACTTTTTCTTGAAAAGCAATAGACAGGTTCTCGAAAACGACGGCGTCCTGCGCTGGACCCTGGGATAGCGTTTGAGTGGTTTCGAGCGACAGAGTCGGCATAAATCCGTTTCTAGCGATAGCCCAGTAGCACGATGAGAAATCTGGTCAGGAAGAAGTCCACAACCAGGATCAGAACAGATGCAGCCACCACCGCCTGCGTGGTAGCCCGGCCTACTCCCTGGGTTCCTCCGCGAGCTGAAATCCCGTAGTAGCAGCCGATGGTGGCGATGATAAATCCAAAAAAGATAGGCTTCAGCAAACCGGTAAAAACGTCGTTAAACACCAGCACCTGCCAGGCCGAGGTCCAGTATTGGTGAGAATCCAGCCCCAGTAGCATGCTAACCAGATTGCCCCCGACCAGACCTAGAAGATCGGAAATTATCGTCAGAAAAAAAAGCATGAACACCGTCGCCGCCAGTCTCGGCGTCAACAGCTTCTTGGTGGGATCGGTGCCGAGGGCGCGCATGGCATCGATTTGCTCGGTTACGACCATCGAACCGAGTTCACTCGCCATGCCGGAGGCATTCCGCCCCGCGACCATCAGGCCGGTAAGCACAGGCCCGAGCTCACGCACCATGCCAATTGAGACCAACTGACCGATGAGAGAAAGAGAGCCAAATCTGCCCAGGGTTGCAGCGCTGTTGTCGGCCAGAACCGCGCCAGTGAGTAAACCGCTAAGCACTACGATAGGCAGCGAACCGAAGCCAATTAGGTCGGCTTGCTGGATCATGTCGGCCATGTAAAGGGGACGGCGAAACAGGTTGGCAACCGAGCGGCCTGCCAGAAGAGCATAATCCTGAACGGCCAGAACTTTATCTTTGACGAAGTCGGCAGGCGAAATCAGTTCCATGCGATTCAGAAAGATCCGGCTTCGCGAAGCCCTGCCGGTTCTGTCGGAACTATAGCAGAGGCGAAGGCAGCTTTCAGCTGTGCATGCTTAGCTATTAACCTCTGGCGGCTAGCTCGTGGGTTCAGCGCGCCCAGTTCTCCGACAACTGCGATGATTGATCAGGACGAGGATCAAGGACACAAAAGTGAATGCCGTCGCGATCATTTTATGGAGTGATTTTACTGAAGCGAGCCAAGCAAAATCTTAGAATTCCAGAGAAAACGAAAATCAGGAGACCAAGAGCGGGAAGTTAAAAGCTAATGCTGGTCTTCTTACTCTCGCCCTTTTTTCTTGATTTCAATATTCAGCCGCTTGATCTTTTGATTCAGAGTTGAAAGCGGCACACGGAAGCGCTCGGCGGCCTCCGTCTGGTTCCAGCCACATTTCTCCAGCATATCGGTAATGATTCGCCGCTCGCAGTCTTCCATAATGTCAAAGAGCGACGCGTCAGGACGATGCTCCAACACCGGGAATGGCGTATCTCGGCCCGCAATGTGATCCGGAAGAAGATCCATGCCGACTTCGGGGCTCGAGGAGAGTACAACCGCCCGCTCAATTACATTCTCCAGTTCGCGGACGTTCCCCGGCCAGGAGTATGCCATCAGCGGGCGCAGGCCCTCGGTACTGACCCGCCGGAGTGGGCGCTCGTTTTCCTCTGAATACCTCTTGAGGAAGAAATCCACCAGCAGAGGAATGTCTTCCTTACGCTGCCGCAGTGGTGGCAGATCGACCGTTATTACATTCAAGCGATAGTAGAGATCTTCGCGGAACTTGCCTTCGCGGACCATTTGTTGCAGGTTCACATTGGTGGCCGCAATGATACGAACGTCCACCTGCACTTCATGCACACCGCCCAAGTGCATGAATTTGCGGTCCTGCAGCACACGCAGAATCTTGCTCTGCGTCTCCATGCCCATGGTGCCGATTTCGTCTAAAAATAACGTTCCACGATCGGCGATCTCGAAGAGACCTTTTTTGGAGGCGATGGCGCTGGTGAATGCGCCTTTCACGTGACCAAATAGTGTAGATTCCAGCAGGTCCGGTGGCATTGACCCCGTATTCACCGGAACGAAAGGCCGGTCACGGCGGGGAGAATTCAGGTGAATCGCCTTGGCGATGAGTTCTTTTCCAGTTCCACTCTCACCTTGCAGCATCACCGTGGAGCGGCTGGGCGCTACTTGCGCAACCAGGTCGAAAATCTTGAGCATCGGCTCACTCTTGCCCACAATACTTTCGAAGTTGTAGCGCTGCTTCAGAGCACGCTTGAGCTGGATATTTTCTTCCTCCGCTCGGCGTCGTGCCACAGCCGCTCGCACATCGGCCAGCAGTTTCTCGTTGTCCCAGGGTTTTTGGATAAAATTCGTCGCGCCAAACTGCATCGACTTCACGGCATTATCTACCGTGCCGTAGGCGGTGATCATGATCACAGAAAGATGCGGATCGTGGACGCGTATGTCCCTAAGCACGTCCATGCCATTGCGATCGGGCAGCGCAAGATCGAGCAGCACCAGGTCGAACGGGCGTTCTTCGATGTAGGCTAAGCCTTCCTCGCCGTTAGTGGCGGCCTCTACCTCGTAGCCTTCCAATTCCAGCAGGGTTTGTAATGATTCGCGAATTTCGGCTTCATCGTCGATGATCAGCACAGCCCCTACTGATGATGACGACGGCTCCATGACGCGGCGGCGCGGTACTACAGCAAGTTCAGACATTGACAGCCTTCCTGCTCAAGGGGAAATCCAGGTAAAACGTCGTGCCCTCGCCGGGCCGGCTCTCCACCCGTATCTTGCCCGCATGCTCCTGAATGATGCCGTAGGTGACGGAGAGTCCTAGACCCGTGCCCCGGCTCTGTCCTTCCTTGGGCGCAGTCTTGGTGGTAAAGAAAGGATCGTAAATGCGCTGGATATTTTCCTGAGCGATCCCGGTTCCTGTGTCACAGATAAGAATGCTGACACCCTCTCCATTCGAGGTCACAATCCGGAGCGTACCCCCGTTGGGCATAGCATCCTTCGCATTGAGAAAAAGATTGAGGAATACCTGTTGCAGCCGTCCGGTGTTGCCCTGAATCAGCGGCAGATGCTCAGCCAATTCGTCCTGCACCCGGACCTTACTGGTCTTGAACTGATGCTCTAGAAGCGCCAGTGTGTCCGCGATAACCTTGTTTACGTCCACATCGCTGAATTCCGTCCCGCTGGTCCGTGAAAAATTCAACAGGTTGTTGACGATCTCGGAAGCACGGAATGTTTGCCGCGTGATCTTCTCCAAAACCGAACTCTTCTGCGAGTCCGCCTGCAACTGCTTAGACAGCATCTGCGCATATGACGAAATGACCGCCAGTGGCGTGTTCACCTCATGCGCGACACCTGCGGCCAGCAGACCGATTGAAGAGAGTTTGTCCGACTGTGAAAGCTGGGCTTCCAGTTCCACGCGTTCTGTGATGTCATCCATGATAATCAAGCGGCCAATGACGTGGAACTTCTTCGTCACCAGCGGAGTTATGGCAACATTCACGACGCGAGTTTCACCGGTTGGAGTGTTCAGGCGGAACTTGTAAAGATTGTGGATGCCAGGATTCTGCCGCACCCGGTAGAACTCCTCCACAAACTCCCCGGGAAAAACTTCTGCCAAGGGCCGCGTCAATGCTTGCCAGCGCGGCAGAGCGTACATGACTTCCATCTGCGAGTTCCAGGATTCGATTCGATCCGCCAGGTCAACGGCCAGTACGCCGATATTGATCGACTCAACAATGTTCTCATTGAAGTCCTTGAGGCGTTCGTATTGCGCGACCTTTTGCTCCAGCGAGGCGTACAGCCGCGCATTCTGGATCGCAATCCCGATATAGCCGGCCAGCGTCTCTAACAACTCTACGTCCTCGCTGGAAAGGAAGTCCCCTTCGACCGTCTTTCCCAGTCCCAGCACTGCAACAGTAATGTGCTGCGAGCGGCAGGGGATGTAATAGTTCAAATCCAACCGCGAGATGGCTTCTTGCGCGGCGCGTGCTTCGCGCGGAACCTGATGGGTGTTATCGAAAAACAGGTGGCCCATCTCCATTTCCGGACGCTGCGCCGCCAGGAAGCTCAGGTCAAGCTTGCCGGTTTCGGCCATTCCAAAAGACTTGGCTAGCACAAATTGTTGTTCTGCGGCTTCGCCGGACGCCAGGAAGATTGCCAGGTGGTTGACCAGCAGTGTCCGCGATAAGCGCTCGACCACCGAGGTAAGCATCGCGGCAAGATCGGTTTCGGCGCTAAGCTCGCGGCCGAACTCGATCAGGGTGCGACGATAGTCATATCGTGTGCGATAGAAGAATTGGTCGAGACGGTCCTGAATCCACTTACGCACCGGGTCAAATAACAACGCCGTAATCGCAATCGCCAGGATCAGGCCCACCCGGCCGGAACTGGGCACTCGCGTGTTGACGAGTTCGGCGACAACAGCGACGAGCGTGAAATACATTCCCACCACGGCCGCCGCGGCCAGCGTGTAAGCCATCCCGCGCTTGAAGATCAAGTCCACATCCATCAACCGGTAGCGGAAGATGGCGTAACCAAACGTAAGCGGCAGCAGGCCGAGTGACAATACCGACACCTTCATCGCCGTAGTTGGCAGCCATCCCAGCAAATACGGGATTACATAAAGAAGCGTGAAGGGAGTAATCGCAAGAATGGTTCCGCGCGTTACCCACTTTAGTTGCTGACGCAAGATAGGCGTACCGGCTCGACGATAGCTGTCCCAGAGCACCCACGCCGCTGCGACGAAAAACATCGCGAGGTAAGCCATCTGTACCCGGTCCAGGTTCCAACGCAAGCGCTCGCTGGCTCTCACGAACTTAAAGATCAATGCATGACTCACCAGCAAAAGCATTCCGGGCACATAGAGCAGAGGAATCGACCAGCGGTGCTTGCGGACGAAGTCTCTCTTCTCCGGGAAAGTCAACACAAAGTGCAGGAATAGGGCCGGCTGGAGCAGCCATGCCACCGCTTCGCCCCAATAGATCGTCCAGTCAAAATCGTTCAGTTTGCCAGTGTATTTGAACGAATAGAAGACAAACGAAACCAGGCAGAAGATATAGAAGTGGGTAGACCCCGGGGCCGTCCAGCGTCGCAGCAAAACGTACAAACCGATGCCCAGATAGATCAGGGCGATCAGACGCAACCAATTATTAAGAGACCGGTCGGTAGGAGCCAGAATCAATTCAGTGTCCAGCGCCACCGAGTGCCGCACCAGCGAATAAGTTGCCTTGGACCACGCGCCCGCCCGATACAGCTGCCGCATCAATCCGGCCGTGTTCTTGATTTCAAGTTTATCTACAGCCGAGAGCTGGTCGCCCTCCTTGATCCCGGCCTTAGCTCCAGGACCCTCGGCCTCAACCTTTTGGGCAACAAGTATTCCACGATTTTCAACCCACCAGATGCCGTCCGAAGGAACTTGAAATTCGCGTTCCTTCTGGAAATTGATCCAAGCGAGAACCGCCGCACCCACCGTAAAAAGCAACAGCAGGAGGGCAACGGAGCGGGCCTGGAATTCCTTGTTCATGGATGCCATGGGCGTAGCAACAACTAGGGCGCTACGAGTTGAGCTACTCCGCCGGAAATGGAGCAACTTAGCTGCCACGGGTGGGTTTGGTCGCGCTCGAAGTAAGTATCGTCGCAAAAAAGACTTACAGCATTATAGGGGAATTATTGACATGTCGCTATGTATTTTAGAATCGTTATGTGGTTTTCCGTATTAAAGTTAATTGTTGCGACTATGAGAAACAGGCCATTTTGCAGCACCGCGGCAAGGGTTTAGAATTCGCTTCTCTTAAATGACCAGTTTTGAAGAAATTGTCGACCGCGAACATCGTTTTCTTGTTCAAACGTACAACCGCTACCCAGTCGCCTTTGGCCGCGGGAAGGGAGTCTTTCTCTACGATCTGGCGGGGAAGCGTTATCTGGATCTCGTCGCTGGCCTGGGGGTGAATGCTCTTGGCCACGCCCACCCGCGAATCGTGAAGGCTATTCGGGACCAGGCCACGCGCGTCATCCACCTTTCCAACCTCTACTACAACGAGTACCAGGGGCAGTTAGCCGAGCGTCTCTGCAACCTGTCGGGTCTTCAACGTGCCTTCTTTTCCAATAGCGGAACTGAGGCCATCGAGGGCTCCATCAAATTGGCGCGGCTGGCCGGACACAAGACCGGGGGTGAGGCGAAATGCCAGTTGGTTGCTCTCCAGGGGTCGTACCATGGCCGGACCTTCGGATCTATGTCATTGACCGGTCAGGAGAAATATCGCAAAGGATTTGAGCCCTTGCTGGAGCAGGTCAACTTTGTTGGACGCAACAACGTTGTAGCCCTGCAAGCTGCCGTCAGCGACAACACATGCGCCATTGTCCTCGAACCCATTTTTGGAGAGGGAGGCATCCTGGAATGTTCCATTGAATTTTTAAGGGAGTGTCGCGCCGCTGCGGACCGACACCATGCCGCTCTCATCTTTGACGAGATTCAATGCGGGTTGGGCCGCACCGGATCGATCTTCGCGTATCAGACCTTCGGCGTAGTTCCTGATATCGTTGCCGTCGCTAAGCCAATCGCCGCAGGAATTCCTCTCGGCGCGTTTCTGGCCGGAGAGGAGTTCGCGTCGGCAATTTCCGTCGGCCAGCATGGCACCACATTCGGCGGCGGCCCGCTGGCCTGCCGCGTAGCGCTGGAGTATCTGTCTATTCTCGAAGACGACAAGCTGCTGGAGAACGTGGCCCGCGTCGGCGCGTATCTGCAGCAAGAGATGAAGGTCCTCACCGAAAAATATGCCGCAGCCAACGAAATCCGCGGCCGCGGATTCATTCAGGGCCTCGTACTAGACATCCCGGCGCGACCTATCGTCGAACAGGCGCTGGCCGAAGGGGTGCTATTCAACAGCACTCAGGATACTGTCCTACGTTTCTTGCCTCCATTCCTGCTGCAAGAGAAGCATGTGGACAAGGGCATTCGAGTGCTCAAGAAATTATTGGGCAAGAAGCGTCGCGTCTCGAAATGAATTCCCCCTGGGATCGCCGGTCACGTGCATAAAAAATGGGGAGCCAAAGCTCCCCAGTACAGAAGCGACAGAGGCGATATCACTTATATAGACTGCAGGGGCGAGGGAAAAGTTGTCCGCTTCAGAAAAACAGCACGGTGCAACTGGTCGCATTGCGGAAATTTTTCCCACTGCCAGCTCCGCGGTCGGTACGGCGCCGGTGATGATTGACGAGTGCTGGGCCACCTTAGACGGAGCCCGCCTCCGCTACTTGCGTGCTGGTTCGGGGCCGCCACTACTTCTTATCCACGGTCTGTTGGGATACTCCTTTTCCTGGCGCTTCACCCTACCCGCTCTCGCCCCCTACGCCACTCTGTACGCTGTGGATTTACTGGGGACCGGATTTTCCGACCGGCCTGAAAGATTGGATTGCAGCTTTCGCGCGATGGCCGAGGGTCTTCTCCGCTTTATGGACGAGATGGGCGTCTCCTCCTTTGACGTCTTGGGCACGTCCCATGGGGGTGCCGTAGCGATGATGTTGGCCGCCCTGTGCGCTGACAGGACCGACAAACGACTTAACCGACTGGTCCTTGCTGCGCCGGTGAATCCCTGGTCTCCTCACGGCCGGCTGATCGCTCGCCTGCTCGGCAGTCAATGGGGTTCATCTCTGTTCCTCAAAACCCTCGCTCGCATGCCCGTGGCTTATGACTTTTGGCTTAACCGGATGTATGGCGACACCCGCCGCATTCCCCCGGGTACGCTGGAAGGGTATTCAGCACCTCTAACAATCCCCGGCAGTTTTGAGCACGGGCTGGACATCATGCGCTGCTGGAACGCGGACTTGCAGGAACTGGAGTCAGTGCTGCCCAAGATCTCCGATTACCGCACGCTGCTGATCTGGGGAAGCAATGATCGCGCCGTCTACCCCAGTTCAGCCCAGCAGCTTAGGCAGCACTTCAAGAATTGCGAGCTGAGCATCATTGAAGGTGCCGGCCATCTTCCCTACGAAGAAACGCCGGAGGAATTTAATCGAAGCGTAATTAATTTCCTTAGCGCGGGGGTACCCTCTCGGTCACGCCGTCCCAACACCGAAGCCAGTCCAAATCTCCTGTGATTTGGTAACATCCCCCTCGGCAATTTTGGCCCCTAGTCCCGTCATCGCGCTGAACTGAACCTTCGCATCAATGTTCGCATCTTGGGAGGAAAACATAATGAACAAGCATTTCTGCCGAGTCTTGTTCTCGTGTCTCATTGTTCCTGCCCTGACGCTTTGCGCTCAGCCGCAACAATCCACTGAAGACGTATTGTTCAAGGAGCAGCTTCGAGCGGGCGGCGAAGCACTAGTCGCGCACAAATACAAGGAGGCCATATCCGCCTTTAAGAAAGCTAACAAGCGTAAAAACAATAAATGTGCTGATTGCTACCTGGGTTTGGCGACCGCCTACTACAAGATGGGTGAGACCGCGGAGGTCATCTCCAATTGTGACAAGGTACTGGCCCTGGCCGACAGTGACGCCACGCGCGCAGAAGCCCACAATCTCAAAGGGAGCGCCCTAATGTGGATTGGGGATGCGGATCATAAGAAACTTGCATTGGCTGAGACGGAGTTTCGCGACGCCGCACAGCTCAGTAAAGATATAGCACTTTTCCACTTCAACCTGGCCACGGCCCTTCTGCGCGAATCTAAAGACGACTTGGGTACGCAGGAACTTAAGACTTGCCTGGCATTGAACCCTGGCGAACCATTGGCCGAGCGTGCGAAACAATTACTGGTCAACCCCCACCGCGCGCTGGAAAATGTGTCTCCCGAATTTCAGTTGACCACTCTCCAGGGAGAGACGATTTCGCTCAAGCAACTGTCCGGGAAAATTGTCGTTCTGGATTTCTGGGCCACATGGTGTCCACCGTGCCGCGAGTCCGTGCCCGAATTAAAAGACCTTACCAAAAAAATATCCGCGGGAAAAACTGGTACTGATCAGCGTGAGTGCCGACAAAGATGAGAAAGCTTGGCGCGACTTTATCGCGAAGAAAAATATGGACTGGCCGCAGTTCTTGGACTTGGATCACCAGATCATGGATTCCTTTTCCGTACGCGCCTTTCCTACTTACCTGCTCATCGACGGCGAGGGAATCCTTCGGCAACGGTTTAACGGTCGGAATCCACAGGAGTCAGTGGTTCACCGTGTCAAGAGTGCATTGGCGTCAATTTCCGAACTGCGTGATGATGCCAAGAGGTGATCAAAACGGAGCGACCTCATCAATCCAACCGGAAGACATTTTCGGTGTGCTGCGCGGCTGCGATGCCCACTTCGCTGGTTAGTTAAAAATACGGCCGTCCACGTGACGGACGCGAGCTTCCTGGCTCTGTCGCCGGGAATCTGATCTGCAGACTACCATCATGAATCGAATGGCTAAGCGTGTGCTCGTGCTGATCATAGGTTGGGTATTCATCGTGCTCGGAATCATCGGCCTCTTCCTGCCTGTGCTGCAGGGCGTGCTGTTTCTCATGATCGGCCTAGTAATTCTTTCTTCCGAATACGTGTGGGCCCACCGCTTGCTACAAAAATTGCGCCAGCGCTTTCCGGCTATCGGCCGCAAGGCCGATCAAGCCCGAGAGAAGGCTTCTGCATGGTGGCGGCGTCTGTTTGGTCACGCTGATTCAGATTGAAGCCCGGTTCACCCGGTGCTACTCTCGGATCAAGAACTAATCCTCATCAATGCCTTACTCGCAGGATTCCGCGCCCGACGGCGCAAGGTCATCGCGCCTCGCGCCAGTGTCACACTTTCAAATTCCGGAAGTGTGGATACGATTTCTGATCGCGTTGATCGGACTAGTGCTTGCCTTTACCGCGGCGCTTTTCTCCACAATCACGCGGGACTCCGGGAACCTGTGGGCGACACTTGTGCTTGCTTCGGCTGCGTTGCTGTTGGCCACCATCGTGGGCCTTACCACTGTTCCCTACCTGGCGCGACGTGTGGCGGTGGCGAGGCTTCGCGACGCTTTCGACTATGACGTCACCCGCGCCGGTATCTTCTATGTAGTGATAACGCTGCTGATCGGCATCGCCGCCCTGAACACAGGAAACAATCTGCTTTACATCATCGTCGCTGCCATGCTGGCTGCCATTGTGGTATCGGGGTTCGCCTCTGCGCTGGTTCTGCGAAGCCTCGAATTGGACGTCCGCCTACCCGAGCACGTCTTCGCCATGAGGCCGGTGCTGGGGCGCATCATCGTGCGAAATCCGCGTCGCTGGCTGCCTTCATTCTCCATTCGTGTCGTGCCCTCGAAAGCTGACAACAAAAAGCGATGGCGCTGGGAACCTTTCACTTTTGCCGTTCCTGCTAAGCGTCCGCCGGAGCAACAGTGGATCAGGCTTCCCGATCGCCGCTTGCGGCGCATCGCCAAAGAAAATTTCCAGGCGCGGATATTTCAAGGCTCCGCCTATTTTCCTTTTGTTCCGCCGAATACCGAGTTGACGGCTGACCTCGAAATGCGCTTCGATCGCCGCGGCCAGTATCATGAAGACAGTTTCGGTCTGGCCACGCGATTTCCCTTCGCCTTTCTGACTAAGACGCGCCGAGTGCCCATCGCGCGCAATCTCATTGTTTATCCTCCGGTGGATGCCACCGACGAACTCTTCGAAGTTCTTCCCATGATCACCGGTGAGTTCGAAACCTTCATACGCGGTCGCGGCTATGATCTTTACCGCATCCGCGAATACATGCCCGAAGATTCCGCCCGCCATGTGGACTGGAAAGCCACCGCCAAATCCGGTTCGCTGAAAGTGCGGGAGTTCAGCCGCGAAGACGAACGCAAGTTGCGCATTGTCTTTGACAATCCTCGCGCCGGTGCAGTCTTACCCCAGACCTACGAGGGCGCCGTCGAGTCGGCCGCCTCTCTGGCCTGGCATTTCGCGGCAGGAGATACCGACCTCTCTTTCGTCGCCCCGGGGTATTCGGGAAACGATCTCTATCAGTTTCTCTCGTATCTTGCATTGGTTGTTCCCGAGTCGCCAGGACCTGCTTCCCCGGAATCAAAGGCCGCGCAATCCACCATCGACCAACTCACCGTCTCGAACGACTACAACGTAATCTTTACCACTCGCACCCAAGGAACTCTGCCGACAGCGCTATGGTCATGCTCCTACATTGTTTTTATTCATGACGGGGCTAGACGTGCCCCGACGGATAATTTTTTGCCGAGTCAGAACGCGATAAAATCGCATCCCAATAGTAAGAGTTCTTCTTGAATAACA
>WNFG01002869.1_pt1 | contig 14993 bp, 13 predicted proteins | sample 5400431 | NCBI WGS metagenome assembly WNFG01 (sample SAMN13153346, study PRJNA577476) | soil metagenome | isolation source: 120 cm saprolite under Douglas fir tree site 2 hole 3 replicate 2 | place: USA:California | collected 2015-04-18 | reverse complement strand
TTTGGGAGAGCCTCTCCGCGAGCGCTTCCGCTCTTCCCCTGAGTGACGCTCACCACGCGGCGATTGACGAGGCGCTGGCCGAACATCGTCAGGCGCCAGACGACGTTCTGACGCTGGAACAGGTGCTGTCCGGAGTCCGCAGAGAGCGATGACATTGCCGGTCGTTTTTCGCCGGCGCTTCCAGGATGATCTTGGCGCCGGCTTCGACTGGTACGAAGAGCAGCGCTCCGGGCTCGGAGAGGAATTTCTCTCAGCGGTTCAGTCCACGCTGAGAAGCATCGACCAATTTCCGGAGATGTTTGTTTTCATACACCGAGACGTTCGCCGCGCTATTGTTTCCCGGTTTCCTTTCTCAGTTTTTTACCTGGTCGTATCGCGGCGCGTTGTCGTGCTCAGGGTGTTGCACACAGCACGAGACCCCAAGCTCTGGCCTCGCATTAGACGAAGGGCACGATAAAGTTCCCATGCGTTTTCTTCTTGTCGCTCTGCTTGCCGCACTTCTTTGCCAAGGTGCCGCCGCGCAGTACCCCTCTCGCCCTATCCGCCTGCTCGTGCCGATCCCTCCGGGGGCCAGCCCGTGGTAGTCGAGAACCGGGTCGGCGGGAACGGCAATCTCGCCGGTGAACTCGTCGCAAAGTCTCCTGCCGACGGCCACACGCTGCTCCTCGGCATGGACAGCCTCATGGTGATCAACCCGCATCTGTACTCAAAGATGCCTTTCGATCCGCAGGAGGATCTGGTGCCGGTCGCGAGCCTGGTCTCGAACGGATTTTTCATGGCGGTCAATCCCTCGGTGCCGGCGCGGACATTTCCGGAGTTCATCGAATACGCGCGCCGCGCCAACCCGCCGCTGCAGTACGCCTCGGGCGGCAACGGCAGCCAGCACCACCTCACCATGGAACGCCTGAAAGCGCGCGCCGGGATCGACATGGTCCACGTCCCGTACAAGGGTGGCGCGCCGGCGACCACGGCGACCGTCGCGGGCGAGGTCGCGGTGATGATGTCGGGCACGTCCACCGCGCCGCAGATCAAGGCGGGCCGCCTGCGCGCGCTCGCTTTTACCGGACCGCAGCGCTCGCGCATCTTGCCCGAGGTCCCGGCGATCGCGGAGTTCTATCCGGATTTCGTGATGGTGCAGTGGTACGGTTTGTTCGCGCCGGCCGGCACTCCGGAAGCTGCGCTCGCCCGCCTGCGCGCGGAAGTGAACAAAGCGCTCCTCGCTCCCGAGGTCAAGGAAAAGCTGACGAACGCGGGCGGCGTCGAGCCCTGGATCACCACGCCCGAGGAATTCGCCACAGAAATTCGCGGCGAATACGCGAAATACGCGAAGCTGGTGAAGGAAGTCGGCGCCAAGGTCGACTGAGAGGAGCGCATGGGATATCGGTACTGGACCTTCGCCGTAGTCGTGTCGTGCGGAAGCGCTTTCGCTCAAGCCGCGGCGAAAGCCGAAAGGCACGATATGGAACTGGTCGGCTCTCACGACCTCCAGGGACGCAGCGCTTACCAGCCGCTCGTTCATAGGCAAGGCGATCGCTGGATCGCGTACATCGGTCATCACGGCGGGCGCTCGCGCAATCCCCTGAGCGGCGCGGAGGAGCCGAACGGCACCTCGATCCTCGATGTGACCGATCCGAAGAGCCCGCGCTATCTCGCCCACGTTCCAGGCGAGCCGGGGAAGGACGAGGCGGGCGGTGCGCAGATGGTGCGCGTGTGCGACGGCTCGGAGCTCCCCAAAGGCGACAAGAGCAAGGTGTATCTGCTGCGCAACTACGGCGACACGGCGCACGAGGTCTGGGACGTGACCGACCCGGCGAAGCCGGCGATCCTCGCGACCGTCGTCGGTAAGCTCAAGGGCACGCACAAGAGCTGGTGGGAATGCGACACGGGGATCGCGTTTCTCGTTTCGGGCGTCGAGGGATGGCGGGCGCGTCGCCATCCGCAGGTCTACGATCTGAGCGATCCGGCGAAACCCCTTTTCATCCGCAACTTCGGGCTGCCCGGACACGAGCCGGGCGCGAGCGGTCCCGTGCCGAGCACGCTGCACGGACCCATTTCGACCGGCGCGAAACACAACCGCGTCTATTTCGCCTACGGCGCAAACAGCCGGGGTGTCCTGCAGATCGTCGATCGCGAAAAGCTCCTGAACGGCCCGAAGGAACCCACGCCCGAGAACCTCGTCCATCCCCAGGTCGCGCGCCTGGACCTCCCGCCGCAATTCGGCGCGCACACGACGTTTCCCGTGCTCGGCATGGAGATCGCGGAATTCGCCAAGGACAAGGATGCGCGCAAGCGAGATTTCGTCGTCGTGACCGGCGAAACCTTCCGCAACGAGTGCCAGGAGGCGCGCCAGATGGTCGTCTTCGTCGACGTCACCGACGAGACTCAGCCGGTCGGCGTGTCGAGCTGGGCCGTGCCCGAAAAAAGCGGCGGCTTCTGCGGCCGCGGCGGGCGCTTCGGCACGCACTCCTCGAACGAGAGCTTCGCCCCCGTGTATTACAAGCGCATCATGTTCTTCGCGCACTTCAACGCCGGGGTGCGCGCACTCGACATCCGCGATCCTTTCCGTCCGAGGGAGATCGCCTATTACATTCCCGCCGTCACGGCAAGGACCGAGAAGCGCTGCGTCGGCAAAGGGGCGGAAGAGCACTGCAAGATCGCGATCCAGACCAACAACGTCGAGGTCGACGAGCGCGGCTACATCTACGCGGTCGACCGCGCCAACACCGGCATGCATATTCTGCGGCTCACCGGCGCCGCACGGGAGGCAATGAAATGAAATCGTATTGGATCCGTCCCGAATCCGGGAAAACCGCTCTTGAACTGCGCGACGCGCCGACGCCCGAGCCCGGACCGGGACAACTGCTCGTTCGCATGCGCGCGGCGGGCTTGAATCGCGGCGAGCTGATCGTCGGGCACAGCGTCAAGGCGGGCGGCGCGGCAAAGGCCGCCGGCGCCGAAGGTGCGGGCGAGGTCGCCAAGCTCGGGGCAGGCGTCACGGGCTTCAAGACGGGCGAGCGGGTCATGGGGCGCTGCGCCGGATCGTTCGCCGAATATTCCCTAATGGACGCGCGGGAGGCGCTGGCGGTGCCCGCGAATCTGTCCTGGGAAGAGGCGGGATCCGTCCCGCTCGCCTTCATGGTGGTGCACGACATGCTGGTCGCTCAAGGGAAGCTCAAGGCAGGCGAGTGGCTGCTCGTCACCGGGATCTCGGCCGGCGTCGGGGTCGCCGCGCTGCAGACCGGCAAGGCGCTCGGCGCCAAGGTGATCGGCACTTCGGGCTCGGCCGAGAAGCTCGAAAGGCTGAAAGCGATGGGCCTCGACGCAGGTATCCGCACGCGCGCCGGGGACTTTGCAGACGCGGTGATGAAGGCGACCGGAGGCAAGGGCGCCAACCTCGTCGTGAACAACGTCGGCGGCTCGATGTTCGCCGAGACCCTCCGCGCGCTCGCCTACGAGGGCAGGCACGCGACCGTCGGCTACGTCGATGGAGTCCTGAAAAGCGAGATCGACATCGAGGCGCTGCACACCAAGCGCCTGACTCTCTTCGGCGTTTCCAACCGGCTGCGCAACGCCGAACAGCGTGCCGTCACCGTGCGGGGCTTCGCCGCCGATATTCTTCCCTTCATCGCCGGGGGGAAGATCCGGCCGCTCATCGACCGGGTGTTCCCGTTCTCCGAACTGCCCGCGGCCAAGAACTACATGGAATCGAATGCCCACCTGGGCAAGATCGCGGTGCGCATCGACTGATTTATTCCGCCTGGATCCCGGCTTCCTTCACCACCCGGCCCCAGGTCGCGAGCTCGCGCTCCATGTAACGGGCGAGCTCTTCCGGCGTCGAAGGGGTCGGCTCCATGCCGTTCGCGAGCAGCTGCTCGCGCGTTTCCTGCGTGTTGAGCACCTTGACGATCTCGCGGTTCCAGCGATCGACGATCTCCTTTGGAGTTTTCGCCGGCGCGACGTAGGCATACCAGTTGACGGCTTCGAAGCCCGGGTAGCCCGCCTCTGCGACCGGCGGCACATCGGGAAAGAAGGTCGATCGCTTGGTCCCGGTGGTCGCGAGCGCGCGAATCTTGCCGGCCTTCACGTGCGGCGCGGCCGTCGGGGCGGTCGCGATCATCGACGGGATCTGCCCGCCGAGTATGTCGCTCATCGCGGGCCCTCCGCCCTTGTAGGGGACGTGAACCAGATTGGCCTTGGCCATCAGCTTGAGAAGCTCGCCGGCGAGGTGGCCGGCACCGCCGATGCCCGAAGTGCCGTAAGGCATGCCGCCGGGTCTCTCGTTCGCTTCCTTCACGTATTCGGCGAGGGTCTTTGCCCGCACTGAAGGGTGAACGACGAGGACGTTGTCGAGCACGACGGCCATACTGATCGGGGCGAAGTCGCGCTGCGGGTTGTAGGGAAGATTTGAATTGAGGTGCGGCGCCACCGACAGCGCACCGACGTTGGCGAGATGAATCGTGTATCCGTCGGGTGCAGCTTTGGCCACGGCCGTCGCGGCGATGCTGCCGCCCGCACCGGGCCGGTTCTCGACCACGATACTCTGGCCGACGTTTTCGGAGAGCTTCTTCACGATGATGCGGGCAGTGATGTCCGTCCCTCCGCCCGGAGCGAATCCGACCACCATCGTCACCGGCCGGTTCGGGAACGTGCCCTGCGCGAGAGCGCCCGCCGCGCCCAGCGCGATGACAGCAGCAGAAATCCCTCTCATGGTTCTCCCTCGGTTCTCGCCCCGGCTTCTGAAACCGCGGGTTCTATTTTCCCTGGAACAGCGGTTTCCTCTTCTCCATGAAAGCGCGCCGGCCCTCGATGTAGTCCTGGCTCTCGAAACATTGCTTCACGAACGCCGCGCACGCCTCCGCGTCGAGCGTCGCGCTCGATTTCAGCAGCTCGCGGACGATGCGCTTGGACGCTCGGATCGTGAGAGGCGCGTTCTCCGAAATCATCGCGCAATACTCGAGGACGAGCGATTCCAGATCCGCGACCGGTGCCACACGGTGTACGAGGCCCATCGTTTTCGCCTCCCCGGCGCTGAATTGGCGTCCGGTGATGAGCACCTCGCGCGCGTAAGCCGGGCCGACCGTGTCGACCAGGTTCTTCAGCGACGAGGCGCGGTAGCCCAGGCCCAGCTTCGCCGCGGGGATGCCGAGCTTCGCATCCTCCGCGGCGATGCGCAGGTCGCAGCAGAGCGCGATGTTCACGCCTGCGCCCAGGCAATATCCGCGGATCATGGCGATGATCACCTTGTCGCAGCTCTGCAGGCGCTCGGACACGCGGCCGGCGATCTCCTCGTAGTACTGGATTCCCTCGGCGCTCGAGCGCTGCTTCTCGTATTGCGAGACATCCGCGCCGGAGACGAAGGCCTTGTCGCCCTCGCCTTTCAGCACGATTACGCGGACCTCGGGATCCTGCTCGAAGCGGTCGAGCGCCTTCGGGATCGCCTCCCACATGTCGATCGAGATGGCGTTCCTTCGGGCGGGGTTGTTGAACGTGAGCCAGCCGATCGGCCCCTGTTTTTCGGCGACGATTCGCTCGCTGAGCGCGCCCGTCGCGAGGGCCGGCTGTTTCCGGAGAGCGAGGAGTTCTTCCTGGGTCATGAGCCTTGTGCTCGAAGCGAAAACCGCAATTGTAAGCCGTGCCGCGCCGGCGCGACATGGTTTCCCGCCTTCATTCGGGTTTTGCGCCGGACTCCCGTATCACGCGCGCCAATCTCTGCGATTCGCTGCGCATGCGGGAGGCGAACTCCTCGGGCGTGTTCCCGACGACCTCGAAGCCGAAACTCTCGAGCCGCTCGCGCACCTCGGGCGAATGCAGCGCGCGCAGATACTCTCCGTTGAGCTTGGCGATCACAGGCGCAGGCGTTCCGGCGGGCGCGACCGTGCCGAACCAGCCGCTCATCTCGAACCCCGGCAGGCCCGACTCCGCGATGGTCGGGAGTTCGGGCGCCAGCGTGGAGCGCTTCGCGCCCGCCACCGCAAGCGCACGTAGCTTCCCGGATCTCGCGAGCGGCATGCCGGTCGGCGTGCCGTTCAGCATGATCTGGACGTCACCGGCGAGCATCGCGTTCACCGAGAGCGAGCTACCCTTGAACGGCACGTGCACTATATCGACCCCGGCCATGCGCTTGAACATCTCCATTCCGAGGTGAAACGCGCTGCCGTTTCCGGACGAAGCGTAGTTGAGCGCACCCGGTTTCGAGCGCGCGAGCGCGATCAGTTCCGGCACCGAGCTCGCCGCCACCGAAGGGTGCACGAGCAGCACGTAGTCTACCTCCACCGTCATGGTGACCGGCTGGAAATCGCGTTGCGGATCGTAGGGCACTTTCCTGAAGAAGAGCGGGTTCGCGACGAGGGTCGCCTCGGTCGCGCCGAGCAGCGTGTAGCCGTCGGCGGAAGACTTCGCGACCATCTCCGCGGCGACAAATCCGGATGCGCCCGGCCGGTTGTCGATCAGGAGGGGCTGTCCGATCGACTCGGAGAGCTTCGCGGCGAGGGTGCGGTTGAGGATGTCGTTCGCGCCGCCCGCGGGCGAGGTGACGATGAGACGGATCGGCCGGTTCGGGAAAGGGGCCTGGGCGTGCGCGATGCAGCACGCAGAGGCAATCAGCAGGCCGGCAAGGCCGCAGCGCATCGCTCAGTAGGGCCTGGCGCCGAAAAGATAAGGATGCAGGAACGCGAGCACGAAGTACAACGCGAGTCCAGCGAGCACTTTCCCCCACCCGATTTCGTCGAACCTGAACTGGTTGCGCCCCTGGATGATCGCTGCGAACGGGATGTTGGAGGTCGTCACGGCGAAACGCTGCCAGTCCACGCCGATCATTCTGTCCTTGCGCCGATCCTGCAGCACCGTACCCGATGCCGCGAGCAGCAGAAATCCACCGAAGAAAATCAGCGAAGCGGTGTCCCCGCGCGAGATCAGATGCACCGCAGCCCAGAGCGCGATCCCCCACAGGATGGGATGGCGCGTGACGCGCAGGATGCCGCGCGGTTCGCCCATGGTCCGGAGCGCGCTTTCCTGGCGAACCGCGCTCGGGTTGCGGGTCAGGGCGCCGCAGGCGATGAGCACCAGCGACACGGGCATCAACACCACCGCCCACACCTTGAATTCGTCCCCGACCCACACCCGCTCGTATGGCGCCTCGACATAAGCCCAGATCATCCATCCGAGCGTCACCAGGGAGACGAGCGTGTAGAGGCCGAGATAGCCGTTTTCGCCGAGCAGTGCGACCAGCCCCGACCGCAGCGGCGTACTCGGGACGTAGTGCGTGGCGATAAAGACGACGGTGGCGAGCGCGAGCATTGCCATCGGATCCATGCTGACCTCCCCGAGTTGTATTCGATTCGAAGCTATGCTGCCATGAAGAGTGGGGACGGTCAAAGTTCGGAGGGGCCCCGCTGAACGAACTGTTACACTTTTTCCCGTTCCCAGGGTAGACCGATGGCCGGGACCGGCGTTAATCGCTCGGGGAGACATTTCATGAAGAACTTCAAGGAGGCAACATGAAAGCAGCAGCCACGGTCATCGCAGTTGCAGTCGCCGGTCTGTTTCCGGTCGCCGCTTCGGCGCAAACAGTCGGCTCGGAGGTGCAGCGCGACGTGAACCAGCAGCGCCGCATCGAACAGGGGCTGAAAAGCGGATCGCTCAACACCCGCGAAGCGTCGCAGCTCGAAAGGGGCGAAGCGCGCATCGAACGCATGGAAGCGAACGCCGCCAAGGACGGCACGCTCAGCCCGGCCGAGAAAGCGCGCATCCAGCGCGCCCAGAACCAGGAAAGCCGCCAGATCAACCGGCTCGAGAACAACGCCGCCAAAGGCAATCCCAGCTCGGCGTCTTCGCAGCGCATGCAGGCCGACGTGCAGCGCAACGTCAACCAGCAGCAGCGCATCGAGCAGGGCATCCAGTCCGGGCAGCTCACCAACCGCGAGGCCGCGAAGCTCGAGCGCGGCCAGGCGCGGGTCAACCGGGCCGAAGCGCGCGCGGGCGCCGACGGAAAGGTCGGACCGAACGAGCAGCGGCGCATCCAGAAGGCGGAGAACAAGCAGAGCAAGCGCATCTACCGCGAGAAACACGATGCGCAGACCCGGCACTGAGTTGCTGTTTTCCGAAAAAGCCCGCCTGCATCTGCGAATGCGGCGGGCTTTTTATTGGCGTCTGAGGAGCTCGGTCCCTTTTCGGTCCACGTTCCCTGCGGCGTCCAATGCAACACGATAAATTTCCCGGGCGATGTCGCGGCTGACGTAGCCCTGGCGCACGTCGTGCGCCACCTTCTCCGGGTCGCGCTCCTCGGGCGGCCCGAATCCGCCGCCGCCGCCGGCGCGAAGGGTGATCGCGTCGCCGGGGTTGAGCCGTTTCATCAGCACCTTGGCGTTGGGAAGGTCGGTGATTTCCTGCCCGCCTGAGCGCAGGCACACCTGGTTGCCGGCGCCGGAGTGGCCGCCGGCCAATCCCCAGGGCGCGCAGTGCACGCGATCGACCTGCACGTTGATGTTGATGGGCGCGCGCGCCTGCACCACCTGCTCGGTCCCCAGGCCCCCCCGGTAGCGTCCCGCGCCACCCGAGTCCTCGCGCAGCGCGTGCCGCTCGAAAAGCATCGGGTACTTCGCTTCCATCTGCTCCACCGGATGGTTGTGCGTGTCGCCGTCGTTCAGGCACACCGTCGCGCTCATTCCGTCCTCGGTCATCTTGGCGCCGAAACCGCCCCCCGAAGGGCCGATTCCGGCGAGGAACAGCCTGCCGTCCTTGGGCGAGATGCCGTTGATGAGACAGACGAGCAGGTCGGCATGGTGCGCGGCGATGGTGCGGTCCGGGATCGCCTTTTCCAGTGCCCGGAACACCGTGTCGACGACGGTCATGGGGAAAGTCATCCACCAGCGCATCGCCGCCGGTTTCACCGCGCTCACCACGGTGCCGGGCGCGAGGATCACCTTGAGGGGCCGGAAGCTCCCTTCGTTGATCGGATAATCGGTCGGCGAGGTCAGGCATTTGTAGGCGACCTGCGCGCAGGAATAGCCGGTAGTCGCGCCGGAGTTGTAGAAACCGCGCACCTGCGGGCTCATCTGCGAGAGGTCGATTGTCATCTCCTCGCCCTTTTTCACCACGCGTACCTTGATCGGCACCGGCCTGCCGATCTCCACCCCGTCGTCGTCCATGTAGGACTCCGCCTCGTACGTGCCGTCGGGGATGGTCCGGGTGCGCGCGCGCGCCGCGGCCTCCGACTGGTCCATGATGTTGCGGATTGCGGCGAGGACGTTCTCTCTTCCGTAGCGTTCGAGCAGCTCGAGAAAGCGGCGTTCGCCCGTCTTGACCGCGGTGATCTGTGCGCGCAGATCGCCCATCGCGCGCTCGGGGATGCGCACGTTCATGCGGATGATGTCGACGAGGTCCTGGTTCACCACACCCGCCTTTGCGTACTTCACGATCGGGATCTGAAGACCTTCCGAGTAGATGTCGGTGGTCACGCCGCCGAGCACGCCGCCGACGTCGGTCCAGTGCGCCATGCAGCAGGCGAATCCCGAGAGCTTCCCCTCGTGGAAGATCGGCAGGCTGAACGTGAAGTGGTAGAGGTGGCTGCCCGTGGTGTAGGCGTCGTTCGTGACCAGGATATCGCCGGGCTCGAGTCCGTCCTTCCCGAAATGGGCGAGCTTCGCCTTGACGGTTTCCGCCATGCCGCGGATGAAGCTCGGCAACCCGAGCCCGATCGACACCGTCTCGCCCTCCGCCGTATACAGGCCCACGGTGAAATCGAGCGCTTCGTAGACGATCATGTTGTAGGCGGTGCGCATGAGGTTGGTCTTCATCTCCTCGGTCACCGCGATGACGCCGTTGCGGACGATCTCCGTCAGGACCGCGTCTGCCTTGACGCGCCGTTTCGCTTTCGCGCGTTTCATTTCGTTCTCCTTCCGACTTCGATGACGAGATTTCCAAACGCGTCCACCTCGAGGCGGTCGCCCGGCAGCACGACCGTGGTCGAGGCATGCTCTTCCACCAGCGCCGGACCTTCGATGCGGTTCCCCGCTCTCAGGCTCTCTCTCGCGTAGCTCTGCGTCGCGAGCGACCTCCCGGGCTCGGCAAAGTAGACCTTGCGTTTGCCGCGGCGCGCGGAGGAAAGCGGCGCGCGTCCGCCGCGCGCGATGCGTTCGAGCGACGGCTTTTTCATCGCGCCCGTCACGCTGGCGCGCAAACTCACGATCTCGGCGTTTTCCTCGGGTGCGCAGGTGCCGTAGCGGCGCAGGTGTTCCTCGTCGAAGCGGCGCTTCAATGTATCGCGGTTGCGGCGGCGGAAAACCACGTCGGGCAAATCCACGGTGACGGGATGCTCCTGCCCGACGTAGCGCATGTCGGCGGCGCGCGCGGCGACAACGCTCTCGGCGCGTACGCCGCTCGCGGCGAGCGCCTTCTTTCCCTCCGCGATCAGCGGTTCGTAGACTTTTTCGATCGCGTCGAACGATGCGTCCACGAGCCGCGTGAACCAGGTGCGCACGAAGTCATAACGCAGATCCGAGAACAGCATGCCGAAAGCGCAGAAATGCCCTGGAGCGCGCGGCACGATGACCTGCTTCATGCCGATCTCCCGGGCGATGGCCGAGGCGTGCAGAGGGCCCGCCCCACCGTAGGCGATGAGGGTGAAGGCGGCGGCGTCGAGGCCGCGTTCGGTCGATACCGCCTTGACTGCGTAGGACATGGCCGTGGCCGCGATGCGCAGGATGCCGTCCGCGGCGTGCATGACGTCCAAGCCCAGCGGCCCGGCGATGTGCTCGCGGATGACGCGCTCCGCGGCACGCGCATCCAGCTTCATCTCGCCGCTCAAGAAACGGTCGGCGCCCAGCCGCCCGAGCACGAGATTGGCGTCGGTCACCGTGGCCTGAGTGCCGCCCAGAGCATAACAGGCCGGACCGGGGTTCGCGCCCGCGCTTTTGGGGCCGACCTTGAGTGCGCCGCTCGAATCCACGGCGGCGATGCTGCCGCCGCCCGTACCGACCTCGAAGATGTCCATCATCGGGATCTGCACCGGAAGCGCCTGCGCGTAGCCGCCGATGAGCGCGGCCCCGGTAGTAAGCGCTTCGCCCCGGTAGATGACTCCCGCCTTGGCCGTGGTGCCTCCCATGTCGAAGGCGACGGCGTTGGCGAGATCCAGCTCGCGGCACAGCGCCTGAGCGCCGATCACGCCCGCGGCCGGACCCGATTCAAGCATGCGAACGCACTGGGTTCTCGCCTGGTGCGATTCGTAGAGTCCGCCGGTCGATTGCACCAGCAGGAACGATCCTTCGAATCCGGATTGCTTCAGGCGCTCGTCGATCCCGTGCACATATCGGCTGACGTCCGGTCCGATGTACGCATTCGCGACCACGGTCGAGCAGCGCTCGAACTCGCGGTATTCGCGGGAAAGCTCGTGCGAGGCGGTGACGAAGGCGCGCGGCAGGCGCTCGCGCACGATCTCCCTTGTGCGCGTCTCGTGCGCGGGGTTGACGTAGGAGTGGAGGAACATGATCGCGACCGCCTCGACGCCCGCCGTTTCGAGCAGGTCGCAGGCCGCGTGCACGCTCGCTTCATCGAGCGCGACGTGGATCTCGCCTTCGGCGGTGATGCGCTCGCGGACCTCGAACCTGAGCGCACGCTCGGTGAGCGGCACGTGTTTCCTGAAGTAGAGGTTGTACGCGTCGGGCCGGTTGATGCGCCCGATCTCGTAGACGTCGCGGAAACCCTCGGTGGTGAGGAGGGCGGTTTTGGCCCCGGTGCGCTCGAGCATGGTGTTGATCGCTATTGTCGAGCCGTGCAGGAAGGCCCCGGCGTCCGCGAAGCGCGCGCCGGCTTTTTCCATGCCGTTGGAGATGCCGTCGACCAGGCGCGCGGGCGTCGAGAGCGCCTTGCCCAGAAGCAGGCGCCCCGTTTTTTCGTCGAAGGCCACGATGTCGGTAAACGTTCCGCCGATGTCAGCGGCGAGGCGCGTGCGCGGGGAAGACTGCTGCGAGGATCGGCGGCCGGCCGGCCGGAGCTTCTTCATCGTGCGCGGATGATACCGATATCTGCGACAATTAACCGCCGGAGCGACTATGGAGCTGAAGGACATCCGTCTCTACGTGGACGACCGTCCCGCGGAAGGCGTGTTCCGCGTGCATCGCGACGTGTACTCGGACCCGGACCTGCATGAGCTCGAGCACAAGTTCATCTTCGAGCGCACCTGGAATTTCCTCGCGCTCGAGTCGCAGATCGCGAAGCCCAATGATTTCGTCACCGCGCACATCGGCAGGACCCCGGTGCTCGCGACGCGCGACCCGAAAGGGCGCCTCTGCGCCTTCGTCAACGTCTGCCGCCACAAGGGCGCGATGCTGTGCGCCGCCGAGGAAGGCAACGCGAAGTACCACGTCTGCCCGTATCACGGCTGGGCGTACGACGCATCGGGGAAGAACATCGACATCAAGGATCGCAAAACCGGCAGCTATCCACCCTCGTTCGACGCCGAGGACCACAACCTCGTGCCGCTCGCCCGCGTGGCGAGTTACAGGGGCTTCGTATTCGGCAGCCTGTCGGCTGAGGTCCCGCCGCTCGAGCAATTTCTCGGCGACATGCGCTTCTTCATCGACGTCGTCGCCGACCAGGGGCCGAAAGGCTTGGAGTTCATTCCGGGGCGCTCGGTGTATACCTACCGCGGCAACTGGAAGCTGCAGCTCGACAACGGTCTGGATCCCTATCACCTGACGACGACGCACCTTTCCTACATGGATCTGCAGGCGCGCCGCCGCGGAGGCGAGGGGCACCTGGAGGCGCGCCAGTACGACTGGGCGAAGCGCAACTCCGCCGACGGCGGGACTTTTGCGCTCGCCCACGGGCACGCGGCGACCTGGCTCGAGCAGCCCGAGCCCGAGAAGCGGCCGATCTACCCGGCGCTCGCCGAGATCCGCGCGCGCGCCGGCGAGCTGCGCGCCGAATGGATGCTCAAGGCGCGCAACGTGCACGTTTTTCCCAACATGCAGATCGCGGATGCGATCACCTTGATGCTGCGCACCTTCCGGCCGCTCGCGGCCGACCGCACCGAGATGAAGAGCTGGTGCCTCGCGCCGATCGGCGAGGCGCCCGAGCTGCGCGCCTGGCGGCTGCGCCAGTTCGAGGATTTCTTCAACCCCGGCGGCCTGGCGACCCCGGACGACACGGTGACCTACGAGGGCTGCCAGAGCGGTTTCGGTGCGCAGCCGATTTCATTCCTGCAAGGCTACGCGCGCGGCATGGCGGCGATGAAGGCGGGCGCCGACGAGGCAGCCAGCGCGATCGGCATCCGGCCCGAGGCGAGCGTGAGAGGCCGCTTCGAGATGTTCAGCGAAGTCGGCTTCCACGCGCCCTACCGCGAGTGGGCGCGCCTGATCCAGGCGGGCGTCGCGGGCGCGAAGGCGTATCCGTGAACGCCCGCGCGCAGGGAGGCTCGCTCGCCGCGGGCATCGAGCTGGTGCACCGCGAAGCGCGGCTGCTCGACGAGCAGCGCTGGGACGAGTGGCTCGCGCTTTTCGTCGAGGACTGCGAATACTGGATGCCGGCGTGGAAGGCGGACGGCACGCCGACGACCAACCCGCAGGCCGAGCTTTCGCACATCTACTACGCCAGCCGCGCGGGGCTGGAAGACCGGATCGTGCGCATCCGTTCGGGGAAATCCGCCGCCTCGACGCCGATGCCGCGCACCGCCCACATCCTCGGCAGCGTCCTTCCTGCGGAGTCGTCCGCGGACCGGCTGAAGCTCGATTCGACCTGGGTGAGCCACGTGTTCTTCCCGCGTTCTGGCGAGAGCCACGCGTTCTTCGGGCGCTCGCAGCACGAGCTGGTGCTGCGCGCGGGAGATTGGCTCATCGCGCGCAAGAAGATCCTGCTGCAGAACGACTACATCCCCACAATGCTGGACGTCTACTGCGTCTAGTGAAAACCGGGGACAGACCACGTTTTCGATTTTCGAAGAGAGATCGCGCAAAACGTGGTCTGTCCCCGGTTTTCGAAGCGACGCGGCTGCTGGGCAGGTGGACCAAGCTCGCGCAAGGTCACGTCATGTTCGGCTCGGGCTGCTCGTGCGGCGTGGGCTTCGCCAATCTGCGTCTTGCTGACTTTGAGCCGCAGATCCTCGAGTACCTGAAGACGAAGCACGGCGTCAGCGGATTCTCCGGCGTCCCCGACTTATTGCGCTCGATTGTCAAGCAGAGTGAAGGAGAGAAGCACGGTGGGCAGCTCGCGCTGCTGGCCGACCTCGCGCGCAGCCTCGACTCCTTCGACGAGCTGCACCGCGGGCGTTAGCCTGAGGGAAGCACGGTAGTTAGGGCGCGATTGCCTGGATACCTTTGAATCCGAGAAACCATCAGCGCTTGGAAAAATCCGGGAGCTCTATGGGACTACTTTCGATTGCTTTAATCCAGTCTAGCGTCAAATCGATCTTGGGTCCGCCTTGCGCCACATCTTGCGCATACGCGTGGCAATTCGATGCGGTTCCCGGGTCGGAAAGGAGTTCCTGTTTTCGTAGGTTCATATGTTTTGCCATCTCAGCTTTCGCTGCTCTTATTCGCCCCTCGTCGTTACCATAGGCTCTACGCAGCCGAGCATCACAAGCTAACCGGGCATCCTTCAATAAGTGTTGGTTTCGTTCTAGCCACTTTCGGCGTGCGCCACGAACCGCGTCTTTACTCGACGGATCAACAACTGCGCAGATTGCCGGGTACGGATCGTTGTCAATGCCGGTAAGACAAGCAAGGGTCAATAGCCCAGCGACGGTGGATTCGCTAAGCAGAAAAAGGAAGAGTGTAAGGAAACCAGCTACGGGTCCTTGTATAGGCGTTCTCATGATCGCGGCCTCAACGGTTGAGCTGAGCGCCGCGGCTGCGGCGATTTGGGGTTGGCACTTTATCTCTCACGCGTGCGCTCCAGCGAGGTGTTAGATGCGCGTTCAACTTACCCACTTTTCGGATGTGTACTCGTAACTCCAGTGACCATCTTTGAAGGTGTATGTGTACTTCGCGCCACCGCCACAA